>NPIE01003315.1_pt1 | contig 30587 bp, 35 predicted proteins | sample 8637661 | NCBI WGS metagenome assembly NPIE01 (sample SAMN07420842, study PRJNA396082) | bioreactor metagenome | isolation source: sample BA12 brine-fed electro-methanogenic bioreactor BA | place: Japan: Kochi | collected 2016-12-09 | reverse complement strand
ATTGGTCCTGGGGGCTCGACGTACGGTTATGGATAGTGTTACCCTTTCTTACTGAAAGAACAGAAGGAGGCGTTTAGCATGTGTCAGGTAATTACTCCCGATCCATCCGGCATGCACAGCCATGTGGAAGATCCGCTCTCAATCGCCGAACTCCTCAGGGAAACCCTTTCGGAGGAGCTTCAGGCGATGAACAACCTTTCGGCGCGGTGGCACATGATAGAGGACGAGTCGACCGCCCATGCCCTGGAGCATCTAATAGCGAAAAAGCGCGAAATGCTGAGGGATCTGTGGGACTTGCTGAGGGATGTTGAAGCACGGGCTTTCGCGAGCGAGAGATCTCATCACGGACATACCCATCCCCACACTCACAGTTGAATTTGCCGGGAAACTTTAATATCCTTCCCAAAAACCACAAGGCAGCGGCGGTAATATTTATCCGCCGCTGTCAAGTTTTTTTACTTGACACCGTTCAGGCCATTCCCTATAATCTCCCTGCTTGACGCGAGGGAGGAAAGCCAGTGGACGACGACCGGTTGCTCAAAAAGATCTGGCTTGACCGCTTATACGATATCTATGGCCCGCTCCTGACTGAGAAGCAGCGGGAAGTCTTCATGCTTCATCACGAGAGGGACTTGTCCCTCTCTGAAATCGCAGATTCATTGGGCATGAGCCGGCAAGGCGTTCACGATCTTTTTCAACGCTCCAGGGAACGCCTTGAGGAACTCGAAGACCGGATTGGGTGCCTGGAACGTGAAACCCGGTTTGCGAAAGCCCTGGAAAGTGTTCTTCACTGGTGCTCAGGTAATGGTGTGACCTTGCCTCAGGAGTTAAGGGAAGATCTTGAGGAACTTGCAGGATTTGAAGGAACAGGGGGAACAAACAGACGAAATGTTTGATTCTTTGCGAAACCGTCTTGATAACATCTTTGGGAAACTTCGCGACAGGGGAAAACTGACGGAGCAGGACTTAACGGAAGCTACCAGGGAAGTCCGCAGGGCACTGCTCGAAGGTGACGTCAATTACAAGGTAGTCAAGGATCTTGTGGACCGCATCAGGGAGAGGGCTCTTGGAAAATCGGTTCTTGAATCAATAACTCCTGCTCAGCAGGTGCAGGCAATAGTCTACGAAGAGATAACGGCCCTTATGGGCGGAAAGACCAGAGGCGGACTCGACTACGCCCCTATGCCCCCTACAAAATGTCTCCTGGTCGGGCTCCAGGGCGCGGGTAAAACTACAAGCTGTGTCAAGATAGCCAAAGGTATATCCGGCAGGCACAAACCACTCGTTATAGCCTGCGACCTGAAACGACCCGCCGCGGTAGAGCAGCTTTCTATATTGGCCAGTCAGGCAGGAATAGGGTTTTTCGGACCCGAACCCGGAGAAAAAGACGTAATCTCCCTGGTTAAAAAGGCCACAGAATACGCCAGGGAACGCTTGTATGACGTGCTCCTTTTCGACACGGCGGGCAGGCTGCACATGGACGAGGACCTGATGGCCGAACTGGAGGAGATGAAAAAGGAGCTGAAACCACGGGAAATACTGCTCGTTCTTGATGCCATGACAGGCCAGGAAGCAGTCGACGTGGCGAAGTCGTTTCATGAAAGGCTCGGCCTGACCGGGCTCGTAATGACCAAGCTCGACGGGGATGCCAGGGGCGGAGCTCTTCTGAGCGCAAAGGCTGTCGCCGACGTTCCCGTCAAATTCGTCGGTACGGGTGAGCGAATCGAGGACCTTGAGGCCTTCGACGCCGGCCGCATGGCCCAAAGGATCCTTGGCATGGGTGATGTGGCTGGACTGGCCGAAAAAGTACGCCAGGCCACGGAAGGCGCAGACGTGGAGCAGATGGCCAGATCCCTTAAAAAGGGTCGCTTCACCCTGGAGGACATGTTGCAGCAGATCAGGCAACTTCAAAAAATGGGTCCGCTCGACAAGGTTATCGATATGATACCAGGAGCCAACAGGCTTAAAGGCCTGGCCAATGCCGAGGTCGACCCTTCCCGGATAAAGCGCATCGAGGCCGTCATCCTCTCGATGACCCCGGAAGAACGCAAGAACCCCAAGATCATAAAGGGCAGCAGGAGGCGTCGGATCGCAAGAGGCTCGGGAACGACGGTCCAGACCGTAAACCAGGTACTGGCACAACATAAGCAGATGCAGGAATTGATGAAAAGGTTTGGCAAAAACGGAAAAAAGATGAAGCTTCCGGGCGGCTTGCCTTTTTAAAAGCAAAAACGAGCAGGGTCCGTTCCGGTAATATGAACCAGCAAAAAGCGAAATTCAGGAGGTGCATTTTGTATGGCGGTAAGAATGAGGTTGGCCAGACACGGAAGAAAGAAACGCCCCTTTTACAGGCTCGTGGTAGCCGATCAAAGGGCTCCGAGGGATGGGGACTACATCGAGCAGATCGGCACCTATGACCCCATGAAGGAACCATCGGAGATTAAAATCGAGGAAGAGCGTGCGCTGTACTGGCTCGGTAACGGCGCACTACCGTCCGAGACGGCCCGGTCGCTTCTCGTCAAATGCGGAATATGGGAAAAGTTTGCGGCCGGCAAGAAGAAGTAGGCGGGGCCTATGCCTGATTACGAGGAACTTGTCGGTTTTGTGGTAAAAAACCTGGTCACCAAGCCCGAAGAAGTCCGGATACAAACGCAGCGTACCGAATCTGGGGTAGTCAATTTGTCAGTAAAAACTGCTCCCGAGGACATAGGTCGAGTCATCGGGAAACATGGGGCCACGATAAACGCAATCAGGATGATAGCCAAGGCTGCGGCGGTCAAACCGGGTGACAAAGTCGACGTTGATATCCTGGAAGAATGAGGTGTCGGAATTGCCGGGGACGAAAACGGTAACGATCGGAAAAATCGCAGGAGCGCACGGCGTCAGGGGGGAATTCAGAATAGTCCCTCTGACTGACTTCCCGAGCCGCTTCGAAGAAATGGACCGGTTGGAGCTGTACAGCCCCGAAGGCTGGCACAAGATGAGCCTCGATATAGTGTCCATGCGTTTTCAGGAAGGAAAAGGCGTGTACCTCGCCAAAGCCTCAGGGATAGTTGACCGCGACGATGCGGAAGCCATGAAGGGCCTTTCCATCAAGATACCCGCACAAGAAAGGGTAACTCTTCCCGAGGATTCTTTCTGGGTCGACGATATCCTTGGGCTTTCCGTGGAAGACGAGGAAAGCGGAGAGATTTTGGGCGTGATATGCGAAATTTTCCCCACCGGTGGCAACGATGTGTACGTTGTAAAGACGCCGGAAGGCAGTCAAAAGATGCTCCCGGCGATCCGCGAAGTCGTCAGGTTGGTAGACCTCGAAAGAGGCGTTATCCTTGTGCGCCTCCTCGACGGACTGTGGGACTGATGAAGTTTTCAGTGATCAGTGCCTTTCCTGAATATTTCGAGACTTTCTTCAATGCAAGCATTATCGGGAAAGCTGTGCGAAGAAGTCTGATCAGCTACGAATTGCTGAATCCACGGGACTTTGCCGAAGGGCCCCACCGGCAGATCGATGATTACGCCTATGGTGGCGGCGGAATGGTGATGATGGCCGAACCGCTTGCCCGTGCGGTGGATGTCGCGGGTAAAAGTGACGCTAAGGTGATTTTGATGAGTCCTCAGGGCAGAAAAATGGACCAGGGACTCGTGGAAGAGCTTTCAGTATGCGATCATATAATACTGGTCTGCGGCCATTACGAGGGCATAGACGAACGGTTTGTAGAATCTTTCGTGGATATGGAGGTTTCCCTTGGTGATTTCGTCCTCACGGGAGGCGAAATCCCGGCAATGGCGCTTATGGATGCCCTTTCAAGGCGTGTTCCGGGAGTGGTCGGAAAGGACGAGGCCGTCCGTGAAGACTCCTTTTTCAGAGGCATGCTGGACACGCCCCATTACACGAGACCGCCCGAGTGGCGTGGCAAAAAAGTACCCGAGGTTCTTCTGAGTGGAAATCACGGAGCCGTCGAGACCTGGAGAAGGAAAGAAGCCGTGCGCCGCACCCTTGAAAGAAGGCCGGATATTGTAGAAGATGCCGATGTGCGACCCTATCTTCAAAAGAATGTTTGCGTCCTTTTGTATCTCGAGCCTTTTGAAAAGACCGGTTGTAATACCCGGTTAACCGAAATCGCAAGGGATATGCGCGTGATGGGGTGCAGCAAATTGTTTCTGGCATCAGTCGAAGACGGAGGTAAAACGGCCACAGAACAGGTGAAAAAACTGAAAGAAATTCTTCCGGGGATATGTGCTCCATCTTTCCTTAAATCGGTGAAAGGGATCGAAGAAGCAGCCGAATGGGTGTGCAGGAAAGAAAAACTTGAACCAATCGTGATCGATGTCGGGTTTTTTTCAAAAGATCGGGCAACCGACCTGAAGCGGGCCAAAAGAAAGGTCCTGGAGGACGAAAGACCGGTTATCTTTACGTTCGGCCGCCCGAATGATGTTCCGGAAGCCGCACACCAGGGAAAGGACCCATGCAAAAAAGAGGAACAGGGGGAGTTCCTGTCTCTTCATGGGAGCCTCACAGTTGTTTTGGACAGGTTTTTCGGATTTTGCCGTTGTTAGAAAGAATGAATGTTCCTACTGGGAGGGATACAGGATGGATCAAAAAATAGCTCTTGTTGAAAACAAGTTCACCCGTAGCGATGTTCCCGAATTCCGCGCTGGTGATACCGTCAAGGTGCATGTCAGGGTAACTGAAGGAAACAGGGAACGCATCCAGGTTTTTGAAGGGGTGGTAATCGCCAGGAAACACGGAGGTTCACGGGAGACCTTTACCGTAAGGAAAGTCTCTGGAGGCATCGGTGTGGAGAGGATTTTTCCCCTGCATTGTCCGTCCATCGATCACATTGAGGTAGTAAGGCACGGACGGGTGCGCAGGGCCAAACTTTACTACCTCAGGAAGCGAAGCGGAAAAGCGGCTCGCATCAGGGAACGGCGTTTCTAGTAAAAGCGGTCGGGACACGGGAGCAGGGCCGCGCCGCGCGCCTTTAGCGCGGCAAGGCCCCTTTTTTATAAGTATTTTGCGAACCTGAGCCAGGTTAGGGAGGAGTCCATGCAAGGCCTTTCCATGGTTTTACCGCTTTTTTTGGTTATCATCATTGGACACGCCATCCGCAAGGCAGGACTGCTGTCAAAAGAATCAGCCGGCCAACTGACCAACATGCTCTATTGGGCTGTCTTGCCCATTCTGCTTTTCAGGACAACCCTCAGGGTTGGGTCGGGCATTTTCGACAACATCAACCTTTTCTGGGCCATTCATGTAACCTTTCTGGCAGTGCCCGCCATTGCCTGGGCTGGGTCGCGGCTCCTTCGAAAGAAACAGCCCATTAAACAAAGGGCCGTAACGGTCCTGGTATCTGTAAGGTCCAATAATATTTTCATGGGCATTCCCGCGGTCACCCTGGCTTTCGGCCAAGCTGGGCTTGAGGCCGTGACACTGTATCTGGCCGTCGGACTTTTGGGGTACAACCTTATTTCCCTGACCTGGGCACAAGTCGCTATTTCTGGAGGTTTTTCACTGGAAGCCTTGGGAAAAACTGCGAAAGGGATACTGAAAAACCCGCTTGTGTGGGGGTGTTTTCTCGGGATCGCTGCGTCTTTTCTTGGTTTGAAGAAACTTCCATCAGTCCTTGATACCTCGTTCAAGATCATTGGCGACACAGCGAGCGGACTCGCACTGTTGGCTCTGGGGGCAACCCTGGAGTTCGGGCACCTTATGAAAGCGGTGAGAAACACCTGGGTGGATTCCCTGTTCAAGCTCATGGCCCATCCCGCACTTGTCCTTTTGGCTTTTTACGTGTGGCCTGTAGAAACGGTACTGAGAGATTCGGTGGTACTTGTTTCAGCCATGCCTTCAGCGGTAAACAACTTTATTATCGCCAGTGGAATGGGCATGGACGAAGAATACGCCGGAGAAGCCGTAGCTGCGACGACGCTTTTGTCTGTGGCTAGCCTGCCCTTTTGGGTTTACCTGCTTTCGGAGTGTGTGTGAAAGTACCTGCCAGTTGAATAAGTGAAGGTTGACGCCTGAGGTGATCTCTCATATAATGACTTTCGCGTCGAAAAATGAGCGGGGGTGGCGGAACAGGTAGACGCGCCAGGTTGAGGGCCTGGTGGCCTCCGGGCTGTGGGAGTTCGAGTCTCCCCCTCCGCACCAAGAAAATATGGGAGCCCAAAAAGGGGTTCCCTTTTTTTTGATTGTGGTGTCAAAAATCAACGGGATCCCATCCCAAAGCGGAGAAAAGACGATGGGAATCTGGTCTCGGTGGGTCGAAAAAGTCAAGCCTTGCCTTGGTCTTTGGGTGAACCGCAGATATAGAGTAAGATTGAAACGAAAGACGCCTGATACCGAGGTGTTCCTAGAAGAAACGGTTGTGTTTGGTGTCGACGTATTTTACGTCGCCTGTAACGGGAATGGATATGCCTCGCGTATGTCGCCTAATCGGGCGGCGGCCTTTCCCGCGCTCGCCACGTCACCAGGTTGTATCCCATCGTATCTTCCCGTTTTTGGCCCTTCAATCCTGAAAGCTTCCCTATACTTGCGACCTTCGCCATTCATGGGGTAAACTCGACCGTGTTCCGATCTTCATTAAAGAGGAGGGAGAATAAAAAATTGACGTTGAAGAAGTTACGAAAAACAATGGTTCCTTCCGGACTTTGTCTTTTGGTGCTTCTTTATGTTTGCGTGGGATCTGCCTTTGCGGAAGGCGATGTCTACGACAGAATACCCCTCGAAGAAGTTGTCGAAACACCTACCGAAGAAACGGAAGAAACCAGCAACCCGGTTCATGTTGAAAAAGGTAACGAAAAGATTGCCGTCATCGCTGACAGGTTTATGAAGGTCAATCCCGAGCTGGAGCCTTATGCCGCAAGAAAATATGGCGAGTATATACTGGAAGCCTCCGAGCTGTTTGGCGTTAACCCTTTTCTCATAGCGGCGATGATCATAAAGGAATCCACTGTTCGATACAAGGCACGGTCCCGTTATGCCTATGGATTGATGCAGATCAACTGGAATGCCCACAAGCATGGGCTGAGATCCGCTTTCAGCGGGATACAAACCTTAGATGATCTCATTCAGCCGCGCAACAATATACTTGCTGGGACGTACATATTTTCATGGTATCTTGATTCAAGCGATGGAGACGTTTCCGAAGCGCTGGCGAAGTATCTGGGCACAACTGGGAAAAGGTATATAAAACGGGTGATGAAAAATTACGAGATTATGCTTGCGGAATTTAAAGAAAAGCAGGAACAGAGAATAACAAGGCTGTCTTCAACTGGCCTGTACGAGCCTGCTGTGGCCTGGCAGCCAATGGAGGTTTTGACGTGAAGGACTTTTCATGTAATTTACCGAAACTGAAGCTTGGGAAACATGAACCGAAGTATCCTTTGATCCAGGGCGGGATGGGGGTAAGAATATCGGGGCCACGGCTGGCCGGAGCTGTCGCAAAAGCCGGTGGCGTAGGGACCATCGCAAGCGTGGGCCTTGCCGTGTGTTCGCCCCTTTACGACGGGAACAACTATTTCGAGGTTAACAAGACTGTCATACGGGAAGATATAGCGGAGGCCAAAAGGATAGCTCCCGAAGGCGTTGTAGCCGTAAACGCCATGGTTGCCTTGACCGACTATGAAGACCACGTCAGGTCGGCTTGCGAAGGAGGCGTAGACGTCATAATATCCGGCGCCGGACTGCCCTTGAGGCTTCCTGAGATAACCGCGGATTTTCCTGACGTGGCCCTGGTCCCCATAGTCAGCACCACCAAGGCCGCGCGTATTATCAACAGACGTTGGGAAAAGCAATTCGGCAGGCTCCCCGACGGATTCATAGTCGAGACGCCGCTCGAGGCTGGTGGTCACCTGGGGGTGACCAAGCCTGAACAAGTTACGGATAAAAGCTTTTCTCTGGAGCACGTTGTGCCAGAGCTCGTAGCTTACCTCCAAGATGAGGCCGGTGTGGACATTCCAGTCATTGCGGCCGGGGGATTGTGGGATCGACAGGATGTAATGCGCATGTTCCGGTTGGGCGCGAAGGGCGTCCAGATGGGCACACGCTTCGCTGCGACAGTTGAAGGTGACGCGAGCCAGGAGTTCAAGGATATAATCATAAACGCTAAAGAAGAAGATGTAACTGTCATAAAAAGTCCTGTAGGGATTCCCGGCAGGGTACTGAAAACCCCCTTTGTAGAAGAATATCTTGCGGGGCGCGTAAAGAGCAAACCCTGCTTCGCTAATTGCCTTTCGCATTGTGCCTACAGAAACGAGCGGAAGGCCTTTTGCATCGCCCAGGCTTTAGTCGATGCTTTCAGAGGAGACTATGAAGAAGGACTTTTCTTTTGCGGGACCAATGTTTCACGAGTCACCCGCATGGAAAAGGTAGAAGAAATATTCGATGAGATTTTCGGTCCGCCGTGTAATTCGTGTAAGCATGGCAAATCAATGGATGCGGGATGTTTTCAGGTTGAAAGAAAAGTCTCCGCTTGCTAGCAAAAGCTTGTTGCCGGTAAGGTTTTACAACGATAAAAGCTTGTGAAAAGAAAAAACGGAGGCCGGAAGACATTTCCGGCCTCCATCGTTAATACAGGGTCAGCTTTCAGTACTTTCCCGAAGGATACCTTCAAGGTTTTCCAGTGTTTTCTCGAAAAGGGCGGCTACTTCTTTTACAGGTTCTGAAGACGTCATGTCCACTCCGGCACGCCTGAGGAGTATTACAGGGTAATCAGACTTCCCGCTTTCCAGGAACTCCAGATATCGTTTTACTTCCTGAGTGCCGCCTTCCCTGATGTTTCTGGAAAGAGCCGTAGCCGCGGCGTACCCTGTGGCATACTGGTACACGTAAAACGGGGAATAAAAATGGGGGATTCTTGCCCATTCGTACTCCAGTTCATTGTCTATTTCCAGCTCAGGCCCGTAATATTTTTCGTTCAGGCTGCGCCACAGAGAGCAGAAGGTCTCGGCAGTCGGGGCTTCTCCTTCGGCAATCATGTTGTGTACCGTCAATTCGAACTCAGCGAAAAGAGTCTGGCGGAAAAAGGTTGTCCTGATCTGTTCAAGCAGGGCGTTGGCGAAGTAAAGCTTTTCCTCACGGGAGGTCGCTTGTTCCTGTAAAGCCTCGTGAAGGATTATCTCATTGGTGGTGGAAGCCACTTCGGCGGTAAAAATACTGTGCCCCGAGTATACGAAGGGCTGTTTTTTGTCTGTGAAAGCCTTGTGAAGCGCATGCCCCATCTCGTGAGCTATGGTGAAAACGTCCCTTAAGGTTCCGTTGTAGTTGAGGAGTACGTAGGGATGGATCCCGTATGAGCCCCAGGAGTAGGCTCCTCCGCGTTTCCCGCGGTTTTCAAGGACGTCGATCCATCGAGATTCGAATCCCTCCATCAAAAGCGAGACGTATTCGTCACCTAGTGGCTTAAGTGATTCGGCTACCATTTGGCAGGCGTCCTCGTAGGAAATGCACGGCTTTGGTTCTGGAGCCAGAGGGAAGTACATGTCGTGCATGTGAATAGATTCAAGATCGAGGGCTCTTTTTTTGATCGAAGTGTATCGGTGGAGTAGATAAAGGTGTTTCTCGACTGTCTCTATCAGCCCATGGTATACCTCAGGGGGAATATTGTCGGGTGCCAGGGCCGCTTCCAGCGTTGATGAATATTTTCGGCTACGGGCGAAATAAGCAGATGACCTCAAGGTCGCGTTCAGTGTACCTGACAGAGTGTTTTTGTAAGATCCAAAGACTCCGTGCAGGACTTTGAAGGAATTTTTGCGGAGTGTCCTGTCTGGGGAAATGATGTACGTGCCGTAGAGTTCCTGTGTCAAGGGATGGAGATGCCCTTTTCCGTCTTCCACCTCCGGAAAGGACATATCGGCGTTGGTAAGCATGCTGTAAATATTCTCGGGAGCGTGAGCGATCTCTCCTGCTCCGGACAAGAGCGTTTCTTCTTCAGCCGACAGGCGATGAGCGCTTTGCCGAAAGATATCTTCCAGGAGGAACCTGTAGATTTCAAGATCCTTTCTTTCTGTGATAAAACTTTCTATGCGCTCACGTCCAGCTTCGATGATTTCCGGAATGATAAAAGAAGTCAGCTCGCCTGTTTTGACGGCCAAAGAAACAGCCCTGGCCGCCATCGACTGCGCTTTTTGGTTTCTTGTGTCTTGATGGCTGAGCATGTGGGCATATACAAAAACCCTTTCCATCAGCTTCTCCAAAGTGTCTGCAAGGCTTAGCCCTTCCAGGAGTCCTTCAGCGCTCGCCTTCAGGCTTCCTTTTCGAGAGGCCAGGTCTTCTCCTGTGGATTCCACGGTTTTGAGAGCTTTTTCCCAGTCTTTTGCTGTTTCGAAAAGATCCTCGAGTCGCCACGTATATTTTTCAGGAATGTCCGATCTTTCGGGCAAAGAGTGTGTTCGTTCCTCTTTCGCTTTCTCAGACGTCATCGAAAACATCCTTTCTTCTTCATTTACGCTTCTTTATTTACGTTTTTTTGCGTGGTTTACTCTTCAGCGATTGGCGAAGTAAAAGAAGAACATCAGTCCTATGCAGATTCCACTAAAAATTGCGCGTCGCAGGCGTACCTGTTTATTTGTCGGGCCTGCCTCACTGGGGTTGTAAAAACCGGATGGTGCTTTTTTGTTTCTCTTTTTCTTTTTATCGCGGCGTCCCCAGATTTTATCTCCATAGGCATAAGCCAAAAGGCCGGCGCCAATGCCCATAAAGCCTGCACCCATAAGAGGTTCAAACAATTGTTCCATTTCGAGCCCTCTCTCTTTAATGTCATTTCGGATTTATGAAGGTTACCTCAATGTAAACGAGGGATTTCTAGCGTCAAGTATGTGTACCTCAACCTCGGCTTTGCAAAAAGCTTCGAGTTTCCCTGCAAGGTCCTCGGTCATATCCCTGGTCATTTCAGCCGTAACTGGAGGCAAGCCATCCACGTTGAGTGCAACGAAGGCTGTATCTTCGGTGATTTTCGTGGTGTCGCTGTTTCTCCAACACCATGCCCTGCACAACACGTTACCGTCTGATGAGTCTTTGTATATTATTTCACCCGGCTTGGGGTTTTCGAGATCATCGGGTTTCCCAAGTGGTCTATAGGTTTCATTACCCTCAGCGTAGCAGAGTATCAGATTTCCTGACACGGAATCGAGGTCGTCTCCACCGCAGGGGACAAGGTATTTCAGGCTTGTCCTGTTTATAAGGGAAACTACGGTATTTATGTAAGGAATTGTTGCTCCCTTCCGGATTCGCTTTACCAGGTTGACTATAGACGGCGGGCAGGAATTCGGGTTTATGTCAAAAGCGCGGAAAGCCTTCATCCATGAGGACAAATTCGGATGTTCCTTGTATTTTTCGAGTGCCTGGTCCGTCCTTGTCCGTTCTTCCAGAAGACGCAGCTCTTCTTCAAGTTCCCTTATTTTTGACTTGTTGTCTATGTTTCTTCCGACAACCACTCCCCGAGTGAAATCCGGAAACACCTCAAAGACTGCTTCATGAATCCCTATTTCCATGGTTTCGAACCTCCTGTTATTGGTCAGTTAAATTTTGCGCAAGGCTGTTTTGGGCTGAAGCGACTCCTTTTTCGATATTGACTCTCATAAGAAGGGAAAGTCCTCCGAGGAAGAACAAAAGAAGTATACCCAAACCCGGCAAAACGGACCCCGTAAAATGAGTGATCACGCCGAAAAGAAAAGGACCGATCACGCCTGAAAACTTGCTGGAAATGTCGTAAAAACCAAAGAATTCCCCGCTCTTTCCTTTTGGGATCATGAGTCCGAAAGTACTCCTGCTGATGGCTTGGACTCCGCCTTGGACCATCCCTACACAAGCAGCAAGAATCCAGAAATGCCATTGTCTGGACATAAAAATTGCAGCTATGGTAATGAGAGAATACCAAACAAGTCCGACACCGATGGCCCCTTTCCCGCCGATCCTTTTTGCAAGCCGTCCAAAGAGCACCGAAAAAGGCGCGGCCACGAATTGGGTCAAAAGAAGAGCCCCAATGATCGAGACAGGATCAAACCTCATCACGGCAGCGTAAATTGCCGCCAGTTTCATTATTGTCCCGACACCGTCGTTGTAAAGCCAAAAAGCGATCAAAAAGAAAAATAGGTCCCGATATTGTCCTATCTCCCCGAAAGTGTCAACGATTCTTTTAACACCGTTTTTGATGGTATCCGATCGCCCGCTACTGCCTTGTCCTGTGACAGTTGGTTCAGGTACATAGAGGAAAAGCGGCAACGAAAACAGTGACCACCAAAGGGATACAGAAAGAAAGGATATCCGGTACCCTATTGTTCCGGGTAAAAGTATTATGCCAAGGACGTTTAATGCAAGAAGGATGCCTCCTCCAACGTAGCCGAAAGCGTAACCGCGGGAGGAAATTTCGTCCATTGTCTTGCCGTTTTGCGCGAGTTGAGGAAGAAGAGCGTCGTAGAATATCATCGACAAGGAAAAACCAATGGAACCGGCAACGTAAAACAAAAGGGCCCTCAGCCAGTTACCCTGGTCGACCGTGTAAAGTAGTCCTGTTGAAAGTACACCTATAAGTGTAAAAAAGGCAAGAAAGTGTTTTCTCTTCCCTGAAACGTCGGCGATGCTTCCCAGAAGTGGGGCGAACAAGGCAGCCGTCAGCATTGCCCCTGCGGAAGAGTAACCCAGATAGGCAGCCGGCAGGCCCTCAGGCAAAGATGAGGCCATACCGTTGAAATATACCGGGAACACTGCGGCGAGGATAACCGTCGCAAAAGCCGAGTTCCCGACGTCGTAAAGACACCAGGAATTGACGGCCCTCAGATGTTCCGACATTTTGTCGAAGGGTTTCATTGCTCTTTTAAATATCCTTTCGCAGGATTTCTGATCGTATTTTTATTTGCTCCCAGTATAACCGCTTACCCCTGGATTTTGCCCTCTTCTCGCCGACAAGCTTTAATATCTGGTATCCTTTTCCGGCACCCTTTTCGTTTGGTCCATAAATTCACTCCTGAAGAAACACCATAAGGGGGAGTAAAAAATGTCTGAAAATTCAATCGAAGAACAAAAGAGCTGGAAGACCCTCGAAAAAAGGATCTCCGACATACTTGAAGACCATCGTTGCTATGAGTTTGTCGAGCTAATGAAAAGCCCTTGGCGACTGATGTGGAGGAACTTTCTGGCGGGAGTGGCCAAGGGGCTCGGATTTGCTGTAGGGTTGACCGTTCTGGCGGTCATTGTCGGTTATATTATTATAGGTCTTTTGAAACCGCTTCTCACACTGGAGCTCCCGGTGATAGGCGGTCTCATCGCGGACATAATAAGGGCTGTCCAGATGCAAATGAACGGAGGTATGTAAATGCGACCAAAAAGGCCAATGGCTTTTGCCTTGCTACTCCTTTTTTGCTTTATGGTTTTTCTCGCCACAGGGGACATTGCTTTCGCATCAAAAAAATTCCCGGCTGAAATTCCACGCCCTTTTGTCCTTGAAGAATTCGTGGCGAATTGGGAGCTTGAAGGATCAATATGGATTCTCATAGACAAACCATCCTTTTCGCTGACCCAATACAGGGGTACGCAAAAAATTTCCAGCTACCCTGTGGCTTTGGGTAAAAACCCTGAAAACAAGCAACGCGCAGGAGACATGAGAACACCCGAAGGGGTGTTCAAGGTCAAAAGCATCCATGATTCGAAACATTGGGTGCATGATTTCGGTGACGGCAAAGGTCCAATACCGGGCGCATACGGGCCATGGTTCATACGTCTTGAGACTGGCTGGAAGGGGATCGGCATTCATGGAACCCACGATCCGGCATCTATAGGCACCCTTGCGACGGAAGGATGCATAAGAATGAAAAACGAGGATCTCCTTCGCATCGTCGATGAAACACCGGTCGGAACAGTGGTGGTAATCACTCCCTGATTCGATTCAGTTTCTTTCGGCAGGCACTTCTCGGACCGCTTCGCTTCTGAGCAAAATAAGATATACCCTCGAGACTAACCTCTCGGTGGATAGAGTTTTTAATGTTTTCTATCCTATTGCCCTAAATCTTGTAGTTGAACGTACTGTAAAAAGAGGCCGAGGGAACCAATTTCCCCCCGGCCCCTTTGAAACATCAACGTGAGGGAAAATTTTACGAGACTTTGATTTCCTTGGAACTCTCCCAAAATCCGTGAATGTTGCAGTAAGATGTCGCATAGAGTACGCCAGATTTTTTCGTTGACATTTCTGCCGTGACCGAGTGGTTGGTATAAACGGCCCCTGAGTTTGCCCCTTCTACTGACTCCCCGTGAGCGGTAAACTCGAAATTACCCACCTGTACGGCGAACTTTTCACCTTCCGGTTTGAAGAAAACCTGGATCCATCTTATATGGTGTTCTGTGGTGTTTGGATGGGCTATTTCCTTCCCTACCGACACCTTCAACTGGAACGTTTCTCCAGCCTTGACTGAGTCGGGGCATTCTATGACGGGAACATGCTTTTCAGATTTCCAGTCGGCACTCTGGTAAAGTTCTGCAACCTTTCCCATTCTGTACGCCTCCTTTTGTGTAATCTGTAAGTATTTTACCTGTAATTGAAGCCTTCGGCAAAGATGAGTTTCTCCGTTCGACATTTTGATGCAGATAGCGAAACGAAACAAAGGGGGCTTTGGAGGGATTTTACAAGAGGGCGCTTTGGGTTATCCTGAATCAAACCGACAAGCCTCTCCATAAAGATGAAGGGTGCCGGGTTTAATGAAACACGAAAAAGGAAAGGGTGAAATACTTTGAAAATCGCCAGATACGTTTTGAAGTCACGCGAAAACGGCAAACCTGCATGGGCACGTGTTGAGGGAGGATTCCTGTACCCCATGGAATTTGCCGGTGGCGAAACCAACGGAAATCCCGTCAGAATAGAAGATGCCAGGCTTCTTGCTCCGGCGATTCCGACTAAGATAGTTTGCGTTGGCCAGAATTACTTGAAACATATACAGGAAATGGGGCATGACAAGGGACCATTGCCGACTGAGCCTGGACTTTTTCTCAAAGGGCCCAATACTCTCGCAGATCCCGAAAGCGTTATCCCGTATCCTGCTTTTACGAAAGAATTTCACTACGAGGGCGAGCTTGCAATTGTAATAGACAAACGTATGAAGCCAGGATACGAGAATCCCATGGATGGTATTTTAGGTTACACGGCGGCGCTTGATATGACTGCCAGGGACAGGCAGAGGGAAGACCTCCAATGGATCATGGCCAAATCAGCCGACCTTTTCTGCCCTCTGGGACCCTGGATCGAAACCGACCTGGATCCTGGCGACGTCAGCGTCAAAACCATGGTAAACGGGACGATAAGGCAAGACGGTCGCACCGATGACCTTTTGTTCCCCGTGGAGAGAATCCTCTCTCATATCCTTACCTTCATGACCCTTGAGCCCGGTGATGTGGTCTTGACGGGGACCCCGTCCGGTGTAGGCGAGGTCTTTCCGGGTGACCGCATAGAAGTGGAAATCGAAGGTCTAGGTGGCCTTTTGGCAGTTAAGATTGGAACAAGGCCGGACTGAAAGGGGAGAAGTCGCGATGGCGCGGTTTAAGGATCTCGCGAAACTGTTTCAACCTGATTCCGTAGCGATCATAGGCGCGTCCGGGAATCTGGAAAGCATTTCGGGAAGGCCGTTGAAGCTGCTTGGGCGGTTCGGTTACGGCGGCAGGATTTATCCCGTAAATCCCAAGTACCAGCAAATCGACGGTCTTGCTTGCTATCCGGATTTAAATAGCTTGCCCGAGGTTCCCGACGTTGTCCTGGTGGGTGTCAGGGCGGAGATCGTTCCCGAAATTTTGGGCAGGTGTGCGCGCCTTGGAGTCCCATACGCCATAATCTTTTCATCGGGTTTCGCAGAGAGCGAAGATTACGAAGGGCAAAAAAAACTAATGGAGGCCGTGCGTAATGGTCCCACTCGTGTTCTGGGACCAAACTGCCAGGGTCTTGTCAATTTCGTTTCGGGAGTGCCGCTTAGCTTTTCGGCCTCCCTGGATACCGACCGACGGCCCGAAGGCCACGTGGCGTACATCTCCCAGAGCGGAGCCTTTGGTTTTGCCTCTTTCGCGATGGCTGCCGAGATGGGTGTCGGCTTCAGGTACGTCGTAACCACCGGAAACCAGGTGGACCTGGACGTGGTGGATTTTGGAGAAGCTATGGTAGAAGATCCCGAGGTCAGGCTGCTTGTCATGTATCTAGAGGGAATAAAGGATGGTGCCCGGCTGACAGATCTTCTCAAAAGCGCTAAAAAACGTGACCTCCCGGTGGCTGTTCTCAAGGCGGGGGGAAGCCCTATCGGCGTAGAGGCGGCCAAAAGCCATACGGCGGCTCTGGCGGGCGACAGGAAAGTCTGGGAGGCAGTACTCAAACAATATGGTGCAATCGAAATCGACGACGTGGAAGATATAATCGACCTTGGTTCTGTTTTCGGCGCCTTGCCAAGAGCAAAGGGTAAAAGGCTGGGAATTCTGACGACCTCTGGTGGGGCCGGAATTATCATGGCCGACCAGGCTTGGGAAAAAGGATTGGAAATTCCGGAGCTCCCGAAGACAGTACGGGAAAAAATCGAAAAGTTTATCCCCACTTTCGGATCAACCAGAAATCCTGTCGACCTGACTGCGCAGGTCATAAATGAACCGGAAGGCTTTTCCGAATGTGTAAAAAATGTCATGGAGTCACCCATGATCGACATGACCGTCGTAATCATATCGATGATTACGGGTGACTCGGGTCAAAAACTGGTCGACGACCTCATTAAACTTTTCTCTTCTGCAAAAAAACCGCTGGCCGTCTGCTGGTTGATCGACGGAGAGCATGGGGGCGCCTTTCTGTCACGCCTCAAGGATGCGGGAATTCCTGTTTTTCAGAGCCCCAAACGTTGCGCGAAGGCTTTGTCGTGCCTCGCGGGACGTGGAAAGCAGGCGGTGGATGAAGGTGAATGTACACCAGGTATGATCGCGAAAGACCCTGTGCTGGATCTTTTGCCCTTAACGCCGACTGAATACGATGCAAAGCGCCTATTGGCCGAATACGGAGTTACCGTAACGCGGGAACGCTTGTGCGGGTCGTTAGCGGAGGCTCTGGCGGCAGCCGAGGAAATTGGTTACCCTGTGGCGCTCAAGGTGATGTCACCTGACATCATACACAAGACCGAAGCAGGGATCGTTTCCCTTAACCTGAACTCGGAAGAGGAACTCAGAAATGCTTACGGCAGGCTTCTTGAAAGAGCCGAAAAAGCTGTACCTGGTGCCGTAATCCAGGGGGTGCTTATCCAGGAGATGGCTTCAGGTGGTGTGGAATTCATGATCGGCGTGAACAGGGATCCGCTCTTCGGTCCCGTAGTCGTCGCCGGTCTGGGAGGCATATACGTGGAAATCCTGCAGGATCTTGCCATGAGACACGCCCCCATTGATCGTGAAACGGCTTTGGCCATGCTAAGGGAACTGAAAGGTTACGCGATCCTGGACGGCGCCAGGGGCCGACCCAGGCTCGACGTAGATGCCCTTGCCGATACGCTGGTCAAAATTTCAGTCCTTGCCTGCAACGAAAAAAATCTTCAGGAACTTGACGTAAACCCCATTTTCGTTTTTGAGCAGGGCAAAGGGGTGAAGGCCGTAGATGCCGTCGTAGTAAGGAGAGAAGCAAAGTGAACCCGGCGTGGCTGCTTGTGCCGATGGCGTACCTTTTGGGATCGATCCCCGCCGGATTCCTTGTGGTCAGGTGGAAAAAAGGCATTGATATCAGGACCATAGGGTCCGGTAACATAGGCGCCACAAACGTAGGAAGAGTCCTGGGTAAAAAATGGGCCGTGACCGTCGCTACCTTCGACATGGCCAAGGGGGGATGTGTCCTGATGCTTGCTATGGCGGCGGGCATTTCGGATCCGCTCGTGCTTGGCCTTTCGGGAGCCGCCGCCGTAATTGGCCACGACTACCCCCTTTGGCTGGGATTCAGGGGAGGCAAGGGAGTTTCGACCACTTACGGCGTGGTCTTCGTCTTCAACCCTTTTGTCGCCCTTGCCGCCGGTGTCGTCTGGTACGTGGCCTTAAAGCTGTCCCGTTATGTGTCTGTTGCCTCCATGGTTTCCCTGTGGTCCATGCCGTTTTTCATGCTTCTTTTGCGCGAACCCCCTGGTTACGTTCTCGCCTGTATCTTGCTTGCAGCCCTTACGGTCATAAGGCATTCCGACAATATCAGGAAGATCAGGGAAGGGACCGAGGGCAAAATCGGCCGCTGAGGAGCGACATTGACTTATTCTGACCAAACCCATATAATAACAACTGTCAGTTTAGGTCAAAAAAAGGGGGTAGCGCCGTGCCAAGCCTGACACGCATTATTGAACGTCATATACAGGAGTTGCTCGAACGAAACGGTGAAGAGTCTGTATTTTTGAGTAGAAAGGATCTGGCTGAGAGATTCGGGTGTGTCCCTAGCCAGATCAATTACGTCATTCGCAGTCGGTTTACTCCCGAAAGAGGTTTTCTGGTCGAAAGCCAACGCGGCGGTCACGGGTACATACGTATCATCAGGCTTCGCATGAAAAAGCCTGAGGAACGGGCAAATCATATCGAAGAACTTGTTGGTGACGTAATAAGCGAACAGGAGATCAAAAAACTGCTGGCAAACCTCCAGGAAAGAAAGATCCTGACCGCCAGGGAACGGCTTTTGATAGAGGTAGCGATACGATTCCAGGAACAGCTGTGCAGGGAGATGTTTGACCTGTCTCCTTTCAAAAGGGAGGCCTTGCACGCAGAGCTTCTGAAAAGACTGCTCAGAAGCATAGTCCTGCTGTAAGGAGGTTTCAAATGCTGTGTGAACGGTGCCATAACAGTGAGGCCCAGTTCCATATAAAGCATATGCAAAACGGTGCCGTAGCTGAGTTTCATCTGTGCCATAAATGCGCCCATGAAATGAGCCAGCAGGGTTCTCTCCCGAAGGTTCCCGTCGAGTTCCCCTTCGAAAATTTTCTTGGGAACCTTTTCCCGGCCAATGTGCAGAAACAAGCGGAACCATCGAGGAAAGAACAAATGTTCGATGGCTTTTGCCCGGCCTGCGGTCTGAATTACGAAGAGTTCTCAAAAACCGGCAAGTTCGGGTGCCCCCAATGTTACGAAACGTTCAGAGATGCCGTTAGACATCTGCTTCGCAGGATTCACGGCAATGAGATCCACAGGGGGGCAAGGCCTCATGGTTTGGCATCGAAACAGCCTGAAGAAGACATCGGTACTTTGAAGGTGCTGCTCAGGGAGGCTATCGAAAAGGAAGAATATGAACGGGCTGCGGTCCTGAGAGATCGCATAAGGCTCCTGGAGGAACGAAGGGCATGAAATCCGCCGACTTTGCATCACTCCCTCTGGCCTGGCTTTCCGGAGGAAGCCAGCAAAGCGATATAGTGCTTTCAAGCAGGATACGTCTTGCCCGTAATTTGTCGGGGTACCCCTTCCCGGCGCGATGTGACGACAAGAAAAGGGAGGAAATCGCCGGGAAGATCCTGGAGAGACTCTCGGAGACACCCTTTGTCAGTGTCCTGGGAACTTGGCAAATGGATGGGCTGGACAATTTGAGGCGTAACGTACTTGTGGAGCGCCACCTTATCAGCCCGGATTTTTCTCAACAGACCGGCAGAGGGAAGGTCGTCGTCGTCGACGACCAGGGGATTGTTTCGCTGATGATCAACGAGGAGGATCATCTAAGGATTCAGGTTTTCCTCGGCGGGCTTGATCTTTTTGAATGTTGGCGGATAGCGGGCCAGGTGGACGAAGCACTGGAGTCTCTGAATTACGCATACGACGAAGAGTTTGGGTACCTGACAGCCTGCCCGACCAATACCGGAACGGCGTTGAGAGCATCGGTTATGGTCCATATACCTGGTCTGGAAATACAGCGGAAACTTGGCAAGATAATCAGGGAATGCAATCGCGTCGGACTTACGGTTCGAGGGATGTATGGAGAAGGAAGCGAATCCGTTGGTTCGCTGTTTCAGATATCCAACCAGGTGACGCTGGGTCAGAGGGAAGAAGAGCTGATAGAAAAAGTTTCCGGTGTCATAGCGAGCCTGGTTCAGCAGGAGCGCGCCGCCAGGCTGAAAATATGGGAAAATGATACGTCAAAACTCGAAGACAAGATGTGGAGGGCCTGGGGAATAGCGCGCTATGCCAGAAGCATAGAAAGTCGCGAGGCGATGCAGATGCTCTCCTGGATAAGAATGGGTTCGCAGATGGGCATCTTGCCGCAGGTTCCTCCCGGAGAATGGAACAGACTTGTCCTGGATATCCAGCAGGCCCATCTGCAGTGCTTCGAAGGCAGGAGGCTTGCAGAACAGGAGATTGACGTAGCGAGAGCTTCCTTGTTGAGAAATCGTCTCGCAAACTGGAACAATGATAGATAGACGAAATACTGGAGGGAATATGAATGTGGCAATTTTTTACAGAAAGAGGGAAAAAAGTGGTCCAACTGGCGCACAAGGAAGCGCTCAGACTGGGACATGATGTTATAGGTACTGAACACATACTGCTTGGCCTGGTAGCCGAGGGAGAAGGCGTTGCGGCGCAGGTTTTGGCGGCCTTTGGTGTCGGCACAGAAGAGATTACCCAGAGGGTGGAGCAGATTGTTGGAAGGGGAGAGCCCAAGAACAAACCAGTCGATCTGCCGCTAAGCCCCAGGGCGAAGCGGGTTCTCGACCTCGCTATGCGAGAGGCCAGAAACATGGGCGTAAACTACGTGGGCACGGAGCATATACTCCTGGGACTGATTTCGGAAGGTGAGGGCATCGCCGCCCAGGTACTTTTGTCCTTGGACCTGGATCTGCAGAAAGTCCGTGCGGAGGTGCAGTCCGTGCTTTCCGGCGGGGAGCACGGAAACGACGTCGATCGGGAGTCCAGGGATGCAGCCCAGAAAGCCGGGAACCGGTCGCGAACGCCTACCCTAGACCAGTTGGGGATAGTACTTACCGACATGGCCGCTTCGGGCGAGCTGGATCCCGTAATCGGAAGAAACAGGGAAATCCAGCGGGTGATACAGGTACTTTCGAGAAGAAAAAAGAACAATCCCGTACTCATTGGCGACCCTGGAGTGGGGAAAACCGCCATAGTGGAAGGACTGGCACAAAAGGTCGTGGAGGGCGACGTCCCTGAAATCCTCAAGGGAAAACGTGTGGTTCAGCTCAACGTGGGCAACCTCGTGGCGGGTACTAAATACCGCGGGGAATTCGAGGAACGGATGCGCAAACTGGTAAAGGAGCTTCGGGATTGCCGTGACGTGATTCTCTTTATAGACGAGATTCATACGATTGTCGGGGCAGGTGGGGCCGAAGGTGCCGTGGACGCAGCAAATATACTGAAACCGAGCCTGGCGCGCGGTGAATTCCAGGTTATCGGCGCAACGACTCTCGAAGAATACCGCAAGCATATAGAAAAGGACGCCGCACTCGAGCGCCGCTTCCAGCCTGTTATGGTGGACGAGCCCAACGTGGAGGATTCTATCCGTATTCTTGAAGGTTTGAGGGATCGTTACGAGGTGCATCACAGGGCCAAAATCAGTGACGATGCCCTGGTAGCGGCGGCACGACTTTCGGAAAGATATATCACCGAGAGGTTCCTTCCCGACAAGGCTATCGACCTGATAGACGAGGCTGCCGCAAGGGCCAGGCTTAAAACCATGGAACTTCCGGAAGATATTAAAATGATGGAAAGGGAGCTCGAGGCCCTGCGGAAAGAAAAGGAAGCGGCGGTAACGGCCCAGGAGTTCGAGAAGGCGGCCGGCTTCAGGGACAAGGAAAGAAGGCTCTCGGAGGAAATAGAAAAAAGCAGGAACGAGTGGCAGAAACGGCGTAACAACGAAGAGCCCATCGTCGATTCCGAACAGATCGCCCAAATTGTGGCGGAATGGACGGGAATCCCCGTCGTTCAGCTCACGGAGGAGGAATCGAGCCGACTCCTTCGCATGGAAGAGGAAATCCACAAACGGATGGTGGATCAAGAGGAGGCGGTAAACGCCGTCGCCCGGTCGATCAGGAGGGCTCGTAGCGGATTGAAGGATCCGAAGAGGCCCATAGGCAGCTTCCTGTTTCTCGGGCCTACGGGGGTCGGGAAGACGGAGCTTGCCCGCTCCCTCGCTGAATTCCTTTTCGGCGGAGAAGATGCGATGGTCCGTTTCGACATGAGCGAATACATGGAGCGGCACGAGGTAGCGAAGCTTATAGGTGCTCCGCCCGGCTATGTGGGCTATGAGGAAGGGGGCAAACTTACGGAAGCCCTCAGGAGACGGCCTTATTCGGTTGTCCTTTTTGACGAGATCGAAAAGGCGCATCCCGATGTCTTCAATATCCTCCTGCAGATCCTTGAAGACGGAAGGCTTACCGACGGACAGGGGCATACAGTAGATTTCAGAAACAGCGTGGTAATAATGACCAGCAACGTAGGTGCCCAGGACCTGATGAAAAGCCGCTCGCTCGGCTTTACTGCCGTAGATGGCGCAGATGTAGACCTGGAGAAGATGAAATCCAGTATCATGGAAGCAGTAAGAAAAACATTCCGGCCGGAGTTCATCAACAGGGTCGACGACATAATCATCTTCAAGCCGCTTGGAAAAGAAGAGCTTTTGAAGATACTGGACATCATGCTCGACGAGGTTTCTAAGAGGCTGGAAGAGCAGGGGATAACTATAGACGTACCTGCGGAGACCAGACAAAAACTCCTGATAAAGGGCTATGATCCCAAGTTCGGGGCCAGACCCTTGCGCAGGACCCTGCAGAAGACGATAGAAGATCCATTGGCCGATCTTTTGCTAGAAGGTAAAGTCGAAAGAAACAGCGTGATTCGGGTAACTGTCGAAGGAGACAATTTCTCCTTCAAGACCGTGGAAAAGAAAAAAGACGTCGGGCAATCCGGCAAGACCGTCGCGAACACCGGAAAAACAGAAGGGTAAAGACCGAAGGTAACAAGCTTGAACTTGAGAAACCGGGGCGGAAAGTGACCCAGGCCCCGGTTTCTGCTATTCTTGGATTCCAGGACAAAATGGTTCCTGAAGAGAGGGGGAAGAGTCGTGGAGGGCAATTTTTTCTGGATTCTGCTGTTTTTCTTTTTTGTGTATCCCTCGATGAAGCAATGGTTCCTCGAAAGATCGAGGGTAACCGCTATAAGGGGGTTGGAAAAGCGGCGGAGAAGCAGGGTTATCACCTTGATTCACAGGCAGGAGAGCATGGGCTTTTTCGGTATGTTCTCGCGGAACTTCATCGACATCGAGGACTCCGAAGAAGTACTCAGGGCGATACGCCTCACCTCTGCCGATATGCCAATTGATATAATCGTACATACGCCAGGCGGGCTCCTTCTTGCGGCCGAGCAGATAGCCGCGGCACTAAACAAACACCCTGCCAAGGTGACGGTCTTCGTCCCTCACTATGCGATGTCCGGGGGAACGCTAGTCGCTCTGGCGGCCGATGAAATAGTCATGGACAAACATGCTGTTTTGGGACCTGTAGACCCACAGATAGGGCAATATCCCGCCGTTTCCATTCTCAAGACGGTGGAACAAAAACCGGTGGCCGAACTTGATGACGAAACATTAATTATGGCCGACATTTCCAGAAAGGCCATTGACCAGACACGCAAGTTCGTCAAGGACCTTCTCGTCGACAACATTTCCGAGGAAGAAGCTGAAAAGCTCGCCAATGTGCTGACGGAAGGGCGTTGGACCCATGATTACCCGATCTCCAGCGAAGAGGCGGAAGAGCTCGGCATGTTCGTAAGTACAGAAATGCCAGATGAAATAAGCGAGATTATGAAGTTCTATCCACAGTCAGGACAACGGAGACCCTCGGTACAATATGTCCCGCTGCCTTACCACAGCACACCCAAAAACGGCGCCAAAGATTGACGAAACTGTTGAACTGGGAGGAATTCGATGAAAACCATTTGCAAGAAACAGAGAAACCTGGTTATAGCGGTGGTCATGGTCGCATTTTTGGCCATACTTGCAGGTGCGGCTTGCGCCGCTGACGAAAAACCGGTGGTCACCGTAGGCGGAGAGAAGGTGGGAGAGCAGGAGATGGTAAATCTTCTGGTGCTTCAGTCCGGAGTCAGCAGGGGAATGGTACCTCTTGTCCTGGCACAGACCACGCTCGAACAGAGGCAGCAGCTTGCTAACCAGGTCGTGATGTCTCTTATTTTGAGCCAGGCGGCGATGATGGAAGGACTCCACCTTGACGAGGACGTGGCCCTGACGCTCAGGTGGAACAGGGCAAATACGCTGGCTCAGGCCTATGTCAACAAGGTGGCGGCAAAATGGAGCCTCCAACGCGAGGACCTGAAAAAATATTACGAAGCGCACAAGGAAGACTACGTAATCCCCGAGTCAGCTCATGTTCGACACGTATTGACATCTACGAAGGAAGAGGCCTCCAGGGTGCTTTTGGAAGTCATGGTGGATCCGTCCGCCTTCCCTGAAGTGGCGCGGGCTAAAAGTATCGACAGGGGCAGCGCCCAAAACGGCGGAGATTTGGGTTGGGTCACACCTGGACAGACGGTACCCGCATTTGACAAGCTGGTTTTCTCGATGAAAGAAAACTCCATCAAAGGACCTGTCGAAAGCCGATTCGGGTGGCATGTTGTCCAGGTTCTCGAAAGGAAACCGAGTCACCAGCAATCCTTCGAGGAAGCTCTTCCGCAGTTGCAGCAGGACATCCAGCAGTGGTACCTGGAACAGGAAGTGGAAAAATTAAAAGAGCGGTTTAACGTGACGATAGATGAAAAGACCCTCTCAAACCTCGGAGGGATTCCGGCAATAAAGTAAAAGCAAGAAGCGAAGCTATCCCACAATGTTTTTTAGAAAAGGGAGAGACCCTGTATATCTTTGGGTCCCTCCCTTTATCGCCAGAGTAGGATTATTGCCATGGGAAAAGTTTGCCCATGAATACTGTACATGCCTCGCCGATTATATCGAGACGGTTTCTCTCACTGATCCTGAGCGATAGCTCTCCTCCGCGTTTCGAGGCCTGAAAGGACCGGAATTCATTTTTGGAGAGCTTTTGTGACCAGTACGGTGCAAGGACAGTGTGGGCCGAGCCTGTGACAGGGTCTTCGTCGATCCCCTCCCAGGGACCGAAATAGCGGGATACGAAGTCATAATTTTTGGAAGGTGCCGTAACTATGACACCCTCGAAAGGCAAACCTTCCCTGTTGCTTTCAACCAGGGCGCTCATATCGGGAGACAGGGAGCGCAAGAACTCCTCGCTTTCGACCTCTACAAGGAGCATTTCGGCCGTTTCGGAAATAGCTGCGGCATTGAACTTGTCTATCCCCAGTGCCTTGAGCACGTCTTTAGGGCATGAGGAAACTTTGGGCGGGTTCAACGGAAAATCGAGAGTTATTGCCTTTCCCTCGCGCCTTGCGGATAGTCTTCCACTTTTGCTCGCATACTCTATGTTGTCCCGAGCCTCCTGGAGTTCGTTGAAAATAACGTGGGATGCGGCAAGCGTTGCGTGTCCGCAAAGGGGTACCTCGACCGTCGGAGTGAACCATCGTATTTCATACGCCGTAGACGAAGGTCCGCCATGGCCAGGGTGAACCAAAAACGCAGTTTCCGAGAGGTTCATCTCCGCGGCGATGTCCTTGAGCAGGTGGTCTTCTGGAAATTCTTCGAAAAGACACACCGCTGCCGGGTTGCCTCTAAACGGTTTAGAAGTGAATGCGTCGACCTGGAAAAGGGGTACCGGGCTTCTGTTTTTTGCAGGCATGAATTTAACCTCCTAAGCACAGGGTCTTATGGGTACTGTCAATGAAAGGGTAACACTATTATGGAGAGTCGAAAACTATGCTGGCATTAGCAGGCGGTTCAAGGATAATATGGGAAAACCGAGGGAAGATTCAGCTCAAGAAGGAGTGGGTGAAATGGATGACCCAGAGGCACGGGACCAGATAGTCCGGTACGGTCGAAAACTTTTTGAAAGCGGCTTGACCAGGGGCACGGGAGGCAACCTGAGCTGCCGAACTGAAGGCGGCCTTGTCGCCATATCTCCGAGCGGGATGGCTTACGAAAGAATAACGACGGATGACGTCGTCATCCTTTCGCAGGCAGGTGAAATCCTCTGGGGAAGAAAAAAACCCTCAAGCGAGGTACCTCTCCACCTGGAACTATATCGACATATGCCGGAAACAGGGGCAGTGGTTCATACTCATTCTCTTTATATTTCCGTTCTGGCGTGCCTTGGTTGGGAAATTCCTCCCTTTCACTACCTTATGGCTTCTTTCGGAGGGAGGATTCCCGTCGCGCCCTACGCATCTTTCGGTTCCAAAGAACTGGCGCTTTCCGCGGTGCAATCCATCGGAAACGGGAAAGCCGTAATCCTTGCGAACCACGGACTTGTAGCTGTGGGGAAAGATCTGTGTGACGCCTTTTACGCCGCCGAAACGGCTGAATTCCTGGCGGAAATCTACTACAAGGCGAAATGTGCCGGAGAACCCAGGTGCCTCGATGCTTCCGAAATGAAAGAACTGATGAGGCTTTTCCGTGACTATGGCCAGTGCGAAGAGGAAAACCAATAAATCTGGAAATGGGAAGAAGGAGAGAAATACAAATGGCATTTGAAAAGTTGGCTATAAAGATCAGGGAACATCTTTTCGAAAAAGGGGCAGGGAAAGTCGGGTTTGCCGATATCCGGGGCGTCAGTCAAGAGCTGGAGAAAAAATGGTCCGTTGCCGTGTCTATAGCCTACCCTCTTGACCGCGAGGTACTGAAGGAGATATACGAAGGACCAACAAAAAACTACCGTGACGAATATGTCCGGGTCAACAAGGTCCTTGCGATATTGGGACAGAATGTTTGCGACCTGATTCAAAAAACAGGGTACGAGACACATCTTGTGGGGCCCACGACGGAAAGCTGGAACAAAAGGACCCTTTCGGCCGAATTTCCTCACAAGACTGCAGCTACCCGCTCCGGCCTGGGCTGGATAGGCAAATGCGCCTTGCTGGTAACTCGTGAATATGGATCGGCAGTCAGATTGTGCACAATAATGACCGACGCGCCTCTTCCGGTCGGGAAACCCGTGGAGCAATCTTTTTGTGGAAGTTGCAACCAATGCCGCAAGGTATGTCCCGTTTCCGCTCCGTACGGAAAAGAGTGGTCTCCTTCCCTTTCACGTGAGGACATAATAGACATAAGGGCTTGCCACGACCAGGCAAAAGCCTTTTCCAACGCAAGGGATCTGGGACACACCATATGCGGAATATGCATGGTCGCCTGCCCCTGGACAAGGGCTTACATCAATTCAGACCATGTCTAATCAGTCTCTGGATTTTTCTTTTTTTGCAAAAATGCCGTTAATGTCATCATTTATAGAACTTAAGAAACTGCCCGCTCGCGCTGGCGGAGAGGTAAACAGGCTTACAAGAAGGAAAACAGTTGCCGAAAGCAATAGCCCCCAGACTGGCGGCCATTGCCCCAGGGGCTTTGCCCCCGTTATGTAAAGGGAGCCCGTTAAAATGCCGCCTGTGACGATACTCCAGAAAGCACCGGAGGCACTCGAACGCTTCCAGAAAAAGGCACCGATAACGGCTGGAAGCTGCATTAAAAGACCCCCGGATGCCATGGAAGAGAGTATGGCTATCAAGTTGAAGCGGTATTGGGCGAAAATCAGGCACACCATGGTAATAACGGGAATGAAAGCCTTGCTTAGGAGCATTTCCCAGTTTTCGTCGAGTGTGGGGATGGCAGCCTTTAGTATATCCCTTCCGAACATGGAACTGAGAGTCAGAATGATGGAATTCATCGTTGATACCGCCGCTGCGATAATGCTAAGGGCAACTATGAGAGCCAGTGGCCTGGGTACGAGGGATAACAGAGCGGCCATGGCATTGTCAGCAACATCAAGGCCTGGCACCAGCTCTGCCGACGCAAAACCCAGGTAGACGCAAAGAATGGTATACACGAACCCGAAAAAAGAAAAACCGAGGATCATCTTTCGGATGCTTCCCACGCTTCGCGGGCTATAAAGACGTTGAACTACCTGGGGGTTGGTGACCGCGAAAAAAAACCAGGGAAGTGTCAAACCTATAAACATGGGGAAAGGCCATGAAACCTCCAAAAGTGCGGGGTTTGTTTGAGAAAACCCAAGGGGACCCCCGGGAAGGAGCACAAAAGCGACGAAAACAGCGAGCAAGATGCTTGCAACTAGCATGATTCCCGACTGGAGCGCGTCGGTAAGAGCTACCGAACGTAGTCCGGCCCACCAGGAGAAAATAAAAGACATGGCAGCAGCGATGATAGTGGCGGCCCGGAAAGATATAGCCCCTCGCGAAAGAGTTTCAAGAAGATAGCCTGTCCCCATAAGCTGTACCGCAGCATAAGGAATCAGCATTACGATGCACAGGACCGCAGCTGCGATCCCGACGGCGGGACTATTGTACCGGAACGAAAGCATTTCCGCGGGCGTAAGGAGGTTGAACCGCCTTCCTGCGGACCAATACCGTGGAGCGAACAAAGCCAGGAGGAAAACCGTACCTATCAGGTAAGTCAGCTCGAAACCCAGGCTTGTCACGCCGGTCTTGTAGGTCAGGCCTACTAACCCCACCATCATGAAGGCGCTGTAGGTTGTCGCGCTATACGTCAAGGCCGAAAGGACTCCTCCTACGCTCCGATTGGCAAGGAAATATTCCGTCATGCCCTTTCCCAGTTCCTTCCTTGCCGTCCAGGAAAGGAAAGTACCCACTGCAAACCATATAAAAATCCCCGAAAAGAGGAATAAGCTGCTCATCGACGCTTTCTCCCTTTTACTTCAACCATGGGGTCTTTCCACGACTTGGTGTAAAAAATTCCCTCTGCAAGCACTATTGCAGTAAGAATTGTCCAAAAGGCCCAAGCACCCGCTTTTTCAAAAATCGTGTACGGTAAAATTATGTTTAGCGCCGTCAACAAAACGGCGGACAAGATCCAGACCCTTTCCTGCACAGACAATCTGACTCCTCCTAATGTTCGGTGATGATCAGCTTACTAGAAACCCTTTTTCTTCGAGAGTCTTCTCGATAGCGTCCAGTACTTCAGGTTGTTCGGCCTCAATTGTATGAAGGTGAAATCCCTTAGACAGGCAGAGCAGGGGACTTTGCCCCGTGCTGTTGAGAAGATTGACAAAACGGGTCACGTCCTCTTCGGTCTTTACGTGTATGTTGCCCCTTATTTCCCCGTAAACGGGATGATCTACGATGACATCAATAACCAGTCCACCGCAATTTACTACTGCTCCAAGTTCCTCGGCTATGTCCTCGGGTCCGTGCCTGACCGCGAAGATCCTCCGGAATCTTTCAGGACCTTTCTGCATAAGATAACCCTGGGGGGTTGCGGAAACCTGGAAACCACTTTTGCGCAGCTGTGCGATATCTTGTACGACAGCTTGTCTGCTGATGGAAAAGATTTCTGCCAGTTCGGACCCGCTGACGGGTTCTTCCGTTGCCTCCAAAATGTCAAGTATTTTTTTTTGGCGATCGGCTCTTCTCAATGTCGCACCTCCGTGTAGCTGCTAGTAGCAGATACTAGCATTTTCAATGCAAACGTTCAAGGGCCATGTTCTTTCTGATCTTGGAGTCAAGGTAAAATGCGGATTTATTCCGGGTTTCTTAGGAATGCCTCGTAGGCGGCTTCGCGAAGATCTGTCAGGCGCAGGTCCTTGACTATATCAAACACCCGGGCGACCTGTTCCTTGTATTGCTCTACTGTTTCGAGGTGTTCGGCAAGGAGTTTTTTACCCTTCTCACCACAGAAGATGCGGTATCCATGGGGAGTCTCCTTGAATACAAGGAGTTTTTTAAAACGCATATCCTCGAGGAAACGCTGCAAATCAGGTGAGACCGGCCGTTCCCTTTCGAGCCTGAAAGGGAAACCCAAGGGGACATCCTCTTCCTTCTGAAGGAGCAGTACTGACTTTCGCAGACGTGCGTAACCCCAGAGGTTGGGGTTTTCACCCTGCTTTTCGACGAGCATGAGAATTACAGCCTGTTTTTGCTGGTCTGTCATGAACGGATCCCCTTTTCGCGGTTTTCTTGAGAAAAGCCGAAGATAATATTACCACTTCACATTAATAACAGGCAAGACCTTGGAAAATTACCTTGAAAACTCCTTTTAACAAGCCACATGATCGCATATACTTGGAAATGTTGTATAATTCAATAAGAAAAGAAAAGACCGTTTTTTTATTGAAGAGTTGCCCTATTTTGCATTTTCCGGAGGAAAATATTGTGAAATCCCAGGTGCAAATCTTCGCTGTTGATTCCGGAGAAAAACGGTATCCCATACGCGATTTTTGCGGTTTCCCCTATACGGCATCATCTGCCGCTCACTCATCATATCCTTTTTTTAACATACATCATCAGCTCAAAATTACCCTCCAGAGAAAAAATGTCTCTGGCAGCTTTTCTATACATTAACTCTTCGCGAAGTGTTACGTAAGAAGTGTTACGTAAAAAGAAAGGGGAAACAAGTACCAGGCTGCTCGATAACAGAATTTCAAAAATTGTTTCGAAAGGGGGGCGGGAAAAAGGACCGGGAACGTCGAGAAAAAGAGAAACAGGGTTTATTGATCATGTCGAGTAAGGAGGATGATATGAATGTCAGCCAAGGATCAGG
>NPIE01001326.1_pt1 | contig 30677 bp, 57 predicted proteins | sample 8637661 | NCBI WGS metagenome assembly NPIE01 (sample SAMN07420842, study PRJNA396082) | bioreactor metagenome | isolation source: sample BA12 brine-fed electro-methanogenic bioreactor BA | place: Japan: Kochi | collected 2016-12-09 | reverse complement strand
AACAACAGGCTGCACACTGGCCCGCCCCTGCATTTCGACAGGTTCTGCCGCCACAGGCGCAGCCGCAAGAGCCGCCCCAACCGCAGCGGCCCCGGCCGCTTTTGCCAGCCGGCCGCTGCGCTTCGTTTTCTCTGCCTTCTCTGGCCGGTCCTCCCTTGCCGATGGTTTCGCCGAGTCGCCGAACAGCCCGCCGACAAATCCGGCCAGTTTATTCCCGGCCTTAAACAGAAGCCCCAGCGGGCTCATTTCCCAGACCTTGGTCAGAAACTTCACACCGTCGGTGAAGATCTCTTTAATGCCGCCCCAAAGCCCCTTAAAAAAGTCGGTAATCGGCTCCCAGAAGGTGACGATCGCAGCAGCCGCACCCACCACCGCCGCCACCACCAGGCCGATGGGGTTGGCCAGCAGTGCCGCGTTCCACAGCCAGGTGGCCGCCGTCACCGCCGTCAGGCCTATAACAAAGGTGCCGAGCCCCGCCACCACACCGCCGATCAAACGTCCGATCCAGGGGAAGCGCTCGATCAGCGCCCCGGCCCATTTGACGACAGAGGCCAGAGGCTTGACCACCGAGTTAATCGCAGGCAGCAGCGTGCCGGCGAATGTCGTCCCCACGATGCGCAGGTTGTTGGTCAGCACCGTCAGCTGACCGCTGGTCGATTCGAGAAAACGCTGGTAGCTTTCGTTTACCAGCCCCTTGCTGCCCTGCGCCACATCGGCCTGCGCGGCCCGCAGCTCTTTGAGCTTGCGCCCCAGCAGCACCACGCCGCGCTGCCCCTCTTCGCCAAAGGCCTTTTGCAGCCGGTCGATGGTGTCCTGGTCCAGACCTTCGAACCCGCCAATACTGTCGGAGAGATTCTCCAGCGTGGCGATAAAATCCATGTTGCCGTCGGCGCCGCGCACAATCTCGAATCCGAACTCTTCAGACGCCTTGCCCAGCTGGCGGAAGGTCGCGGCCAGAGACGTTCCGGCCATCGATCCCTGCATGCCGGCCGAGTTCAGGGCCCCTAGCAGCGTCAGCCCCTGATCCAGCTCCACCCCGAACTGCGCCAGAGACGGGGTCGCGTACTTGAGAGACTCGCCGAGCTGGTCGAAGTTGCGGATCTGAAACTTGAACTGCGTCTTGGTCAGCAGCTCGCCGATGCGCGTCAGTCGCTCCTGCGTGGACCCCTCCAGGCTCGCCCCAAGGTTATTGAATGTGGTGGCGATGACCTCGCCCACACCTTCGGCCGCCCCATCGGTCACCTTGGCCACCTTGGCGACGATCTCCGACCCGACCCGCGCAGCACTTGAGTCAAGACCCGCAGAGTTGAGCGCGTACTGGATGTCAAGCATTTCCGTCTCGCTCAACAGCCCTTTGCGCGCAAAATCAAGCGCATGCTGGCGCGCCGCTGCGATATCTCCCGGCAGGTTGTCGGTATTGAGCACCGTCGACAGCCTGACCTCGGCCTGCTCAAAATCAGCCGCCTGGCCGATCATACGTCCCGCCGTGTAGAGCGCTCCGGCCACGCCGGCAATCTGCCCGCGCATCTCGCGCAGCCTGGCCCCCGCCGCGCTCTTTCTCTCCATTTGCCGCTGCATGCGGGCATGCTTGGCACGCACATCGTCCAGCGACCGCCCCAGGCGGCCATACTCCTTAGAGAGGTTGCCCACCCGCACTCCCGCCTGCGACATCGCACGGCGGCTGCGATCCAAGGCGGACCTCTGTCTGTCGACCGAGGCCGAGAGCTTCTCAGCTTTCGCCTGGGTCTGCGCCAGAGCCTTGGCCGTTCCCTCGTCGGCGGGATTCTTGCGCAGCGCAAGCTTGAGCTTTCCGACCTGCTTCTGGGTTTTGCCCAGCTCCAGGCGCGTCTTTTCCAGAGACGCCTGGTCGGCCTCGAACTTCTCAATCAGCTTGCGCTGCCCCGACAGGGATTCGATTTCCTTGCCCAGTGTGTTAAACTTGTCCTTGGCGCCGCCGATCGCGGAATGAAATCTGCCGGAAAGCGAAGCGCCAATGACTACACCGAGAGCGAGGTTTTTAGCCATGCGTTACAATCTCCCAGGTTTGCTGCTGTTTGTGCCCCTGTGGGGCGTTCTCGCGCTTGCCGTCGCGCGGCTCTCGCCGGGCTCAAGCGCTGCCGCCTGCGCGGCGGCCGGGTTCATCTTTGCCGTTCCGTCAAGCCTGCCGCTGGCTTTTCTTGCCGGCGTTGCGGCCAGGCTCTTTGTCCGCTGATCAGCCCTTCTTTCGGTACAGCCTGCGAATCTCGCCCAGCCACTGCTGCAACTCCTCCACCGCCATATCCATCAGCTCGCCATAGCTCCAGCGCGTATAGCTGTTAAGCACCAGCACCGCCCGCCGCAGCTCTGCCGGGCTTAAGACAAAAAACCGCTATAGGCCTCCTGCAGCTGGCGGTAGTCGGCCAGATCCAGCTCCTCGATGACCGCCGGCGACTCTTCGCAGAGGTTGGCGAACAGGCGCACCTCTTTATGGGCGTCGCTGCCGCTTGCTTTGTCCGCTGCCAGCTGGTCTTTGACCTTGGGACGCCGCATGGACAGGCGGGCAATGTTTTTACCGTCGACCTCAACGGGGTGTTTCAGCTCGATCTCCTGCATAAATCCTCCAGCCCCAGGGCGCGGCGCGCCCTGGGGCGAAAAGTGTTAGATTCCAAGGTTGGCGCGCATCTCGGCCAGCTGGTCCACCCCGCCGATAATGCGCTTCATGCCGGGCACGTCGATTTCATGCAGCACCTCGCCGCCCTGAGTGTACTTGTAGTAGCGCAGGCTCACCGTGGCTTGCAGGGTGGCCTTCTCGCCCGGCGTCCAGGTGCCGGGTTCCATGGTGGTGATCTTGCCGCGCATGTTGATCACGATCGGCTCGGTGGTGCCGTCGTCGCTCTCCACATGGCCGCGCATGGTCAACGGCGTGACCTGGCCGATGGCCAGGCCGAACTGCTTGAGCACGTCCTTGTCGTACTGGGTCAGCGTAAAGCTGCATTCCAGCGCCTCCATGCCCATATCGAGGTTGACCGGCGCATCCATGCCGCCGCCGCGATACTCCTCGGTCTGCACCGTCAGCGTCGGCGGCTCCATCTCCTGCACATTGCCGGCATAGCCACGGCCGTCGACGAAGAGGTTCATGTTTTTCAGGATTTGGTCCAGCATCAGACAACCTCCTCAAAGTAATCGTTGACCAGCCGCGAGCGGAACGTCACATGCTCGGCCGGCGTCGGCGGCGTGAAGTCGAAATCAAAATAGACCTTGCCCGCCTCAAGCTGCGACGGAGTGTTGAGGTCCGGGTTTGCCCAGCAGCGCCCGCCCAGGATCGCGCCGACCTGCGTCAGGTGCGAGAGGTAAGCGTTGACCCCCTCGACCACATCCTCCAGGTAGGTCTTGGTGATGTTGCGGTCCACCGCCCACAGGTGCGCGCGCAGCAGGCTCTCATTGATCATGTCGGCGGTTCGCACCACCGAGAGAAACGCCCACTTGGGGTCGTCCGACAGGGTGCGATTGCCCCACAGCCGAAAGCCGTCCTGGCGAATGATGGTGGCGATGTTGCCCTCGTTGAGCAGGTTGGCCCGACTGTTCGGGTCGCCCAGAGCAAAGTCCACGCTGCGGGTGGTTCCGACAATGCCATAAACCTGCCGGTTCGACGGGCTCCACCAGAAGCCGCGCTCCGCGTCGGATTTGGCGATAATCCCCGCCACCCGCGCACTGGCCGGCTCGTTGACGAAACTGCCATCGGTGTCAAGCACCTTGACCCCGGGGTCGACCACGTAGACCCGCTTGCTGCCGAAGTCCTGCGCGTAGGCCTGGGCGTCGGCATCGTTGGTGTCCGGACCGTCTGCGATAATCACCGCCCGCAGCCGGTCAGCAATGCCCAGCAGCTCAGAGACTACCGGGTTGGCCAGGTAGGTGCCCGGGGTCGCCGGATCTTCCGGCCGCTCGCCGGTAAAGCCTGGCACGCACAGAATGCGAGGCGCCACGCCCACCGCCGTCTCGGCGGCAAGAAACGCCTGCACCCCGGTATAGGCTCCGGTCTCGGCGTCGACCCCGCCGATGATGTTGGTGCGGGTTGCATCGTCGTCGATGCCCTCCTCAACGCGGATCACCACCACTACGGCACCCGCCTGGTCGAAGATGGCGTCCATTGCATCGGGCAGGGTGCCCGCGCCATCGCCTACGGTGTCGAGGGCTGCGGCCTCAAGGCGGCTGCCGGCAATCATCACCGGCGTGTTGAAGGGGAACTTCGCCGCATCGGCATCCGGTGCGGTGCCGACCACGCCAATAACGCTGGAGCGAACGGTCTGAATCGGGCGCGGGCCGTCGTCGATCTGGACGACCTCGACGCCGTGGAGGAATGTCTCCATAGCTTATTTCTCCTTTTCGGCGGCGGGCTTTTCGGCCCGGGGTTTGCTGGACGCTTTGACCTTGATATCCAGAGGGCGGATTTTACCCGCAAGCCTCAAGTACTTGGCCTGACGTTCAGTCAGTTCAACTTTTTGCCCTTCTGCTGCGGGTAGCCCCGAGGGCAGAGCGAATCTCTTTGTGGCGATATACTCCGGCATCGATGCCTCCTTTAATAGACCTTGCCTGTGTGTTCGCTGTCCGGCGCGCCGCTGTGGGTCTGCACCACCGCATTGGCCTGAATCTCGTCAATAATTCCCTGACACAACGCTTCGAGCACTTTGCGTCGATAAGCCAGCGCCGCAGCTGCATCAGAGCCCTGATTGAGGTTGACGGCTTCGATGTGCGCCTCGACGAAATCCGCCATGCTTTGCTTGGTCAGCGCCATCAGAAACTCTCCGTCACGGTCGGGCTGATATGGGCATGCGGCTTGCCGGTAAACATGCACAGGCAGTGGCCCTGCACCGCCCCCTTGACCTGTCCGCTGCCGCCGTCGATCTCCACCGTCCCGTCGCTGACCAGCGTCGTCTTGCCGCCGACCGTAATGTTGGCGTCATCGCCTACGGCGATCACCGTCTGTCCGGTGACGTTGATGGATAGTTCACCCGCCTCGCGGTCATACTGTACAAACCCGCCGTCGGCGAAATCGATGCGCGCCACACTCTCGCGGTCGCTTGACGCCGGGTGGGCCTGCTGATAGACCGCCGGGATCGCCACCGCCTGGGCGGGGTCGCCGCAAGCCGAAACCAGCAGCACCTGCTCGCCGACCTCCGGCGCCCACCATTCGCCATCGTTCGAGGCGCGGCGCGTCAGCCAGGGGATCCACGCGGTCAGCAGATCGCCGCTTTTGACCCGCACGCGGGCCGCCGGGTAGTCCGCTTCAGCAATGGTGCCCAGCCGCACCAGGTTGTTAAGCCGGCGCTCGAGCTCGGCGATTCTGAATTCAATCGGCTCACTCATCGCTGTAATCTCCCACCAGGGTGTAATCCTCTTCATGCGGGATGCCGATCTCCGGAGCAATGCCCACATAAAGAGCCTTCGGCAGCACGCCTTCTTCAGCCCAGATGTCAGCGCCCAGGCGCACCCGCTGTTCCCAGGTCACAGCCCACAGCGCAACGCCCGCCTTGTCGAACTCGGCCCCGTACAGGTTGTCGAGTCGGGTCACGCTGGCCGCGCTGCAGCCGGTCTGCCCGAAGCGCGCCCCCTCCACCTCGGCCAGCACACCTTCGGCCAGCTCCAGCGCATCCATGCCGCGCTCGTTGCGGCCTCCCGCGTGCCGCGTCAGGCAGTAAGCGCTGTAGCGGCACAGAAAGTCGTATTCGCCGTTGCCGTGCTCGCTGCCCCGGGTCGCACCCAGGCAGGCCACCAGCACCGCAGGCGCCGCCAGGCTGCCCCGCGACAGCTCCCCGCCGGAGAACTCCCCCGCGTACAGGTCGCAAGTGCGAAGACCGGGCAGGGCTGTTTTCAGGTGCGCCACGGCGGCGCGCTGCAGCTGGTTGGGAGTCGTCACTTAATAGCCTCCGCCGTCAAAAACCGAGCGCCCCGGCTTGAACTCGGCAGCGTAGGTGTCGTCACCTGCAGCCTCCTGCGCCTGATCGTCCACGCCAAGGCTGACCTTGCCGCCGGCGATCTCGCGCAGCAGCCTGCGGGCCTCATCGGCCTGCTTGCTCCAGCGCTCGTCGTGTGTGTCGGAATCGGTGGCCAGCACGTCGCGGGCCAGAATGCACGCCAGGCGCGTCAGAGTCAGCGGCACGGTGGAAAGCGGCAGCTCGTAGCGCGGCGCCAGATACATATCAATCTCAGCCGAAGCGTCCGCAATCGCCGCGTCGATCACGGCGGAATCGATAATCCCCGCGCCGTCGCGGTCGGTGAGCTGCACCAGCAGCTGCTCGCCGAATCTCTCTATCATCTGTGCCTGGGTGCAATACATCGGTTACTCCTTCTTTGCGGCGGCGGTCTTCTTGCCGTCAGGCTCCTTGCCCTTCTTGCCGCCCTCGGGCTTGTCATCCGAAGGGCCCTGCTCAACGACCAGCATCGGGTCGTTCATAAGATCCTTGAGTTGCTCATAGCTGAAGTGATCATCGGCGTATTCGGTCGGCTGCTTGCTGTGGGCGACGCCGCAGCGGCGGAAACCGTCGCGCCTGGCAGTAATGCGAATCATAAAAACCTCCGGTGAGAGGGGAGCGGGCGCGCGGCCCGCACCCCTTATCTCAGGTTGACGTCAGGCCCTTAGTCCAGCCAGGGCACTTCGAGCAGCTCGACGCGGTTGAAGTTGATGTTGCTGTCGCCGCCGTTGATCAGCTGAGCTTGCAGGATCTTGCGCGCCGCACTGGCGTTGCTCGAACCCACCACCAGCAGGTTGGGCTTGACGCCCAGGGGCTTGCCGTGGTCGCCCTTGAAAGCGCTCAGGGCGTCGTAGGCGGCTTCGAAATTCGCGGCACTGAGAACCGCTTTGCTGCCAAACGCCATCTGCCAGAAGCCGAAGCCCACGTTCTTGCGGTCATCGACGCCGTAGATCAGCTCGTTGCGGTTGAACACGTTGTCGTCTTCGGGCTTGTCCTTGTTGACGAACTGCGGCTCCTTGCGCATCTGCAGAATCAGCGGCTTCAAGGGGCGGCGGGTGTCGAGCAGAAACCAGGGGCTCTCGGCGCCGGCCTGCACGTTGCTCACGCTGGCCTTGCTGCCGCCCTTCTGGATCACCGGGTGATCGGTGTCGAAGAAATACTGGCCGTCGTAGCATTCGGTGGCAAAGCCGGAGGCCAGCAGGTCAAACACCAGCTGATCGGGGTGCTCACCCGCAGACTGACCGAGCATCTCCATCATCGGTGAATACACGCCGTACTGGTCGTCTTCGACCTTTTCGCGCGGCACGCCCACGGTCAGCTCGAACTTCTTGTTCTTGATGCTGTAATCGTGCTGCTGCAGGTTGTGGATGTGCCGGTCGCCGACCCATTCGCGCATGCCGGGGATATCGCCCAGCCAGCCGTAATCCTCCGCGCCGGTGGTCGACGGCACGCGGGTGGCCACCTTGTTCCACATGGGCGCGACGCCGCCGAAGCCGCGCTGGAAGGCGGCGTTGAAGGCGCGGAACAAGACAGAGAGGCTGCTGCTGTTGATGATCAGCGCCAGGCCTACGCCGCCGGCCGCGCTGCCGGAATCGATCCAGCCGCCCAGCCGCAGGCCGGCTGCCATGAGCAGCAGCAGAGCCATAAAAAGGAAATCGAAGCGGGTGTGTTTCATGATGTTTTTACCTCCGGTTAAAAAGGGGATGAATTATCGAAGATCGACCCAGACGCCCTGGGCGTCGACGTCGAAAACCTTGCCGGCCACAGACAGCGTGCCGGTGCCATCGGTCTTGGCAACCGTCTCGTCGTCCTCGATGTAGCAGTCGGTGCCGATGTCGGCAGTAGCAACGGGGTCGGTGCTGCTGTTGGCGAAGCGGAAAATGCCGCGCTCGATGCGCACATCGGCCGCGTCGTCTGCGCCTGCGCTGTTGTCGACCGTCTCGGCGCAGCGCCCCACGCCGAGCAGCGTGGTGGCGGCAGCTCCGGGGGTGGCGCGGCCGTTGGCGTCGCGGGCGACCATAGCGCCTGCGAAAAAGATTTTGGCGGCAGCGGCCTTGAGCGTAAGCTGGTCGCCGCTGCGGCGGGCGGTGTCTCGTTCGGCGGTCAGAGCCATAAGGTTTCTCCTCTATCCTTGGGAAAAGATTGTGGCGGTTATTCCGCCGGGTTGGCTTTGCGGTAGTCCTCGGCGCTGATGCCCAGGTTGCGGCACACGGCCAGCTCTTCTTCGGTCAGGCTGTCTGCATCGCCGCCCTCGGGAGCTTTGCCCCCGGTCTGGGTGCCGCCCTTAAGCGCTGCGATCGCGGGAGTCTTCTCGAGATACCCTTTAAGCGCCGCGACATCTTTGTTGCCCAGCTCTTTCGCCCAGTCTTTCTGGGCGGGCAGCAGCTTGCCGTCGGCGATACCTTTGTCCACCAGGGCGGTCACTTCGCCGCTGGTCTGCTGCGCTTTCAGCGCGGCCACCTCGGTCTTGAGCGACTCGAAGATCTCCATCGGCACGAACTTGGCCGGGTCGGGCTTGGCGGCTTTTAGCGCCGCAATCTCATCATCCTTACCCTTGGCCGCATCCGCCTTGGCTTTGAGTGCGGTCATGGCGCTTTTGATCTGCTCGTCGCTCGCGTTTTCGGCAAGCCCCAACAGCGCAATCAACTCTTCTCGGTTCATGGTGTGCTCCTCTTCTGTGGTTGAAAACTTCGCGGCGGCCCGGGCCGCCAGGTCACTATGGCCGTCCAGGGCCGGGTAGTTGGTCAAAGCGGCCATCAGCAGCTGCGTGACGGTGCCGCTTTGCCGGTCGTATCCGAAAACGGGAGAGATATAGCGGTACTCGCCGGCCTCGATCAGCGCCCGGGCACGTTCGGTCCAGCGCACATCGGTGGCGTAGAGCCCATCGCCCTCGCGCCATTCGAGGCGCTTGAACCAACCGGCCGCAGGCGCGGGCTTGCCGTTGTTCTCGGCGTTGAGGGTCTGGTGTTCGTAGTCGATGACAAAGTCGCCCCGGGCGGCTTCGGCCTGGGCGATGAGCCGCGCGGCGGCCGCAGCGTCGACCTTCCAGCTTTCGACGTCACCGGGGCGGCCATCTCTGGCGCGGAACTCTCCAGCCGGCACCAGCATGATTTCGGTCGGCACGCCGCCGGTCAGTTCGGACACGCAGGCGGCAATGGCAATGCGGTGTTTTTTGATCATCCTCGTCCCTCCATGGGCCGCTTTTGCTTTTGCGGGTCAGTGGTCTGAATCAGAACCGTTTTTAAACCCTTTTTAAAATCCTCTGTATTGAACGATCTTTGCTTCCCCGTACGTTGGGGTGGTCGCGACCCTTTAAAGCCGTTACAGGGCAAATTTCGCGTTCAGCCTTCCAGCGCCTGCGCCATGTGTTCCTCCACCAGGCGCAGCACCTCGGTCTCATCGCCGCGCGAAAGTCCCAGAAAGGGCCGTTCCGGAATGTTCGCTTCGTCGCGCCCGAACTGATGCGTCGCGCCGTAGATCCGGTCGGTGCCGAACACCAGCTCTTTCGCGCTGGCCTGGTAGCGCAGCGTGCCCGCCAAAAGATCATCGAGCACCAGGACCTTGCCTTTATTGCGCTTCTTGCGCTTTTTGTACTGCGGCGACAGCGGCTCCCAGGGGTCACCTTCCGGGCTCTGCTGCTCCTTGAACCTCTCGTCGTGGGCCAGCAGCAGGTATTCGCCGATATCGCGAAAGACCGGCGCGAGGTTGCCCGCCTTTTGCTCCAGTCTCTCCAGCGCCGCCTTGACCTCCTCGATCCCGCTGACTTCGACGTTGAACTTCGCACCGGCCACTACCGCCTCCGCCCGTCGATCTCATCACGCAGCCGCGCGGCGATGTCGTCAGGCAGCGCAGCAATCTTTTCATCGACAAACCCGGCCCGGTTCTCTCCTGGCCGATACTCAAAGCCCGGGTCGATGCCGTGCGGCACCTTGACGGTGCGCGGGCTTGGGCCGCGCACGCCGACGGTCTTTTCCTCCCACTCGACCGGCGGGGCGCTCTGGGCCACATCCAGCCCCATGCGCCTGGCGTCGGCTTCGCTGATCATGCGCTTTTTGCACTTGCAGCCCCAACCGTTCTGCGGCGTGTGGGTGTCCCACCAGGGGTCATCGAGCGGCAGCACCAGCCCATCCCAGGCCAGATGCTCCGGGCGCGGGTCTTCGCTGCCGCCGTGGCGGTACAGGCCATAGGGTCTGCGGCGCCTCAGCTCCGGGTCGGCCATCTGCGCTTCGCGCCCGGCGTGATAGCTCTGCCGCAGGTTCGTTTCAAAGATCACCCGGGTGCGCCAGTTGCGCCCTCCGGTGTAGCTCCAGCCGCGTCGCTTGACGATCTCGTCAAAGTCGCGGCGAAACTCCTCCAGGGTGGTGCCTTCAGCGATCGCCTTATCCACCGCCGCGCGCAGATCGGCCAGCAGGTCCGCCTTGGCCGCGCCGGCCACCATGAAGGCGTGGTTGTGCTCTGCGGCATACACATCCGTCCAAACCGCCGTGAGCTGCGGATACTTGCGGCGGAAGAACGCGATCTGCTCTGCAAAAGGCAGGCTGCCGTAGTCAGCCATCCTAGAGATCCTCCAGAATCTCGTAGCGCCCGGCCATGGCCGCAGCGGCCAGAGCCTGCGCCATTGCATCGGCCAGGGCGTCCGAATCCATCTCGGGCCAGGCCTCGATCAGCGAGTCGCGCAGATCTTCAAGAGAGCTCGCCTGCTCCACCTTGCGGCGGATCACCTCGACCATGTCTTCGACAGGCTTGCGCGCTTCGCGCTCGAGCTGCGCGATCTGCTGCGCCTGCGGGTCATCGGCTTCATTCTGCCCTTTAAGCGCCGCAAGCGCGGTTAGAGACTCGGGCGGTGCGGGTTTGACGCTTCTCTGCAAAACCTCTTCTCCTTCTTCGGCCTGCGGGATGCGGGTCTTTTCATGCAGCCACCAGGCGGGGATCCTGGCGCCCAGGTCCACAAACACCGGCAGGCTTTCCGAGAGCAGCATGAAATCCTCGGTGTCGCCGGGGTCGAGAAAGAACCTCGGCGCGCGGCGGCGGTCTTCGATGCCGAAGTTGAGCGCGGCCATCGGCCACAGGATGTCGCGGCAGATGGTGCCGGCGTACTGGCGCGCGTCGGAGCGCAGCAGGCTCTGCTGGCTGCGCTCGTGCACGTTGCCCAGCGCGTTGGTATTGGTGCCCTCGCCGGTGCCGCTGGTCAGTGTGGAGCCCAGAATCGCCTTGCCCTTGGCCCGTTCGCACCAGCGCATCATGGACTCGAACAGGTCGGACTTGCCGTCTGCGGCTTCCTTGAACTCGATCTGCATCCCTTCGGGGATGATGCCGGCGGCGCGGTGGCCAAGCGTTGTGACCGCCCGCAGCAGCGTTGCCTTCTCTTTCGAGGTGGCGTTGCGCGGATAGGTGCCGATGCGCGCGGGCAGACCGTAGATCTCGAGCAGCTCGGCCAGATCCCCCAGGGCGTAGTTCTGAAACAGGTAGGGCCAGACCAGCACCCGGTGCAGGCCGGACCTTGACACATAGCCCGCCTTGGCGCGGTGGCGGTGCTGCACCCAACCCAGCGGCCACAGCGGCGCACCGGTTGCGGAGTTGTCGCGCAGGCGCAGCTCCTGCTGGTTGTCGAGCGGCAGGTGAAACCAGGAATGCGGCCGAAAGATCGGCTGCTCGATGATGCGCCGGCCGCCGTCGATCGACCAGGGCAGCTCCAGGTTGGCCCAGCCGTGGCCGATGCCCGAGCCCATTTCGATAATCAGATCTTCGACCTCGATGCCGCTGAACACTTCGGCGCAGAATTCCGCCGCCTTTTTCTCCTGGGAGCTTGCGCCGTCGGGTGCCACGATCTGCCATTCCATTTCGGCGGCGAGCTGGCGGCGCTTGCCCAGGTCTGCGGCGATCTGCGGGTCTTTCTCTTCCATGTCGTCGAACAGCTCGTGCTGCGCCTTGATGTCGCCGCGCTCGGCGTCTTCAAGGATGCGGTAGAGCCGGGCAGGGGTCAGGCCCTTGCTGGGGTGCTCGGCGAATTCGCGCTTGAGCATGCCGATGCGCGATTCGTTGTCGGTCTGCTGCTCTTTGAGCGCATCGGTTTCATCTGCGCCGAACAGCCGTTTCACGAGGCTTTTGACACTCACCATGCACCTCCTATGTCCTCGGCCAGGTCATCTTCGTTTTCGTCCTCGTCGGCCGCGCCGTTCCAGCCGCTGTTCGATCCGGGGGCGGCGGTAAAGTCGATTTCCACCGCCTCCATCAGGCTTGCGTAGTACGCCATGGCAATGGCGATGGCGGCGTCGCCGTGGCGGTTCTTGCTGTCGCCGGTCTTGCCCTCCGGAAGCCTCGGGATCCCCTTGACCACCTGCAGCGCGCGCAGATCGTCGAGCACCTCGCGGTCGCGGGGGATAGAGAGCAGATCATCTTCAAACGCCGCTTTGAGCTTGGGCATGTTCTCCAGGTACCAGGCCTGCGAGAGCATGACGCATTCGATGCGCCCCGCGCCGTAGCGGTAGGCGGTCTGCTCGGCCAGGTATTGCCCGTTTCCGCGCGCATCGAGTGCGCCGGCCTGCAGTCGCGGCAGACGGTCGGCGATGTAGTTGAGCACCTGCTCTTGCTGCTTGAACGGCGCGTTGCGCAGCTCGACCAGGAACGGCACGTGCCGCGAGAGGTCGCGACGGATGGCGATCGGGGCGATCACCGTCAGGTCGCCAGAGCGCCCGAAGTCTTCCCCGAAAGCGTGCGGGTCGGACGGGTCGAGGGTGGTGAGGTGGGGCAACAGCTCTTGCTCGCACCAGTCGAGGATTTCAGCCTCGCGCAGATGCTCCGGCCAGGCGTTGAACTCGGTCGATCCCTCGAAGCGCAGCACCGGCGCTTCGACCATGCGGGCCTCGATCAGCGCGCGGGAGAGGTACGCCCCGCCGCCGCTCTTGGGCACGCAGTAGTATTCCTCCATCGCATCTTCGCGGGTGGCGGTGTCGCGCAGCAGGTTGTTTTTCCATTCGTCTTCGGCCGCCTGGCTCCAGTCGGTGCCGCGCACCTGGCAGATGCGCTTATACAAACCGTCGCGGCATGCGTCATCCAGGGTGATGCGGTGCACGCTGTAACGTTTTTTACCGGCGCGGCTGTCCTGGATGATCTCGTTGAACAGGTTCTCAACCCCGTTGTGGGTGCTGATCAGCCGGACCTTGGCGCCCCACATGGTCAGCGCCAGCGCTGCTTTAAGCACCTCGGCCAGCTGCTCGTGGAAGGCGGCCTCGTCGATGGTGACGTTTCCCTGCCGGCCGCGCATGTTCGAGGGCCTGGAGGAAAGCGCCTGAATCTTGAACCCGCTGGTAAAGCGGATGGTGTAGGTGAGGATGTCTTTGTCCTCGTCTTCAAGGATCTCTTCCTGGATCTCGCTTGCGGCCCGGTTGAACGCCTTTGCCCACATGGCGCAGGCGTCGATAAACTCGATCGCCATCTCCTTGTTGGAGCCGACGTAGAAATGATTGGTGCCGCCTGCCGCTTTTGACGCGCTTGCGGAGAGCACCGCGTCGGCCGCTTCAGCCCAGGTCAGACCTGTCCGGCGGCTTTTCTCGGCGATCTTGAGCTGCGATTCATCGGCAACCCAGCGCCGCTGGTAGGGCAGCAAAATGCTTTCGGGCGTCTCGCTCATGCAGTCCCCAGAATCTCGCGTTTGATCGCCTCGATCGAGTCGCGGCTCATGCCCTGGTTGGCCAGGGTCTTCTCCGTCACATCGGCTGCGGCCTCGGCGGCTTGCTTGCGAATCTGCTCTTCGCGCTTGACGTTGAGGTTTGCGGCCTGCTCAAGACGCTGCGTGGTCAGTGCCAGGTCTTTAAGCATGCCGACCACCGCCGGGGCGTTCTCAGGGTCGACCCCGCCGCGCTTGAGCATGCGGGTCAGGTCGAATGAGAGGCTGCGCAGGATCTCGTTGACCAGGCTGCCGACCTGCCCCTGGGGCGCGGCCCCGAGCTTGCCGATCCACACTTCGGCGATTTCGCGCGACTCGCGCAGCTCCTTGCCGATCTCCTCCATCTCCAGCGCATAGCGGTTGACCGCGCTTTTGCTCAGCCGCTCAGGCGTGCCGTCGGGCAGATCGGCGCGGGTGCGAAGGTCTTCGAGCATGGCGTTGATGCGCCGCACCGCTTCAAGCTGAGTGACGCGGCGATCGGAGAGCAGCTCGTTGAGCTGGGCGCGGATATCGTCGGGCAAAAGGTCAATGCTCGACTGCTGGCGCTTTTTGCGCGCGCGGCCCATGGGTTAGGCCCTCGGCCGGGGGCGCTTGATGCCGTCGACGCGGGCGGCACCGGTGGAGACATCGATGCCGCGCCCGGTGATGCGCGCGACCTTGATGCCTGCGGTATCGCCCACGGTCACCAGCCCCTGCTCTTCGAGCCAGCCAAGTTCGGTGCGCACCCGGTCGCGGGTCACGGTGTGCCCGAAAAGCCCTAGAATCTCTTGCAGGATGGACTCGTTTGCGCTGTACCCCTGGTCTTCTGCCAGCGCTTTTAAAATCACCAGCCGGATATCCGCCGTCACGACATCGGCAAAGCTCATCTTCTGCCCCCTTGATTGATCAGAAACTCATTCATCAGATCCGCAGCCCGGTTGATCCCCTCCAGCCGCCCTTCAACCTTCCCAAGCTTCTCCGACAACTCCGACATGCCGTCTGCCAGGTGCCGCAGCTCGTCGCGGCTTGGCATGTGCCGCATCTCGGTTCCCACCCGGCTGATCGCGCTTTCCGCGTCGGTCACCCGGCGGGTGTGCGCCTCGCAGCGGGTGATGCGCTGCGCCTCGATCTCGGCCAGGGCGGCCTGCGTGGCCCGCGATCGTACGTCCTCTTCGAGGGCCTTGAAGCGCTTCGCCGTGATCTTCTCCCGGTCTCGCCACCACGAATAAACCCCTAACGCAATCAGACCGCCCACCTGGACGATGTCGAACCAGAACCGCGCCGCGCTGTAGTCCTCGATCATCGGCGCGCCTCGATCTCGCGTTGACAGTCGATGCAGCGCACAGCTCTCGGGTTGGCGTGGCGGCGTTTCAATGGGATCTCCTCTTCGCAGTCGATACAGTGTGTGCGCCCGGCGGCGCTGCTCTGTCGGTTGCGCCAGGCGTCGAGCGCCTGGGCCTGGTAGCGCTCGTTGTGCATCTGCGCCCGGTCGATATCGTCAGCCATGCCTATTCTTCTTGCAGCCGGTCGCCGCAGCACTCCAGCAGATCGACCAGCGCCTCGTCGGAGAGCAGCCAGCCGGTAAATGGGGCGGGCTCTGTGGCCTCAAGGGCGATCGTCTCGCTGCTGCCCCGCAGATAAATGTTCTCGGGCGGCTTTGCGGCGCAGCTCGTCAATACGAGCGCTGACGCGATCAGCGTCCCTCTCAGCCACAGCCCGGCGTATCTCTTGCTCATCCTCGGTTCCGCGCCGCTCATCCTGGCGCGCCTTCCATTCCTGGTAGTGGTGCAGCAGCGCGACGATGACCGCCGCGATGCCTGCGATTGCCTCCAGCACCGCCGCTTAGTCCGTGCCCTGTGCGCCGACGTGCGGGTCGGTCTTATCCCCCCAGGTCACCGGCTCTTTGGTCGCCAGGCGCAGCACCACGTTGACGACGGCGAGGATTGAGACCTGTGTTTCAGGGTCGATTACAAAGCCTGTAAAGGACTGTAAAACCATCGCCAGCAGCGCAACGACGTTGGTCCAGAAGGTTTTCGAGAGATAGATTTTCTTGCCGGTTGCCATAGGGAGCCTCCTTAACTTTCAAGCCTGTTCAGCCAGCCCGCCAGGTAGCGCGGCTGGTCAAGGGATATGTAGTGCCTGGCGGCCTGGTATTTAAGCGCCGCAAGCAGGGCGCGCGGGTGATCGTACTCGTTGACGGCGGCGGCGGTGACGGGGCCAAGCAGGCCGTCCACAACCAGTGAGCCCCCGGCGCGCAGCAGGTTGCAGGCGCGCTGCAGCATGCGCACGGCCGCAACCGGGCCGCAGTTGACGCCCAGGTCGAACAGGCGCGCGGCCAGATCCGGGTGCTTGATGCGCCAGATGCCGGGCTTCTCCCAGTAGTCTTCGCGGTAGATGGCCACGGCGTGGGCCATCGAGAGATTGGCAATATCAAGGTCGGGATAGGCGCGGCGGCTGATGCCGTACTTCGTCTCGCCGCCGCGATCGTGCGCGTCGTCGACGTAGCCGCCCTCGTGCTGGATGGTGCGCATCACCGCATTATTGAAATGATCTGTCTCGGAATGGCCCATGTCGATACCCTTAAAGCCGCCAGGCGGGCCCGGCGGCGTTGCAGTGTGACGTATTCTGTCACGGTCAGGGTATGAAAAAGCCCGCCGGGCGGCGGGCGGTTTGTCAGGGGTGAGATAATTCTAAAGAGGCAGGTCCATCTGGTTGGGGTCGTCGAACTTGCGGGTGATGGTGCGGTTGCGGGCGAGGTAATCAACCAGCTCCTGGTAGCGCACCCGGTGGTGACCGCGCGTCATGTAGCTATCGAGCGTCCAGGGCAGGCGGGGACTGCCGTCAAGCTCCTGGTCGTAGGCGGCGACCATGCGCCAGAAGGTGCGCTCGGAGACGCCCAGGATCAGACACACCTCGCTGCGCCGGTAGCTGGGGCGCACCGGCAGGCCTGCGGCCTTGAGCATGCCATTGAGCTTTTCTTGGGCGAGGTCCATAGGCTTTTTCACTCTCCTTTCCTGGCAAGCTGTTCGCGCAGCTCGCGCAGCCGCTGCTTTCCGGCTTCGCGCTCTGCGGCGCTGAGCGGCGGCTCGTCGAGCTTTGGCCGCTCTGGCCGGCGCGGCAGGGCCTCGATCAGCGCTGCGGGCTCGGGCCAGCGCTTAAGCCCCTGGGACAGCAGCTTTTCAAAACCCTTGCGGATGCGCGGCGCGTCGATCTCTTCAATCTTCAAGCCCTGGCGCTGGGCCACCAGCCGCCAGATATCTGCGGTGCGGCAGATCACATCGGCGGCGGGTGTGCCGTCAAGCCCCAGCGTCAGCAGCGCCGAGAGCCCTTCGGCCAGGCCGCGCTCCAGCCAGCCGCTGCCCGCCCACTCTGAGAGCGCCACGATGGCCGAAGCCCGTTTGCCGCGTGGGGCGGGGTTGTCGTTTGCGACATATTCTGTCACGGCATGCCCGCCGGCGTCGACCGACTCAACAACGCGCTTCAAGTAATTATGGTTCTTCAGCGGCCGCACGTCGCCCTGGTCGCGCTTGGCGCGCATGGCTTCGACGGTCTCGGTCAGGGCCTTGGCCAGGGCGCTGCGGTCGGCGGGCAGCTCAAGCACCTCGCGCGCCAGCTTGAGGTCGCGGGCATGGCTTAAATCCCGCGACGCCGGGCGAAAGCAGCCCAGGTAGGCCACCAGCGGCTTGAACAGCGAGCCGCTTCCGGCAAGCAGAACCAGCAGCTCGCGGCCGGATTCGTCGGCGGTGTAGGCTTCGAGGCTGTTGCTGGCGTGGCAACAGGGGCAGCGCAGTTTCATGGTTTATCTGTCCTGTTTTCTTCCAAGGGTGGATGAAGCCTTATCCCTTTGAGCCTGGTTAGGTCTCTGGCCCACTTCGGGGGATGTCTCCTGAATGCGCACAAGCACTTTCCGTCAACAATCAGCTCTCTCTCTCTCTCTCTCTCTCTCTCTCTCTCTCTCTCTCTCGACCGGCATGCTTCCTCCTTTTTATGGCTGCTCATCAGTACCGGGCCGCCACGCCCGGCAGACGCGAGGTCACATTTTGTGACCTCACGTTTCGCTTAGATTTTCCCGTTCAGCCTCAGCCTGTAAATCTTTCGCCGAATGGCGGCCCCGCTGCGTCTTGGGTTCATGCGGGTGCCAATTTTTGAGTAGCTCCAACCGGCGCGGTAGCAAGCGATGATTTCAGCTTCTTCAACGATGCCATAAGGCGGGGCGGGATTTGCCTTTCGGCGACGCTTCTTCTCGGCTTCGGCCTTTTCGCGTTGCAGGCGCTCAAGCTCGTACTTAGTGCGCCAGTAGTCGGCCTGCCATTGCTGATACTCCATGGCGTCGAGTTCAACCTTGGGAGTAGGTGCGGGCAGTGGCGGTGCGGCCGGCCCGTTCTGTCGCTCAAGCGCATGCTCGAAAGACATGAAGCCTTCGACAATACGAATCGCCTGCTCGGTCGCCTCCGGAGTCTGTAGGATGGTGGCGAACATATAGGCTCCGCGACGGGTGTAGCCGTATGGCAGAGCGCTGGAATGCTTGAGGTTTTTGAACCGGTCACATTTTGTGACCAGTTGCTCTGCCTCTTTTTCGCTAAGCTGAAAGCAGTGGACCCCCTCCTGAAACTTGGCCGGGTTTCGCTTGCGCGCCTGGTTAAGCTTTTTCACCTCCACGCCATAGATACCCGCCACATCACCCTGAAGCATGAATGGTTCGCGGCCTTCAATGTTGTAGATCGCTAAATGCTCCTGGGCGTCTGCGTGTTGCGGGGTGGCGTCATGGCTGAACAGGTTGGGGAACATAATGTCCAAGAACCTTTTGTTTTTGTGGGTGTTCGCGGCGCGGTTCTCTCGTGAAGTCATAGTCATGCCTCCTTCTCTTCAAGGGTGTTCTTTGCGTGGGCAATGTTGCGTTCGATGTCCGCCAGAAGCATGCTGAGCCCCTCAAGCCCGCGCGGGCTGAGGTTGTCGCGGCTGTGGGCGGCGAAGCAGGAAAGGGCGTCGGCCAGAAAGGCCGACTTGCAGATACACTCTGAAAGCGCATCCAGAGGATGGGGAGCGGGTGGGGCCATGGTCATCTCCTGTCGCTGGGGTTGATAATCCCCTCTTCCCGCTTCCAAACGAAAAGAGGGCGCGCCATACGGGTTGGAAGACCGGGGCGACAGGCTCCCGGCGGGCTCAAGGCCCCCCGCATGACGCGCCCAACTGAAGGCGCGACCATGCTTCGGACGCACAAAAACCGCCATAAGGTTCAGGCGGTAGCGTCCGCCTGTCGCTATTCGGGCTTCCAAACCCGGCCACTGGATTTTGCCAGCGGCAGGGCAAGCGTAGCCCATAGCGGTTTTTGTGTCAAGTTTATGCATTGTCTTCACCTATGGCTGCTCATCAGTACCGGGCCGCCACGCCCGGCAGACCGCAGCGCGCAAAATTGCGCCCAGCGGTTTCGCATGGGTTTCTCACTCTTTAAGGATCGCCCTTATCTGATCCCACGATCCGCACCGGGCGCACCGGATACCAGGCCGGGTCGAGCCCTTGATGATCGGCGGCTTGCTTGGCAACCTGCTCCGTCGGGTAGATGTAGCGCAGCAGGGGCATGGGTGCGCATCTGCCGCCATCGGTATCGCAAATCGCCCAGGCGACGGCCTCTTTGATCATCGCTTCTCCTCCCCGCTCAAATCCCATCCTTCACGCTGCGCCTGCTTCCTGAGCGCCGTAATCAGCTTGTAAAGCTCGTCATCCGGCACCCAGGCGACCTTGTCGACCTTGCAGATCCGCTGCGCCAGAGCATCGGCATAGCCCCAGGGCTTGCCGCCAACGGTCAGCAGCGCTTCGATCTTCGCCAGCTGCGCGGCACGGCCGTAGCGGCCCGCCTCGATGTTGTGCGGCCGCTTGCCTTTACCGCTGGGTGCGCCCCGGCGCTTCCAGACGCCTGCGGCTTCGGCCTTGTGCTCCAGGTCGGCCAGCAGCTTCGCGGCCTTGAAGGGGGTTAGCTCCTTGCTGGACTTGGCGCCGTAGGTGGCGAGGATGTCGCGGTAGGCGTCGTCATCGAGGTTAAGCGCGCCCTTGACCACATGGATCAACTTAATCTGCTTCTTGGTCGCCATGGCCTTTGCCTTTCTTGGTGTTCTTAGCGTCTTGGTGGCTGCTCAAATAGGGCGTGCGGTCTTTGTATTCCTCTCGCTTGCCCTTGTTCCACTGCTGCACGGGCCGAAAGAAACCGCAGACGCGGGACCAGACCTCTGTGGGGCGGCTGCATTTAGGCATCGCGCCGCTCCATTTCTGACCTCACATCGCTGTAGATCTGCTGCATGACGGCGGTTTCAAGGTAATCGCTGATGCACACGCCGCGTTTTTTAGCGTCGGCGATCATCGCCCGGTAGACCTCGCCGGTCATGCGGCAGCTGGCGACGTGCGTCTTGGGGTTTTCGACTGTTTTTCCCATCAGAACAGGCTCCTTTGGTTTTCGAGAATCATCTGGTACTCAAATCGCCCGCGGCCGACGCAGCGGGTCACGATGTCGTAGCCGTTGCAGCGCAGCTCGGCAATGACCGTATTGACGGCGCACACGTCGGCTGCGCGCATGATGTCGCGGGTGCTGTGCCAGGCTCCGTCGGAGAGCAGGCGGTGAGCACGTTGAAGGCGCTCGCTTTCGTCGATCTTTGCGTAATGGATACGGCTCATTGGTCTCCCCTGCGCGCGTCTGCGGCTCCGCGCCGCCAGTGGATGGCGGCAAACGAGGTGTATGGATAAGGGCAGGGCGCGCCCTGGGCGGCCAGCCCCTGGTGGTAATAGCGGTTTTGGGCCTCCTCGGTCTGGCGGCGGATCGCGCCCATGGCGGTTTCCCATTTCCAGTCGGTTGCCATGATCTCAAGTCCCTTAAAAAAGTTCCCCGGCGCAGCGGCTCAGGAGGAGGGGGCCGCTGCGCCGGGTGAGGTAATAAACCTCGAAAGCCTCGGTGGCTGGCTGCTCATCAGGCCCGGGGCACCACCCCCGGACGACCGGCCCCTGAAGAGGGGCGCGGTTTCGCTAGATTTCTCGCTCAAGCAGGATGCAATCCTGCGGCTTGACCCACTGTTTTTTGGGTTTGATGCCTGCGGCCAGGAAGTGCACCTGCACTTTTTGCTTGCCGACCCGGACGATCTGGGCGCGCTCGGCTTCAAACTGCTCGGGGTCTTCGTCGACTTCAACGACATCGCCCAGACACAGAACCTCTCCGTCTCGATCGATCATGACTGCTCCTTTACAAATGCGTCGCAGGTCGATTTCCGGCCGACCTGGTAGTTGCACTGCAGCGGGCATTCAAGCCGTGCGCTTGCGGGGCGAACGCGGTGGTTTTTGCACTGTGCGCAGGTGCCTTCCTCACGTTTTGCGGTGCGGTATTTGTGTGCCATGGCTTCTTCCTTCCTCTCCATCGGTGGGTATTTTGAGCGGCGCTTGAGCGCGTCAAGGGCTTCGTCTGTACTCTGGCATGTCTGGCTGCCTACAACGATCAACATAGCGGCCCCCTCTGGCTCAGGCGTTGGCCAGATCGAGCGGTATCTGCTCGTAACGGCCGCCCTCGGTGCGCTCGTAGATGCGCAGGTAGGTGCTGGAGCCGACCACCCGGAGGCTTTCTCCGATGGCGTCCATGGCGCGGTTCCAGCGCGGGTCGTCGATGTCGTAGCGGCGCAGCTCGAGAATCCGGCGAATATCGAGCTTGCCCTCCTGGTTGACTTTGAAGGCGTCGTTGACAATGACCTTGAGGTTGGCGTTTGAGCCTTCGGCCCATTCGTTGATGCACTCGTCGATCAAGGCCTTCGCGGCCTGCACGCCTTCGTCAAACGTCAGGTGCTCGGCCTGATCGCGCCGCACCTTGTATTTGCCGTCGAAGGTGGAAAGCTGCACGTTGCCCTTGACGCCGCCGAATTTGGCGCCGTAGCGCTCCAGCGAAAGCTCGATGAAGGCATCGATGTCACCCAGGCGCTGCAGTTTGAATTCAGACAGGTGCCGGCGCAGCTTGAGGGCGGCTTCGACGATCTCGCGCACCAGGGCGTCGCGCTCGAGGTCGATGGGTTTGATCTTCTCCATCGGAATCAGCCGCCCCTGGGCGTCTTCCATGTAGCCTTGAGGGATGTCTTTTATCTGTTGTTCCATGAGGGTTTATCCTTTCTTTAAACTCGGTTGATTGAGGCCCTGCACGGTGTTATTGGCCACCATCAGCTGGGCATTCTTGACGGCGCGCTGGTAGCGGATGCGGCGTTCTTTGCGCCAGGCGAAATAATTGCGGATGCGGTTAATCATTTTGACCTCCTGAGAGTCTGCGGCGGGCCCGCTCTTCGCGGTACACGCGGATAAAGCCCATGACGTTGATGCCGACAACGATGCCGATAAAAAGCAGCGTGGCGTCGCGGATCATCTTAAAAGCCCTTTCTCGCCCGAGTCGTCGCGTGGGCGGCTCAGGGCCATGGCGCACATGATGGCGATGCCGAACAATCCTCCCAAAACAAACATGGCAATCAGATACACAGCGTTCATGATGTCCTCCGGCGAGCCCGTCTTTCGGGGTTTTCAATAAAGGTGCCGTCACCCTGCTCGAACAGCGGCGGCGGGGCGGTTTTTTTGGTTCGGTTCCAGTTTCGCCACAGCCGCGCATGACCCGGACACAGCGGGTAAGTGGCGCAGCCCTCGACGTAGGTTTCTTCACAGCCCTGCACGGTGCAGGTACGTGTGTGCTCTGCAACCCACTTACGGCGGGATTCCGAAACCTTGCGGCTTACGGTGAACTCCTTGCTGGGCTGGTCGGCGCGCCTTGCCGCCCGCTCTTCAACCCGCTTGGGCACTTCGCGCTCCACGCTGTACCCGCAGCGCAGGCAGCGCACGCGCTGAATCTTGAGGTTTTCGAGGTAGTCGACCTGGGCGTCGAGGTACGCCGGGCCGCCCTTGCATTTGGGGCAGTGGGGTTTCATGGCCGACCTCCCTTAAACGGGCACACCTGGCAGGCCCGGTAAAGCCTCACACGCTGGCTGCTGGTCGCTTTGAACGGCTTGTCGCGCTCCTCGATGCAGGTCGCAAGCGGGATTTCTCCAAGCTCGGGGCATTCGATGGTGCTGTTTCCGAACTCCGCCTCGATCAACTCAAGGATGGTGTCGGGGCTGCCGGCGTACTTTCCGCTGAGTACCTGGCTAAGCGCCGAGGGGCTCTTGCCGATGCGCACCGCGACGCGGCTTTGCCCGAACTGCTCCACCACCTTGCGGGCCAGGTCCATACGGTCGTCTCTACCCATGACGCCCCTCCTCGCTATCCCAGACGACCTCGCACAGGTTCGGGTCGTAGACTTGCTTGACACGCTGCACCATCGGCGGATGCGGGCCTGTGTTTCGCGCAGGGATAAAGCGGTAAAGCGTCTGCTTCCCGCCTCTACCAGTCCCTTTGCCCTTGCGGATTGCCGCCAGGTAGCCCGCCTGCTGCAGAAAATGGCAGTAATCCTTGGCCGTGCTGAGCTTGATCTGGGCGGCTTCGGTGCTGGCGTTGACCGAGAGGTCGAGCGGGGTGAACTCGCGCAGCATCTTCATGGTGCGCCACATCTGCTCACGCCCCAGCCCCTGCGTCACCCGGCTGCCGTCGCGGCGCACGCGGGGCGGCTCGATGCCGCAGTCGTTGATCAAGGCGTAAAGGCCGCCTTCCGTGCGCTCCACAATCCCCGCAGCCGCAAGCCCTTTGAGATATTCAGAGACCTGGCTTGTGCTGCACCGTGTCTCATAGCGAAGCTCGCGCGGGGTAAAGGTCTTGAGCCCGCGAATGGCCTCCCACAGCGCCGCGCGGGTCTGCATCCAGGCCCTTTCCGATACCGGCTTGTTGCTCATACCGCCCTCCTTGCATCGGGGGTTGCACCGGTGTACCAGCCCCGGCCGCCCCAGTTGTCGAGGTCGATAATCGGCATGTGTTCGGCTTCGGCTCTGGCGCGCACCAGGTTGACGCACACCCGGCGGGTATTGCCGCCGGTCTGCCGGTGCAGCTCTTTAAGCCAGTCGGCGGCGATCTCGTAGCCGGGGCAGTAGAGCTTTGAAAGATGGTGAATGTCGGATTCGTCCGCAGGCTGTGCGGCGATGAATTCAAGCACCCGGGAATGGACCCGCTCCCAGCGCTCGAGCTTTTTAGGCAGTCGCTCTTCGCCGGCCAGCAGCACCAGGTTGCCGGATTTGTCATGGATGTCGCGCACCATCTCGATGCAGCTGTTACGCACCAGGTGGTCGGCTTCATCGATAATCAGCGGGCGGCCTGACTTGCCCAGCTGCTCGACCACCTGGTCGAACATGGCGGCAATGCTGTTGGCGGCGGGAATGCCCATTTCGTGCAGAATCGCGGCAAGCAGCGCTTTGCGCGTCCAGTGCGAGCAACATTCCACCCGATAGGCCCGGTAACGGTTGGCGGCATAGCCGCAGGCGGTTGTTTTGCCATAGCCTGCATGCCCGTAAAGCACCAGCAGCTTCTCGGCGGTCGGCGTCTGCAAGGCCCGCTCAACGGCGGTCATCAGCAACACGACGTTGGTCAGCGGGGCAACTGTTTTGACAATGGGTTGATTCTGTGACAAAATGAAACTCCTTTCTTGGTCTGAAAGCCCTGTTGGAGGGCGGGTTAAGCGGCGCTGCGAACGCCGCTTTTCTTATTTTTCGGCGGCTTCTCTTTGTTTTTCTGGCTTCCTGTCATTGTCGACCACCAGCTTCAGACCACCACGATGAAGCGGGGTGATGCGCAGCTTGAACCACCCCCCGTACATCTTGACTATATCGAGGGCATGCTGAGCGCGTTCGAGCTTGCCGCGCTGGTGGCTCTGGTCTTCGGCATAGGGCAGGTTGTGGCGGATCGCGTCCCGGTCGAGCGTGAAGGTTTCGATTAGCAGGTCGATAAACTCCTGGGCCTTGTTTTCATCACGGCTATTTTTCATCGGCGTCCTCCTTCTGCAACTCTTCCACTTCCCGTTCGGTTTTGACCCATTTCGCGTATTCGTCGCCGTTTAGGTAGGCATCGACCCAGGCTGAAGCGCCGGGCGGCAAGGCCTCTCCATTTTTGCGCTTCTGGTCGTAGCTGCGCACAAGCTTCACGCGGTTCAGGGTGCCTTCCGGGGCCTTGAACTCGGCCGGCTCGATGGCGAGAATCTGCCCTTCTTCTGGCGCACCCATCCCCATCCCAAGCCTCTTCCTCAGGCTCTCGATCTCCTGAACGCTGTACTGCTGCGCTGAAATCTCGATGGTTCCGTGGCGCTCCATTTCGATCTCGTTGATCTGGTTCTCTTTGAGCTTGCGACGGCGCGCGGCGCGCCGCTCTGCCGAGATCTCGACCTCGGACAGCGGGTGATGCGAGCGCTTATTGGCCTCGAACCGCGCCACGCAGATCAGCTGTTCTTCCAGATCGCGCACCCAGACCTTGCTGGCATCCTGCACTTCGTAGTCGACAAAGACCTCCTGCCCGTTGTAGTTGACCAGATGCCCGTCGTAGTAGACGTTCGAGAAAACGCGCACTTCTCCGCGATGTACGGTGACCTTGATGCGGGGACGGAAGGCCGCTTCAAGCTCGTGGTCTTCCAGCACGGGCGGCTCGAATCCCTGGTTGACGTGCATCGCCCAGGCTTCAGCGGGCGTCATGTGGCGGCGGCGGCCGTCCTGGTCGGTGATCTTGGGCAAAGAGCTGTGAGGGCGGTTGTTGTACTTTTCAACCGCCTGCCGGCACATATCGAGAAACTGCGGCCAGCTTGGCAAAAGCTCAGATTTGCCGGTCTTCGCAATGTCTGAATCGACCTTGCGGGTGATCTTGTGCAGAGCGCTCGAATCCATGTCTTTGCCTGTGTAAGTCGGCATCTGCTTCGCCATCTTGATCCACAGCGACTGCTGCAGCCTCTCGACCATGCCGCGCGCCTGGCTGTTGCCGGGGATGCCGGTCTTGAAATCGATGCCAAGCCGCTTATAGCGCCCCGTTAATTCATCTGAATTGACCTTGGCTTTATTGCCTGAGCCTGGATCCGTGTAGAAGATGGCCGGGATGCCGCCCATCGGCAGGTCGTCGGTGATCATGCAGGCATGGCGCAGGGCGTCGGCAACGGTCTGGTTGCTTTCCGAAAGCCCGGCGCTCCAGCCGATGACGGCGCGGGTCGCGGCGTCGATCACGGCGCAGACTTCGGGGTGGAACGGCTTGCCGTGCACCGGGTGCGCCACGCGGGCCTTGACGCTGTGGCCGTCGCACTGGCAGATGGCGCAAGGGTTGAGCCCGTCGGTCGACCTGCGTGTGAACCCTTTGAGGGCGCGGATGTTGTTGCCTGTGACGCGCCCCTTTTCGCGCTCGATGGTGGATAGCCTTTTCAGGTAGCGGCGGCATTGAGACTCGCTCGGCAGCGTCATCCCCACCGGCAAAAGCGCCTCCATCTCTTCGCGCGCATCGTTGACGCTTGGCTTACTCGGCTTGCGGTAGCACTTGAGGAACAGCGCCGCCCATTCCGGTTCTTTCTTCTCGCGGCGGTGCTGCGGCAGGCGCGGATCCTCGTAGGTGTCCACCGGGGCCAGCGCCACCGGGTTGCCCTCGGCCGCTGCAAGCTCGCGACGCCAGCGCAGCAGCGTGGTGCGGCTCAGGGTGCGCTTGCCGCACTGGCCGCCCCGGGCGTTGGCCTGCGGCACCAGCTTCTGCAGTGCAGGCGGCAATGCGCCGCCTTTTGCGGCCTCGATCATCGCTTCGATTGAGCGATTAAGGCCGTATTGCTCCGCCAGCTCCTCCAGGTGCACCAGCAGCGCGCCGCGCGCATCCATCGTGCGGCGTTGCCAACCTTTAAGCCGCCCCATAGATGGCAGCTCGACCTTTTCGATGACAGCAGGCGGGGCTTTGAATTTGGGGGTCAGTTCGCACGCCGGCTCCGGCAGCTCGGCAATCGCTTTGTCCAGGCGCTGCGAAACCAGAAAATCTTTGATCTTGCGGCGCTCATCGGCAGGCAGGGGGAGATTGTCGGGGTGGTAAGCTGCAGTTTTCCCAACTTTAGCAGTGGCCTCCCATTGTCCGTTTCTGGCCTTGTCTCGAATAGCCTGGGGCGTCAAGCCGAGAGCTTGCGCAATCTGTTTAACTGTTGCCAGCTCGCTCATTGCCCGACCCTCTTTGCGATAAGCGAGAAGCCGCCGACCAGGGCTGTGCCGAAAAGGTTAATCCAGGGGAACAGCGGCCCGTCGGAGCCTGCCAGCATGATCCCGCCTAGCAGCAAGCCCGCGCACAGCCAGTTGAAAAGGGTTGATTTCATCATCGTTCAAGCTCCTTCAAAAACAGCTCGTGCCGCTTGCGCTGCAGGCTGATTTCGCGCTCCTGCTCGCGCAGCTTCTGCACTTCGGCCCGCAGGGCATCGGCGCCCGGCAGGGTGTAGACGCCGGAGGCCTCGGCCAGCACCCTCAGAGGCTCGACGCTGCCGGTTGCGTGGCAGAAAGCGGGCAGGTATTCAGCGGGCAGGCGGTGCGGGTGGCTCTCCGCCGTCCAGTTGTTCACCTGGTGCACGCTGACGGATGTGCCCAGCAGGGCCGTCATGTCATCCGCGATCGTCTCGCGGCTTTTGGCCGCGCCATTGATCGCAGCTTTCACCGCCGCCTGCAGCCGGGCCGATACGCAAAGTCGACCTGGGGCATTGGCCAGACGCTCGCTTCGCTCCTGCTCAAGCAGGTCAAGCAGGCTCGTTTGCCGGGGGTCGTTGACGATTCTTTTCTGTGTCTTTGTCATTGCGTCGCCTGAGAACTGGTGGATAATGTTTACAAACATCAAAAGGAGGTTGCCATGGACCGCGTAACCGTTGATCGCCTGGCCTCGAACGCTGCCGACATCGAAACCCTTACCGCCCGTGTGGATGCAATAGAAATCGCGCTGTGCGCCCTGTTACAAGCCCAACCGGGCGATAAGGGGCTGGCGCTGCTTTCAAGTCTGGCTAACGACTTTGAAGAGCAGGGCGCATCTCCTGAAGTAGTTGCCGAGTTAGATCTGCTACGAGGGATTGTCGGCGGGTTTGCCGCCGGGCAGCAGCCTCCCGGAAGCCAGCAATCAGAAGACTGAAATCCTGCTCTGGTTCCTCGGTATGTCCCTCGATCTGCCGTGTGTACATCTCTACAAGAGATTGCCGTCCGGATTCGCGGGCTTGACGCGCCGCCTCGATGGAGTTCTTAGCGTTGTTCTTCATGCTGATGACACCTTTTCGTGGGTTGTGAGGAGAAACCGCCGGCACCATCCCTGGTGCCGATACACACCCTTGTGTGGGTTTGTTATTGAACGGCCTCTGCCTCTGGGTTAAGATGGGTGCATTCTGAAACACAGTCCGGATAGCGCTCGGGCCACAGTTGGCAGGGTTTCAGCCCCAGCCTTTCGGCCACCGCCTGCTCCACGCGTCGGCGGGGCTCGTAACGAGCGCGATAGACTGCAAATCGAGTGACACCCAGGCTCCTGGCGACGTCGGACAGGTTCTGCCCGCGCAGCGCCAACTGGTAGATGATCCACGCCCACCGATCGGTGGGATTTTTTGGGGGCCTTTGCGTCTGCATGTGTACGACTATATGACACCAAAAATAGTGCGTCAACACCAAAATTGCAACTTTGTTTTCCGTGCTTTGTTTTTGTTTGGAACTTTTTATGGTTTTAACCAAAAAAATACACCAAAAATAGTGACTTAAGCGAAAGCAAAGTGCTTATATTAAAAATCGGCGAACTTTGCTTTCTCCCTCTTTGGAAAACAAAGTTTGGAAAGATACCTATGGACTTCCCAGAAAGGCTAAGAGAGATGCGAGGGAAAACCTCGCAGGAGGACTTCGCGAGAAAGATTGGCGTCCATAAAAACACGATAGGGAGGTGGGAGCGGGGCGACCAGTTCCCCGGCCAGGACGATCTTGAGCGAATGTTTGCACTGTTTCCGGAGGTGAACCCTCTTTGGCTCGTAGCAGGCGAAGGCCCAATGCTCAGGGGTTCTGGGGGAGAATTCCCAGAATACCCCTTGGATGGAGAGCTTTTCGCACAAGTCACCGAGGCGGTGCTTGAGGAAGTCGAGAACTACGCCAGGCCGCCCAAGGCCAAGACACTTATGCAGCTGATCAGACTGATTCACGACGAAATAAGGGAAGGAGAGATGGAAGAGCAGGAAGTGAAAAAAAACGTCAAACGTTTTCTTAAAATTGCATCGTAATCAATCGCGAGGGAATAATGAAGGAAAGAATTGAAAAGATTAAGGAATTTGTAAGAGAGGCAAGTATAAAAGGAGAGGATGAAACACAAAAAGAACACCTTCAAGTTAAGCAAAAAGGCCTTTTAAATTTAAACGGGAATACTAATTGCAATATTTATTATAATAGGCGCGCGGAAGATCGACAGGCGGACGGCCCTTACATGACCGACTGCCCCAACTGCACCAGGCGCGTTTCACGCCAGGCGCAAAAATGCCCCGGCTGCGGGCACCCCGTTGCATTGCACTTCAGAAAGCTCGGCTTGCAGCGCGCGGCAAAGGCCCTGGTCGTCTCCCTGGTCGCGATCATCACCGGCGCGATCATTCTGGAAGCAGTCTTCGGTACAACCGCCACCCCTTTTTTGTCCATAGCAGCCCTGGTCAACATGTTTTCGCTGGCGGCCGTAGCCAAAGCCCTGGACCAGATCCCACCCGGCGTGTAATAATCATCACATCAACCCCGTCTTTAACCCCAAATAAAGCCGGAGCAAATGGTGCCAAAGCAATCGTCAGTTCTTCAAAATGGTTGCTTTTCAGTGCCAAAGCAGCCCCGCCGCAAAATCAACCCATCCACACACCTCAAACGCCCGATTTAAAAGAAATTTCCCACGCAATCCCATCGGTCACCACCCATTCCCGCTTTTCGTCAGACTGGTTCCAAAGCATGCAGTGCTTCACAGTAGTCGTTCGTGCTTAGGTAGTTTCAGCCACAAAAAAATATCCGCCGAAAAAATGAGGATCCCAAATTAAAAATGAAGTTAAGTTGTTGGGGGTTTCTAATTTGCCAGATCGTCACCTCACCACCGGGGTGATATCGCCAATTTCGCGTTCCTTCAGCGCCGTATAGAGACACAATGCTCCTTCCGGAATGAGGTGCCGATATTCGAACAGGATACCGTCGATCTGCTCAGGCATTGTCGGCAGCTCTGAGACAAGATGATCCGCCAACTGAGATAAATCCAAGTTTTGAACACCTACCCGCAACGATATAGCCAAATAAAATTTTGTAAACTTCTATAGTTTACCTATTGTAAACCTTCTGTGGCTGTGTTAAAGTTCACTCTAGGTAAACAATAAATGTTGATGGAGATGCAATGCACGTTATTAAGAAGGGTGTTTTTGATGAGGCGGGAGAGAAGTTTCCAAATGAAAAGAATGCGATCAGAGACGCATATAACACCTTGAAAAAAGGAACGTTCAACACACCGGAAGAGTTGAGGCAGCTTTTCCCAAGCTTGGATAACTTCAAATATAAAGACAAGTGGTATGTTATTGATATTGGAGGGAACAAGTTAAGGATTATGGCCCTGATCTTTTTCAGAAATCAGAAGTTTTATGTGAAGCACATTGTGACCCATGCGGAATATGACAGGCTCTGCAACAAGTATCGAAAGGAAAAATCATGAACACAGCAACGGTGATGCAAATCGAGAATTCGTTTCTGTCGTTTTTTGAAAAAACTCAGCGAGCCCTTGAAATAAAGACGGATGATGATTATCAGTTCGCCCTGGATCTGCTTGAACAGCTCATGACGAAAGCCGAGGATCGCGAAGGGGAACCGTTACTTCATCTGATAGACATCGTTGCTGATGCCATCGAGGGCTACGAAAGCAGCCTTGAGAACATTCAGCGGTTTGATCAAGAAGTTGATGCCATTGATCCTGGCGTATCGACCTTGAGGGTTCTGATTGACCAGTACGGTTTGACCTATTCAGACCTGAAAGATGAGATAGGGGGGAAGTCTCTTGTCTCTCAGATCTTGAGCGGATCAAAGAGTTTGACCAAGGCCCATATTGCTAAATTATCAAAACGGTTCAACGTCAGCCCGCAACTGTTCTTTTAATGAAATGCAATGAATGGAAATCCAACCAATCACTCGTTTTGAAATTAAGGCAGAAAT
>NPIE01002830.1_pt1 | contig 30682 bp, 31 predicted proteins | sample 8637661 | NCBI WGS metagenome assembly NPIE01 (sample SAMN07420842, study PRJNA396082) | bioreactor metagenome | isolation source: sample BA12 brine-fed electro-methanogenic bioreactor BA | place: Japan: Kochi | collected 2016-12-09 | reverse complement strand
ATTGTTAAATTGATCCTGCAGACCGACGTTAACACGCACGTCAGACCGTACAACTTCCCCTGGGCAGTTCATCCGTCAGTGCCTCAAGGTAGGTACTCCACAAAAAACCGCGCTGGTCCACCCTTACGACGTCGTCCGGGAAAGGAAGCTCATCAGGCACCCATACCGTGATATCGCCATCCTGGAGCTTTGTGTACCCGTCCTTTGCGGGCGGTTTACCGCTCTCCACGAGAGCGGCCGTTCTGGCGCCTCATCCCGAACCCAGCCTGCGCACTATGACGTAGGCCTCTTTTCCTTCCTTTTCCAGTTTTTCCCTGGCCTTTTCAGAAAGCTGAAGCTTCAGTTCCTTCATTCTCGACCCTCCATATAAAAAATATGGTTTTACGATACTAACTATACCCCATCCCTGTATAAATTCCAACCCTTATCTCGCAGTACCGCCATGAAATCCCCCGGGGGGGTTGCCACAAAAGATTTGCCTCCGAGGTACTCCAGCGGAGCGGGGACATTTCCCGGGAAAAGGATTCGACGCGCATGCAGCAGGGGACGGGTGACTCCTACTTTCTTCCATTCTGCGTTCAATCGGGGGTCTCCGTACTTCACGTCACCCACAAGAGGATGTCCCGCCTCCGCCAGGTGGACTCTGGCCTGGTGGGGCCTCCCTGTAACGAGTTCCACCAAAATGAGCGAGACATGACCATCGGTTTCGATCCTGTAGTACCGGGTTTCTGAATATTTGCCCCCTTCCCTGACGGTTGAAACGACGTTTCGGGATGTGTCTTTTTCAAGTTGTGACTTTATTAACCCTTCTTTTTCGGGAACACCCTTCACTATGGCCAGATAGGACTTTCGCAATTCGTTCTCCCGCCACATTTTGTGAAGCGCTCTCAACGAAGGGCCACTCAAGGCCACCAGCAAGACACCCGAAGTGTTCCTGTCGAGCCTGTGAGCCGCGGTAGGATAAAAGTTTTTTTCCTTCCACCCCAACGTGGAGGCAACCCTACCCACCACCGAATCATCGCCTTTTCCGGCCGGCTGGGTCAAAAGGTTCCATGGCTTGTTGACGATACAGATCTCGCTGTCGGCGTAAACCAGCTCTATCGTCGGGCGGACGCCTTCAGTCGTTGACACCGCGTGGGAGGGTTCTTTTGCCGGGTCATCCCAGGGCACAAAAACAACTTGCCCGGCTTCGACACGATCGTCATACCTTGCGGGCCTTTTATCCAGACGGACCTGTTTCTTTCTAAAGTACCTCATTAGAGCCGCAAGGGGCAGGTCTGGCCACCTGCTTTTAAGCACTTTGTCTAGGCGTCTTCCTTTCTGGTGTTCGTCGATTTCGAAAGTTTGTCCCATCTCACTGCCCTTTCTTTCCGTTATCCCCACCGCTGTTGGCCCGCTTCCAGAACCGTCTCTGGGCCGAAGGGTGATATTCCGACACCTCGGACTCCCCACGTGGGCTCTCCGAAGACGCGCTCCAACAGTACATTACGAAGTCCAGCTCGTCCGCCGCCGATACTATCAGGGCTTCCGGTGTCGCCGGCAGGACCGGCGAACCATACTCGCGCCTTCCATGGTGACTTACCAGGATATGCCCTATCGCCAGGGCCGCTTCCGGTTTCAGGTCGTATTCTTCGGTCAGTCTAGCGAACCGGGCATACCCGAGGGGTATATGGTCGATTACCGTACCGGGGACGGTCATGCTCGGGAAGGGATCCAGGGAATAAGCATCCAGCTTGCCTATGTCGTGCAGCAGGCTCCCGGCAATGACGATATCCAGGTCTACATCTGCCCCTCCTGCAATGTACGCTTCCGCCAGACCCACGGCCCCGCGGGTCACGGCCAGTGTGTGTTCCAGCAACCCGTGCACGTAGGCGTGGTGATGTGAAACGGCCGCGGGGGCGTTCCGGAAGGCATTCATGAAAGGTCCCTGGAAAACATGCTCCAGAAAAATTTTAACTGGCTCGCCGCATTTGTCGATGATTTCGCGTAGCTCCCTTTCCATATCCTCCACGGGAACGGGAGACCTTTCGAGAAAGAGCGACAGCGGGTACTTGTTTCCGTCCAGAAGGTATATTTCGTTGAATTGATACTGGGACCTCCCCTTGAACTCAGTCACCGTTCCAAAAACCCCTACCGGACTGTTCAGCAATTCCTTTTGCAGATCGAGGTTTTCGGGAGACAGGGGGATCTTCTGGCCGTCCCTTGCGTCCCACCACCTGGCGTTGCTCCATATTTTTGCGTCCAGCGACCCCTGGGCATCGGTTACGCTCATCTCCCAGAAAGGACGACGATTCTTGTCGTACCTCACCTTCGCGGAGACTACTGCGCCGGTGACCTTGAAATTACTTCCGGCCTCAAGCTCTCTTACTTCCGAAGTCGTAAGGTTTTTGCCTTCACTCACTGCGTTCCCTCACAATCCTTCAGGCACCGTATTTCGAAAGGCGTCGCGCGTGAGCCAGCATCAGGCCCATGAGTTTCGACGCGGGCATGATCCCGAGGCTTCCTTTGGCGCACGCCCTTTCACCAAAGGTCTTGCTACCGTCTGGGCGCACCCAGGAGCTTTTGAATACCAGAGGCGAAGGGTGCCAGGAGTGGGCGGAAAGCGCGGCGGGCGTGCTATGGTCGCCGGTTATGGCTATTACCTCGGGGCACAGCTCTAATAGGGACGGCAAAATACGGTCCACCTGCTCTATAACATCCACCTTGGCGTCGAAATCCCCATCTTCGCCTTTACTGTCGGTGTACTTGACGTGGACGAAAAAGTAGTCATGGGCGTCCCACTGGGCTTCGACTATTTCGACCAGGTCCTTAAGGTCCCTCGCGGGCTCGGACACATCCATGCCCACAAGCCTTGCGAGCCCCCTGTACATGGGGTAGGAAGCCACGGCCAGCGGGTGAATCTTGTACAGGTCCCTCATACCTGGAATATCCGGGACTCCCGAAAACCCTCGCAAAAGGCAGCCGTTGGCCCTGCTTTCACCGGAAAGAACCTTGCGGACTTCCCTTATGAGTGTATTTACGACGTCGGACGTTTTCTTTCCGTCGTAAGCGGTGGCTTCAGACCACTTCATCGGTTTGCCTTCCACCTGGGGGTCTGCGTCGGAAACATTTTCTGAAAGCCCTTCTCCCGAGAGAACGACCACGAAACGGTGTTCCAGCCCCGGGTAGAAACGCACCCTTACCCCATCTATTTCACTGATCGAATCCGAGAGCTTATTCACCAGTTCGCCGCTGGTTTCGGTATCTATGCGGCCGGCCCGTCTGTCGGTGATGACATCCTCTCCGTTCCATGTTGCGAAGTTCCCGCGAGCGCAAATGTCACCCTTCGAGACTTCAGCGCCGACGCCAAGGGCCTCTAGGATGCCCCTCCCAATGGTGAACTCGAAAGGGTCGTAACCGAAAAGGCCAAGATGCCCTGGACCGCTTCCGGGCGTTATGCCCGTGTCTACTATTTCGAGCAGCCCTGTTTCCCCCGTTTCGGCCAGTTCGTCCAGGTTGGGAGTAACGGCCTTCTCAAGCTCAGTCAACCCGTCTTTTCCTGGCAGACCGCCGAGCCCATCCAAAACTAGCAAGATCATTTTAGTCTGATTTTCCACAGCAAGCGATTTGAGCACTTCCAGCCTCGACCGAGTCATATTGTCTGGCACCTCCCTGAATACGGCTTTTTGCCGGGTTCATTTTTTTGACCATACACCCCGGCATCCTGTCTTGTCCACTTTTGCATCAAAGGGAGGTCTGCCTTTCCCTTTCGTACGGGTTTTCGGACCAGGACAAGTCACCCAGCAGAAATAGATGGAATCCCGCCTCGTTTTTTTCCACACCCGTTATCGACCCGTTGGCGATGTCGAAACGCCAGAATGCACCAAGGGGAAGACCCAGCCAGGAACAAAGCAGAACCTTGATTACGGCGTCGTGACTGACTACCGCCACCGACTCCCCGCCTTTGTCGAATACCACATCCATTGCTTCAAGTACCCTGACTCTCACGTTTTCAAGGGATTCCCCTCCCGGCATGACGACTTCGTCGGGCCGCTCGTGCCAGAGATCCAAAAGACCCGGCCAGCGGCTGTTGACTGTCCTTGTGTCAAGCCCTTCCCATTCCCCGTGTTCTATCTCGCGAAGTCCCTCGTGAACCCGCACTTCGAGGTCTTTTTTTATCGCGAGAGCCCGCGCCGTTTCAAGAGCCCGCAAGAGGGGACTCGACCAGACGGCGTCAAAGGGTATCTGCTCGGCCTTTTTCGCCATGGCCTCCGCCTGAAAGAGCCCGGTTTCATCGAGGGGAATATCTTTCGTACCCTGGAATAGCCCCTTCGCGTTCCATGCAGTCCTCCCGTGGCGAATCAGGAAAACACGCATGATCAAAGCCCCTCCTCTAGCCGTACCGACTCGACCCACAAAAGGTCGGCCACCGACCTGAGCCTCTCCAAAACGGCAGGATCCACTATGCTGTCTACCTGCAACACTCCCAGGGCAAGGCCGCTGCCGTTTTTTCGACCCAAGGCGAAATTGGCTATGTTGATATTCAGTTCACCAAGCAGGGAGCCAACTTTTCCGATGACGCCCGGTCTGTCGTGATTCTGGAAGACTATCAGGTTACCTTCTGGCACGCAGTCGAGCCAGTAACCATCGACGTTGACGATTCGATGCCTTCCCTCCTCTGTAACTGTGGCAGTAACCTGTATCGTCTTCTTCTCCCCTGCAAGCTCGAGCTCTATCACATTGTGGTATGTAGAAGAGGTGCCTTTGCCCTCTTCTACTCGAAACCCGCGTTCCTCGGCCAAAAGCGGCGCGGCCATATAGCTTGTCTCCGGGCCGTGATGGACCTCCAACACCCCTTTAAGGGCGGCCACAGTGTAGGCGGAATATCTATAGGGGTTTTCGAAGCACAGGATGCCTTCGTCGTCGAAAAGGTCGCCTTTTATGTGAAGGGCCATCCGCTCGGGAGCCCCGTCGAGAATGGAGGCCGCGAAGGCGCCTACTTTCCGTGAAAGGGACAAAAAGAGACGCTTCGGGGGCGAAAGGCGATGCTCCATAAAGGGAAGGTTTACTGCATGTTCATAAGGTTCGCCCTTGAGCGCAGACAGGAGGTTCGAAGCAGCAATCTCGGAAACGGCCGACTGTGCTTCCATGGTATTGGCTCCGATATGGGGCGTAAGGACAACACGGTCTCTCAGATCTTCGGCAAAAAGCGGGTTGTCTTCAGGTGGTTCCGACGAAAAAACGTCGAACCCCGCTCCCGCGAGGCGCCCTTCCCTAAGTGCCGCCACACAGGCTTTTTCGTCCACGAGGCGGCCCCGCGCGCAATTGATCAATATAGCACCCGGCTTGCAGGCTCGTAGCGTTTTTTCATCAATCATGAGCCTTGTTTCCTCCGTCATTGGGGTGTGAAGGGTCACTACGTCCGCAAGGGCCAACGCTCCGGCCAAATCCGGCATGAGCGAAACACCCAGATCGTCGGCTCGCCTTGCAGGGATATACGGATCATAGGCATGGACGGTCATTCCAAAAGCTTTGGCGCGCGACGCCACACGGCTTCCGATTCTGCCCAAGCCTATTACGAGCAGGGTTTTGCCCGAAAGTTGGGTCCCGGTAAAGCGTTTTCTATCCCACCGTCCGTCTAGCAGGGACTGGTACGCCTGGGGGAGTTTTCTGCAAACGGAAAGCAACACGGCGAAAGTGTGTTCTGTCGCCGCCAGGGTGTTTCCCGTAGGCGCATTGATGACTATGATGCCCCTCCTGCTCGCTTCGGGCAAATCGATATTGTCTACCCCGACGCCGGCCCTGGCTACTACCTTGAGGTTCTTGCCCGCGGCCAAAACCTCTTTATCAAGAGGAGTGCCGCTTCTTGTGATCATGGCATGGACGCTTCTGACCGCTTCGAGCAACTCTTCCCTCGACATCCCGATACGCTGCGTCAGGTTGACCTCGGGATCGGAAGAAAGTATCTTGAGTCCCGCCTCATGAACCGCTTCAGTTACAAGGATTTTCCACATGGCGTATCCTCCCTTTCATAGACCTCGCGAACATTTTTCAAATCAGGCTCCCTCAGACTTATACCCACCTCGCGACAGGCAGCCCAGACTGACCCCAAAATCAAGCAGATCTCCGGCCAGCCTTCCCATGTAAAATGGCCTACCCTGAAAATGTGGCCATTCAGCTTTCCCTGGCCACCCGCTGTCTCCAGGCCCATGCCATCGAGTGCTTCCCTTACACTTTCTGCGCGCATTTCGGGAATTTTCACGGCCGTCACACCCGGTGACCTGTACTCCTTTTGTCCAACCAAGAGTTCAAGCCCCATGCTTTCAAACCCTTCGGCCAAAGCAAGCGCGAAACGCCTTCGGGCTGCGAAGCGCTTTTGCGCACCTTCATTAAAAATACCTTCGAGTGCCGCGTCCAGGGCGTAGATCACTGTTACCGGCGGTGTGTAGGGAACAGAGGGCATTTCTTTTTCAAACCCTTTCAAAAAGGCCTTTAGATCAAAAAAGACCGACGAGGCCTCCCGCCCTTTAGAAAGGACCTCACGCGCCCGTGGCGACAACCAACAGATACCCAGCCCGGGCGGCGCCATAAGGCCTTTTTGGGAGCACGACGCAATGGCGTCCACACCCCACTTTTCGGGGTAAAGCGGCACGACCCCCAGGGAGCTCACTGCATCCACGAGTACCAGCGGCCGCTCCTTCGGCAGGGCCCGGCATATCTCTTCCAGCGGGTTACAAACCCCTGTAGAAGTCTCGTTATGGGTTAGAAGAAGCACATCCGCGTCCGGATGGATCATGCAGGCATCGCGCACGTCCTCGGGAAGGCAGGGCTTGCCGGGCTCTATATCGAAAGAAACAACCTCAGCCCCGCTTCTTCGGGCTATCTCTCTGAACCGTTCACCAAAGACACCGCAGGAAAAGGAAATCACCTTGCTGCCGGGGCCTGTAAAATTTACCGCCAACGCTTCCAGAGCCCCCGTTCCGGAACCGGGTACAAGGGGCACCGGCTCCGTGGAGCGCAAAAGGTCTCTCAGCCTGTTTTGTACCCTCAAAAGCAACGTCGAAAACTCCCTGCTCCTGTGACCTGCAACGGGTCTTGCCATCGCAGACGAAACTCTACCATCGAGCGGTACCGGGCCGGGCGTAAAAAGGTATCTTTTCATATGATGAAGCCTCCCTCCATGTGTGCGCCCTGGCGGGCGCATGATAAAAAAACTGAGGCGTTGCCTCCTGAAACCCCTTTTTGAGTCGAACCCATCAACGGTCAAACATAAAAAAAGGAGGAGACCGGAATCCCGGTCTCCTCCTGGTAGTTTAATTGATTGAAACTAATCGTACTCTACGCCCAGGGTGGTGCGGAGCCGGACTCCATAACGGTACATGCCCTTCCGGAACAACCGGAAGAGCAGGACCCGGAACCAGACATACCGCGGTCGCGCCTGAGAAGCTGCTTGACTTCAATCATCGCACGTTGCCACCCTCTGAAAAAATGTTGCGATATGTATATCACAGACAAACACTGCAGTCAACCACAGGCTTGGCGAGCGTGATCCAACATCGTTGAAAGGTGGTTTTGTTTGTATGCAGGGTCTTTATGCATGCGACAGTGATTGCCCGATTTTTTTGGCTTCCTCCATCAAGTCGGGTCGCGTAGAGGCTTCGCCGGGTGCGTTGAGGCCTGGGGCGGACAAAACCTTTACTTCTTCGAACCCTACGGTGGCTATGGCGTTTTTCATCTGGTCTATGTGAGTTTCGTACTCCCTGGAGTCCTCGTATCCCTGGGGTACTACCAACACGGCTTTTTTACCCACCGGGAGACGGCTTTTAAACTCGGGCGCGGGGCCCAAAAAGGCGAACAACCTGTCCAGCACCAGCTTGAACTGGCCTGTCAGGCCAAACATGTACACAGGCGCCCCAAATGCCACGACGTCCGCTTTTTCGATCGCCTCGTAGATTTTTTGCATGTCATCCTGCACTGCGCATTCGCCATGCTTGTCGCAATAATAACAGGCCTGGCATCCCATTATGTGCATCTCGTTCGCGTAAAACATTTCGACATCTTCGAAACCACCGGACTTAAGTATTTCCCTTACCAGCACCTCCGAATTCCCGTTCTTTCGGGGACTGCATATTATGCCTGAAACTTTCACTTTGCATTCCTCCTCGAGTCGGTTTCCTATCTTTATTGATGCCCGAAACCAGCGAATAAATCAAGACGCAGAAACCGTAGCGAAGTATCAACCAAGAATAACGCGTCGCCGTGGATTTTAAGGTCCATTCAAAAAAACAGTGGTTTCGGCGGATACGTGAAGGGGAAAGTTGGTATAATATGATTGAAAATGGGGAAAAGGGGGATGACCCCATGAAAAAGCCCTTTGTGTTAGCAGTTGTTCTGGTATTGGTTGCAGCCATTTCTTTAGCTCCCGCGGAGGCCGCCCTTAGCGAGTCCGTGGTTCCTGTCGTATGGGAAAGACTGACTAGTACCGCCGGTATTTCGAACCCTGGACCGGTCCACATAGAAAAAATGAAAGAACCAAACGCTTGGGTTTCGTTCCAGCTCAACAAATACTCCGTTCATGTAACGACGGGTCTGCTCGAAACAATGGAAACCAGCGACGAACTGGCGGGCATACTGGCCCACGAAATCGGGCACATAAAAAGTGGGCATTTCAACCAGATGGTTGGACGGAGCCTTTTGTGGTACCTGCTTTACAGGTCAGCTGTAAAAGATGAAAGTGACCTCGTCAAGGGAGCTTACGGCGTCGGCATGGCGCTCGCCGAAGCGGGATTCAGCAGGGAGCAGGAGATAGAAGCCGATATTTACGGCATCCGTCTCGCTGCAAAGGCAGGGTACGATCCGTGGGGCCTTTATAACTCCATGCTGAGGATGAAAGAAGCGGGCTATGCAACGTCACCTAACGGATTCAACTCGCACCCGCCGACGGAAAGGCGATTGACGCGCATAAGAAACGAAACGGAAGCCCTGGTTGGGGACCAATAGATAGCTTTAAAGGGCCCCACCGATGGAATAACCGCAAAAAGGGCGGCGCACTTGATGTGCTGTCTGTAAAACAAACAGAGCCAAAAGCCTTAGAAGAGCAAAAGCCGAGAAGCCTTAATGTGGGAGGGATGTGTTTTGAGCTCGTTTCTGGATTCGATTTACAGTGAGGCAAGCCGCAAAGTGAAGCCTTCTCCGATCCGTGATATGCTTCACGTTATCCGCCAGCCGGGGATGATTTCCTTTGCCGGGGGAATGCCAGATCCCGAAGTGTTCCCGATAGGCCAGTTCAAGGAGGCGGCGAGAATTTTCGACCGGGAAGGCAAGGATGTCCTCCAGTACGGAACCACTGAGGGCTACCAGCCTCTCAAGGAGTTCCTGTGCGAATGGACAGCCCCAAGAATGGGGCGAAAACCAGAACCGGACGAGATGCTCATCACCACCGGTTCCACGCAGGTTATCGACCTTCTTTGCTGGGCACTGCTGGACAAGGGCGACTGCGTCATCTGCGAGGAACCCACCTTTGTCGGCGCCACGCTCACCATGTATAACCACGGGGCCGAGTTTCTCGCCGTTCCCTGCGACAAAGACGGCATGAAGGTGGAGCTTCTTCCGGAAATAATCGACAAGGCAAAGAAACAGGGCAAGAAGATCAAGTTCGTCTACACCATCGTAAACTTCCACAATCCCCTTGGCTGCGACCTTTCCGTGGAACGCAGGAAAAAGCTCCTTGAAATCGCCGAAGAACACAATCTCGTAATCCTCGAAGACGACCCGTACGGGTACGTTCGCTTCGACGGAGAGGACTTGCCACCGATCTTTTCCATGGACAAAAGTGGACGAGTCGTTTTCGCAAGCAGCTTCTCGAAGATCCTCGCCCCGGGGACCAGGGTCGCATGGTGCGTCGGGAAACGGGAACTGATAAGGAAGATGACCGTCTTCAAACAGGGAGTTGACGTCTGCACCAGCGTCGTCGCCCAGGCCATGGTCTACGAATATTGCCGACTGGGGTATCTCGACGCCTTTTTACCCAAAATAATCGACCACTACCGCAAGAAACGCGACGCCATGGAAGAAGCCTTTAAAACTTATCTGCCAAAAGACCAGGTCAAGTACCAAACCCCCAAGGGCGGTTTCTTCTACTGGCTCGAGACACCCAACATCCCGGCCAGGGATCTTTTCGACAAGGCCATCGAGAAAAAAGTCGCCTTCGTCCTGGGCGAACCCTTCTACCCAAACGGGGGCGGGAAGCACAATTTCAGGATGTGCTTTACCTTCGCATCTCCGGAGGATACAAAGGAGGGAATAATGAGGCTCGGCGAAGCGATCCGCGAATTCGCCTGAGCACGTGTTTGAGCAAAGTCACGAAAGGGAGCCCGCATGTATTTTTTGAGGGTTCCCTTTCATTTGACCCTGAGCAGCTACAAAGGCAACGAAACTACAATAGTCCGGCAAGGGATATATACCGGGCAGCACCCAAAAGGGCCGATCGAGGGTTCATTATCACGTAAAGGGGTATATCCTCCACGAGGCCTGAGAACCTGCCTTTTGAACCAAACGCCTTCCTGAAATCCGCTCCCTGCAGCGCGCCGGTTATCCTTGGAGGAATGCCTCCACCCAGGTAAACGCCACCTGTTGCCATGAAATGGAGCGCCACATTCCCCGCGGCTGCGCCGAGGACCGAGAGAAAGACGGAAAGGGTCTTCTCACAGATGGGACAGGCAGGTCCGTCACCGGTGGCATGTTTCAGGATCAGGGGCACCGGATCCTCCACGGCGACAATTTCATCGCGCAGCCAGGGGGGCTCGGAATAACCCGATTCCTTGAGGAACCTGTAGATTTCCAGAAGCCCGTTCCCGGAAGCGACGTGTTCGTAGCTGACATGCTCCCTGCTTTCTCCCAGATACTCGAGAAGGCGAACCTGTAGTTTTCCCCTCGGAGCGAAATCGGCGTGCCCTCCTTCCGACGGATAGGCCCGACAACCTTCAGGACACCAGGTCAAAAAGGCCTGCCCCAACCCAGTACCCGGTGCGATAACAGCCCTTGTACCCTTGGGATCGGGGCTGCCTTCGTTCAGGACCAAAAGGTCTTTTGGACCCAAAACAGGCACGGCATTAGCGAGGGCCACAAGGTCGTTCAGAAGTTTTAAAGACTTCAGGCCCAGTCTTTCCATGAGGTCACGCTCGTCCACGATCCAGGGAAGATTCGTAACCTTCGTCCTGCCGTCCAACACCGGACCCGCTACCCCGAGAGCCGCGCGCTCTACCTTAAAATCCAGGCGCGACAGAAATTCCCCAAGGATGTCGTCCACTCCATGGTAATCCCTGCTCCGGAACGTGGCCTCCGCAATGGGCGGTCCCGGGAAGCTGGAAAGGTCGAAAATGGCGAGGTTCGTCTTTGTTCCGCCTACATCCCCTGCCAGAACAGCGCTGGAAGTATCTTTCACCATGCTTCCCCTTTCTTCGCCTGCTTGGCCGAAGTGAAGCTTGCCCACCTCTATGCCGCTATCCTGTAAGCTTCGATTACATCAAAGTTATCATGAAAAACGTACCCGGTCAGCAGTCAAAAAAGGCGTTATAGATGTCGAAGTCGATCTTGCGGGGCACATCCTGAATTTCTTGCATGTTCATGCAAGGTGACTTGTCGTATGATCTAGGCATAAAAGAAAAAAGACGCATCGGAGGACGGCAATGAACGGTGATGTCATAGCGGCAGTAGCCACGGCTTGGGGCGAAGCGGGCATAGGGATCGTAAAGATTTCAGGGACCGGTGCCCGAGACCTCGTGGACGGCCTTTTCAGGGGCACCCGGCGCCTTTCCCAAAGCCCACCAAGATACATGAACTACGGTCACATAGTAAATTCTTCGGGAGAAGTCATCGACGAGGTTCTTGCGGTGTGGTTCAAGGCTCCTTGCAGTTATACGGGCGAGGAGGTAGCCGAAATCCACTGTCACGGCGGGTCCCTGGCGGTTCGCAGATGCCTGGAGGAAGTGCTTGCAAGAGGCGCCCGTATGGCGGGCCCGGGGGAATTCACACGCAGGGCGTTTTTGAACGGGCGCATCGACCTGGCGCAAGCGGAATCGGTTATCGGCATTATCCGTGCCAGAAGCGCGGAAGCTCTCAAGGCTGCTGCGAGGAGCCTTTCGGGAGAATTTTCGAAGCAGGTCAGCGAGGTCCACGAAGAACTCCTTGAGTTCAGTTCCCTGGTGGAAGCGGGGCTTGACTTTCCCGAGGAAGACTTACCTCTTTTGGGAAAAAAGGAAGCCACCGGGCGGCTAAAGGATATATCGACCCGGCTGTCCGACCTGACAAGCCGTGCTGCAAGCGGAAACCTCCTGCGCGAGGGGATCCGGGTAGCCCTTGTCGGTCGCCCTAATGTTGGGAAATCCTCGCTGCTCAACGCTTTTCTTTCGGAAGCGAGGGCTATAGTGACATCCATGCCCGGAACGACCCGGGATATCATCGAGGAAGTGCTCACACACAGGGGGGTTCCAATTAGGCTGGTAGACACCGCGGGCATCAGGCGACCTTCCGACGAGGTGGAGGCCATAGGCGTATCGAGGGCTCGAGACGCTCTCCGTGAGGCGGACGTCAGGATTTGGGTCATAGACGGAAACGAACCGCTAACCGAAGAGGACCTGGAGATAGCCTCCCAGCTTAATGACAAGCCTCACATCGTAGCAGTAAACAAGGCTGATCTCCCCTTGGTCGTGAAGGAAAAACAGGTTCAGTCCCTGCTTCCGGAAAGCTCCGTCAGGATAATCTCGGCCCAGACCGGTTCGGGCGTGGAGGAACTCAAGGAAGACATAGTAGCGCTTTTTCTGGGGGAAGGCACCCTCGACGAGGGGCTCAACACGACGGCCCGCCAGCTGGAGGAGCTTCGCCTTGCCTGTGAAGCTGTAAGGCATTCCCTGGAAGCCTTTACATCAGGACTGGGCGAGGATGCCGCCGCCGCGGGGCTTTTGGACGCTAGAAAATGCCTGGAAAGGATTTTGGGCATAGAAGCCGATGATTCGCTCCTCGATACGATCTTCCGGAATTTCTGCATAGGCAAATGAAAAATCCAAAGGTTTGAAGAAATCGAAGGAGGTGAAAGCCAAATGCCGGTCATCAAGATACATATGCTTGAAGGGCGAGACCTGGCTAAAAAGAAGGCCCTCGTCAAAAACGTAACGAGGGCTGTCTGCGAAAGCCTGGACGTGAAGCCCGAAACGGTGAGGATCATTCTTTCTGAAATGTCGAGAGAAAACTACGCCGCTGCGGGAACGCTTTTTTGCGAGAAGCAGCCTGATTAGTCCCTCCAGCGCCGGTGCATCCAGAGCCATTGCTCCGGTGCCCGGCGTATCATCTTTTCCAGCGACCTGTTGGCTTCGGTGGTCATGAGCCGGATCTTTTCGTCCCTTGATCCTTCTTCGGGAACGACGATCGGCTCCCGGGCTTCGAATCGGTAATGGAACGGACCAATCCTGTAGGCAGCAATAGGTATCAGCGGGGCCCCTGAAAGAAGGGCGTAGGCCGCGGGGCCTGGTGCCGTACTGCAGTCCCTGCCGAAGAAAGGGACATTTATTCCCATGTGACCCCAGTGCTGATCTCCTGCAATACCGACAAACCTGCCTTGCTTCAACCGCTTGATGGGCTCGCGGGAAGAATCCTTACTTATGGTCCCCATACCCATGCGGCTCCTGTAGTTTTCCAAAAGCCCCCGCAGTTCGGGTTGTTCCGGTTCCCTGACCATGGCATCGATGGGATACCCTGAAAAGGCCAGCCACCCTCCGAGAAGTTCCCAGTTTCCAAAATGCCCAAAAAGGAGGACTGCCCCTCTTTTGCTTTCGACGACCTCGTCAAGTATCTTTTTGCCTTCCGTTTCCACGAACCATTCAAGCACCAGAGCAGGGTTGTTCAACGTAGCGAGATACTCCACAAGTATCCAGGCAAAATGTCGATAAACCTGGCGCAGCAGTTTTTTCCTCTCGGTAAGGTCCCATTCCGGGAAAGCTATGGCCATATTGGCAAGAGCAATTTCCTTCCTGGGTCCATAAACCCTTAGGAAGCTAGTAAGAACGCTTGCCGTTACTCGGGCCCGCGGCCCAGGCGCAAGGAAACGCCTCAACCCTTCAAGCAATCCACACTGCCACGTCAGCACCACTCACCAGCCTTAACGCCATATTTTTCTCCGAGTTCCTTGCGTGATCCCTCAGAAGCCGGGTCTTTCGGCAATGTGAAATCTTTTTTTGCCCAGCCGGAAGAAGAGGAATCTTCCGTCAAGGAAATCCTCGTTCGAAAGCGAGGCATCCTCGGTTTCCACTTTTCTTCCGTTAAGGCTGACTCCTCCTCCGCGTATAAGACGGCGTGCTTCTCCCTTGCTCTTGCAGGCCCCACTTGTGACGAGAGCATCTACTACGCCACCAGGGTCCACTTCCAGGCGCCCGGACGGGACTTCCTGGTGTAATACCAGGATCATTTCGCTGTCCAGTTCTGAAGGATCAAAATCACCACCGAACAGGATCTCGCTGGCTCTTTTTGCCGACGATGCTGCTTTTTCGCCGTGAACGGCGCTTGTTACTTCCCAGGCCAAAACCCTCTGGGCCTCACGATTTGAGGGCATTTTCCTGTGTCGTTCCACAAGGTCTTTTATTTCATCCAGCGGCAGGAAGGTAAAAAGCTTCAGGAATTTTTCCACGTCCCTGTCGTCTGCATTGATCCAGAACTGATAGAACTTGTACGGCGACGTCCTCTCCGCCGATAACCACACCGTTCCTTCCTCAGTCTTGCCGAACTTCTGGCCCGTGGCTGTCAAAAGGAGCGGGTAGGTAATCCCGAAGGCCTGCCCTCCCGTCTTTTTCCGTATGAGGTCTATGCCGGCTATGATGTTGCCTTGCTGGTCGTTCCCGCCCATCTGCAGCTTGCACCCGATTTCCTGGAAAAGGTGACAGAAGTCGTAGGCCTGAAGGAGCATGTAGGAAAACTCCGTGTAGGAAATGGATTTCTCCGGGTCTTCCAGGCGGCTTTTCACGTATTCGCGGTTGATCATGTAGTTTACCGAAAAATGCTTGCCTGTATCCCTCAAAAACTCTATGAAACCAAGCTTGCCTAACCAGTCGTAATTGTTGATGATTAAAGCCGAGTTATCGCCGCGGTCAAAATCAAGAAACCGCTTGAACTGCTCCTTGACCTTTTCCATGTTTTTTTCCACCTGTTCCAGTGTCAGCAGGTTCCGCTCCTTGCTCTTTCCCGAAGGATCGCCAATAAGTCCGGTTCCGCCTCCGGCGATGGCCACCGGTCTGTGCCCGAGCCTCTGCATCCAGGCCAATCCCATTATAGGTATTAGATGGCCCACATGCAGACTGTCTGCCGTTGGATCGAAGCCCACGTACCCGGTAACCATTTCCTCTTCGAATAATGACGCCAGTTCTTCTGGGCTGCTGCACCATTCCACACAGCCTCTTTCTTCAAGAACGGCAAGGGTGTTTTCAGGCATTCTTCTTACCTCCCGCATTTTTTGCCTTTCAAGAAAGGTATTCTTCAAGTTTTGCCATGAAGTCCTTCAGGAGCGCGTTCCTTACACGCAGTTTTATTGTTCCCAGCTGATTCGTCCCGTTTTATAGTCTTGTATAACCACCAGGATTTTACCAAGTTCGGCGAGTTTTTCGGCTGATTCGGCAAGTTCTTCCAGACCTTCCCCTCCGGAAATGCCTATCTTTTGGGCCAGCCCCCCCGCTGTGCTCAGGTTCCTCAAAGCTTGAGCCGCTTTCGGGAAATCGACGTAAACCCACGCCGGCGCAGTTTCTGGAAGATCAAAGATACTTTTTAGTGGAAGGAGTTCGCCAATTTCAGACACATCCATGGCCCCCATCACTACCAATTCTTCAGATGCGGCGCCGACTACGGTCAGGGGGATCGAAAGGCTTCCTCCGGCCTCGAATCCCTCAAGGGGCCTGGGTTCCATTGGAACCCGCATGAAGTCCCTTTCCCACAAGGTTTTCACAAGTTCGATTCCCTCTTTGCCCCTGTCGGGCAATTCCAGCAAAAAACCCGGCAAATTTACCAGAAGGAGGCGACTGCGTCCGCCAACGACTATCATCGCAGGGCCTTCCAGGACCCTTGCCAAAAGATCTGTCCCGACGCCAAGCGTTTCCGCAGCTTCGGAAAGCTCGTCCCAAAGTTTCGACCCGCCGGGTACGACCCGGGGAAGGTTAAAGCCGGCCGCGGCGATTAGTGGTTCGGGCATGTAAAGCTCTTCCCGCCAAAAATGACCCTGCAGAGCTTCTTTGATTTCGGGCGGGATCCACCCTTCGATTCCGCCAATGGACCAGGCTAAAATTCCCTTGCCCCCGGTTTTCTCCCAGGCGGCTTCAAGCCTGATGGGAGCGTAACCGACATCAAGGCCGTCAAACGAAGCCTTTTCGGCCAGGACCCCTCCATCGTTAAACAGGAAATGCCCCGGCCAGGCGGTTTCCAATGTCCAGGAAACATTCATCCTTGAAGCAGGGTCGTCGATGGTTTCAATCATCCTGTCGATGCCGGCCTCCTCCAGGGACAAAAGCAGCATGTCGCCTCGGGTAATAAAATACAATTCAGGGGCATCGGCGCCCAAGCTCATACGGTATCTGTTTTTTCCGGTTCTTTCCGCAGACACCTCAGGAAGCGCTTCCTTCCAGGTTTCGGGAACCCGCCCCGAGGAAAGGGCGGATGTTTCCTTAATGGTGAAAAGGAAGGCGCCGTACAATTCGGCCTTTCCGGTATCCCTCGCTCCCACGGCCAAAAGCGCCGTCTCTTTAGATAAACCGGCCAAAGGCAGCAATCCGCGCATCAGTCGGTAATAGGACTTTGACCGCAAGGAGGCTTTTCGGACGACTTCTTCAGGTATTTCGGCTCCTATCTGGTCTCCCGGCACAACGACCAGAACGTACGGTAAGCCTTCTTCCACCGCCGGCAGGACTTCGGACACTGTCAATGTTACCGGCCTGTGTCCGAAATACATGTAGCCGCCCGCTATAACAGCGGCCGCAAGAATTATGGTGAACCAGAAATAGATCCCTTTGCGCATATAGCCAGACCTCCTAATGAGGCGATTTACGCTCCCACGCCTATAATGCTCTCGAATACCACTTTGGGTTCACTATAAAACAGTTTCTCCGCCGCTGGTCTCCTCTATCTTGTCCCTGACGGTTTCCAGGAGGGTACGAGCTGATGACAGCAGGTTAATGTATTCCCTGCGGTCTATCCCCTTCTTGCCTCTAAGAATTGAAGTAACGGCTTCTATTTCCGAAAGCAGCGCGTCAGCTTCCGGCTTGCTCGTTTTAAAACCTTTGAACGCACGGGCTGAACCGGCGGCAACGGCCTCCCGGCTCGGCTTAAGCTCAAATTCCTGCCCCAGTGTGGGTATTACGGCTTTAAAACCTTCTTCTTCCAGATTACTGGCAAGAGCCACGGCTGCCTCCTCCTCACCGTGAGTGACGAAGAAGGTAGGTTCCGTCCTGAAATTACGTGCCCATGCCAAAAGGTCCCTGCGGTCAGCGTGGGCGGAAAACCCGTTGATTGTGTGAATTTTGGCATTGACTGCCACTTCCTCACCCGCCACCCTGACGGTTTTGGCACCTTCTACTATCCTGCGTCCCAAGGTTCCCCGGGCCTGATACCCCACGAAAACGACATGGGTGTCTTCCTTGTACAGGTTGTTTTTCAGGTGGTGGACGATCCGTCCTCCGGTACACATCCCGCTCCCGGCGAGGACTATGGCATGCCGTACGGAGTTTATCGCCTTTGATTCTTCCACGCTTTCGACTATACGCAATTGTTTCGGCGAAAAGGGGTCCGTGCCGTTTCGTATCTGATCCTGGATTTCGCTCGAAAGAAGGGCAACGTGTTCATTGTAAATTGCGGTGGCTTTCATCCCCATCGGCGAATCGAAATAAATTGGGACGTTATCGGGAAGTATGCCTTCAAGCTGCATGAGCGTCAATTCGTACAGTACCCTTTGGGCCCTGTCCACGACGAAGGTGGGAACAAGTACCTTGCCGTGATCTTTAAGCATTGTCCGCATCGTCTGCCGGAATTCTTCCCGGCTTTCTTCGTTGGTCTTGTGCTCCCGGTTGCCGTAGGTGGACTCGATGACCACGTAATCAGCCTCTTCGATGAAGGAAGGATTGCGTTCCAAAACGGTTTTCTGCGGTCCCAGGTCGCCGGAAAAAACGATTTTGACCTCCTCGTCACCTTCGGCAAGCCACAGTTCCAGGTTGGCGCTGCCCAAGATGTGCCCGGCATCCCTGAATCTGACCTTGACCCCATCGGTTATGTCGATCACGTCGTCATAACTGGCCGACCTTAATTGCTCCAGAGCCTGCCTGGCGTCCTCTGTGGTAAAAAGAGGCTCCACCGGAGGCAGCCCCTTGCGTTGATTCTTCCTGGTTTTCCACTCGGCATCTTCTTTTTGCAGACGCGCCGCGTCTTCCCAGAGTACCTCCGAGAGTTCCAATGTCGGTCTGGTACCAAAAACAGGTCCACTGAATCCTTCCTTCACGAGAAGGGGAACCCGTCCCGTATGGTCCAGGTGCGCATGGGTAAGAATTACGGCAGCAAGCTCGGAGGGTTCGAATTCCAGGGGCTCCCTGTTTTTTCCCTCTTCGCCACCCTGGTAAAGCCCGCAGTCCACCAGGACCTTTTTCCCTCCGACATCTAGAAGATAGTTGGACCCGGTCACCTCTCCGGCAGCACCAAGAACGCGTATTCTCATGATTTCGCCCCTTTCAAGGGGCTCCCTCCCTTCACCGGACGAATTTCTTGTCCAATCTCTTTCTCTTTTCTTCGGTCTGTCAAACTCATTCATTTTATACTAAGATGTTACGGGTGTTCCGTCCACAAAAAACACACGACACGGGGCACGGAGGAGAATCCATGGACCTGATCGGACTTTTACTCATATTCTGCTCGCGCCTTCTGGATGTCTCTCTTGGGACGTTCCGGATACTTCTTCTGGTAAAGGGCAAAAAAGCCCAGGCCGCTTTCACGGCATTCTTCGAATCGGGCATTTATCTTGTTGCCCTGGGGTATGTGTTACAAAACGGGATAACGTCTCCCATGCAGATAGTTGCATATGCCGGGGGATTCGCGGCGGGAAACTATCTTGGCATGTTCCTCGAGTCAAAGCTCATGAGCGCCTATGTCCTGGTCGAAGTGATTGCTCCGGAAACCGAGTCCTCCCTCATTCTGGTAGAGGACCTGAGGTCAGAAGGCTTCGGAACCACCGTAATCCATGGAGAGGGGAAAGCGGGCAACAGGCTAATACTCAAAATACTGTGCCAACGCTCCGAAATCCCTCATATCTCAAACATGATAGGAAGCACGGGTTTCGTTTTCGTCTCCGACGTAAGGGGTGTTTGGGGCGGCCACTTCAGGCAGAAGCGGAAGTGATCGGCACGGAACATCTGACAGTAGCGCCTTCCCCTGGAGCGGATTTTATTTCAAGCTTCCCGCCTATGAGGCTCATACGCTCGTTCATGTTGGCGAGTCCGCGGTGTCCGCTGACGCGCAGGGATTCCACGTCCATCTTTACATCGAAGCCCTTTCCGTCGTCGACGATTTCGAGCACGGCCTTCCCGTCTTCCTCGAAAAACCTTATTACCACAGAATCCGCGTTCCCGTGCCTCGCCGAGTTGTGAACCGCTTCCTGGACAACCCTGAAAAACGCGAGGGTTTCCTCACGAGACAGGGGAATTTCCCCATCCACTTCTACGCTCACGGAAATGTCAAGGTACCTCGAGAACCTGTCGGCCAATTCCTGGAGGGCCTGGGCAAGGCCCAAATCAAGCCAGGGCGGTGAAAGCTCGTCGCAAAGAGAACGAAGCTCCCGGACCACGTTAATTGCACCTTCTTCCGCAAGATGGAGCCTGTCGGCCGATTCTTCACGATTCAGCTCGGGCTTGGCCAGGCGAAGCTGCTGAATCAGGGCAGTAACATCCTGGAGCGGGCCATCGTGAATTTCGCGAGCCAGCTTTGACCTTTCCTCTTCCTGCACCTTTACAATATCGCTGACATATCGTTTCATTAGATTTGCGCGTTCCACCGCAGAAAGAGCCAACTGGTACAGGACCTGACGCAATCTTCGAATCTCGAAGACCGCTTGGTTGTCATCACGAACCGGCACTTCCTTACCCCACTTAAGTACGGAAACTTCCGCCTCCAGGACGCGCAGGGGAGAAACAAGCCAACGCCAGAGGGCGTATACCGAAAGAAGCCCCAAAAGGCCTGTCAGACCTACATAGAGGGGCCAACGGTTGAAAGACAGCATCGGCCCCAAAAGCTCATTCCACGAAACCGCGGCTATGACGAACCAGCCCGTCTCACCGGCCGGGTATGCTGCGAGGGTAAAGCGCTCTCCCCCAGAACTTTTGACGTCAACTGCCGATCCAATGGGAATTTCCTGCTGCCAGAGCGTGGTCAGGATATCGGTTCCCGACGTGGAAAACAGCAAGCGACCGTTTGAATCCACAACTGCCACCCAGCCGGGTATGGAAAGACCAAAGCTCATCCTGTTGAACCTCATCATACGTTCCATTCTCGAAAAACCCATCCTGGTCTCCCAGCCCGCTTCGATCCTGTCGGCAAAATTTTGTGCCAGGTCCTTGACGTAAGACTGAGCCACCACTTCCATAGCCTTCTGATGCTCAATCACCCCTGCGGCGGCTATCACCAAAGCAGCGAACGACGGAAGGAGGATCGCCACCGTCAAAAGGATCAGAAGATGTCGCCTCATTCAAGCAACTCCTCCAGCGAAACCACCCCGTATTTAAGTGCCAAAAGCATGGCTTCCGTCTTGTTCTTGGCCCCGAGCTTGTCGTAAATGGATCCGAGGTGAGTTTGCACGGTCCTCTCACTGATATAAAGCTTACCTGCGATCTCCTTGCTTGAAAGGCCTCTTGCCGCCTCTAACAGGACCTCTCGTTCCCTTGAGGACAGGTTTTCCGGCGAAAATCCGGGGCCTTCCATAGCCTGCGAAACCTCGGAATCAAGATACAACCCGCCCGATGCGACAATGCGAATCGCCCTGGCCAAGTCCTCCGGCGTCGCCGTTTTAAGCACAAACCCCTTCGCCCCCGCCTTAAGGGAAGAGAGGACGTACTGCTGGGCATCGTAGGAGGTGAGCATGATGACAGCCGTGGAAGGTGACAACTCCCGGACTTTCCGGGCCAAAGAAACACCGCTTTCACCGGGCATCCTGATGTCAAGAAGCGCGATGTCGGGTTTTTTGTTCTCTATGAGCCTCCCGGCTTCTATCCCGTCGGAGGCCTCGCCAACGAGCTCGAATTCCTCCTCTTTGAGCAGGTAATCCCTGATGCCGACGCGCGTAAGAGGATGGTCGTCGGCCAAAACTATCCGTATCACCATGAAAACACTTCCCTTCTTTTGTAAAAAGGGGTTTTCCCTGTGGTTGTCATTGTCTCCTGTTCCTGGTAAACAGCGTATCCGCCCGTTTACGGATTCCCTCCCCCGGGGAGGCGAAAAGGTCGGCCTTTTTGTGCCTCTTAAACTTCATTTATCCCGAAAACCTACCCATAGTGCTAAACTGACGTAAGTACTCACAAAAGGAACAGTACCACAAAGTGAACTGTTTCAACATGCCGGAGGGTGATGACAATGGCCGTAAGACGCGCTTTTGCAAATTCGGTCCTGCTCTTGATACTCGCACTGGGACTTGCCACAAGTCTCTTTTTCAATTTCAGGAGTCTTTCCGAAATCCGCTCCCTTCAAGGAATAATAGACGAATACGCCTTGCGCGAGAAAATTCTTGAGAAAAAGGTCCAAAACCTTCAGGATGCCGCAGTACCGGGACCGGACTGGAGCGAAAGGGCCTCCATTTCCACAGGGGATCCCCGCGAGGAAGCCCTGGAGGATCTGCTTTCGCGAAAAGACCTTTTGCCGTGGGAAGGCGTTGTCGGAGGGACCATGAGAATTCCGGGCAAAAGCGACATCTGGTTTTTGGGACCTTCATGGTGCATGGCCTACATAGAGGACGGGCATATAGGTGGGTACATGCTGCTGTCATACGAAATTACCGGACCTGGTGGAATCCGGTGGAAATTACTGGACGCGGCGCCCCTGGAGTAGCAGAAGCGTCGCGTCGTCTTAATGAATCTGGCGAATCAGTCGTCCTCTCCCAGTCCTATTTCTTTTTCTACCGGTTTAAGGGCTTCGATTACCTCCTCTATTAGATCTTCCAGAGGCTGGCCGAGAAGCTCCGCCCCCCTTTGGATGACGTCCCTGTCGACACCACGGGCGAAGGCCTTGTCTTTCCATTTTTTTCTGACAGATTTGACCTTGAGATCCTGTAGCGATTTCCCCGGGCGAACCAGGGCTACAGCGGTTACGAAGCCCGTCAGCTCATCGACGGCGAAAAGGTACTTTTCCATGTCCGATTCGGGTTTTACGTCACTGCATATTCCCCAACCATGAGATAAAACCGCCCTTACCACCTGGGGCGGATAGCCCTCTTCTTCCAGGATTTGCGCCCCTACATGGGTATGGCGCTCGGGTGTCTCCTGTGTCTTTTCCCAATCGATGTCGTGCAAAAGACCAGTTATTCCCCACAGTTTCTCGTCTTCTCCCAATTTCCTCGCAAAATGGCGCATCGTCGCTTCCACGGCGACGGCATGCCTTATATGACCTTCTTCGGCATTATGCCTTTTGAGCAGTTCCAGAGCCTTGTCTCTTTCCATTGCGAATCCTCCTTCTTTTTGGGTCAATCACGGAATGACGAGCTCTCTCATATGAAAACAAACGTTTCAAGCAGCCCCGGGTCGACTTTTTCGGCCAAAAATCTCCTGAAACCGGAATGGTCTCGTATCAGATCCTCGAGCTTTTTGGCCGATGCAGGCGCCGCCGATTTGAGCTGCAGGAAAATTCTTTTTGCCTGGTCTACCTCGCCGAGGGCTACGAGACTTACCGCCTGGCCGTAAAGTGGCGCGGGATGCCGCAACGATATGTAAACTTTGCGGAACTCCTCCAGGGCTTCCGTCCACTTGCCCAGCCTTGCAGTAGCTATTGCTCCCAGATAGGCCGTTTCCTCGACTATCCTCTTGTCTGCCCTTTCCCACAAGAAAGGTCCCGGATCGCTTCTGCGAGCCTTCCTGGCGCTGGCTTCGACCAAATCCCATTCCTCGATGCCGGCCAGGCCGACCGCAAAAAGGCCCAAACCGTCCGGTCCGAACCCGGCAGTAGCAAGCTCTTTTAGAACAGCTGCTGCAGACTTGTCCCCCGATAGTCCCCGAACCACGCCCTTTACCAGTTTCAGCCAGTTATTTCCTCCGTCGTTCCCTGCGTGTCTTCTGGCCTGGTAGAGGTTTTTCGTGGCGATAAATACCCTTATTTTCCAATATAAGGCCGCGTCCTCCAGCTCGTTTCCAGTAATCGGCTCCTGAAGAAACGGTTCCGCTTCGGACCATCTCCCCTTTTCTATCAGGGCCCTGGCATGCCAGAACCTTGCATCCGGGGATATAGCAGCGTCTCCGGCAGCTTCCAGATATCGCAGCGCTGCATCCAGATGCCCGGAAGAAGCTTTCAAAACTCCCAACCGCTCTGCACAAAACGCCTTTTCTTTTTCGTCAAGCTCCTGTCCCCAGGCTTTTTCATAAAGCTTTTCCGCCTCTTCCAATTCTCCCGCCTTCTCCTGTTTCGCCGCCAAAGAAAGCGTCACGGGACCGAATCCGGTTGGTTCGTTGACAAGCGCTTCATAAATAGACTCGGCTTTGTCGTGCATATCAATGCGTTCGTAAAGTTCCGCCAGCTTTTGCCAGTCTCCGGTTCTGCGGGGTTCAATCTCGAGGGCTATTTCCAAGGAGGCCGCGGCGGAGGCCAAATCTCCCGATGCTTCACAGCATCCGGCCAAAAGCCTGTGGGCTCTCGCGTCATCCGGGCGCTCCGCCAGAACCAGCCGGAGAACATCCATCGCAAAGGGCAGCGTGGCCTCTTCGCCCGATGCCAGAAGGGCCTTCCCGAAATCCAGAAGCGTATCTGCATATTGCCCCCAGGATCGGGTAACCATGTCACGCAAGGCTTGCCGGCTTTCGGGGACTTCCAGCCTGTCGAAGGGAAGGTCTCTCAGGATCGAGGGAGGGATCGTGCTTCCCTTCTTACCCAGGCCCTCCATAATATGTTCCGTGGCCTTGCCCCAGTTTTTAGACTCGAAGGCAGCAAAAGCCAGGGCGTAATGAATCTCGGCCGCTTCGGGTGCCATGGATGCCGCTTGGTTCAAAAGGTCTTCGGCTAGTCCTGTCTCTCCGGCCCAAAGGGCTGAAAGTCCCTGGAAGAAAGCGCTTTCTCTGTTAAGGGAGAGATTTTTGAAGACCTGCCAGGCCTTGTCCCTTTCTCCGGTCATGTAAAGCGCCTTGCCGTACAGGGCAGCCTCCTTTTCGTCGAGTCCTCCAGCCAGAGGTTCCATCAGGCCTGCGGCATCGGACCAGAGTCCTGCCTCTGCGTATTCAGAGGCAAGGGCATAACGCTTTTTGTGATCCGTCGGGTCGGCGTACATTTCCTTCTTCTTTTTCTCTATTTTTTCTTCCGGAGACTCTTCTTGTTCCATCGGAATTTCGATGTCAACGGCGGTGATGGTCTTCATATCCCATGGGGACACTTTCAACCTCGACTGAAGGCGGGAAGACATCTTCGTCTTGGCATGATCGAGAATGTTCCGGATTTCCCGGGCATTGCTGAAATCAGGTTGGTTGACCCGTTTTTCCATCATTCGAAGAAGTTTCAGGGAAGCCTCATCGGAAAATTCCAGGTCCTCCCTGGCAGCCATTAAATTGGCGATTCTGATAAGCTCGATCGGTGTGTAGTTCTCAAACTCCAGGTGAAAGGGCACGCGGCTTTTAAGGCCGGTAACCTTGTCAAAAAGCCTGTCCATCTCCGCCGGATACCCGGCAAACACGACTACCAGCGCATCCCGGTAATCTTCCATTCCCTTCAGTATGACTTCCAGCGCTCTTAGTCCGGGATCGGAAGGGCTGTCGCCTGCAAGAGTATAGGCTTCGTCGATGAAAAAGACACCGTCTAGGGCGCTTTTGAGGGCCTTTCTTGCCCGGACTTCCGTCTCGCCGGGCGTGGGCCCTACCAGTTTCGATCGGTCCACCTCGACGACATCACCCACACGAAGGATCCCGTAACGGTGGAAGATCTCGCCCAAAAGCCTCGCTACGGTGGTTTTCCCGGTACCTGGATTGCCTCGAAAAGCAAAATGGAAAGACTCGAGCTTCAATCGTCCCATGTCCTCTTTTTCCCGGTGCCGATTGAGCCACAGCATGGCTTCGATGCGTCGCAATTCCCTCTTGATAGACCAAAGGCCGATCAGGTCATCGATTTCAACACCAATTTCCCGTTTCTTGCGGGTAATTTCAATCGCCACGGCCGTCATCATCTCCAGTCGGCTTGTTCAGCCTCAAGCACTCATCATATCGCTCCTCCGGAAAGACCGTTTCATCCATTCCGGCATCTTCCCTGATCCTGCGGGAAAGTTCGTCAGGATAGGGCTTCCTGTAAACGATCCGCACGACCCCGGCGTTGATGAGCGCCTTGGCACAGAAGGCACAGGGTTCATGGGTACAATATAGCGTTGCACCGGCAGTCTGCGACCCCACGGCAGCGGCTTGTGCTATGGCGTTGATCTCGGCGTGTGATCCGCGGCATATTTCATGGCGCTCGCCGGACGGGACGGAAAGTTCCTCCCTCAGGCATCCCACCTCTTCGCAATGGGGTACCCCTTTCGGCGCGCCGTTGTAGCCTGTGCTTATTATCTGCCGGTCACGAACCAAAACAGCCCCCACTCTTCGCCTCAGGCAGGTGCTTCTGGTAGAAACAACTTTGGCAATAGACATGAAATAGCTGTCCCATCCGGGTCTCGTGCAGGGCAACTTTTACACCCCCGTCAGGCTATAAGGTGTTCCAGCAGGATCTTGAGTCCCAACAAGGCGAGAACAAGCCCGCCGACAACAAGCATTCTTTTACCCGAGTGTTTCCCCAGACGGTCTCCGAAAAGCATACCCACCACGGAAATCCCGAATGTCATCAAGCCGATAACGGTCACCGTCCGTATAATGTCCACCCTCAGTCCCACGAAGCCGGCCCCGGCCGCAAAGGCATCTATACTCGTGCCTACAGAAAGCGCGAACAGGGCTTTACCCTTTGTCGGATCCGGCCAATTCGGGCAAGAAACGCTTTTTTCAAGCCCCTCCCGAACCATGTGCGCACCGACCCCAGCCAATAGCAAAAAAGCCAGCCAGTGATCCCATGGCCTTATGGATTCCGCAAACCCTGAAGCCGCCAACCATCCAAAAAGAGGCATAGCGGCCTGGAAAAAGCCAAAACTGCCGGCAACTCTCAGCACATGTACGTTTTTGAGTTTCATAACGCAAAAAGAGATAACTATCGAAACGGCAAAGGCATCCATGGAAAGGCCGAAGCCCAAAAGGGCCGTCGTAGCCAGGTTCATCAATGAATACCCTTGAAAGAATGATTAGGGAAGGCCACCTCCGGCGCTGGGCCGACTATTTGCCGAGTGGCTTCGAATTCGAAATCAAACAAAACCTTGGTTATGCAAAGTTCGGTTACGTCATCGGTTTCAAAAGGTATGGAAAACCGTCTGTACCCAAACTGTTCCGCGAAAAAGGAATTGCGCATTCCACTGTCCGCCGCCGGAGATTTCTCGAGTAGTTCCGAAAGCGCGTCCAGGCAGCCTTCCTCGTTGAAAAGAGGGCTGTCGCTTACAAGTACTATCACCTTGCACTCGTCTACGAGCATGGTCCTGTCCCAGACCCCACAGAGGGACAGGCCCGCGCTGATACCCGGGAAGGCCTCGGCAAAAATGCCCAAAAAGGCCTCCATGGGCCGTGAATAGGCGAAAACCATCGAGAATCCCGGAACCAGCGAGGTTCTGTCGTCGGGCAGTATAAGCTTTTCCCTGAACAAGGATCCGACCTGGCCGGTTGTCATTCCCTCTAGGCACAAAAGCTCGCTGTCCAGTTCCAGCGCTATCCTGGCGATACGGCCTATCTGCTCGCTATGAAGCGTATTGACGGAGACAGGGGTAAAATCGACACCGTAAGGTATCCACGGAACTATTTCCAGGTCGACGTTTTTGTCCCAGTAGGGCAAAATTCCCATTTTCCGAATATCCTCCTCGAAGAAGGCTTTCTTTTGCCGTCATTATACTAGATGATCCCTTGGTTTTTGCAGGCCCGTCAGGAGGAATGACCCCTCTTTCAGCAACTGTCCTTTATCCATGTCGGACCTGATCCCGAAGCGGGTCAACACGAAATCGTACCGCAACGGGTCATCAGGGCGCAGAGCCGCGAAGGCTCTGGTTACCTCCTGTACCGTCTTGATGTCGGCACTTTTCCTGTTGGTCATCCCCCACTCGCGCGTCATAGAAAACATGTGGGTATCCAGGGGTATCAAAAGCCGCGAGGGATCGACGGCTTTCCATCCTCCTGGGTCCACATCATCGGAGCGGACCATCCACTTCAGGAAAAGGTACAACCTTTTGCACGCCGACCCTTTGCCCGGGTCGGGGAGCGCGGCGTTTACCTTTCCGTCTTCCCAACTACACAGGGCATTTCGCAAATGACTTAGCCCGGCAGTTACTGAACCTCGACCCTTTTCGAGACCTTCCGCGAAACAGGCCTCCAGGGTTTCGTATCTGCCAAGGGTCTTTCTGATCCCCGAAAGAAGCATCGCCATATCGTAGCCGGTGGTAAAGCGATGCCTGAAGCCTTTCAAGGAACGCATAAGCTCGGCATCGGTCATCTCCGAAAGGGAAGCTGCAGGCGATGGCCCCAGGACATCAAGCACGCTGCCGGCGCTTTTTATTATCAACGCCGCCCTGCCGTAAGCAAGTGCCGCCGCTACGATTCCGGCTATTTCCCTGTCCCTGACATCCCCATAGGCGTACAGCAGCTCCACAGGATCCGGGTGAACATACTCACGCCTGTTGTATTTTTCGTAAAGACCTTCGAGCCATTTCAACAGCTTTCCCGTCCCGTTTTGCGTTTTTACCGACACCGCCTTCATCTCACCTTGTTTAATGTCGAGGTAGGCGCGTTCTTTGGCGATTTGCCCTTTTTGACCTCGTGGTAATGGGCATAAGTCAGGGGAGGCCCTTCCTTGAGGACTTCTGAAGAAACCACCTTTCCGAAAAACATCACGTGAGTAAATATGTCTGTATGACGAACCACTTCAGCCTCGATAACAGCAAGGGTGTGTTCCAGCGGAAGCGGGGCGCCCGTTACGCCCACCCGGTAATTGCAATTGCAGAACTTGTCTATGTCCCTGCCGCACTTGAAACCGAAATTGCCGATGAAGGTCATGGGCGTGTCCTGTTCCAGGACACCCACGCTGAAAACGCCGGAATCCCGGATACACTCGGTGGTCAGGTTGTCCTTGTGCAGACAGGCTACGATGCTTATGGGGTCAGCCGTCACCTGCATGACTGCATTGGCCACCTGGCCGTTGAATTTATCTCCCTTGCAGGAACTTACCAGGTACAGCCCGTAGGAAATCTTGTACAAAGCTCTCACGTCAATGTCTTTGTTTTCCATTTTTTCATCCCCTCCTGTCGGCATGTGTAAAACGGGGCAGGTGTCGCGACCTGCCCCGCCAGGAAACACCTTATATCTTCCACACGTCAATCAAGGATTCGGCCTGCACAGGTTCTAATCGTTCCCCCTCATGCCGAGTTCCCTGTCGACCATAAAAATACCCTGTTTGGAATCGGAAACCAGCTTGAGCTTCTGGACAACCTCATCCACCGATGCCTCTTCCTCCACCTGCTCCTCGACAAACCACTGCAGGAACACCTGCGAAGCGTAGTCGCTTTCTTTCAGCGCCAGGCTATAAAGGTCGTTGATGCGGGCCGAAATATGACGTTCATGCTCCAGGGAGGCCTCAAAAACTTCCAGTATCGAAGTCCACTCTTTTTGGGGACCCTTGATGGGCAGCAGCTCGACCTCTCCGCCTCTCTCAAGGACGTGATTGAAAAATTTCATTGCATGACCCGTCTCTTCACTGGATTGCTTAAGCATCCACGAAGCGGCCCCACGAAGGTTGTTTTTCTCGAACCAGGCCGCCATGGAAAGATAAAGATAGGCTGAGTAAAGTTCCTCGTTAATCTGATTGTTCATCGCTTCCTGCATTTTCTTGCTAATCATTATCGTCAGCTCCTCCAGAGTCCGTGTACGTTACAGTATTCCCGGGCACTCAACTTTTCACCTTTTACCTTGAACAGCGCTTCCGGTGCTTCCTGAGGTTTGAGAAAACGCCTTAGCACCGTCCCGTCTACTGTCAACTCGATCCATTCTATGTAGTGCTTTTCTTCCATCGGGTGAGGAACACTCCCGACTTTGACCAGGATCCCTTCTTCTTTCTTTTCGATCACCGGCACGTGTTTTTCCGTCGCGGAATCGGCGGTCTGCTCCTCCATGCGTTTCATGGGCTGTCCGCAGCAAACAAGCTCTCCCGCACCATCATGAACGACTATAACCATGTTGCCACAGAGTTCACATTTGTATACTTCGTTCAGTTTCGCCATCTAGTATCCCTCCTTGTGAAATATCAGTTTTCCCAGATCCGGTTTCGTCTCTGGAGACAATTATAGCAACTGCAATACGATAGCGACCTTCCTGACTCCAGTTTGAAAACGTTTTTCTTTATTATATTTTCTACCCGAGGGCGGCTCACATGTCAAATAAAAGCCTTGAGCAAAAGATGCCATCCTCCGGTTTGTGATAAGTTTAAACGGTAAGTCCGAAACGGAGGGATATTTTATGGCCGAGATAAAAGCTCTAGAAGCGCAGGCGCGAAAATGCGCCGAAAGACTGCAAAACACTCGAAAAGCCGTCCTTTTGAGTGGAGCCGGCATGTCCACGAACGCAGGATTGCCAGATTTCAGGGGACCTAAAGGCATTTACCGCCAAAAGCTTCACACGGACCCCGAGCGCATTTTCGATATAGACTACTTTTACCAGGACCCTCGTTTCTTTTACGATTTCCACCGGGAATTTTTGCGTTCGGTGGAAAAGATCAAACCTACCTTCGCACACAGGTTTTTCGCAGCCCTGGAAAAAGAGGGGATTCTCGAAGGTGTCATTACGCAAAACATCGACTCGCTGCACCAGCGAGCGGGCTCGAAGAAAGTCTACGAAATCCATGGTGGAATCTGGAAAAGTTTCTGCGTTGACTGCGGCAAAACCTGGGGGTACGAGGAAAGTCTCAAAATGGCTTTCGATTACGAAGTGCCCCGCTGTGACAGCTGTGGCGGCGTCGTCAAGCCCGACATAGTTTTTTTCGGCGAAATGGTTAAGCACCTGGAAGAGTGCAAGGCCCTGGCATTCTCGGCAGAGCTCCTTTTCGTCGTAGGGTCGTCCCTGGTCGTTACCCCCGCGGCTCTTCTGCCCTCAATGACAAAAGGAGACATAATAGTAGTGAATAAGGGAGAAATTTCCCTCACCTACCTGCCACAAGAACGTGTTCTCCTGCACGTCGAAGAGGATATCGACGATTTCTTCAGCGCGGTAAACAAGCATCTCCGCCTGGAAATCCCAGAAGACGCGTGAGGACTTTTACCGGCCTCACGAAGGTAATTTACAGACAAGGCGCCCCGGCAGGAACGGGGGCGACGTGTTTGAATGTCTTTAGGGTTATTCTGTTGAGAAGAGGAGGACTG
>NPIE01002970.1_pt1 | contig 30689 bp, 25 predicted proteins | sample 8637661 | NCBI WGS metagenome assembly NPIE01 (sample SAMN07420842, study PRJNA396082) | bioreactor metagenome | isolation source: sample BA12 brine-fed electro-methanogenic bioreactor BA | place: Japan: Kochi | collected 2016-12-09 | reverse complement strand
CAGCGCCGAGCAGGGCTCGTCCATGAGCAGGATGTTCGGCCGCGTCGCCAGCGTGCGGGCGATGCACAACCGCTGCTGCTGCCCCCCGGACAGCGCCAGCGCCGAGCCCTTCAGGTTGTCCTTGACCTCCGCCCACAGGGCGGCCGCCCGCAGACACTCCTCCACGATCTCATCCAGCCGCGACCGACGGCGGATGCCCTGCAGCCGGGGTCCGTAGGCGATGTTGTCGTAGATGCTCTTGGCGAAGGGGTTGGGCTTTTGAAAGACCATGCCCACCTGCTGCCGCAGGTTCACGAGGTTCACGTGCCGGTCGTACACGTTCACGCCGTCCACCCGCAACAGGCCCTCCGCGTGCGTGTGCGGGATCAGGTCGTTCATGCGATTGATGCTGCGCAGAAACGTGCTCTTGCCGCAGCCGCTGGGCCCGATGATCGCCGTCACGGCCCGCGGATAGATGTCCATCGTGATATCCTTGACGCCCGCCTTGCTGCCGTAGTACAGGCTGAACGCCTCGGCCTGCACGATCGGCCGCTCGGTGCCCGCCGAGGCGCCGTTCGAAGGGCCGCCCCGCGGATCGGGCGGCGCCTGCGGCCGGCGTGAGGCCGGCGCGGCGCTCGAACGCGGAACCGCAGAAAAGTTCGACGAGTTTTGGTTGTTTGGGGCTTGCGTCATCGCACACACGGCCTTCATGCCTACCCTCGAAGTCTCTTCTGAACACGGTGGCGAATCGCAATCGCCGCCAGATTAAGCAGCAACACCAGCAAAATCAACGTCATGACCATGCCGTATTGCTGGTGCGGCATCTCCATACCGATGCGGTCGCCGGTGGCGATGCCGTAGCTGCCGTACGACAGCGCCGGCGTCTGGCCGAACAGGGAGCGGGGCACGTCGCCGTAAAAGACCGCCCCCGTGAACAGGATCGGCGCCGTCTCGCCGGCCGCCCGACTGACGCTCAGGATGATGCCCGTCAAAATGCCCGGCAGCGCCGCCGGCAGGATCACCCGCACAAACGTGCGAAAACGCCCGGCCCCCAGCGCCAGCGACGCCTCCTTGTAGGTCTCGGGCACGGCCCGGATCGCCTCCTCGCTGGCGCGAATGATCACCGGCAGCACCAGAAGACCCAGCGTCAGCGAGGCCGCCAGCACGCACGGGCGACCCACGATCAACACGAAAAACGCCAATCCGAACAGGCCGAACACGATGCTCGGCACCCCCGCCAGTGTGTTGATGCACGTGCGGATGATCCGCACCATCCGGTGGTCCCCCCCGCACTCCACCAGGTAGGCCGCCGAGACGATCCCCAGCGGCACGGCGAAAAGCATCGCGCACAAGGTCAAAAGCAGCGTGCCCAGCACCTCGGGCCCCACGCCTCCGAAAAAATGCCCCGGCGTGCTGCCGTCGATAAAATACTGCCAGTAGAACCGCCATCGCGGCCGCAGCATCTCCTCCAGATGCGTCTCCACCACCCCGAACAGCGGCTCCAGCGCGGTCCCCCCGAACTGCGACGGGGCCGTGCGGGGGACCCACTTCCGCACCAGCGGTTGGCCGGGCTGCTCTTGGAGCCATTGCTCGTCATAGAGCAACCGCTTCAAATCCCGCTGCGCCAGGTCCCATCGCGTCGCCCCGTAGCGGTCCTCGGCCAAGGCCGGCACCTCCTCCCGTGGCCGCGGCCCCAGCAACTTGCGAAGCGCCGCCTTGACCTCGTCCAGGGCCTGGGCGTACTCCTGCCGCCGGCCCAGGTCAATCGTCGCGATCACCTCGCCGTAGTCCCGGGCCATCTCAACGTACTCGCGCAGCATCGTGTCCCGCACCCACGGCTCATCGGCCCGGCTCAGAACCGCCTGCAGGTGCTCCTTGGCCGTAACCGCGTCCTGGGCCTCGTAGGCGTCGGTCAAGGCGTCCCGCAACTCTTTGGCACGGGCCCGTTTGTCGGTGTATTCCTCACGCGGCGTCTGTTCGGCCCGGAGCTTCTCGCCATACCGACGATACAACTCGCGGGCCTGACCGATCTGGCGCTCCACGTCGATGCCCCGGCTGAACCGATCCAACAACGCGTAGACCGGCTCGCGCGCGGCCTGGACCGCCGCGATCTCGGCCTGCAAGGTCTGCTCGTCCCCCCGGCCCAGCTCCCAGAACGCCATCTTGCGGAATTCGACCGTCTCCACGAACACCACCGCCTGAAAACCCCGGTAGAGCATCGGCGCCAACACAATCAGCAGCGCAGCGCCCAGAAGAACCACGGCCAGCACGGAAAGCCCCGTGAATCCCTTGTTCCACAAACCCCTCAGGCGCAATCGCAGACTCATCGCACACCTCCGCCGCGGGCCCGGGACAGGAAGTGCTCGCTGACCAGGTTCAACACGAAGGTCACCACCAACAACAACAGCCCCAGGGCAAACAGGGAGTAAAAGTGGGGCGAGCCCTGAGGCGTTTCGCCCATCTCCTGGGCGATCGTGGCCGTGATCGGGCGAACGGATTGGGACAAATCCCACCAGGGCGTCGGAATCTGCCCGGCCATGCCCGCCGCCATCCATACCACCATCGTCTCACCAATCGCCCGCATCATCCCCAACAGAACCGCCGCCACGATGCCGCTTCGAGCGGCCGGCATCACGACTTTCAGCAGCGTCTCGGCCCGCGTCGCGCCCAGACCATAAGAGGCCTCCCGACGCTCCCGGCCCACGGCCGACAGCGCATCCTCGGCCACGCTGATGATCGTCGGCACCGCCATGACCGCCAGCAACAGCCCGGCGTTCCACACGTTGACCCCCGTCGTAAACCCGAACGTGTCTTGCAGCCACGGCGCCACGACCAGGACCGCGAAAAAGCCATAGGCCACCGAGGGAATCGCCGCCAACAGCTCGATGACCGGCTTGAAGAAGGACCGCATCCCGAACGGGGCGATATCGCTGAGAAACATCGCCGCCAGCAGCCCCACGGGCACCGCCAGAACCAGCGCCACGGTCGTCACGTAAAACGACCCGACGATCAGCGCCAGCGCCCCGAACTCGGCGTGCTCGGCCTCGGGATACCACTGTGTGCTCGTCAGAAACTCGCGCACCCGCGACAGCGAGGCGGCCAGATCGGACAGCATAAAGAAATGCCGTGCCTTTCCGATGATGAACACGAACATCAGCAGCACGGCCACGACGGACACGCAGGTAATCGCCAGCAGCACCGCCCGGCCCAGGTGACCGAGCACGTAGCCCTTCAGGTCCTGGCCCGGCGTCAAGAGCAGAGGACGCGCCAGACCCCCGGCGTTTCCCTCGGAGGGCAAAGGCATCGACACGTCCTTGGATACGGCATCCAACGCCATAGGGCAGGTTTCCTGGCGCGATTACGCCCGCGCCGTAGCAAAGTACATGGAGGGGCTTTGCCGCCGGGTCACCCAAAACGCCGGGTGACCCGCGGCGCCGAGCCCCGTTATCAGTAACGCGTCAAGGGGATAAAGCCCTTCGATTCGATGATCTCCTGCCCTTCCTCGGTCAGGTGGAACGTACAGAACTCGAAAGCCGGCGAGCCGAGTTTGGGATAGCCGTTGGTGAACAGGAACAACGGACGGCTGATCGGATACTTGCCCGAAGCGATCGTCGACCGACTCGCCTGAACGCCATCGATGGTCAGGGCCTTGACCTTGCTGTCCAGGAAACCCAGTCCCACGTACCCGATCGCGCCGCCGGTCGTGCTGACCCGGGCATGTACCTGGGGATTGGAGCTGACGTACTCGACGCCGGCGGCCATCTTCTGCTTCTGCATGACCAATTCGTCGAACGTCTCATAGGTGCCCGAGGAAGTATCCCGGCTCACCGCGACGATGGGCATGTCCGGACCCCCCAGTTGACGCCAGTTCGTCACCTCGCCGGTGTAGATCGAGCGGACCTGCGCCGTCGTCAGCGCCTTCACCGGATTGGACGGATGCACGACGACGCAAACCCCGTCCATCGCCACCACGTGGGCCACCGGGAAGACGTCGTTCACCACCGCCCGCTTGAACTCCGTCGCCTTCATGAAGCGGCTCATCATCGCGATTTCGCACCGCCCGTCGACGATCGCCGCGGCGCCGTCGCCGCTGCCCGTCTTGTTGATGCTGATCGCCAGCGACGGATACCGGCGCTTGAACGATTCGGCAAAGGCGTCGCCGATCGGCCCGACCGTCGTCGAGCCCTGAATGTTCAACCGATTCGGCTGGGCGATCGCGTGGCGGGCCGCCGCCAGCGTCACCGCCAGCAGCACCCCCCCCACGACGAGCGCCCCCAGAAACGTCCCAAGCCCCTTGCGTTGTTCTCGTGTCGCCATCCTTTGTGCCCTTTCCCTCTGAACCCGTCTTGTGGAATGGTAAGCCTCCATCCCCAAGGTACGCAGGGCCGGTTAGTGAACCATTAGCGACGGATAAGGATTGTGCGAAAGCCCCCTGAACCCCCGAAAACACACACGATGCGCCTCGGCATCCTCCCAACGCGGGACCCCTCCACACCGCAGCTACTGGTCGATCGCCTCGAACTCCCCACTGAGTGTGTTGCCTTCGATCCCAAACCACTGGGCCCCCCCGATCAGGGATTGGGCGATATTCGTCATGTGATCGCCGATCTTCTCCAGATTGTCCACCAGGTCGATGAAAATAATGCCCGTCTCGGCCGTACACACCCCGTCCGTCATCCGGCACACGTGATGCCGACGGAGTTGAACCTGCAAGCGGTTGATGCGCCCCTCGTGAGTCAGCACCTGGTGGGCCTGCTGGATGTCATCCTTCTCGAGCGCCGTGATCATGGCCGTGAACATCGCCTCGGTCTCCGCAATCGCCTCGCGCGCCTCCGCGACCGCCGCCTCACTGAAGGTTTGGTTGTGCTCCACCTTGCGTTCGGCGATCTCCGCCACGTTCATCGCGTGGTCGCCGATCCGCTCCAGGTCGTTGACCATGTGCAGCAGCACCGGCAACTCGCGGCTCACGGCGTCGTCCAATTGCCGCTCCGACAAGGCCACCAGGTACGAAGTGATCTGCGTCTGAAAATCGTCCACCGAATCCTCCAGCTTCCGCGTCTGTTCGATCTGCTTACGGCTACCGTCCATCAGCGCCGTCACCGCACAGCGCACGGCCTCCTGGGCCTGTCGAGCCATGCGGACGATCTCCCGCCGGGCCTGCCGAAGGGCCAGCACCGGCGTATCCAGCAGGTGCTGTTCGAGAACCACGGCCGCCCCCATCGCCTCGCCACGCCGGGGTCGGACGGTGCGAGTCACCACACGCTCCAGCCAGCCGGCCAGCGGCAGAAAGATCACCGAGCCGACCACGTTGAACAGGGTGTGCGCCACGGCGATCGTCGGGATCACCGTCTTGGCGCTCAACTCCCACGGGGCGACCACGTGCACGGCCCGCCCGAACAGACCCGTGTACACCAACGGCAAGGCCACCAGCGATCCGATCACGTTGAACATCGTGTGGGCCCACGCCGTCCGCCGCGAGGTGACGTTGGTCCGCAGCGCCGCAAGCTGCGCGGTGATCGTGGTGCCGATGTTGGCCCCCAGCACGAACGGAATCGCCACGTTCAGGGCGTTCTCCCACTCCGTGCCGAAGGCCCCGCTGCCGGCCAGGCTCTGCACCATGGCGATCGAGGCCGAGCTGCTCTGCACGAGAACCGTCACCACCATCCCGCCCAGCATCGCCAGAATCGGACGATCCGCCAGCCGCTCCAGCCAGGCGGTCACATTCGGATTGCCCTCCAGACCGCTGAAGGCGTCCTTCATATAGCCGATGCCGATGAACAGAATGCCGAAGCCCAGGAGAATCTGCCCGGCGCTCTTGACCCGCCGACTCTTGCCGATGAGATCCAGCGCCAGTCCCAATGCGATGATCGGCAGCGCATAGTGCGAGATCTTGAACTCGAAGCTCGTCAGCGACACGATCCAGGCCGTGGCCGTCGTCCCCACGTTGGTCCCGATGATCACGTAGATCGCCTGCCGCAGCGTCATCAGCCCCGCGTTCACCAGGCCGATCACCATCACGGTCGTCGCCGAGCTGCTCTGCACCAGCGCCGTGACCGCGATTCCCACGCCGAAGCCCATCAGGGGATTGCTGGTCATTGATTCGAGAAGCTGTCGCAGCTTCTGGCCCGCGGCCTTCTTCAGACCGTCCGACAACAGGCCCATGCCGAACAAAAATAGCGCCAACCCGCCGATGATGTTGAAAAACATGTCCACTGGTCTGCATCTCCCGCAGAAGAGTCAACCATCCTGCCCGAATCGTCCAGCCCATTTCCGGACTTCTGGGGTCCGTCGATTGCGTGCGGATAAACCGCCTTCTCAACCGATTCAGAAAAAGACAAAACACACCGAGTTGGCCCTGCCGAGCGACCACGAACCCCGGGACTCGAACCCTATATTCGGCGCGGGTTGGAGTAAAGTTAGAGTTGTGTTAGAATACATTCGGCCAGGCCCGTTACGTCCGAATTATAGCCGCACAGGGGCGAGTTACCCCTGTCACGGGCCCCGTGCGGTCGCGTGGGCAGGGAAAAACCGCCCTGAGCGGGGCTCTTCGGCGCAAAAAAGCAGGGGGCGGCGCTTGCTTGCGCCGCCCCCTCTGTCAGGCTGGTCGACCCGACAAGGATGAGGAGGATTGCCGAACTCTCCGCGTCGTCAGAACTTGATTACGATGTCACCTTGAAACAGGTTCATGTCCTGTCCGTCATAACCCGTGATACGGTTGTCATGCCTTTCGGCCATGAAATACGTCAGACCGGCCTGAATGTTCTTGGTCAATTGGTAAGCCAGGCTGAATCTGTGACCCTTGCCTCCCGTCCCCCCGTCGATGAAGTCCGAATCGCTCAGCCCGGCGACAACGGCGTCGGCCTCGACGTCGCGATACTCATATCCGAACTGCCAGGAACCGGGGTTTTTGGCCTTGTTGACCGTACATCCGAGAGCCCAGGCCCGATCTTCATCGGCCCCGCCCGCCGTATTCGTGATATGCGTGCCGTATATCCCAAAGGGCATATCACCGATCTTGAAACCGTACTCGCCGAACGCCTCCAGGATGTTGTAGTCGTAGGCGTACATGCCGCCGGTCCAGGTGTTGCCCTTCTGGCTGAGGTTGGAGAAGGCGTTGCCCTCCAGCCGCACGAAGTCATAGTAGCTCACCCCGCCGGCGATGTGGCTGCCGTCGTCGAGCTTGTGCTTGAGCATGCCCTGAACGCCCCACACCGCCGCGTCACTGCCCGAGCTGTTCTCCTCAAGCCAGAACCCGCCGCCCGTCACCTGGGCCGAGGTGGCTTCGGAGAGGGCAAAGGCATAACCGGCTGCAATGCCCTCCGGGGTGACGTCGCCGTCCCAAATGAGCTGGTGCTTGCCCACGGCGTAAAACGGGTTGTCCATCTTGCCGAACATCACGTTGAGCCCATCGAGGGGGTGCCAGTCCGCGTAGGCCAGATCCAGCCAGATATCCTTGCTGCTGAATCCGTCCCCGGATCCGGATTCGCCCAGCGTCTGATTGGTCGACGTCGGGGAGTCGCTGCTGCCGCTGGCCAATCGGAAGATCAGAGACCATTCATCGGCGACGTCGGCTTCGAGCTTGATCCGCGCCCGAATGCGATGACGATCCCGCTCATCCGACCGCGTGTCGAAATCCTGGTTCTCATGCCGATACCGAAAGTCCCCGCTGATCCGCAGCTTCTCCACCCATTGCAGTTTCTCAGCCAGAGACCCCGGCGCGGGCGCCGCCGTCGGGGCTTCGGCGATGGCCGCGCTGTTCTTCTTCTGGCCCTCTTCCAGCTCGAGCAGCTTGGCCTGCATCTTCAGCAGCACGTCATACTGCCGCTCCACCTCCTTCTTGAGATCACCGACCTCATCGGCCCGGGCCTGCCCCACAAGCACAATCGCCGGGACCAGGGCCAAGGCAAATATAAGGGTCTTTCTCATCCTGGTAGCTCCTTACCATGCAACGCACCGTCTCGGTCCGGTCCGGGCCGATCCCGGACCCTCTCCGCGGCCGGAAGCATAGTTTTCGTTGACGAGCAACTGGTGAGAGTGTCGTTAGAAGTGGATGAACGATGCGGCCGCAGGCTCAGCGGGGCGTGCGGTAGGCGATCAGGCTCCGCTGCGTGGGCACATACAGGACATCCTCGACCGCCAGGCAGGTGACCGGGGCCGAGTCCATGCGATTGCGGCTCAGCACGCGTTTCTCCCGCCCGGCGGCAAGGATCCACAGGATGTTGCGCTCATCGGCCGCGTAAACCTTGCCGTCGGCCACCCTCGTTGAGGCGGCCCAGGCGCCGGCGTCCATTCGGTGCGTCCAGAAGGCCCGCCCCGTCTCCGCGTCCAGACAATGCACGAATCCGCTGAAATCGGCCACGTACAGCAGCCCCTGGACGACCGAGACCGTCGCCAGGCTGCGCCCGATGTCCCGGTAAACCCACAGCACCCGCCCCGTGGCCGTGTCGATGCAGCTCAGGGCCCCCTCGCCGGGCCCGCAGATCGGACTCTGGCCGACGGTGACGTAGATCCTGCCACCCTGTTCTACGGGCGTGCCGATGATGGGACTGGGACCCTTGGGATACTTGTCGCGAAAGCCCGAGTACCGCAGCGGCTCGCCCTGCTCATCGAACCGCAGATAACGCGGGTTGCAGTCCGCCCGCCACACACAACGCAGCGTCTGCACATCAGGCTCGGCTTGGGTAATCGGCTCGAAGGCGTAGAGAATGCCGTCGCCGGCGCCGAACAGGATCAGCTCGCGTTCCGGCGCCCGCGCCAGGGCCGGACTGGACCATTGACCATGAAAAAGCCGATGCCCGATCCTCTCCCCGTCCCGGGCGACCAGCCGGCCGGTCTTCTTATCCAGCACGATCAGACTCGGCGCCTCCGGATGCACGACCTTGTTATGCGTGTTGTCCACGCCGTTGCCCGTACACACGTAGACGTAATCGCCATGCAATAGGACCGTACTGGCACACGTATCATGGGGCACGGCGTCGCAGCCGCTGAGCATATCGAACCGCCACACGATGTCGCCGTCCTGCTCGGTCAGACGATAGTCGGTCGTCTGGACCTGCATGTACGCCCCCTCGTCCATGAACGGCCCATCGTTGCCGTCGGCCTGGCCCTGTTTGTCCACGCACAGGACCTCCCCCCGCGGACTGACGATGTACAGGACCTTGCCGTCGATCACCGGCGAGGAGCACAACCCGCTTTGCCACTGGCCAAAATGGAACGGCGGCGTGTTGCCCTCGACCAGCCGCGGAATCGGCAACTGCCAGATCATATCGCCCGTGGTCCGGTCCAGACACATCAGGATGCCGCCTTTGGTCCGCTTGACGGCCGGATGCTCCAACCCCAGGTCATTGACCCCAATGTAGAGGCGATCGCCCCCCACGGTCGGAATGGTGTACTGGTGGGTGCCCAGACGCTTCTCCCAGAGGACCTCGGCTTGGGTCAGGTCCGCCGGCAGGTCTCGCCCTTGACAGACCATGTTGGCGTTGGCCCCCGACCACGCCAGGACCGGGACCCCACACAGACTCATCAGCACCACAACATAACAAATCCGACTGCGCATCGATCACCTCACGTTTTCCCCGAGTATACCATGAGGACGGGCATTTCCCAAGGGACATGCGACGTGAACACCTCCGGCGAGCCGTCCGCTCAGGCCGTGTTGGTCGACGCGGAACGTGGCCCCCGGGGGTCGGTCTTGGGCAGGTGAATGGTGAACGTGCTGCCGCGACGGGGAGCACTCTCCACCGACGCCCAGCCGCCGTGCGCCTGCGCGATGTGCTTGACGATCGCCAGCCCCAGGCCCGTGCCCCCCAGCTTGCGGCTGCGGGCCTTGTCCACGCGGTAGAATCGCTCGAACAACCGTGGCAGATAACGGCTCTCGATCCCGCAGCCGTGATCGATCACCCGGATCACGATCCGGCTGCCGGCGTCCTTGACCTCCACCCGCACGTCGCCGCCGCGCTCGCTGTACTTAATGGCATTGTCAATGAGGTTGACCACCGCCTGCTCCAGCAGCGGCGGGTTGAACCGGCCGTGGATCGTCGGCTCGCAATCGATCTCCACGCGAACGTCCTTGTCCGCGGCCTTGATCTCGCACAATTGGACGGCCGCAACAATCGTCGGCCGCAACGCGGCCTCCTGCCGCTCGACCCGGGCCTCGTCGGTCTGCTGCTCGATCTTCGACAGCGTCAACAGATCCTCCACGATGGCGTTGAGCCGACGGGCCTGCCGCGCAACGATCTCCAGAAACCGTCGCGCATCGGTGGGACTGTCGATGGCGCCGTCGAGCAGCGTCTCGATGAACCCCTTGATCGACGTGATCGGCGTCTTGAGCTCGTGCGAGACGTTCGCCACGAAGTCCTTGCGGATATTCTCCAGACGGTGCAGCGTGGTGACATCGTTCAAGACCACGACCGCCCCCATCCGCCGCCCCTGTTCATCCCGCAGCGCCGCCCCCCGCGTCTGGATGTGCCGTTCGCGAAACTCCCCGTGCAGGACGAACCGCCCATCCACCGGGCCGCTGCTTTGCAGCACCTGTTCGACGAAGCGGACCAGCTCCGTATTACGCACGACCTCTCGGAGTCCCTGCCCCTGTACGTCGCCGGCGGGGACACCCAAGAACTCACAGGCCGTCTCGTTGAGGCTGATCAGCCGAAGATCGGGGTCCACCGCCAGCACGCCCTCCACCATGCTGCTCAAGACCGCCTGTTGCTCATTTCGCTGGGCCACCGTCGCCCGAATCCGCTCGTCCAGATGACGGGCCATCTGGTTCATCGCCTCGGCCAGCGAGCCGAACTCCTCCGAGTCGAAAATCGGAAGCTTGTGCCGTAGATCGCCGCGGGCGAACCGCTGGGCTCCCTGCTTAATCTCCTCCAGGGGACGGGTGATCCGCCGCGCCGCCGCCAGGCTCAGCCCGGCCGCCACCACGGCCACCAGCACGCCCCCCAGGACGATCCGACGGTAGATCCCGTGCAGGACACGATCCAACGAGGCCAAAGGAACCGCCGTCCGCAACACCGCCCAGATCTGCCCGTTCTCCGTCATTGGAATCGCCGTATAGATCATGCGGATTCTGAGCGTAGGACTGATCCGCATGTCCGAACCGGCGCTTCCTTTGAGGGCCTGGACGATCTCGGGGCGGTTCGAGTGATCCTTCATGTCGGCGGGGTTCTCTTCCGAATCCGCCACCACCGTGCCCGACGGCAGGATCACGGTGATCCGGGTCTCCCGCGCCCCGGCCAATTCCTTGACCAGTCGATCCAGGGCGTCGGCTCCTTGCTCGTGGTATATTCGCGACAACTGGTGTCGCATAAGAGCCGCCCGCTCCTGCAGCTCCACCTCGGCCTGCTCCAGGTACGCCCGCCGAAGCGAGGCCGAGGCGTACATCGTCACCGCCGCCAGCGACAGCAGCGTGATCGCCAGGTAGGAGGCATACAGTTGCCAGAGTAATCGAGCCCGACGCATCGGTCGCCTGCCCCTGCTGAGGTCTAGTCCACGTCCTTGAATCGGTACCCCACGCCCCGAACCGTTTCGATCAGCTTGCCCGCCGTCCCCAGCTTCTTGCGCAACCCCACGATCTGCACGTCCACCGAACGGTCCGTGACCGGATAGTCCTGCCCGTGAACGGCATCCACGATCTGGTAGCGGGTGAACACCCAACCCGGCCGCGAGGCCAGAAAATGCAGCAAGCGGAACTCCGTGCTGGTCAGCTCCACGAGTTTGCCCTTGATCGTCACGCGGTGACGGTTCGGATCGATCTCCACCCCGTGGGCACGCACGACCTGAGCCTCGGCGTTCGCCGGGGGCGCGGACCGTGCGGGTCGACGCAGCACCGCCTTGACCCGCGCAACCAGAACCCGCGGACTGAAAGGCTTGGTAATGTAATCGTCCGCGCCCACCTCCAGGCCCGCGACGATATCCGCCTCGTCCCCCTTGGCGGTCACCATGACGATGGGGATACGCTCGGTATCGGCGTGCCGCTTGAGCACCTTGCACACGTCCAAGCCGTCCAGCCCCGGCAGCATGATATCCAGCAGGATCAGGTCCGGGTGCATCCGCCGGGCCTTGTCCATCGCCTCCTCACCGCTGGCCGCGGTTTCCACGGCGAAGCCGTTCTTGTCCAGGTTGTACCGCAACAGCTCGAGGACGTCTTCCTCATCCTCGACGACCAGGATCGTCTTGCCGCTCATGGGCGTTTCCTTTCCGAAGGCCCCCCGTCGGGTCCGATCCTTACCATACGCGATCCATGTTACCAGAACGTAAGATCAGTGCTAGAAGGAGACTAGCGGAATGTGCCCGGCGCGTGAGGGACCCGGGGAGTATGTGAGCGGGCGCTCAGAGCGGGTTCAAACCAGCCCGCGCAGGCGATAGCAGCGGCGCTTGGTGCCGTACCGACTCTCCGGCGACGCCGAGGTCACGGGCCGATACGACGCCGCACGCTCCAAGGCCGCCGAGACCTGATGCCCCGCCGAGATGATCGCGCCCACCGCCTGATCGGCCTGGGCCTTGACCGCCGCGATGGCCGCTTGGGCCTGCGCTTCGAGCCGGCGCAGCGGCTCGCTGTCCCCCGTGCGGGTCGGTGCGGTCCCGGCCGGCTCGGAGGCGACGTGTTCCCCCTCGTCCCCCATCTTTGTGGACTCTGGGTCCGTCGAGTCGGAGGTCTCCTCGTTCATGCCGTCCTGCTGATCGCCCTGGTCGTCATCCGAATCGTCCGCGCCGGATGCTGAATCGGCCGTATCCTCTTTCTCGACGTTTTCCGATTCGGAGGTGTCGTCGGTGATGTCGGCCACGTTATCCACGGGTTCCGACGCCACATGGGCGTCGTCGGGGTCTTCATCCACCACTTCGACCGACGGTTCCGGGGCAGACTCGACCGGATCAGCATTCGTCTCCTCGCCCTCCGTGGTCGAGCCCTCCGTCTCTCCAACCGTGTCATCGGGGGCCTGGGCCTGCGGGGGTGATTTCATCTCAACGTCCTCCGGCGCGTCGTCCGAGGTATCCGCCGGTTCCGACGGCACGGATGCCCCATCCTGGTTATCCGTCTCCGGCGAGGATTCGTTCACCTCTTGGGACACGTCGGCGTCCTGCGGCCGAGCAGCGTCGGTGTCGTCGGCCGGCTCCGCGGCGTCGATACCCCCCAATGCATCCTGATCGACCGGCTCATCGACCGGTTCCACCACGCTTTCGGTCTCGGCGACCGACACCGAGTCGGCCTGCGAATCCTCCACGACCTCATCCGCAACCGCCGGTTCGTCGGCGGTCTGGGTCTGGACCGACTCCGCCGGAGCTTCCTCAACAAGCGCCTCCTCCGACTCCACCTGCTCCACTCCGGTCATCTCCTCCACCGTTTCAGAATGGCCGACGGTCTGCTCCAATTGCTCGTCGGGCCCCTCGTCTTCGGTCTGTTCACCCGTCTGGGCCATCGTCTGCTCAAGCGTCTGCTCGTCGAGCATCTCCTGCGCCCTGGCGGCCGCCTCTACGGCCTGCTGTTTGCCGAGCATGGCCCGCTCCACCGCCTCGGCCACGGCCATCGCCGCCCGCTCCGCCGCCTCCAGATCAGCCTCGATACGGCTCAGCTCCGCCAGCAACGCGTCACACGTTCCGCCCGACGAGGCCAACGTCTCATTCCCAGTCTTTGGTGTCGATCCGCTCACGATCCTTCTCCCGCGATCTCGCCTGACGACGCTGCTAATCGCCCAACAAATCCATTTCGATTCGGTCCAGCTCTTCAAGCCAATCATCGAAGTCCGGCAACGACCATCCCGTGGCCGCTCCGCCGCGACGACCCACTCCGGGCAATCCATCCAGGACCCGACCGACGCGGCTCATCCCCGATCCGGATCGCATCGGTCCCCGCGCCGACGAGGTTATAGCGAACGACCGTGAGCGCCCGCCCAGCAGCGCATCGCTCGGTTCGTCGTCGGTCGAATCGTCCAAGTCCATCATCTCGCTCAAGGCCTGCCTGGTCGCCCGGGCGCAATGACTCAGTTCCCCGTCGATCGCCTCGAGCTCGTCCAGCAGGGCGTCGGCGGGCAAGACCTCTTCACCAAGCGGCTCCGACCGTTCGCCCACATGCCGCACCGCCGCTGAGCACCGGTGCTTCTCCTCCTCAGCGGAAGGGGAATCCGACGGCCCATCATCAGGGCCCCGGCCGACGGTTTCAGCTAGGTCAATCACCTCCCGGTCGGTTTCGGCAGGGCCGTCATCACCGTCCTCCCGCTCCTTTGGTTCGATCTCGTCGGACAGATCCGTTCCGGCCGCTTCGCACGATGAGCCCGCAGCGGTCTGCAGCACCGATGGATCGTCCCCTTCCCGAGGTGAATCGCCGGCATGATCCTCCAGGCGTTGACGGATCTTCTCGAGCAGTTCGGTCAGTCGCCGACAGCGGGCCCGTAGCCTGGGGATGCGTTCCTGAGCCGCTTGCACGGCGTCCACCCAGTGAAGGCACTCGGCCATCAGGTCCGGCACCTGGCCGATCCACTCCCGCAGCGCATCGGCCGCGGGACCCTCCGAGGTTCCACCCGCCGCTTGCCGGGCCAGTCGGGCACAGGCCTCCTGCATCTGTTCGATCTGTTCTCGCTCCATCATCCGGACCCTTCGCGTTTCGGGATTTCCCTATCTTGGACGGCGAGCCCTGTTTTGGTTTTTCGGTCAACGTTTGCCATACTTTACGTGCAGCCGACGGAAAAAAGGCGTAGGACCGAGTTCGGCACGATCCATGGGGTGCTTAAGGGCGTTCGCCCCGGCCTCTGTGCGGTGTTGCCGGGTACGGCGGGTGGACACGGGGATTGTCCTTATGAACGCAGGCGGTGACGAGCACGTCCCATAATACGCGATCCCCGCATATCCGTCCTGATCGGCGCGAACGACCGGCCGGCGCAAAAACCGGCGGCTCGGAAACCCAAAAACGGTTAAGTGTCGACACACGTGTGTCGAAAAGGCGGGTACGTCGAGAAACGAAACCCGTATTGATTTGTAACAGGTGGATTGGAGTTCGGACCATGAGCACACCCAAGGCAAAGCCCACAGTTCTGGCGGAACGGGCCGAAGAGGCCGCCGTCACCCTCGTGCACAAGGCCAAGGCTGAAGAAGCCGCCCTGGTCGCCGCCGAGAAGGCCCAGCGCGAAGCGATGCAGGCCGTCGAGCGGGCCGAAGAGGCCATCCAGAAGGCCGAGGCCGCCGCGATGCAGGAAGTCGAAAAGGCCGAAGAGGCCGCACGTCGCGCCGAGGAGATCGTCCTCAAGGCACGTCGCGCCAAGGAAGAGGCCGAGGCCGCCGTGGCCAAGGTCAAGGCCGCCGAGGTCGTCGCCGCCCAGGCGCGAGCCCGCGCCCACTGAGCACGGATGGCATCGGCGCCACAAGGCCGCCGAGCGCACGACAAATGGGTCGAGGTTTCCCTTGTGAGACCTCGACCTGCTCTTTGCGCCCCCCCACGCCGGGCGATCATCCCCTCAACGAACCCCCAACAGGCGTCGCAGCAGACCCGCCATAACGAACACCAGCAGCACGTACCCGATCAGCCAGCCCGGCACGCCCCACACCGCCGCCGGTCCGACCGGACCGAACAGTCGCACCGGCTCCACCATCACCCGCGTTCGCCATCCCCCGCCATGCCGCACGACCGGATCCAACCGCCCCTGCACGCCCACCCACAGCGCGTGGCGCAGCGTCCCCTCCGCCCGCCGCAGCAACAGGGGGTAGGGCGTCTCGGCCGCCGACCCGCTCAGATGCCACACGGCCACGGCCGGGGCAGCAGTCCCACCGTGCTCCCCGGCCACGGGCCGCAGTTCCATCCTGCGGATCCAGCTATCGGCACTGAGCCCCTCAACCGGGACGATATGCACGATCGACCCGGCCGCAGACGCCGGACCTGCCAGACGTACCTCGACCGGCTCACCGGGCGCGGGCGCGTAGTAGCCCAGCCGCCCCGCACACCACCCCGCGCCCAGCCCCAGTAGAACGAGCGACACGGCGCCGGCCAACCATCGCCCTCGACGCGTCCGCCGCCGGATCATCCGCCACGTCCGTCGATATCGTCTCACGTCCGCCATGTTGCCCTGCGCCAAGGCCAACCGCATCAATGCCCGCAGGCGTTTTCGGTCGTCGCTCGCCCGCCGCAGCCGTGCCTGGTTAACCAGCACCCGGCGGATCAGCACCCACAAGACCGCCACCGCCAGAGCCACGATGGCGATCCCCACGTCCGGACGCCATCGCGTCAGCGGGCCCAGCACGGGGTCGAGCAGCGTCGCACACATGTCCATCCACGCAGGCATGTCCCGGTCAGCCCTCCAACACCGTCAGTGGCCCGGCGTGCCCATCGACGCGGATAACCCAGCCCGATCGAAGCTGGTCCATCGCGCCGGGCCAGGCGATGGCCGGCACGCCCAGGGCCCGTGCGGCGATGGCCGCGGTGCTCATAAGCCCGCCCTGTTCCACCACCAATGCCGACGCCGAGAGAAGCAACGGCATCCAGCCGGCGTCCACGGCACGACAGACCAGCACCTCGCCGGCCTCGATATCCGCGCCGGCCGGGTCGGATACGATCCGTACTGGTCCATCGGCCAGCCCCGGACTCAACGGTCGAGGCCTTCCGACGGCCCCGCCGTTGTCCGTCGAGGCATCCTCCTCAAACAGCGCGTCCAGATGCTCCGTCTCGATTCGCCCCGGCACCTTGAGGTGCCTTGTCGCCTGCCGTCGCCGGCCCCGCTGCCGCGCCCGCGCCGCAAGCTCGGCCGACCCCGAAGGTATGCCCAGCAATTCGTCATACTGCAATTCGAAAACGTGCCCCCCCAGACCGGCGCGAAGGCCCAGTTCCTCCACGATCCGCCGGATCTGCTCGTAGCCCATCATGAAAAAGTGCCAGGCCGATTCGCGGCAGGCCAGCAACGCCTGCACCGTCGCCAGGTCCCGCCGGATGTCCGCCTCAAACGTCGTGCCGCCCCAGCGCTGCAGGTGCGAAGGCAGATCGTCCAGGGCCTGGCTGCGACGCAGACGCGCCTCGGCCAGCCGTACGCTCAAACCGCGTCCTGCCTCCGCGCCAAGTCGGCGGACCATCCGTTCGAGCGGTCCCGGCGCCTGTCGCCATCGCGCCGTCGCCAGCTCCAGTTCGCCCGCGGCCCGATGGCCATACTGTGCAAGGAAGCTCTCCAGACCCTTCGCGCCCGCGGCGACCTCGGCCAGATCGCGCCCCAGGCAATACGTCGCGTCGTCATCGAGGGCCTGTGTCAACGTCAGAGCATAGCCCCGGCCATGTTCGGGGCCCATCACCTGCTCCAACAGCGCGCTGAGCCGGTCGAAAACCGTCGGTCCCAACCAGCCCGGCAGGAACAAATCCGCGGCGTACTCATCCAGCAACGTCCCGCAACGACGCTCCAAAACCTCCAAAAGTTCCGTATCATTCAGCCTGTCCAATGGCTTACTCTGCTCTTCAGCGACCCAGTCCAGGTATCGCGGTACGATGTCCCTCCGCCACGCCTGCACGACCTGACGCTCCAACCTTCGACAGCGCCGGCTCGCCCGCCACAGAATCCACCACTGCATCGGCCGGGCCGGCAGCATTGCCTCGACCAGGTGGCCGTCCGCCCGTCCGCTGGGCCATCGAGGAGGAAAGTCCCACAGATTGTCATCCCCATCGCCGTAATCAAAGGCTTCCTGACGAAGTGATGTGCCCGTGGGAAGGAACACACTCTTCAACCGCCCCGTATCGGCGAAAACGCGCCCTGCGATGCATTCCAGGAACCCCTCCTCGCCAAGGGGGCGATGGGGACGGTAGCCGGCGGCCCGCACCAGCCGACCCAAGCTCCCCCGCGTATCGGCCAGACGCCGCACAAGGTCCCACGTCAGCGTCGTCGGATACGTCAGCCGCTCATCGAGGGCGGACCGCATCCACGGCCCGTGTCCAGCGGCCACCCGCCGGGCCAGACGTTCCATCAGCTCGGCCCGCACCGCCTCCACCTCTCGCGCCATTCGGTCCAACCCCAGCACCCGTGCGCCCAGCAAGACGACGCGGCCCACACCCACGGCGAACGTGGCCGCCACCGGACCCGACAGGCGCCTCTCGATGCGCAGGGCCAGATATGCCAAATGTCGCTGCTGTTCCCCCGATAGAAGCTCGCCGGCCGGTGCTCGATCGCCGACAAGCTCCTCCAGCGATGGCGCTGCGCCGGTGCTCAGGCCCACGTTCTCCGCAGCCTCGCCGCGGTCAATGAGAAACGTCTCACGCAGCGGCGGCTCCATCACGCACATCGGACCGGCCTGCGCCTCGATCCGCACGTGGTCGCTCACGGGATCATCGGGGTCCGCGGTGAACACCACGGCCCGAACCGACAGGGGGCCCATCGGCTCAACGATGATGGCCGCCTGCGACGTGGCATCCAGGTCCGTCGCATCGGCCAAGGTCGTCGTCGCCCAGGCGTCAAGCAAGGCGTTGACGGCCTGTTTGAATTGGTCCCAGGACCGCGTCGGAAACTTGCGACGTGTCTCCTTCTTGAATGCCTCGAAGCAGGCTTGGGCACACCGAGAGCCCTGCTCTGGATCGTCGACTCGCTCCGGTCCAAGCGAATCCCACGCGTCCGCGCCCAGGCCGTGGACCCGCCGGGTAAAGTCACGGATGTAGTGCAGGTACAGATTCCAAAAGCCTGCCTCATCGCCGGCGTGCTCCGCCAGATCGGGATTCAGCCCGCAGCAGAGCACTGCCCCCATCGGCGGCTCGCCATCGGGCAGCATCGACAAACGCACCGCCAACAGCAGCGGCCGGGGGCCCTTGCCGAATGACCTGCCCCAGTCCTTTTCCAGCCGCTTCAACTGACGGCGTATCTGTGAGCTCGCTTCTTTCGGCCATTGGCGATCACGCTCGAGGTAGTCCCGCACAAACGCTGTCGTCAACACGAAGCCGCCCGGCGGGACCAGCCCCGCCTGCGACAGGTCGGCCAGCATCGCCGCCTTGACGCCGACCAGATCGATAGCCTCGGTACTATCCGACGGCACATCGGCCAGCGAGATCACCCACCGCGGATCATCGCTCACGGCGCCGCCCCCCAGCACGTCAGACCCAGGCCGCTCAAAGGCACATAGACCCGCCCGCGATCCGCAATCGGCCCGCCAAGCGGCCGAGCCCCTTCGGGCAGGTCCGCCCACCCTGCCGGCGGATCATCCGCGATCCGTCCGCGATCCAACGTGAACCAGCCGTGGCCCGTGGCATACAGGGCATGATCCTCCATGACGAGCAGGGACCGGCTCAGCACCGCACCGTCGATCCGACGAATCACGCGGCCATCGTCGCGTCGGCAGATAACCAGCGCGCCGCGCTCGCTGACAAAAAGAAGCTGCTCCGGCAACACCGCCAGCGAGCCGGCCGGCACGTCCGGCCCGGCCTGCCAGCCGGGCATCTGCTTGCCCTCGACCAGATCGAACGCCCGGACGCCGCCGGCCATAGCCAGGTAAATCACGTCGCCGTCACATCGGGCGCGGTCCACCGGCCGGGCCGGCAGCCCCACGCGCCACAGCGTCTTACCCGTCGGCAGATCGAGCACGGACAGCCCGGGCGGATCAGCCGCGGCGACGACGATCATCGTGGCCGTCATGCTTGGCGGATGTTCCAACGAGCCTATGTCTATCACGAACTGCTCGGCGCCGCTCACATCCAGGCTCGTCAGTCGTCCCGGACGGTCCTGCACGATCACCTGTCCCGGCGCGACGGCGAAGACTCCCGACGCCCGCGGGTCCAGCGGATGGGGCCAATGCGCGCGCTGCGGCTCCGGCATCGCCCCATCTTGAAGACGCACGCAGTACAGGTGACGCCCGGCGTCCCCCGAAACGCCGCTTACGAAATACACCATATCCCTCCAGGTCTGGGCCGAGCGATACACGCCCCGCTCGGTCGAAAAGAACCACCGCTCGGTGGGCGTGCGGCCCGCCGTCGGGGCCAGGTCGAGCGCCGCCAGGCCCCTTCGCTCCCCCGCCAGCGGCACGAGCAACCGGTCGAATGCCGCCGTCGCCGAGGCATTCACCACCGCAGCGGTCCCGTCGGATGCCGCAACGGGATACGACCAGAGAAGGACCGCTTGCGAAGCGGGGGACGATGCGGCTCCCGCCTGCTCAGTCATATCCATCGGCACCACCGGCTGACCAAGAACGGGCGACAAAGCGGCCAGGGCCGACATAACGACCGGCAAAGCCGACGGTATGCCGACCCGCTTCAAAACGGGGTGCCGCTTGGTTTCGTGCAATCGTGCCACGCGATTCTCCATCCGGCCGATGACTCGGCCCCGATATGGACCGTGATGAACACAGCCTGCAGGGAGACCGGCATCCAAACACCGGCAAGACAACATTATACACGCCGACGGCGACGGGGCAAACTCGGTCCAATCGCGCAGGAGCAATGCCAAGCCGAGGCGTGAAATAGCGCCGCCCGTACGGTAAAATGGATCGCGTTCAAAGCCGAATGCACAAGACCAGAGACCAGGCGGGAGACCTGACATGTTTATGCGTCGAAGAATCGTGGCCTGCCTCGTGACGGTGGCCGGCTGGACGGCGGCCGCATCGGCGGCAACCCTGCTCCTGGAGGCCGAAGGGTTCGACGACCTCGGCGGCTGGGTCGTCGATCAGCAGGCGATGGACCAGATGGGCTCACCCTACATCCTGGCCCACGGCCTGGGTCGACCCGTCGCCGATGCGAGCACCGTAATCGAAGTACCCGAGGCCGGGTCGTACCACGTCTGGGTGCGGACCCGCGACTGGGTAGCCCCGTGGAACGCCCCCGGTGCTCCGGGCCGGTTCCAGGTACTCATCAACGAGCAGGCTCTGGAGACGCTGTTCGGCACGCAAGGCACCTCGTGGCATTGGCAGCCGGGCGGCATGGTCGATCTCGACCGCGGCAAGACCCGGATCGCCCTGCGCGATCTGACGGGCTTCGACGGCCGTTGCGATGCGATCATCCTGTCGAACGATACGGCGCTCCCGCCTCCGGCCGAGCCCGCCGCGCTGACCCGACTGCGTCGGGCACTGATGGGGATGGACCGGCCCATCGACGAGGGGACCTTCGACCTGGTCGTCGTGGGCGGGGGCATGGCCGGCACCTGTGCGGCCATCAGCGCCGCCCGGCTGGGGCTGAATGTCGCGCTGATCCAGAACCGCCCCGTGCTCGGCGGCAACAACTCCTCGGAAATCCGCGTTCACCTCAATGGCCGGATCAATCTGCCGCCTTACCCCGCCCTGGGCGACGTCGTCCGCGAGCTGGACAGCGGGCTTCGCGGCAACGCCCAGCCGGCGGATCACTACGATGACGAACGCAAGCTCGCCGTCGTCCGCGCCGAGGAAAACCTGCATCTGTTTCTGAACATGCACGTCTTCCAGGTGGAGAAGACCGGCGACCGCATCACCGGCGTCATCGCCCGCCACGTCCGCCGCAATACCGAACACCGCTTCGCCGCGCCGCTCTTTGCCGATTGCACCGGCGACGGCAACTTGGGCTACCTGGCCGGCGCGGATTTTCGCGTGGGCCGCGAGAGCCGTGCCCAGACCGGCGAAAGCCTCGCCCCCGAAGAGCCCGACCGCCTGACCATGGGTACCAGCGTCCAATGGTACGCCGTCAAGACCGACGCCCCCGTGCCCTTCCCGGAGTGCCCGTGGGCCGTGCCATTCACCGATCAGACCTGCCACCCCATGACCCGCGGCGACTGGGACTGGGAGACGGGCATGAACCTCGACCAGATCGGCGACATTGAGTTCATCCGCGACTATGGCCTGCGGGTGGCGTTCGGCAACTGGGCCCACCTGAAGAATCACTACGTCGGCAAGCAGGACTATGCCCCCTATCGACTCGACTGGGTGGCCTATATCGGCGGCAAGCGCGAATCACGCCGCCTGCTGGGCGATATCATCCTGCAAGAGCAGGATATCCTGGAACAGCGCTCATACCCGGACGCGATGGTGCCCACGACCTGGACCATCGACCTGCACTACCCGCACCCCGAAAACACCCAGCACTTCCCCGGCGCCGAGTTCCGCTCCATCGCCCGGCACAAACCCATCCAGCCGTACCCCGTTCCCTACCGCTGCCTCTACTCACGCAACATCGAGAACCTCTTCATGGCCGGCCGCGACATCAGCGTTACGCACGTGGCGCTGGGCACCGTCCGCGTGATGCGCACCGGCGGCATGATGGGCGAGGTCGTCGGCATGGCCGCCGCCGTCGCGCGCGAGCACGACGCGACGCCCCGAGGCGTCTACCGCGATCATCTGGATGAGCTCAAGGCCCTGGCGCAGCGGGGTGTGGGCCGGCCGGTCGAACCCGCGGTCCTGTCCCGCCCGGATTGGCTCCCTGAAGAGGCGCAGAACCTGGCCGTCTCTGCCCGCGTCGAGGCCTCATCCGTGCTGGATGCGGACCGTTACGCGGTGCGGTTCGTCAACGATGGACGCATGGACCTGAACGACAATGACCGGCGATGGGTCAGCCAACGCCAAGCCCTGCCCGCCTGGGTCGAGTTCACCTGGCCACAGCCGAAAACACTCGGCGTCCTGCGGATCGTGTCGGGCTGGTGCGATGGCCGCGCGCCCCGACCGGTCGATCCGATCCGTTCCTGCGTGTTGCAGGTGCCGACGCCGACGGGCTGGAAGGAGGTCCCCGCCACGCGCATCGCCGGCAATACCGACTTTGAGATCTGGCGGCGGTTCGACCCCATCCGGACCGATCGCGTCCGCCTGCTGATCACCGAAAGCCCCAGCGATACCGCCCGCCTGTGGGAGGTCCAGTTCTATGCGCCGCAAACCCGCTGAGAACAGGACAAAACCGAATGTCGCCTTGATTGCCGGCGTGCTGTCGTCGCTTGTTGTTGCGACGGTGCAAGCCGAGGATGCCGGGCAGATCCCCAAATCCATCGCCTGGAAGGCGTGCATGAGCCAGAAGCCCGCCTGGTACGCCGGGGCTGAGGCAATTCGCATCGCCGACAACGTCCTGCTCTATCAGCGCGACGGCGGGGGCTGGCCCAAGAACACCGACATGGCCGCGGTTCTGACCGCCGAGCAGCAGAGGCAACTGCAACGCGATCGGCACAAGAACGATGCGACGATCGACAACGGCGCGACCTGCCGCCCGCTGCAATTCCTGGCCCGCGTGCACCGCGCCACGGGCCAGGCCCGATTCGCCGACGCGTGCCGGCGTGGCCTCGACTACCTGCTGGCCGCCCAGTACGACACCGGCGGCTGGGCGCAGTTCTACCCGAACCCGAGCGGCTATCACGCCTATATCACCTTCAACGACAACGCAATGATCAACGTGATGCGCCTGCTGGACCAGGTCGCCCGGGGTGAAGGGGACTTTGCGTTCGTGGAGGCGCCTCGGCGGGCGAGAGCCGCCGCTGCGGTCGCACGCGGCATCGAGTGCATCCTCAAATGCCAGATTATCGTGGATGGCCGACGCCTGGGCTGGTGCGCCCAGCACGATCCGGTGTCGTTCGAGCCCCGCCCCGCCCGCACCTACGAAAAGGCCTCGCTCAGCGGCTCCGAAGGGGCGGGCATCGTCGCCTATCTCATGGAGATCGAGCCACCCTCACCGCGCGTTATCGAGGCCGTCGAAGCCGCCGTCCGATGGTTCGACGAAGTGAAGATCACAGGCCTGCGCGTGGCGCGCCAACCCGCTCCGGATACGCCACGGGGATACGATACGATCGTCGTCGCCGACCCGGACGCGCCGCCGATCTGGGCGCGATTCTACGAGATCGGTACGAATCGCCCCATCTTCTGCAGCCGGGACGGCGTCGTCCGCTACCGCCTGAGCGACATCTCCTATGAGCGCCGCAACGGCTACAGTTGGTACACCGGCGGCCCCGCCGACCTGCTCAACAACAAGTACCCCCGCTGGCGGGCCCAATGGACCCCCGACAGAAACGTCTTACGCTGACAGAGTGACGCGTTGCCAGAGCAATCATATGCCCTTACAATGCCGAGGCCCTGTCAACCCATGGAGAAAGAGCCATGCTCATCAAGACACCCGACAATGTGCCGGCCATGCCGGTCGAGATGGAAGGGGCCCGCGACGTGACGGTCCGCGTGCTGTTCGGCCCGGCGGACGGCGCGCCAACCTTCGCCATGCGACGGTTCGACGTCGCCCCCGGCGGCAACACCCCCTACCACCGCCACCCGTTCGAGCACGAGATCGTGGTCCTGTCCGGCGACGTCGTCGCGGTGCGGCCGGATGGTGAAGAGCCCCTCCGGCCCGGCCAGGTCATCCTGGTCATGCCCGATGAGCTGCATGGCTTTCGCAACCGCTCCAAGACCCAGCCGGCCTCGTTCCTCTGCCTGGTGCCCGTCCAATACCAGAAGTGAGCGTCGAGGGTCTCACGGCAATGCGGCCGGACCCTGGCAAAGTGACTTCTGCGCCCTACTCAGCCACCCGCCCGACGCTTTGTGAACGGTAGTCCTCGCCGTGCACGGCTGAGACCGCTTCTTGACAGGCAACGGCTTTGGGAATTACCCTGTACTTGGCTCGTTGCCCCGTCCCTTGGCCCAGGCAAGGCCCGGAGGGGCACGCCGCGTTTCAGGGCGACCTTAAGTGGGGAAAGTACAATTCGGGTAGGAGAGTTGGTATGCCGCGTCCCATCTCGTCCGCAAGGACTCGAGTGCTGACAGTTCTGCTTTGCCTGATGGCCACGGCGCCGACCACCCTGGCCGACGGGCCGACGGTACGGGCGGACCTGTACGTCGCCACGAACGGCAACAACGCCTGGTCCGGCCGCCTGGCGAAACCCAATGCGGACGGCACCGACGGGCCCCTGGCGACGCTGGCCGCCGCGCAGCAGGCCGTGCGCAAGGTCCGACAGGATGAGCCAAACCGCGACCATCCCATCATCGTGGCCGTCCGCGGCGGGACCTATCGGCTGCAAGAACCCCTCCTGTTCACCCCCACCGACTCAGGCACCTCCGAGGCGCCCGTCATCTACCAGGCCTACGGCGATGAACGCCCGATCTTCAGTGGCGGCACGCGGATCACCGATTGGCGCGTCGATGCCGAGGGACGCTGGCACGCGGACCTGGACGCCGTCAAGAATGGCCAGTGGCAGTTCAGCCAACTGTTCGTCAACGACCAGCGTCGCTTCCGCCCCCGCCTGCCCGACCAGGGCTACTACAAGATCGCCCGCAAGCTGGACCCCTCACCCAAGGCCGCGGGCAAGGGACACGACCGGTTCGGTTTCAACGCCGGCGAGATCCGCGCCGACTGGACCAACCTGTACGATGTCGAGGTCATCGCCTTCCACCATTGGACGGCGTCGCGGCTGCCCATCGCCGAGGTCGATCCGGCCGAGAATATCGTCACGATGCAGGGGCACACCACGGGTCTGAGCTCCTGGGCCGAGTTCAAACAGGGCCATCGCTACTTGGTGGAGAACGTCAAGGAGGCCATCGGCAAGCCCGGCCAGTGGTACCTGGACCGCCCCACGGGCCGCCTGACGTATATCCCGCGTGGCGGTGAAACCCCAACGAATACGACGGTTGTCGCGCCGCGTCTGCGCAACCTTCTCCTGCTCAAGGGCGACGTCGCCGAGCGGCGCTGGGTACAGCACCTTCAGTTCCGCGGCCTGACCTTCGCCCACGCCAACTGGCCGATACCCCCGACGGGCCAGTCCTTCCCGCAGGCCGAGGTCAACCTGGGAGCGGCCGTCGCCGCGATGGGCGCGCGGCACATCGTCATCGAGGACTGCGCGGTGCGTCACGTCGGTGAGTATGCGATGGGCTTTGGACCCGGCTGCCAACATAATCGCATCGCCGGCTGCGAGTTGGTCGACATCGGCGCCGGCGGCATCAAGATCGGCAGCGCCCTGCCGACCGACTGGGGCAACACGCTGGCCGCGCCCAACGATGACGAGGCCCTGGTCTCGCATCACACGGTCGAGGACTGCCTCATCGCCCACCTGGGCCGCCTGCACTCCGCGGGCATCGGCGTCTGGGTCGGCCATTCACCGCACAATGTCATCCGGCACAATGATGTCTACGACCTGTACTACTCGGCCTTTTCGCTCGGCTGGGTGTGGGGTTACAGCCCCAGCAAGGCCCATCACAACGAAGTCGCATTCAACCACGCCCACCATATCGGCCAGGCCGTGCTCAGCGACATGGGTTGCATCTATACCCTGGGCATCTCGCCGGGCACGACCATCCACGACAACCACTTCCACGACGTGGTTTCGTATGATTACGGGGGATGGGGTTTGTACACCGACGAGGGCTCCACCGGCGTCGAGATGCGCAACAACCTGGTCTACCGCTGCTCCCGTGGCGGCTTTCACCAGCACTACGGCAAGGAAAACCGCATCGTCAACAACATCCTGGCCTTCGGCGGCGAGCATCAGATCCAGCGGACCCGCACCGAGGAGCACGTCTCGTTCTTCTTCGAGCGCAATATCGTCTACTGGGACAACGACAGTCCGTTGCTCGGCTCTAATTGGAGGGACAACAACTTCAAGCTGGACTACAACGTGTACTGGCACGCCGGCAAACCCATCCGCTTCCCCGGCGACCTGACGCTGGAGCAGTGGCAACAGCAGCGAGGTCAGGACGTGCATTCGTTGATCGCCGATCCGGGGTTTGCGAATCCTGACGCGGATGACTTCCACCTCAAGGCCGATTCACCGGCGCTGAAGGTGGGCTTCGAACCGTTCGACTACACCCAGGCCGGGCGACGCAAACCGGCGATGCTGGCCCGCGATCTGCCCGAGGTGCCCGCCGCCTTCGAGGGTCGGTAACACAAATCGCGTTTCACGGTGCCGATCGAGACGGAGTCATGGTGTCAGGACAGGGGCCTATCCGCCGCCCCGACCGTGCCGACGACCACAACGGCCGCGTCGGCCACGCCCCCATCCCGGACCGGCACCGGGGCCGGGTCCCGGCATCAGGGGCAGGGGGCCGGCGGGGGCGGGACCCACTTCAAACGCGCCGCCCTCGATCCGCAGGGCCTTGCCGTGCACCAGGGCGTCCGCGATCTTCTTGTGCGCCGCGTCGATGATGCGGCCGAAGGTCTGCCGCGAGATGCCCATCTTCTCGGCGGCGTCGGCCTGATACAGCCCCTCCCAGTCCGCCAGCCGCACCGCCTCCAGCTCATCCACGGTAAGGCTGACCTGCTCCAGCACGCGCATGGGAACCCCCTGCGGCTTGAAAAAGCCGCTCGGCGGCATCACCATCACGCGTCTGCATTGCTTCGGTCGAGGCATCGGCCAACATCCCGATCAGTGGTCGCATACATTCGGGCCGCTCACCAGCCGGCCGTGCAGGAACGCCTGGACCAGGGCCTCGGGCTCGTCTTCGGGCGCGCCGACAATGACGCCAATGCCGCTGGCCGAGAAGAGCTGCTGGGCCCGGCGGCCCATCCCCCCGGCGATGACGGTGTCCACGCCCATCTCTGAAAGCCACCGTGGCAAGGCCCCCGGCTCATGGGCCGGCGGCGTGCTCATCGCCACCTGCCCGACCGTGCGGCTCTCCGGGTCCGCGTCCACAACGGCGAAACTGCCGCAATGACCAAAGTGCGCGCTGCACCGCCCGTTATGCAGTGGAATTGCGATCTTCATGGGTATCTCCTGAGACTGTCTGGGGTGACCTCGTGTCAAACAAGGATTCAAAAATACGCGCCATCGCCTGAGCGGTGGGCGCCTGCGGCGCATCCTCGACGATGGGCCGACCCGCATCTGAGCGCAAGGTCAATTCGGGATCGAGGGGGACGCCGCCGAGGAACGGAACCTGAAACTCGCCGGCCAGGGCCTCGCCGCCGCCGCTGCCGAACACGTCAATCCGCTTGCCGCAATACGGGCACACCAGGCCGGACATGTTCTCCAGTACGCCCAGGATCGGGACCTTGAGCTCGCGGCAGAAACTCAGGCACCGCCGCACGTCGGTGATCGCCACGTCCTGCGGCGTCGTCACCACAATCGCCCCCTCGCAACGGCCCAGTACCTGCACCACCGAGAGCGTCTCATCCCCCGTCCCCGGCGGGCAGTCCACGACCAGGTAGTCCAGCGACGACCACAGGACCTGATCGACGAATTGCCGGATGACGCCATGCTTGGCCGGGCCGCGCCAGATCACCGGGGTGTTCGCATCCTGCAGCATGAACCCCAGACTCACCACCCGCAGGGACCCGCGCAGGGCCGGCACAATCAGGCCCGCCTCCTGGGTCAGACGCACCGACCCCATACCCAGCAGCTTGGGTACGCTGGGCCCGTGGATATCGATATCCAGCAGCCCTACGGACTTGCCCTGCATCGCCAGCCACACAGCCAGATTCGTCGCGATACTGCTCTTGCCGACGCCGCCTTTGCCGCTCATGACGAGCACGCGCCGGCCAATCACGGTGTCGGACTGCGGCGGCCCGTTGCCGCCACACCCTGCATCGCAACCGTGGCACGCCTGGTCCCCCTGGTCCCGGCTCGGCTTCTTCGGACTTGTCATGACGGCAGCATCCTTTCGCTGATGTTCGCCGGTGGGCGAACACGGCCATCAGACCGCTCCCAAAAGTTGGAGCCCAACCCGATCAACGCACGCTCGCGCCCTGCGGCCCTCACTGTTGCGATCCGGTGCCGAAGTGCGATTGGACGTTCGCCGCGGCGTCCGGGCGAAATCCCCCGGCCATGTAGCGCTCTATCGCGCTGCGCACCGTGCCGCTGACGTCCGTGTACACGGAGACGCCACCGGCCTTGAGCGTGCGAAAGGCGTTCGGCCCGCAGTTGCCGGTGAGCAGCGCCTCGGCGCCCGCGTCGATCACCGCCTGGGCCGCGCTGACGCCCGCGCCGCCGGCCGCCTGGCTGGCATCATTCTCCATCAGACTAAAATCCATGGTCTCAGTGTCAACGATAAGAAAGTACGCGGCTCGTCCAAATCGCGGATCGACCGCGGCGTCCAGGTCCGGGCCCTGCGCAGTGACTGCGATCTTCATATAGTCTCCCTGAATGACAGGCCGGGTCGAAGCGGCCCGGCCTGCGCGTCCGTTACGTGGTTTGCTGTTTCTGTAATTCCGCGATTCGCTGGTTGATCTCATCCAGCGTTCGCCGCATGGTCTCGGCCTGGGCCTGCAAGACCCCAAGCTCCTGCTCGGCCGTGGGCGCCGCCAGCGGCGCTGCGGGGTACATGGGGGCATACCCTCCGCCCCAGCCAGCACGGCGGAACCCACGTTCCCAGCCTCGGCCAAAGCCCCGTCCAAAACCTCGCCCGAATCCGAACCCGCGACCGGGCCCCGGACTGGCGTACCCCGGCACGGAGTATCCGGCACAATAACCCGCGGCCCGGCCCGTCATCGGGCCCATACCCATCGGACCTGTGCGATCTCCACCTGGCATGGTGCTCTCCTTTCAATACGACACACCAACACGATTACTCTCTGACCATTCGAACTCCGCACTTCGGGCAGCTCATTTGGCTGCACGGCTGCGCGGCCGCGTGGGGTGGCGTGTGTCCGCACGCCGGACATCGACACACCCCACCCGGTCCGACCGTGGACGGTCCGCCCCGGCCGAAGCGGCGCTGCCGGCCGGCCCCACGGCCACCGCCACCACCGCCGCCACCCGAAGGCCCGGTTCCATTTCCTCTAGGCATCGCAAATCTCCTTTCCTGCTGCTTCTCGATCCTTCCGACCCTTCACGTCATCATGCCACAGCACGAGGTACCGGCCCTCGGCACAGCCGATATGCCGGGCGATCACCGGACATTTGGCCTTGAGCAGGAAGAACAGGGGCGCCTCGACCCCGCTGAGCGTCTCGAAGTTGCCCTGCCCCTTGGCGATGATCAGATCGGCGTCGTCGAAGGCCTCGCGGAACTCCGGCGTACACTGCTCCAGGATCGTCCCCGGCGCATCGCAGCCGCTGTCCAACACGGTCACGAGCCGGTCCAGCCCCACGGTTCGGGCGTCCTCCAGGGTGGCGTCGTTGATGATCGGTCCGCCCCGAACGGCCGCCCGCACCTTGCTCGGACCCAACTGCTCGATCAGAAGCGCATCGAACACGATCTCGCCGGCGTTGTCGCAAAGGTACAGGATGCTCCGCGCTTCCTGCGCCCGGACCCGCAGCCGATCCAGGCCGGCCTTGGATAACGGGGCCTCCATGGCCTCGGCGACCATCCGGCCCACGCCGTCGTCGGAGACGTCCGTCGCGTGATTCACGCCGAAGTCGATCACGTTGCCCGCCAGGGCAAGCCGCACGGCCGTCTCAAACGGATCGGTCGCGTCGCTGAGCCATGACCGCACCTGCGGCAGCAGATTCATGGCCGCGGCGTTGCTGCGGCGTTTGATCTCCCGATAGGGGTCGGGGTTCTCTGTCAGCTCCCGAATCAGTCGATGGATCCGTTGGCCCATGGCCGCCGGTGTCACATGGGCGAAATTCAGCTCCGCCGACGCCCGCAGCACCTCCCGGACCGCCTGCTCCCGCAGGCCGGGGTCCGGGGTCACCATGGACACCACGTCCACGGTCTGCCGAACGAAACATGCCACACAGTCCAAATACGTGTGCACGGCATAATCCTCTTGAGACACCCGTCGTCCATACAGCCACTGGGCAAGACCCCGGCGGCATCCACCCTTATTATGGGCATATGCCCGTTACGGTTCAATCAAAACTTCCAGAAAGTCGAAGAAAATCTCGCGAGAAGACCGTGTGGGCACAGCCCACCCCACGCGCCGGGTGGGCCGACCTATCGGGGCTCGTTGTGGTCCGGGTGGTATGCCACGCTCGCCCCGACCC
>NPIE01005614.1_pt1 | contig 30699 bp, 26 predicted proteins | sample 8637661 | NCBI WGS metagenome assembly NPIE01 (sample SAMN07420842, study PRJNA396082) | bioreactor metagenome | isolation source: sample BA12 brine-fed electro-methanogenic bioreactor BA | place: Japan: Kochi | collected 2016-12-09 | reverse complement strand
ATGCAGAAGCCGTAACCCCAGTGGGCATCGGGCATGGCCAGCGAGGCCTCCACGATGCCCGGCAGCGTCGCGACGTTCTGCACCTGCTGGGCGACCATGTCGTCCATGTCCTGGATGAGCGTCTCGGAGGCGAAGATGCGGCCCGGCACCCGCATCGCGCCGACGCGCTCGATCTGCCAGATATACTCGCCTCTTCGCTTGACTCGGCTGCGATCCATCGGCAGTCCTCCCGGGCGCTCAGACGTCCACGACGCACTGGGCCACCCACAGGCCATCCGACCGTCTTTCCACCTTCAATTCCATATACGTCGCGGCCTTGACCGCGACCGCCGGCTCGTGCCGATCGGGGTCGAGGGCCTCGCCCCACGCCCGCCCCTCGAGATGCTCGCCCCGGATCGCGACCTTGAACCGCGAAAAGAGCATTCCGCGGGTTTCCATCTCGTAGATCAGCTCGTTGAGCCAGTCGGCGAAGAGCAGGTCCGGCGACTCGGCCTCGCAGGCGATGTCCACCGGCACCTTCGGCCGCACGCGCTGCGGCGAGGCAATGACCGCCATCAGCGCGTAGGCCCCCTCGGCGAAGGCCTCTTCCAACGTCGAACCCACGCCGCGGACGCCGATATCCGCCAGATGGTGAAAATGCTCCCACATCGTCCCGGTCCGCCCTCCTGCGACCACACAAACCCGCACGTATCCATCGGGGCCCGCACCGCGCCTGCCGGTACGTTCGTCGATGGGATTGCGCGCCACTCTACGCGGTATGCGGCGGCGTGTCAATGCTTCGAGCCGCGTCGAGCGAGCCGACAGCGGCTTTATCCTTGCCGGCGAACGGCTCAAACGGTAGAAGGACCGTGGTGGATTCAGGCCTGCGAGGGCTGGATCAAACCCCAAACGAATGCGGGGATACGAGGCCATGCGGACGATTCTCTTGGCGACGACGAACCCGGGCAAGCTGGCCGAACTGTCGGCGATGCTGGGCGTGGACGTGGCGTGGAAGAGCCTGACGGACTTTCCGGATGTTCGAACGGTCGAGGAGGATGGACGGACCTTTGCCGAGAACGCCCGCAAAAAGGCCCTGGGCTACGCCGCCCAGACGAGCCTGTGGACGCTGGCCGACGATTCGGGTTTGGTCATCGACGCCCTCGATGGGGCACCGGGCGTTCAATCGGCCCGGTTTTGCGGGGCGGCCGAGGGGCGGGATCGTGCCACGATCGACCGGCTCAACAACGCCCGCGTGCTGGAATTGCTGGCCGATGTGCCCGACGAACAGCGGACCGCGCGGTTCATGTGTTGTTTGTGCCTGGCCAAGCCGGACGGGGTTCTCGCCGAGTCGCGGGGCACCTTCGAGGGACAGATTCTGCGTCAAGGCCGAGGCGAAAACGGCTTCGGGTACGATCCGATCTTCTACGTGCCCGACTTGGGCAGGGCCGTCGCGGAATTGTCCCGCGAGCAGAAGAACGCCATCAGCCATCGCGCCCGGGCCGTCGCCGCGATGCGTCCGAATCTGGTGCGGCTTCTGAGCGGGTGATCTCGACCGTCTCCCCCGCGGGGTCCGAGGCGACGCCGATGATTTCAAACGTGGCCAGGCTGTTGGCGATGTTGGCCAGGTCGGCCCGCTCACCGTTGCTGATGTGCGTGGCGATATACCCAACCGTGCAGGTATGGGGCCCGCTGAACCATCCGGTCCGCGTCGCGTCCAATGGGACCCATTGCGAGCCGATGTAGGCCTGCGTCCAGGCATGGGCGATGAACACATCCTGCATCGACCCGTGGAACGGTGTGTAAGCGTAGCCGATCACCAGTTGGGCCGGGATGCCTGCGGCCCGGCACAGCGCGGCGGTCAACACGGCGTAGTGACGGCAGACCCCCTTTCGCTTCTCGGCGACCTCCAATGCCGACGGGAAGAGCGTACTGTCGACCACGTGGGCGTCGCCCCGCACGTAGCCGTTGACGAACGACTCGATTTTGCGGGCGGCCTGGCCGGCGTCCGTCGTCGAACCGACGGCCCGGCGGGCCAAGTCCCGGATCAGCTTGGCATCGCTCTGAACCAGCTCGGTCGGCTCCAGGGCCGCGAGAATCGCCGGATCGTCCCCCGTGTAAGGCAACGTCACACCGCCGGGCTTGTCGTGTCTGTACACCCACAAGAGAACCGTCCCATCGGGTTGCGACACGACCCGCTGATAGTCGGTCTGGGGCAACGCCAATCCCCCCTCCTGCCGGGCTCGCAGGTGGTAGATCAGGCTCGCGGCCTCCTCATGGGGTATGGACTGCGGGCTCTGCACCGCCACGAGGGATTCGAGCGACACTTCGGGCCGGGCCTGCAGGGCGAACGACTGGTCGCAGGCGACCTGCACGACCTCGATCCCGCCGGCCCGCGTGACCTGTTTGAGCGTGCGAAAGTCCTCATCGACGTATTCGGTATAGGTGAACGTGCCCTCTCCGGCCTCGACCGTGCCCGTCAATGGGATCGCCGTCGTCGGCCCGCCCGGCAGGTCGATACGTACCGGCTCGCCGACCTGGGTGCGGAGGTGATCGACGCCGAACCGCTCGATGCTATACACCGCGGCCGAGCAGGTGGTGCCCGGCTCCAGTCCGGCGCGCCGCTGCAATCGGCGAAACCCCGGTGAAGTCAGCGCGCCCGCGGGCCAATCGAACGTCTCCTCGTAGAACCTGCCGTTGACGACGGCGGTGAAGGTATATGTCCCATCCGGATTGCGGACCGCCTGTTTGCGTTCACGGTGTCGGATGGGGAAGACCCACAGGGCCGTCCCATCGCGTGTCATCACGCTGTCGTACCACAGCAGCGTGCCATCCCGGTCCTCCACGGTCATCTCGCCGGTCTGCCACGCCATCGGATGGCCCAGCAGCGAGAAGGCATCGTGAAACGTCTCCACCGTGCAGATGGTGTTGGCGTCCGCGACCTCGGCGAACGTGGCATAGCCCAGGCAGGAGCCGTTGAGTGTCTTGGCGAAGTACCGTTGCGGCGGGACCTGCTCGAACATGGCCATGTCGTACAGGCCCGGCCCGCCGCCGCAGCCGACCACCCCGCACACGGCCAGCAAGGCCATCAGCCCCACGGCGGTCCTGACCCGGTTACATATCGTCATGCCGTCGCCTCAAGCTTGTTTTCGGACAATCCTGCGAACCCTCACAACCCCTCGTTCATCGGCGTTTCCAGGGGGCCGCATAACCACCGACGGCCGCCGCCTCGGGCCAGATAGACTTTGACAGGTCCCACCCCCTGCCCTATCATGCCGCGACAAGTGGACGAGCGTATGGAGCACGGATTGGACATTCAGACGCCCCTGTCGGATGAGCAGATCGCCCAATGCCGGGCCGGGCGGGAGGTGCGGATCAGCGGTGTGGTCTATGCCGCCCGCGATCAGGCCCACAAACGGCTGTGCCGTGCCCTTGAGGCGGGCGACCCCCTGCCGATTGACCTAACCGGGCAGATCATCTATTTCGTCGGCCCCACGCCTGCGGCGCCCGGGCGGGTGATCGGCGCCGCCGGGCCGACGACGGCCGCGCGGATGGACGCCTTCAGCCCGCGCCTCGTGCAGGCCGGGCTCAAGGGGATGATCGGCAAGGGCTGCCGCGGCCCCGCGGTGCGGCAGGCGCTGCGGGACTATCGGGCCGTGCATTTCGCGGCGATCGGCGGCGCCGGGGCCCTGCTCAGCCGGCATATCACGGCCGCCGAGGTCGTGGCCTACGATGATCTGGGGACCGAGGCGATCCGTCGGCTGGTGTTTAAGGATTTTCCCGCGATCGTGGCGTACGACGTGTATGGCGGGTCGGTGTACGACGGCTAGCGGGGGCACGGGGCCACGCAGAGAAGGAGAACCAGACGGTGAAGGTGGCGTTCCTGGGCCTGATGCAGTCGGGCAAGAGCACGCTGGTCAGCGCGATCAGCGGTCGGGACGTGGGCGGGCCCGGATCGGTGGCCATCGAGGAGGTCGTCGTGCCCGTGCCCGATGAGCGGCTGGACTGGCTGACCACCCTGTGCAAGCCCCAGAAGACGGTCCACGCGACGATTGACTGCCTGGATGTGCCGGGTTTTTCTTTTCGCGATGAGCATGGCCGGGCCGCCGCGCGGCGGCTTTTTGGTCAGGTGCGGACGGCTGAGATGTTCGTCCTGGTGCTCCGGGCCTTCGGGGAGGATGCCGACCCGGCGGCGGAGCTCAGGGAGCTCAAGACCGAGATGCTGCTGGCCGACCTGGAACTGGTGGCTACCCGCGTCGAGCGGCTGGAAAAGCAGCTTCACAAGCCCGGCCAGACGCACGCCCAGGACAAGGCCGAGCTGGCAATCCAACAGCGTTTGCAGGAGGCCCTCGAGGCCGAGACCCCCCTGCGGACGGTGATCCAGAGCGAGGAGGAACTGGCGATGGTCAAGTCGCTGGGCTTCCTGACGCTGCGTCCGACGATGGTCGTGGTGAACATCGCCGAGGGCGCGATCGGCACGATTGTGGACTTGGGCCCCGCGCTGGATGAGGGGACCGAGGTGGTGCACCTTTGCGCGGAGCTCGAACAAGAGCTTTCGCGGCTGGATGAGGCCAGCCGGGCGGCTTTCATGGCCGATTACGGGCTGAGCGAGCCGGCCATCAAGAGACTGGTCCAAGGCTGCTATCGAACGCTGGGGCTGATCAGTTTCCTGACCATCGGCAAGGACGAGGTGCGGGCCTGGCCCATCCGCCGGGGCACGACCGCCCACGACGCCGCCGGCAAGGTCCACAGCGATATCAAGCGGGGCTTCATCCGTGCGGAAACCGTCTCTTATGAGGACCTGCGGGCCCTGGGTGGCGAAAAGGAGTGCAAGGCCGCCGGAAAGTATCGCCTGGAGGGCAAGAGCTACCTCGTGCAGGATGGAGACATCATCAATTTTCGCTTCAATGTGTGACCCTTGGAGCCGCCAGGCAGGTTTCAGGATCGCATTTTTTTCATCTTCTGCCCGCCGCATTGGGTCCGCAGGCGAGTGATAATTCTTTTTGCACAAAGAGTTTGCGACTGATCATCCCGTGAGCCGCCGCTTAGGCGTGTCGCAAAGCCATGAACGCACTTCGCAATGCTTTGAAAATTTCCCTGGTGAACCGTTTTCCGCTTCGCGGAGAACCGCAAAGCCGATATACTAATCACGTGAGATTGTGCGTTCTGATTGCAGGAGGTGCGCTATGCGGAATCGTCGAACGCCAGAGGCCTTCACCCTGATTGAGCTGCTCGTCGTCATCGCCATCATCGGCATGCTGCTGGCGGTTTTGATCCCCTCGCTGACCACGGCCAAGCGGCTGGCCACCTCGATTGCCTGCCTGTCAAACCAAAAGGGTCTGATGCGCAGTTACTCGCTCTATCTCGAGGCCAATAACAATTGGATTCCGGGGGGGCGCATCATCCCGGAGGCCATGTATGACAGCCTGCCGGGAGGCAGCGACCAATACCCGCCGATTTGGGTGTGGCCGCCCGTGTACGCGGATCTGAGCTACGCTGGGACACGAGACGGAGACAAGCCTACCCTGGAGGATCGCAAGCGAGGCTGTCAACGCGGCGCGTTGTGGACCTATAACGAGAACGTGGACCTGTACCACTGCCCCGGTGACAAGCAATTCGTTCAGCCGAGCCCGTATAATCGGTATCGTAGCTACTCCATCCATCGTGGGCTGGCGGTCTACAGTCCCAAGAACAGCAGCGTGGACATTCGTAAATATGAAGAAATAAAGACCCCTTCGGACAAGTACGTCTTTGTTGAAGAGTACTACGATTTTCGCCGCAACTTCAACTACAACCACAACTCATGGGACTTTGAGCCTTGGGAGGGAGACTTCCACGATCCTTTGGGGGTCTATCACGTCGAGGCAAGCACCTTTGCATTTGCAGACAACCACGCCGAGAAACGCAAGTGGCGAGATGAGCGTACCCTGGCATACTTTAAGGACCGCGACGCGGCTGTCGCCGAATACGGCAGCATGGCCGGTGTCTGTGCCGGAAACCAGGATCTTCACTGGCTGATTCAGCACTGTGCTTACGATGAAAACGGGCATGGGTCACGGGTCTTCCCGTGATGGGCGGCCCCGTCGTGCTGTTCGGTTAATTGCCCCGCAAACGTTTTCGGCGGCCCCCCAGCCTCAGACTGTCAGGCCGTTGATATCGATGGTTCTGTCAAACAGACCGACTCCCGCCACCCTGCCAGCACGGACACGCCCAGGGTCACATCGCCTCGCCAAGGCGGCCGATCGGTTCGTTCCCCAGAAGAAACCCGTCGTCGGTGAATTGCCGACAAGGGTGTGGAAATCCGCTTTGGCGGTTCTATCATGGACGGGTAGGCCCCGCGCGCCGCGGGGTTCGTTTTTTGGAGCGTCATCAGTGAAGGCACAGGTACTGACGGGCATCCGGCGGATGGAGCTGGTGGAACAGGACCCACCCCGGATCGAGCAGGATAACGACGTACTGCTGAAGATCGACATGGTGGGCGTCTGCGGCAGCGACGTGCACTACTACGAGACCGGCCGGATCGGCGAGCAGCGGGTCGGGTACCCCCACCGCGTGGGGCACGAGTGCGTGGCCACCGTGGTCGACGTCGGCCCGGCGGTGGACCGCGTGAAGATCGGCGACAAGGTAGTCATCGAGCCGGCGGTGGTCTGCCACGCGTGCGATCAGTGCCTTGCGGGGCGCGAGAACACCTGCCGCAATCTCAAGTTCCTGGCCTGCCCCGGCCAATTACAGGGCTGCCTGTGCGAGCAGATCGTGATGCCCGAAGAGTGCTGCTTTCCCACGCAGGGCAAGCTGACTCGCGAGCAGGGCGTCCTGTGTGAGCCGTTGGCCGTCAGCGTCTACGCCGTGCAACAGTCGCGGATCGGCGCCGGCAGGTCCGCCGCCGTCCTGGGCTGCGGGCCGATCGGGCTGGGCTGCCTTCTGGCGGCCCGTGCCGAGGGCGTCCAGGCCCTCTACGCGACGGATAAGCTGGATTATCGCGTCGCCGCCGCGGCGGAAGGGGCTCATGCCGTCTGGGCGGGCAATCCCGACCGCGAGGATATCGTCGCGGCGATTCTCGAACGGCAGGATGCGGGGGTGGACGTGGTCTACGAGTGCTGCGGCGAGCAGGAGGCCGTCGATCAGGCGATCGACTTGCTCAAGCCGGGCGGTACGCTCATGCTCGTGGGGATCCCGCGCGTGGACCGGATCAGTTTCGTGATCGACCGGATGCGCCGCAAGGAGATCACCGTCATCAACGTGCGGCGGCAGAACCATTGTACGGCCAAGGCGATGGACCTGCTGGCGTCCGGCCGCATCGACGCCGACTTCATGGTGACCCATCACATCCCGTTCGAGCAGTGCCGCGAGGCGTTCGATCTGGTCGCCCGCTACGCCGACGGCGTGATCAAGGCCATGATTACGATGGACTAGCCCGCCGGCGTGAAATGACGATGCGTACACAGACCGACTCAAAAAGCCGCCGGACCGCCAACAAGGCGTGCATCCTCAGCATCGGCAACGAGTTGCTCAGCGGGCTGACGGTCGATACGAACGCGGCGTGGCTGGCGGGCCGGCTGGCCGATCTGGGCATCGACCTGCTGGGCGTGCGACTGCTGCCCGATGATCTGGAGGTGATTGTCCGAGCCCTGACGGAAGTCGCCGAGCAGGCCGATATCATCCTGGTGACCGGTGGCCTGGGCCCGACGGATGACGACCTGACACGGCAGGCGATGGCGCGGTTTCTCGGCGTGGACCTCGAGCTCCGGCCCGACCTGCTGGCTCGAATCGAACGGTTTTTCGCCCACCGCGAGCGGCCGATGGCCCCCACGAATCGCATCCAGGCCCACCTGCCCGCGGGCAGCGAGCCGCTGGACAACCCCATCGGAACGGCCTGCGGCATCCGTGCCGAACGCGGGGGGCGGGTGTTCTTCTGCCTGCCGGGGGTCCCCTCGGAGATGAAACGGATGTTCAGCGACACCGTGGAGCCGGAGTTGGCGCAGCGCGTCCGCACCGGGCCGGTGATCGTCCGCCGTCGGCTCCGCTGCTTCGGCGTGGGCGAATCGGATATTGCCGCCCTATTGGGCGACCACATGCAGCGGGGGCGAAACCCCATGGTCAACAGCACCGCCTCGAACGGGATCATCACCCTGCACATCGTCGCGCAGGCCGACGACGCCGACCGGGCCCAAGCCATGATTCGGGCCGAGGAGGCCGATCTGCGGAGGATGCTCGGAGAGTTGGTCTTCGGTGAAGAGGAGCAGACCCTGGCCGAGGTGACCGGCGAGTTGCTGGTTCGGCGGGGCCTGAGCCTGACCGTGGCCGAATCCTGCACCGGCGGACTAATCGGCAAGCTGTTGACGGATGTGTCCGGCGCCAGCCGCTACTTTTTGGGAGGCTGGATCACCTACAGCAACCAGGCCAAAACCCGTGACCTGGGTGTTCCCGAACCCCTGATTCGCACTCACGGGGCCGTCAGCGAGCCCGTGGCCGAGGCGATGGCGCGTGGGGCGCGGCAGCGGGCGCAAGCGGACCTGGCGGTGGCGACCACGGGCATCGCCGGGCCGGAGGGAGGCAGCGAACAAAAACCGGTGGGATTGGTATATATTGCCGTGGCCGAGGCCGACGGATGCCGGGTCGGTCGCTTCGCATGGCCGTATTCCCGCCCCGCTGTCCGTTTGCGAGCGGCCCTGACGGCGATAAATGAACTCCGTTTGCGATTGCGGAATTGACCGCACCGGCAATCCGTGGTATACTGGCTGTTTTGGGCGGGCTCTTCATGATTATGGATGATTGAACGGATGATGGGAAAAGTGCCCCTCCCCTGGTCCTCCCGCCGGACGCGGGGAACCATGACCGAAGCGCAGGTTTCGGATCAACCTGCCCGGGCGTCGATCCGGGGGTGGGACCGACCGAGTCGCGTGACTTGGGTTTCATGAGCCGTTCAAAGGCCATTAGGACGTCACAAAGGCGATGGCACGCAAGCGCAGACATTTGGGCGAAATCCTCTACCGCCGCAAGCTGGTGGACAAGCCCAAATTGATCCAGGCCATAAAGAAGGGCAAGGCCGAGAAGAGACGCCTCGGCGAGGTGCTCGTCCAAACGGGGCTGCTGACCGAGGACCAGGTGGCTGAGGCCTTGGCCGAGCAGTTCGGCTACGAGTACGTCAATCTGGACCAGGTCGAATTCTCCCAAAGCACGATGAAGCTGATCCCGGACGAGCTGGTCAAGAAGCACTTCGTGTTGCCTCTGGGCCGCGAGAACGGGCGGCTGAAGGTCATTCTCGGCGATCCGTTGAACCTGGACCTGCTCGACATGCTGCAGTTCCGGCTGAACACGGAGATTCAACCCGTCCTGGCCGCGCCCTCCAAGATCCGCACGCACATTCTGCACACGATGGATGAGGTGCGCAGCAGCATCGACGCCACGGCCGCGGAATTGACGGCGCAAGGGCATGCCATCGAGGCCGAAATCCGCCGGGCCCAGGCCAACGAGGCGGACGACGACGAAGGCCCGATTATCCGGCTGGTGAACCTGATTATCGACGAGGCCGTGCGTCTGCGGGCCAGTGATATCCACGTCGAGCCGATGGCCGACCGCGTGCGGGTGCGCTACCGCATCGACGGCGTGTGCATCGAGCGAGACAACATCCCCAAAACCATGCAGGCACCGCTGATCGCCCGTATCAAAATCCTGTCGGGCATGGACATCGGGGAGCGGCGGCTGCCCCAGGATGGACGTATCAAACGCACCGTCGACGGCCAGGATATCGACTTTCGTGTATCGTGTCTCCCGGCCTACCACGGGGAAAGCACGGTGCTGCGTATTCTGCGCCCGGAGTCGGTGAACATCGGCATTCAGGCGATCGGCTTCGAGCCGGAGGACTACGAGCGGTTCGTTCAGATCATCAAGCGGCCCAACGGCATCTTTCTGGTGACGGGACCGACCGGTAGCGGCAAGACCACGACGCTGTATTCGGCCTTGCAGGAGTTGAACCGGCCCGACAAGAAGATCATCACCGCCGAGGATCCCGTGGAGTACAATATCGCCGGGATCAACCAGTGCCAGGTCCGCACGGAGATTAACCTGACGTTTGAGCGGATTCTCCGGTCCATGCTGCGTCAGGCTCCGAACATCATTCTGATCGGTGAGATTCGTGACGGCGTGGTGGCCGACATCGCCATCCAGGCGGCCCTGACCGGGCACCTGGTGTTCAGCACGCTGCACACCAACGATGCTCCCAGTGCGATCACCCGACTGATCGACATGGGCGTCAAACCGTTCCTTGTGGCCAGCTCCATCCAGGCGATCATGGCCCAGCGGCTGCTGCGGGTGATCTGCAAGGACTGCAAAACCGTGGATGAAAACCCTGAGCCGCACTACCTGCGGCTGCTGGGCATCACGCCCGAAGACCTCAAGAAGCATCCGGTTTACAAGGGCGCGGGATGTGCCAGTTGCCAAGGCACGGGCTACCGCGGACGAATTGCCATTTTTGAAATGCTTGAGATGAACAATGAGCTGCGGGAGTTGGCGTTCCAGCGGGCGCCGGCGGGCGAGTTGCGACGGGCGGCCATCGCCAGCGGCATGAAAACCCTCTTGCAGGACGGGCGAATCAAGGTGTTCAAGGGTATCAGTACGCCCCAGGAGGTTGCGAAAGTCACCCAGGCCGAGGGCCTGGTGGTTGACGAGGTCCAATCATAAGTTCTGTCTGAACAGGTTGATACGGTTATGGCCAAAGAATCCAGGCTTCACATTGATCGGTTGTTGGAAGCGTGCATCAAGATGGGCGGTTCGGACCTCCACCTGGTGGTGGATCGGCCCCCGGTGCTGCGGATCAGCGGGCGGTTGCGGTCGCTGGATACGAAGGTGCTCGAGCCGGATGACACCGTGTCGCTGATGAAGAGCATTACGCCCGAGAAGAATCAGCAGGAACTGCAGGAGGTCGGAGGCACGGACTTTGGTTTTGCCTTCGGCGATGCCGGCCGCTTCCGTACATCGGTTTTCCGCCAGAAGGGGCACGTGTCGATGGTGCTCCGCTTGATCCCGTCGGAACTGCTGAGCTTCGACAAGATCGGTCTGCCGCGAATCGTGGCGGCCTTGTGCCGGCGGCCTCGCGGCCTGTTTCTGGTCACCGGCCCGACTGGAAGTGGTAAGACCACGACGCTGGCCAGCATGATCAACTACATCAACGAAAACCTCGACCGACATATCATCACCGTCGAGGAGCCGATCGAATACTATCACACCCATAAGAAGTCGATTATCAACCAGCGCGAGGTGGGGATTGACGTGCCGACGTTTGCCGAGGCGCTGCGGCGGTCCCTGCGTATGGACCCGGACGTCATCCTGGTCGGCGAGTTGCGGGACCTGGAGACTATGGAAGCCGCTATCACGGCGGCGGAAACCGGCCACTTGGTGTTCGGCACCCTCCATACGACCGGCTGTCAGGGTACCGTCAACCGGATCATCGACGCGTTTCCCGTCAGCCAGCAGGAACAGATTCGCGTTCAGTTGAGCACCAACCTCATCGCCGTCTTGAGCCAGACACTCTGTCCGGTCAAGACCGGGCGAGGTCGCGTGGCCGCCTATGAGTTCATGATCTGCACTCCGGCCATCCAAAACCTCATCCGCGAGAACAAGGTCTACCGCATCGAATCCAGCATTCAGATCGGCAAGAAGCTGGGCATGCAGCTCCTGGACGACCACCTCTGGCAGCTTTTCGCCACGGAGCGTATCGCCCTGGACGAGATGCTGGACAAGGCCCGCAACCCGTCTGAGCTGCTCAAGAAGGCCGAGACCGAGCTGGGGATCCACCCCGAGCAGATGCGTAAACAGCTTCGTGAGGTTGGTCTGGAAGACGTCTTGGGTACCGAGGTCGACGAGCACCACTTGGGCGCCAACGGCCAAGGGAAGCGCCGCAGATAGACGGGGGTCATAAACACACGATGGCTGACCAGAGAACATCCTGGAAATGACGTATCTTCAAGTAGAAATGTCGCACATACCAGGTGTCGCTCTTTTTTACAGGCCAGAAATCGTTTATTCCTGTGGTGTCTTGACCCTTCGTGGCCGAGACGATTCTTCGGACACCCCAGGCTGTCTTGTTGTCTTCGAATGGCGCAAATGGAGGCCCAGGGGATGAACTTGCGGTGTCCCAGAAACCAGGTGTCGCACCATTTTTTGAATTGATTTTCTGGATTGACGGGCCTATAATCATAATGGAGCGTGTCTTGCGGCTTTTCCACTTCGGTGCGCAAAACGCAAGGCCCTTCCAAAAAAAGGTCGGCCACGGCGGCCGAAGACCGGAGATGTGAGTATGGCTAACATCCCACCCATCCGACAGCTCAAGGGCCGGAATCTGGGCCGCATCCTGATCAAGATGGGGGTTCTGACCCGGGATAAGGTGTCCGAGTGCCTCCAGATCCAACAGGAAAAAGGCGGCAAGGTTAAACTGGGGAAGATACTCCTGGACAAGGGCCTGGTCGATGAAAAGCAGTTGAACATCGCCTTGGCGGCCCAGCGGGGCATGGAGTACGTTGACCTGGGGCGTCGGGAGATTCCCAAGGGGGTTTTGCAGCACGTGCCTGCACAGATGGCTCGGACCTATCGGGTAATCCCGTTTGCTTATGATGCGAGCCGCAATGAGCTGACCGTGGCCATGGACAACCCGGATAACTTCCGGGCGACGGATGACCTGGCGACGCTGACGGGCTTTTCGGTCGTGGCGAAGGTGGCCGACAGCAATGCCATTCAGGAGGCCTTGAACCGCTACTACGCGGAGTCGGAGGAAAGCATTAATGACCTGATCTCGGAGATTTCCGAGGATGGGAACCTGGCGACGTTCGAGGGACGTGACAAGAGCATCGACCTCGAAGAGCTCAAGGAGCTGGCTGAGAGTAATCCCGTCAAGAAGCTGCTCAACCTGGTGCTCTTGCAGGCGATCCGCGACAAGGCGTCGGACATTCATTTCGAGCCCTTCGAGGATGAATTCAAGATGCGCTATCGGATCGACGGCGTGCTGTATGAGATGGTGCCGCCGCCGAAGCATATTGCCGTGGCGTTAAGTTCGCGAATCAAGGTCATGGCCAATCTGGACATCGCCGAGCGGCGTCTGCCGCAGGACGGACGCATCCCGCTGACGGTGGGCGGCAACCCCGTGGACCTGCGTGTCAGCGTGCTGCCGACGATGTTCGGCGAGAGCGTGGTGCTGCGTGTCCTGGACCGATCGCAGGTGGACCTCCGGCTGGACATGCTCGGGGTTCGCGAGGCCGATCTGAAGAAGGTCAAGCAACTGATCGAAAAGCCCAACGGCATCGTGATCGTGACCGGCCCGACCGGGTGCGGCAAGACAACCACGTTGTACTCGGCGTTGAAGGAACTGAACACGATCGATCGCAAGATCATCACCACGGAGGACCCCGTCGAGTACGACATCGACGGGCTGATCCAGGTGCAGATGCGATCGGACATCGGTCTGACGTTCGCCCGGTGCCTGCGGTCGATTCTGCGTCAGGACCCGGATATCTGCATGGTGGGTGAAATCCGCGACCTGGAAACGGGCGAGATCGCGATTCAGGCCTCGCTGACGGGGCACTTGGTGTTCACGACGGTCCACACCAATGATGCGCCGAGCACGATCGCGCGTCTGGTGGACCTGGGGCTCGAGCCATTCCTGGTCACCGCGACCCTGGAGGGCATCGTCGCCCAACGGCTGGTGCGGAAGATTTGCACGAACTGCAAGACGCCGTTCGAGCCGACGGAGGAAATGCTCATGGAGCTGGGCCTCAGGCCGGAGGACGTGGGCGGCAAGCAATTCTACTACGGCCGCGGATGCGAGATGTGCAACGGGACGGGGTACAAGGGCCGCACGGGCATCTTCGAGATCATGGTGCTCAACGACGAGATCCGTGATCTCATCATGAACCGCGCCTCCACGGCCATTCTACAGGAGGCCGCCCGCCGCGCCGGGATGACGACGCTGCGGGAAAACGGCCTGGATCTGATTTACGACGGGATCACGACGATTGAAGAGGTAGCCCGTGAGACACTGGCGGCGCAAGAGTAGCCGGGCCGCGAGCCGCGGCGGCCACAGGATACGGGGGGCGGGCCGTTGCCCGGACCCCGATGGGAGGTGATCTGAGATGCCGGTTTTTCAATATCGAGCACTGGATGCGGACGGCAACGAGGTCAAGGCCGAGATCGAGGCCCTGAGCAACAAGGAGGCCATCAGCAAGATCCGCAACAAGGGGTTGTTTCCCACGAAGGTAACGGCCAAGGGCGGCGCCCGGAAGGTCAAGGCGCGTCGCGAGGCCACGCCCAAGCGCCGTAAGAAAACGGGCAAGGTCAAAACCAAGCAGATCTGCCAGTTCGCGCGGCAGCTCTCAACGCTGCAGGACGCCGGCCTGGCGATCCTGCGGTCGCTGCGCATCCTGGAGGCCCAGCAAAAGAAGGGGCGGCTGCGGACGATCATCGGCTACGTGGCCGACGATATCGAGGGCGGCTCGACGCTGTCCGAGGCGATGGCCAAGCATCCGAAATGCTTCGACCGATTGTTCGTGAACATGATCGCCGCCGGCGAGGTGGGGGGCGTGTTGGACATCATCCTGGCCCGACTGGCGGACTTTATGGAGAAGTCGCAGCGGCTGCGGTCGAAGGTGCGGGGGGCGATGGTTTACCCGATCGCCGTCATGTCCATTGCGACGATTATCGTGATGGGTCTGATGATCTTCATCATTCCGGTGTTCGCCACGGTCATCAAGGACATGAGCGACGGGCAACAGGGCCTGCCGTGGCTGACGCAGACCCTGCTGAATATCAGCGACTGGCTGACCGCACGCTACGGACTCAACGCCCTGATGGTCTTGTTGATGCCTTTTGTCATTATTGCGATATTGAAGCTGATACGACAGTTTCGGTATGGCCGCTATGCGCTGGACACCGTCAAGCTGCACATGCCGATCGTCGGCAAGCTGGTGTACAAGATCTCGGTGGCCCGGTGGACGCGAACGCTGGGCACCCTGATCGGGGCCGGCGTGCCGATTCTTGAGGCCCTGGCGATCACGCGGGACACGTCGGGCAACGAGGTCTACGCCAAGGTGCTCGATAAGATTCACCACGCCATTCGTCAGGGCGACACCTTCGCCAACCCCCTGCGCCAGAGCAAGAAGGTGGACGCGATGGTCGTGAACATGATCGACGTCGGCGAGGAGACGGGCGACCTGGACAAGATGCTCGAAAAGATCGCCAACAACTTCGATGAAGAGGCCGACGTGCTGGTCAGCTCCATGATGAGTCTGCTGGAGCCGGTCATGATTATCTGCCTGGGGCTGGTGGTGGGCACGATCGTGCTGGCGATGTTCCTGCCGATGGTGCGGCTGATGCAGGTGCTGATGTGAGAGGCGCGCCGCGGCGCGACGCACGAGACAACCGACTCGCGGTGAAAAGAGAGTCACAAATGAGAAGGGGCCCGAACATGAGAAGGCAAGGTTTTACGATTGTCGAACTGCTGACGGTCATGAGCGTGATCGCGATCCTGATCGGTCTGCTGGTGCCGGCGCTCAACCTGGTGAAGGACGCCGCCAACCAGATCCAGCAAGGCGCGCAGTTCCACAGCATCGGCGTGGCGCTGGACCTGTACAAGGCGGAGTTCGGCGAGTATCCGCCCTCGAACGACAACATCGATGAGTACGACCCGGCCAATAACGCGACCGTGCGGATCGGAAACCAGACGCGGACCGACCAGAACTACTATTGCGGGGCGAACAAGCTGGCCGAGGCCCTGGTCGGATTGGATTTTCTCGGCTTTCACCCGAAGAGCCAGTTCTGGTCGACCGGCGAGGGCAAGGTGGTCAACCTGCAGACCGGCCAGGAGGCGTTCGTCCAGGTGTACGACGCGGTCAACGGCATTCCCGCGATCAATCAGACGGCCGACGAGAACGTCAAGGCTCGCGGCGGCAAGAGCGGCGGTCCGTTCATCGAGCTGGAGAACGCCAATGCGTTTCGTATGCAGGACGTGTACACCGATACGCCGGGGTTCAATGCCAACAGTGTCGTCTTATGTGATTCCTACGCGCGCAAGCGCAACGCCTTGAGCGGAAGCCGCAAGACGGGCATGCCCATTCTGTACTATCGAGCCCGGAGCCAGTACGTTCAGCAGGACATCAATGACCCGCTCGATATTCAGAACGACATCTACTACTACCCGGACAACTGGCACCTGCTGAACCTGGGTACGGCCGAACAGACACCGCAACGGCACCCGCTGGCCCGGCAGACAACCGTCACCGCCCTGCAGAACCTCGAGGCCTTTGAGGAGATGGTTGTCAACCCGCAGGTCGTGGAGGCGGCGGGGATCAAGCGGCCGTATCGGGCCGGCTCGTACATCCTGGTCAGCGCGGGCAAGGACGGCCTGTACGGCACGGCCGACGACATCACCAACTTCGACAAGAGGGAATAGACCGTCACCGTCGGTGCGTTGCGATCGGGGTGAGGTTCCCCCCATGGGCGTCCTGTTCGCCCCGGGCTTGGGGAAAACGGCATGAACGGCGGGCCAAGACAACGGGCTTTCTCGCTGGTGGAGATGCTGGTCGCCATGGCGATCATCATCCTCCTCGCGGCCTTGGTGCTGGGCGTGGGCAGGCACTTGGTGCACCAGTCGCAGGAGCGTCTCACCGAGGGCGCCTTGCAGGTATTGGCGGCGGCCCTGGAGCAGTATTACGAATCGCGGCAGACGTTTCCGGAAGCGCCGCCGGGGTTCCGCCAGGCCGATCTGGAGAACGCGCTGCGCCGAGGCCCGCAAGACAGAGCGGGACCGGACATACAAAACACGTATGCCTCGAGCGAGCTGTTGTACTATCGGCTGGATGAAGCGCCCGACAGTCGGCGTCTGGTCGAGACTATCGCCGACAGTCTCAAGACGGACCTGGACGACCAGGGGCGGCGACGGCGGTTCACGGTTCAGGCCACCGGCGAGCAGATTCCGCTGGTGCGGTTCGTGGATGCCTGGGGCCGGTCGCTGCGGTACGTGTACGAGCCGGACACGATGACGTTTCCGATCGTGTCGTCGGCGGGCATCGACGGGCAGTTCGGCACGGCCGACGACCTGACGAGCGAGCGGTGACTCCGCCGGGACGACGGGTCAGAGAGGATATCGCGATGCGAAATGACAAGAGAATCAGGCGATCAGACCGACGGGGATTCACGCTGTTGGAGTTGCTGGTGGTCATCGGGATCGTCGCCATGCTGGTGGGGATCCTGTCGGTGGGGCTCAAGAACGTGGTTCGGCAGGCCCGGAGTCTCAAACAGAGGACCATCCTGCGGAGCATGGACACGGGGCTGGAGCTTTTCGCCAAGGATTTCGAGGACTACCCCGAATCGGCGATGACGTCAAACAGCGGTTCGCCGCCTTACGTGTGCGGGGCGCAGCACCTCGTCGAGGCCCTGGTCGGGCGGGATGGCCGCGGATTCGAGCCGAAGACGAAGTGGTACGCCCCCAACGCCGATCCCACGCTGTACACCGACGACCAGGAGAGCCTGTGGCGCCGCAAGGGCCCGTATACGGAACTGAAGGACGCCGGGGCGTTTCTGCTGACGGAGTTGTATAACAGCCCCGCGACTCCCCTGTTCTCGAGCAACACCCCCAGCCAGCCGCTCCAGCAGCCGCGGGCGCCGGTGTTTGCCGACATCTTCCACCTTCGGCGGGTCCCCACCGCGAGTCGGGGGACGGTGTACGTGGGTAACCCGATTGTGTATTTCAAGGCGGACAAGGCCTCGCGGTTTTTCGGCAGCGAGACGGAGCAGCCCGACCATGACAAGTGGATCTACCGATACAGCGATTGCAGTGAGATCTTCGCGTTGGGCTCGGTGAAGGATCCGGCCGTCCAGCACCGATACGCCCCGGACTTCGTGGACTCCGACACGGGCGAAACGGGCCGGGATTTATTCTACGAGGCGATCACGAATCCCACGATGGCCACGGACCGGTTCAGAAAGCCGTACAACCCCGGGACCTTCATCCTGATGTCGGCCGGCTGGGACGGCGTGTTTGGAACCAAGGATGACGTCACGAACTTCAACTAGGGATCGACGCCCGCGACGCGCTGCGCCATGGGCGTTCGAGACGATGCGGGAGCGATGATATGAGGATTCGCCTGCGGAGGAACAGAGAGCGAGCCGCCGGTTTTACGCTGGTCGAGCTGCTCACGGCGCTGGCGGTGGTCGCGGTGCTTCTGGCCTTGATCGTGCCGGCCTTCAACCTGATTACCAAGCAGGCCCTGAACGTGCGGCAAAAGGGGCAGTTCAATCGCATCGAGGTGGCCCTGGAGGCGTTTCGCACGGACTTCGGCGACTACCCGCGATCGCGACCCAACAGTCGCTACTACGGCGCGCAGATGCTGGCCGAGGCAATCGTCGGCTGGGACGGGTTCGGGTTCCATCCGAATAGCGTATTCTCCTACGATGGCACGAATAATCCCGCTGGCGGCGGGACGCGTGTGTACGCCGATCCGACCAGTCCCAGTCCCGGCGAGACGTGGGATCAGAACGTCAAGGCGCGCAAGGGCCCCTACCTGGAGCTGGAGGCGGCCGGGGCGGTGCGACTGACCAATATGGAGCTTTACCGCCCGAACGTTACACAACCTAGCACGCAGTGGCCGGCGGCGGCCACATACGTGCTGGCCGATTCGTTCGGCAAGGTAACCCACGCCAAGACCAAGAAGAAGACCGGTATGCCGATCCTGTACTACAAGGCCAACACCTCCGGCACGCTCCATCCGATGGACGACGCCAATGTGGCCGACAACGATCCCATGTGGGCGCAGTGCGTGTTCGACATCCGTGACAATCAAGCGTTTTTCGCCTATCAGCCGTATACGCTGTCGGGGACTCAAGTGCCTTCGGAGTCCTGGTACCGGCGGACCAACTGGTACAAGTTTTATGAAATGACGGCCAACCCCGACCACTTGAACGAGGCGGTGCCCCGTCTGAGCCGGCCTTATCGGTCGGAGTCGTTCATCTTGCAGTCGGCCGGGCCCGATGGGCTGTACGGCACGCCGGACGATGTATTCAACTTCGAATCGCAGTAGCGCACCGCCGGGCGCCGCGGTCGCAATCTGGAAGACTCGAAACCATGACCCGTAAACGAGGCCAATCCGCTTTCACCCTGACCGAGATGCTGGTCGTGATGGCCATCCTGGCGATCACGTTCGGTCTGGGTTTGCAGGCGGCCAAGATGATCATGGCCTCGTTCGAGTCGGGGGCGAACGTGCGGCACATCATCAGCGCCGCGCTGGCCAACGCGCGGGCCCTGGCGATGAAGGAAGGCACCTACGTGGGCGTGCGCTTCCAGCCGAACCGTGAGGGGCGGCAATACATGATCCTGATCCGGCACGATTACGAGGCGACCGGCCTGGCCAACGGCTTCGTGGCCGTGGACAACCGCCAGCCTACCCCCCTGCCGGAGAACGTCCTCGTCTTCGATCCACACGTCATCAGCCATACCGTAGCCTCGAACGGTCAAGTCCAGATCATAGAGGATGAAGTAAAGACGGACGACATGATTCAGTGGCCCGATCAGTTGAATGATACCCTTACGTTCTCGGTGGTGTTTGATAAGGCAGGACGGCTGATTACCCATGAAGTCCGGGTGCGCAACCGTGATGGTATCGCTGATACCTCCGGCAATGCCGGGAACGTGAGTCGTGATGACATATTCAACAAGAAGGATGTCGTAGACGCAGGGCATGCGCGCTTCTACCAGGACGACTATTTCAGTCCAGCCTACGGACGGTATGCGGTGGATTTGGGTTACGGACCGGAGTTCAGCCGGAACTGTTTTATTGTCGTGCAGCGCAGCGCGTTCGAGGCGATCGATCCGACGAAGCGGTGGAGCCGGTTTCTTCAGTATGAGACGGTGCGGTACGTGAATCCGTTTTCCGGCGAGATTGTCAACCAGGAGGTCCGGCCGTAATCATGAGAGGCATGGCACGCAACAAGGGGCTTTCGCTGACCGAGGTGCTTCTGGCCGCGGGCATCCTGGTGCTGGGGTTCCTGTTGATCGCCGGGACGTTTCCGGTGGGCATCAAGCTGACGAGCCTGGCCACGGAGCGGACGATCAGCCTGGTCGCCGCCCAGGAGGCCGCCGGCAAGATCAAGCTGTACGGCGTCCAGCCGGATGGTTTACTGGACCTTGATAATGCCGTAGCTGCCGCGGCCGGCCAACCGCCGGGTAGCGTAAACCTGCTGTGGGAATACGGGCTGGGGGTGGTGGATCCGAACGGGATCACGGCGTTTTGGCGGCAGGCCAGGGATCTCGGGGCCAGCGACGCGAAGGCGTGGGAGGCGGTCCAAACACACCTGGACGACCTACGGAGGTACCCGTCCGTGGCGGGCTGGCAGGTGGAGGACTACAGGTATCTGTGGGCACCGACCGACCTGGAAGCCGTGAAGCGGCGGCAACGGAAGCTGCTACTGCCGGACGGAGAGGGGGCGCGGTATTTCTGGACCGCGTTGTGTCGGCGGCTGCCCGTGGGCGGCGCGTCGGGTCGCGATGTGCAGGTGACGGTGTTCGTGGGACGCAAGGCCGGGGCGGGGGCGAAATACGTAAAGTGTGTCGAAGAGCCTCAGCTTGATGGCACGCTGAAGAAGCTCTGGACCACATCGGATTGGCCCGTAGCCGTTCCCATCCCCGTTCAGGCGGCATACGATCCATTGCCGGAGTCGTTCTTCGTGGACGAACTCAACGTGTCCGCGGAGTACGCCAGCTACATAACCGTCAGTTCGGTCCTGGTGGACAGACGAACCGGGCAGCTTATGCGCGTCCGTGAGGTGGGTTTGACTGTTTCTGGCGGGGCGGAAGTGTGGCGCGTTAAGCTCCTGCCGCGGGTGCACGAGACCTCCGAACAGGATCTGTACAATATGAGCGATGCTTTGTTTGATGTGCGCCTGGGGGCCTTGCGCGACGTGTGGGTCATGCCGCCGGCGATTAATGAACAGGATTTTACGAACCTTCGCGAGACGCCGCCCGTCGTCGGTGGGCGCTATCCGGGCGTGGGCGTTTACCAGTGGGTGCTGAGCTTCTGATGATGACGGCGATGCGGAAGGACGCGTAGACAGCAGACGCCATGCATACGACATCGAGACAACGCGGTTTCACGCTGACCGAGCTGCTGGTGGCGATCGGGCTGACGGCGGTCCTGGTGCTGGTCTCGGGGATGGTCTTTCGCATGGCCGTCGACGCCCACCTGCGTGCCCAGGCGGCCGGCGAGATCACCCGTAAGCTGCGGGCGATCACGGATCAGCTCGACGCGGACTTCGCCGGCCTGCGCAAGGACGGCGAGCTGGTTCTGATCTGGGTCCCCTCCGATGTGCGGTACAAGGACGGCGTGCTTTATGATCCGGATGCCAACGGCAGCCCGAACACCGTGGACGACGACAACAATGGCGTGCCCGACCGCTACGAGCGGATGGACCGGATCATGTTCTTCGCCACGGGCGACTTCCAGTCGTACAGCAACCAGCCGCCGACGGGTACCACGGTGGCCATCCCCGGCGGGATGCCCCGCAAATCGATCCGCGGCAACCTGGCCCGAATCTGCTACATGATCGGCAAGAAGGACGTTACGACGGCCGGTCGTCCGGCGAATCTGCCGCCCGCGCGTCGCATCCTGGCCCGCAGCCGGCATATCCTCACCGCGGACGAAGAGCTAACCGTGGACGATCAGCCCAATGGGCCAAAACCCTACCCACTTAACCCCTACGATCCGACTTGGTGGTCCAGCTTCCCCTTCAACGGTCCATACGGCTACTTCAACCGCTTCGAGTACGAGAACCTGACGATGCGGCAGTGGCTCGACATTCCGCTGGCCGACAAGGTGGTGATGCTCACGCGGCTGTTCGACGTTCGGGTCTCGGCGACGGGACTGCCTGCCACCAGTCTTGAGCCCGGCGACGGGCTGTTCGTGGACGGCGACAGTTTGCCCCCCCTGAACGTGCACCAGATGTTTTGCGAGGGGGTGGCCAATTTCAGCGTCCAGGTGTGGATCACGGACCCGCCGAGCGGCTGGACCGGCCCTTGGGCCCCCCGGTGGTACCCGGAGACCGATCCGGATCACGACGGCGACTACAGCGATACGGATTTCAAGCCGGCCGGCGGCCTGATCGACACCGAGAACCTGCCGGGCCTGTATTGGGCGCCGGATTTCGCCGCCACCGGTGCCTCATTCGAAAAGTTGGTGGGCCCGGCGCTGAAGTTCACGTTCACGCTCTACGACTCCAAGGGCGTGTTCAAAGACGGCAAGACGTTCACGCACATCATCCGGCTGGGTGAGTGAGGCATGGCCATGCGATCAAGGCAAACCAAGAACGCGCACAGCACGCGACGGCCGACCGCCGGCATGCCTATGCCGGGTGACATGCCCACGCTGGGCGTGGGTATGTGCGGGTGTGGGCGGGACACCTGCTCCGTCGTCCATGGCCATGCAAGCATGGCCATGCCACCCAAGCAGTGTGCAATGAGGTCGCAAAGCACGGCCATGCCAGCCAAGCAGTACGGAGCAGAGAAGCGACGGGCAGCCCGGCGGGCGGCGGGGTCGGCCCTGATCCTGGTGATCGTGCTGACGGTGCTGCTGAGCCTGGTGGGCGTGCTGTTCGTGATGGTTTCGCGGCTGGGGGAGATGAGCACCAGCACGCTCCAGGCCGAGCGGGACCTCGACGCGGGCGTGGAGGCCGTCGTCCAGCGGATCGAGACGGTCCTGGTGGACGATCTGTTCGGCAAGACGCGGACGGGCGGGCTGTGCGACGGGACGCAGCGGGACCCGACCAGTGCGGGGGCCCTGCTGAACGAGGCCTACGATTACCCCGGCCAGGATGACAAGTGGCTGGGCGATATCGAGCCCGTCTACGACACGCGAGGCCGAGACGATATCACGCTGCACGAGGTCGGGTGGCGGCATCTGAGCGATGTGTATTACGATGTGCCGGGTGTGTACGACCGGCCGCCGGCGGGACCGAGTGCGGGCGATCCGATGTACGGCATCGGGTTCTATGCGTATGAGGGGCTCACGCGGCGGGACGTGCTGTATCCGCCGGGCAATGAGACCTGGGCCGATGCCGATGGCGACGGCGTGTGGGACAGTCTGTGGGTCCGCGTGCCGGGGCTGGTGGCCGCCGATGGTCGGCCCGTCTACGCGGCCGTACGGATCGTGGACAACGGCGGCATGCTCAACCTGAACACGGCCCATTCGCTCTCGCCCGACAGCGAGGGATACTACCTGTCCGCCGTGGACTACACACCGTTTCTGCGGGGCAAGGATCGTGATCCGATCAACGCCACCCCTCCCGACGACTTTACGGACCGGGCGAGTCTGCGCCGGGCGCGACGGCTGGACGGGCTTTTTGACCCGATTACGCACACGGCCCGTCAATACCACGAGCTGGTTCTGATGAGCATTGAGAGCCCCAACTCGAACCTGGAGTTCATGGGCCTGCCTTCCGCGTGGCGCTTGTTCGAGATCGGCGATGAGTTGGAGATTCGTAACCGGTTCCTCCTGACGAGCCTTGTTGAGGCACGCTTCGAGGCGGCGACAGTGGCTTACCGTACGTTTGACTTGAAACGAGGACAATTCTCACCGGCACAATCCGGTGAGCGCGTCGTCGAATACAGCCGACGTACACCCATTGGCACTGATGATTTGGCACAGTGGAAGTATCGACTCAATTCTGAGAATTTCGATGATGCATCGGGAGGTGACCCAATCTATGCGTGGGGTTATGACCGACGGCACGTGTGCACGTTTTACAGTTTTGATCGGAACATCCGCAGCGGGCGGTACCCGCTGTTGGAGGGCAAGCCTTACGCCCGTTTCTTCATGCCGCCAAGGGGGACGACGGCGAGCGTGGCGTGGGACTTCCTGAAGCCGACGGACCATCCGATCCCGCCACTGCAGGCCGATCTGCAGAAGCGTCAGCGACAGCAACTCTTGTGGCTGCTGTATGGCCTTCGGGCGTACTTCTTGCACGAAGAGGACCTGGACGTTCGGGACGCGGCCCGCAAGTCCGCCCAGATCGTCGCCAACCTGATCGACTTCATGGACAGCGCGGATACGCCGGGCGTCTTCCCCGGCCAGGCGAACGCCGGGGGTATCGACGAGGTGACGCGGATCGACCGCACCGTGGTCCGCGGCCTCATCCAGCAAGTCACGGGCATGGACCTGGAGTCGGACCCGGATTACGAGTTCGGCCTGGCGGACGACGACCAGGTATACGGCTACGAGCGCCAGCCGTTCATTACGCAGGTTTATTGCACGTTCAACGGGCTGCTGGGGGGGATACAGAACTTCGCCGTGGAGCTGGCCAATCCATACGAGGACCCGCTGGATTTGAGTCCTTTTCGGCTTCGGATCGGTGATGAGGAGTACTCGATCAACGCGGGCAAGACCGTCGATGGCGCCACCGCGCAAGGGGCATCCAAGTTCGTGCTGGATAACAATCCGGGTATTTCCGTTCACCCCGATGTGGACGCTTCCAAGGAGCGGCATCGGTTGATCGGATTTGATGGAAGAAAGATCACGGGCAACGACAGGATCGAATTGCAGCGCCAGGTGCCGGGTCCCACCGGCCCGGTCTGGCTGACGGTGGACCAGGTTACATCCGAGCACCTCAGGCTGATTCTCAGCGACGGCGCACACAGCCTGCTGCGGGACGACAGTACGGATGCCGCAGGCGGCACCCGCATGGACTGGCGCTTGGCGAACGCCGAGTTGTGGGAGCACCTGGAGCCGAGCAATCCGAATTACGCCACGACGCGACTGGGCACGACGAATAACATTGATCTGAGCGACGAGGGCGAGGGCTATCAGTTGCCGGTGGCCAACGCGTGGACGGCGGCGGGCCAGTGGTACGGGACCGAGTGGTTGGCCATGGACCCGTGGCCTTACAGCACGCTGGGACGGTTCGGCAAGGTCCCGTGGATCGGCAGCGAGGTGTATGATCCGGACGAGGGTGAGCCGAACCCGATCACGATGAAAATCGGCCTGGCTGCGGCCGAGGGTGATGTGCGGTACGATATTGATGCGGCTCCGGAGTTGTTGGGCTACGTCGGGTTTGTCAGCCGGCCCGAGGGACGCCTGCCGGGGCGCATCAATATCAACACCGCAACCAAAGAGGTGATTCGCGCGGCGATTCCACGCAACGACGAGTGGGTCCCGGACGTGAACGATCTGGCCCAGTGGATCGTCGAACGGCGCAAGAGCACGCCGTTCAAGAACCTGGCCGATCTGCTGGACGTCGAGGGGTTCCGGCGGTTCATGGACCCGAACAACGTCGGCCCGAGCGGCGCGGACCCGGCCGTCGAGGATGATTTCGAGGAGCGGGATTGGATTCTCTCGCGGCTGTCGAACATCTTCACCGTGCGCAGCGACGTGTTCACGGCGTATATCGCGGTCCGCGTCGGCGCCCCGTCCTGGGACAGCGCGGGCACACCGGCCGACATGCGGGATGATATTATCGACAACGCGGCTCACCGGCGGGTGATCGCGATTTTCGACCGCAGCCGTGTCGCTGACCCGGCCGACCGGCCACGGCTGGTGGCCCTGCATCCCGTGCCCGAAGCGCGGTGATACGAGGGGGATACCCCGCCCGAAGGCTTGACATATCCGGTCGTTTCAGTACGCTTCATTCATGCAGCGGTCGGGTCGGGTATATGAGCAGGCCTTCGAGGGCTGGCTGATCGAGAGGCGGGTTCCCTATGTTCCCATGGATCAGGCCCGGCGGCGGCTCTTCGCCCGGAGCCGGATCAAGACCTTCGATTTTCTGCTGTATCCGCGGCGGGGCGGGATTCTCCTGGCCGAGCTGAAGGGCCGTCGCTTCAAGGGGATCACGCTGGCCGGGCTGCGGGGCCTGGAGTGCTGGGTCACCCGCGAGGATTTTCGCGGGTTGTGCCAATGGCGGCGGATCTTCGGCGCCGGCGGCGAGGAGGTGCGGGCGGCGGTCGTCTTCGCCTACCGGCTTGAGCACGTCGATGTTGAATCCGATGGGCATGAGGTTTATGATTTCGGGGCGGCGCGGTACACGTTCTTTATGGTGGACGTGGACGACTACGGGCGTTTCATGAAGCCTCGCAGCGGCCGGTGGCAGACCGTTACGTTGGCGGCGGCCGTGTTTCGCCGGGTCGCCGTCGAGGCGGGTCGGTATCTCCTTGGCCCGGGCGCCCCGGCAGATCGAGCGTCGGGAAGGGTTCTCTCGGACTATGCGGACGAAAGCGGAAAACCAGACAGCCCCCGTGACGCGGGTGGTGGACCTCGTTGAGGCGGCGGGACGGCGTAAGGCCTCGACCGTGGTCATCGCCGGTGGTGACCGACCGGACGATCTGCGTCTGGTCGAGTCCGCACGGGACAACGGCATCGTTGACCGAATCCTGCTGGTGGGCGACCGTGGGCGGATCGCCCGCGCGGTCGAGGAGGTGGGGATCGATATCCCCGCCGTCGATGTGATCGCCGCCGAGGGGTATGACGCCGTCGCCGCGGCCACCGTCGATGTGCTGCGGGCGGGCGGCGTGGATATCCTGCTCAAGGGCAACATGTCCACGCCGATCCTGAACCGGACGATGCTGCCCCTGGCGGTGCGGCCGACGGCGAGCCTGGTGACGGTGTTCGACGCGGCGCCGATCGCCGATGGGCGGTTGATGCTCATGACCGACGCCGGTGTGACGACCGTGTGCACGCTCGAGCGGCTGGACGACATGATCACGAACGCCGTGGACGTGGCCCGTGAGGTGCTGGGGATGGAGCGGCCGCGGGTGGCCGTGCTCTCGGCGAACGAAAAACAAATCGCCTCACTACCCTCGACGAAGCTCGGCCTGGAGCTGGCTCGGTGTGGGCGGTCCGATGCGTGGGTGTGCGGGCCCCTGTCGTTCGATCTGGCGACCGATCCCGGCTCCGTCGCGGTCAAGGGCCTGCCGGATATCCCGAACGCCGAACGCGTGGCCGGGCAGGCCGATATTCTCGTCTGTCCGGGCCTCGACGCGGCGAACATCCTCTACAAGGTGATTACCGCCTTGAGCAAGTACGGCCAGGCGTCGCTGGCCGGCATCACGATGGGCTTTGACGTGCCGTATATCATCATTTCGCGGGCGGATACGATGGAGACGCGGCTGGCCTCCATCGCCTTGTGCAGCCTGTGGGCCCAGCGGGCCGCCGGCGGTACAGCAGGTCCGGCGGGCAGCGGAGATCCGCCGGCGGGAGACCAATCATGACCGAGCCGAACAATCAGCACTGGGTGTTCCGTGCGCACGTGGTGGACCGGGCCGGGGCGCTGACCAGCATCGCCTCGGCGTTCAGCAACGAGGGGATCAGCATCGACACGGTGGTCGGCCACGGCAGCGAGCAGCGGGCGGGCGTGGACGGGAGCGTGGTGCTGACCTTCTGCTGCAGTGAGGCCGAGAAGGACGTGATGGTCCGCAAGGTCAAACGGCTCAGCAAGGTCCGCTCGCTGCAGGAACATCCGTATGATTCGCAGAAGCTGCGCAAGGCGGCTGTCGTGCGGACGACGCGACGCCTGCGCCCGCGCGACGTGGCCGGCGAGGATACGTTCCTGACCTGCGAGCAGGTGGACAAGGACCGGACGCGCGGATGGACGTATCTGTTGGCCGGCTCGCCCCGCGAGCTGGATCAGGTGCTCAGCCGCCTCGGCCAGGAGGGCATCGTGACGGATATGGTCTATTCCATCGTCGGGTTATAGGGGTGCCGATGGACCTTTCGATTCAACAATTGGCGCGGATCGTGCTCGATGGAAAGCTGCTGGATCGGCCACAGATCGAGACCCTGGCGGCGGCCGGTCGGGAACAGGCCGAGGACCTGCTCTATTGGGCCGACGCCATCCGGCGGCGGTTTTTCGGCAACCGTGTGCGGGTGTGCTCGATCGTGCCGGGACGGCTCGGTGGCTGCGATCAGGATTGCGCGTTTTGCGCCCAGTCCATCCGGTACGATACGCCGGTTGACAAGCGGGCGCGGACGACGCCCGATGAGGAGATTCTGGCCGCGGCGGCCCAGGCGCGGGCGTCTGGCGTACCGAACCTGGGGATTGTCTACTCCGGCCGGGCGATCACCGAGCGCGAGTTGCAGCGGCTGGAATCACTGGTGCAGCGTATTGGCAGCGAATACGGCCTGGGCGTGTGCGCCTCGGTGGGCATTGTTAACGCCGAACAGGCTCGACGCCTGGCCAGGGCCGGGGTCGAACGGTACAACCACAACCTGGAGACCTCGGAGCGCTACTTTGGCCGGATCGTCACGACGCACGCCTACGCGGACCGCGTTGGCACGGTCCGAGCGGTTCGGCAGGCGGGCCTGAAGGTCTGCTGCGGCGGCATCTTCGGCATCGGCGAGACGGAGGCCGACCGGATCGACCTGGCGCTGGAATTGCGGCGTCTGGAGGTGGACACGGTGCCGATGAACTTCCTGCATCCGATTCCCGGCACGCCCTTAGCCGACGCCGCCCCCCTGCCGCCACGGGAGATTCTGCGGACGATCGCGTTGTACCGGTTCATCCTGCCGCGAACGCACCTGAAGATGGCCGGCGGACGGGTCCGTAACCTGCGGGACCTGCAAAGCTGGATTTTCCGCGCCGGGGCGACGAGCATCCTGACGGGCAACTACCTTACGACGGCCGGACGAGCGGCCGACGAGGACCTGCAAATGCTTCACGATCTGGATTTGGAGGTCGCGAAGGACGATTCGACCGCCGACGGCGTCGCGGATGCCTGTGGCGCGAGCCGCAATTCGTATGCGAAAGCCCATGAGCCGCAAGCCGATTGAGATTCTTTACGAAGATGAGGCCCTCGTGGCGATCAGTAAGCCGCCGGGCGTGTCCGTGACGGCCGACCGGTCCGGCGACGCGGACTTGCTGCCACTGCTGACGCGGCAACGCCCGGACTGGACCGACTTGCGGCTCGTGCATCGGTTGGACAAGGAAACCAGCGGCGTGATGGTCCTGGCACATGGCCGGGACAACCAAAGCGCTCTGTCACGGGCGTTCGCCAAGCGACGCGTGCGCAAGGTGTATCTGGCCCTGGTTAACGGCTGCCCGCCAGGACAGCGTGGCCGCCTCGGCCAGCCCATGGCCCGAAGCCGGCGGGACCCGCGGCGGATGCGGATCGATCCGCGTCGTGGCAAGCCCGCCATCACCGAGTATGAGGTGCTGGCCGATTTCGGCGGCCTGTCGTTGCTGGCCGTCCGTCCGCAGACCGGTCGCACGCATCAGATTCGGCTGCACCTGGCCAATGCGGGCCTGCCGCTGGCTATTGACCCGTTGTACGGGGCTGATGGCCCCCTGCTGCTCTCGCAATTCAAGCCCGGCTACCGACAGAAACCCGACCGCCCCGAATCGCCGCTGATCGACCGGCTCACGCTGCACAGCTACAGCCTGGAGTTCCGCGATGAGGACGTATGCCGGGCGGGTCCGCTGGTCGCCCCGCCCGAGCGCAAGTTCGCCGCGGCCATCAAGATGCTCGCCAAGCATGGCCCCACGGGACCAGATAGCCTGCGAAGACCGGATCTCATCGAGACTCTCTTGAGCGGGCGAGTACTGGATTCCTGAGGCGGCCACATCAGGTCAGCGACCAGTCAGTCCCCAGACGCCACCTGCCATCTTGGCAGAAACCACCGCACCCGGCTTTTGTAAATGCTTTTTAGATAAGGCATTATGTGTATGATCACGGCGGGGCACAGGATTTGCACCTCTTAGTGTGTGAGGTAATCCTGATGTGTAGAAGGTTATAAGAATGCGATTCGACAAGTTTACAATGAAGGCGCAAGAGGCGATTGCGACGGCCCAGCAGACGGCCATGGCGCAGTCGCATACGGTGGTCACGCCGCTGCACCTGCTCAGCGCGATGTTGAGCGACGGCGAGGGACTGGCGGTGATGATTCTCAAGAAGATCGGTACGAACGTGCCACGCTTGCAGGGCATGGTCGCCGGCGAGCTGAAGCGTCTGCCCACGGGCACGACGGACAGCGCGATCATGCCGGACGCGACGTTCGGACAGGTGGTGCTCGAGGCCCAAAACCGCGCCGAGAAGATGCAGGATGAGTATCTCAGCGTCGAGCATCTGCTGCTGGCGCTGGCCCACGTCAAGAGCCAGGCCAAGGAGGTGCTGAGCGTCAATTCGATCACCCCGGAGCTCATCGAGAAGACGGTCAAGGAACTTCGCGGCGGTCAGAAGGTCACCACGGACAGCCCGGAGAGCCAGTTCAAGGCGTTGGAGCGATACGGCATCGACCTGCTGGAGCTGGCCCGTCGCGGAAAGCTCGATCCGGTGATCGGTCGCGAGGAGGAGATTCGCCGGTGCATGCAGGTGCTCAACCGGCGCACGAAGAACAACCCCGTGCTGATCGGTGAGCCCGGCGTGGGCAAGACCGCGATTGTGGAGGGCCTGGCCCAGCGGATCGTCACCGGGGACGTGCCCGAGGGGCTCAAGAACAAGCGGGTCGTAGCCCTCGATATGGGGGCTCTGATCGCGGGCACCAAGTACCGTGGGGAGTTCGAGGACCGCTTTAAGGCGGTGCTCAAGGAAGTGACCTCGGCCGAGGGGACGATCATCCTGTTCATCGACGAACTGCACACCATCGTCGGCGCGGGCAAGACCGAGGGCTCGGTCGACGCGGGCAACCTGCTCAAACCGTCGCTGGCCCGCGGCGAACTGCGGTGCATCGGCGCGACCACCATCGGCGAGTACCGCAAGTACATCGAGAAGGA
>NPIE01004572.1_pt1 | contig 30704 bp, 27 predicted proteins | sample 8637661 | NCBI WGS metagenome assembly NPIE01 (sample SAMN07420842, study PRJNA396082) | bioreactor metagenome | isolation source: sample BA12 brine-fed electro-methanogenic bioreactor BA | place: Japan: Kochi | collected 2016-12-09 | reverse complement strand
AATCTAAGTTTTGCAAAAGGCTCTTGTAATAATCTTATCGTTGGAAAGAAAGGGGAACCGGCCATGGAACGAACATTTGCCATTATTAAACCCGATGCCTTTGCTGCCGGTCATGCCGGCTCAATCCTGACGAGAATTTATCAGGAAGGATTTCGCGTCGTCGGCATAAAAAAGCTGTTTCTGAGTAAGATAGAAGCGGAAGGCTTTTATGCGGTTCATCGGGAGCGCCCCTTCTTCGGGGAGTTGACCGACTTCATGAGCAGCGGGCCGTGCCTGGTGATGGTTCTGGAGGCCGAGAACGCTATCAAAAAATGGCGGGAGTTGATGGGCGCCACCAATCCTGCCGAAGCGGCGTCAGGCACCCTGCGGCGCGAGTTTGGTTCTTCGGTTGGCGAAAACGCCACCCACGGATCCGATGCTCCTGAAACCGCCGCCTTCGAGATCGGTTATTTCTTTTCCGGTCTGGAGTTGTTGACCGTCTCCTAAGCGCCACTCGCCACGGTGCTGCGGCAGGGCCGGGCCTGTTCGGTCCGGACTGGTGCAGCACTTATTCCCCTGTCAGTCGCCGGTATCGAGAGCCGCCTTCGGAGAAGCGGGCGGCCGGTGTGTTGCGGTGACCCGTGCCTCGAGCCGGCCCCGATGCAGCGTGATGGCGATACGGTCCTCTACGGCGACTTGCTGTTCGTCGGTGATCAGGCGGCTGTCGTGATTGCGGGTTGGCATGGTGGAGACGATCGAATAGCCGCGGGCCATGGTGGCCAATGGGCTGAGCGAATCGAGCACGGCGGCGGCTCGCTGCAGCTGGTGGCGTTTTTCGTCGATGGTTTGTCGGCCGCAGATGGTCACCATCTCGCGGAGCCGGCTGACCCGGCTCTGATAGGCATCGATGGCGTGGATCGGCGAATTATGCCGCAACCGGCCGGTCAGTTCGTCGGTGCGTTGCCGGGCTCGTTCCAGGCGACGGGACATGTTTTCAATCAGCCGTGACGCTGCCCGGTCGAGCCGTAACGTCGGTTGACTGAACGCGGCATCGAATGTCGACAGGAAGTGGTTGAGACGCTCGAGCCGGCTCCCGATCGAGTCGATGCGCCAGGTAAGACTCCGCTGCAGGCGTGCGCAAAGAGACGCTACCCGCTCGCTCAGGACACTGTTGTCGATGACCAGCAGTTCAGCCGCCCCGGTCGGTGTTGCCCCGCGGAGGTCGCTGCAGAAATCGGCAATGGTAAAATCGGTTTCATGACCGATGCCGGTAACGATCGGGATTCGCGCCCGGTGCATCGCCCAAGCCACCTCCTCTTCGTTGAAGGCCCATAGGTCTTCGATGGAACCACCGCCGCGACAGAGCACGATGACATCGGGATGCAGCTCATGAGCACGGTCGATGGCCTCGCTGATATCCCGGGCAGCGCCATCACCCTGGACGCGAACCGGGATGATCCGGATCTGGAGCGAAGCCCTGCGCTTTCGACAAACGGTCAGGAAATCATGAACCGCAGCTCCGGTCGGCGACGTTATCAGCACGATTTTTTCAATGAAGCGAGGAATCGATCGTTTGCTGGCCGCATCGAAAAGGCCCTGTTCTTTAAGGCGCTGTTTTAAGCGTTCAAAGGCGATCTGCAGGTGCCCGGTTCCATGGAAGTCGATCGTGTCGACGATAATCTGGTATTCGCCGCGCGGTTGGTAAACCGTAATCCGGCCGTCGCAGATGACCTGCTGACCGTCGCATGGTTCTCGGGACAGAAACGACTGTTGATTTTTGAACAAAACCGCCCTGATCTGACACTGCGCGTCCTTCAGCAGAAAATAGTAATGACCGGAGAACGGCCGTCGCAGACCGGAAATCTCACCGGCCACTCGAACGAATCGGTACCTGCCTTCCAACAGCTGGGAGATGTCTCTGGTCAGTTCACTGACGGTTTTGACGTCTTTGACAATCATTGCGGATGCTCTGGTCAGAGGAATTGGCCGGGATCTGTCCAGCGTTTACCGATGGACACCCGGATGCATTTGTACTATAAATGACAGCCTGAAATTTACCCGGAAAATGTCATATCGGCAATTGATCGATGCGGAGACCGTCATGGCCAAAGAAGATGTGTTTGTAAAACCGTATGTCGACGAGCGCGACAAAAACAATCTCGAAGGGTTGCTGGAACAATTCAATCTGCCGCCGGCATGGATTGCCTATGTCAAACGGCATAAGCGCACTATCCAGATAGTTGCGGCGCTTGTCGTCGTCGGTGTGGTCGCCGGTTCATGGTACGGTTCATATCGGCAAAACAGGATCGAAGAGGCCTCCGCGGCACTCGCCGAAGCCGTCGAACACAACGGCCAGGAACTGATCGGAGCACTGACGGCCGTTGAAGAATCCTACAGCGGTACCGATGCCGCACTTTGGGCAAAGATCTCTCGGGCCCATGAACTGGCGAGCAGCGGCGATGTCGAACTGGCCCGGCAAGCTTATCTCGAGGTACGTGAAAATATCGGTGCCTCGTCGCCATTGCGACCGCTGCTGACGTATGGCATTGCGCTGACCAGCGAGGTACTGGCCGATTTCGACCGGGCGCGGGCCGCCTATGAAACACTGAAAACCACCGAGGGTTTTGCCGATATCGGCTATCTCGGCCTCGGTCGGGTATATGAGCTGTCCGGCCAGAGCGAACAGGCCGTGCAGGTCTACGAGCAATATCTGACGAATGTTGCCGGACAGAGTGGCAGCGGCCAGCGTGCGCTGGTTGAGGAGAAGATTGCCAGCCTCAAGGCGACGCTGTGATCGTCGAATCGTCGATCCGGACAACCAGGGAGATGATCGGCCGGTGGCGCCGGCAGGGCGACCGGGTCTGTTTGGTGCCGACCATGGGCTATTACCATGCCGGTCACTGCGCCTTGATGGACAGGGCGCGGGAACTGGCCGACCGGGTGGTGGTCAGCCTCTTTGTCAATCCGACGCAATTCGGTCCCAGTGAAGATTTTGCCGTTTACCCGCGCGATCTTGACGGGGATCGCGACAAGGCCCAGGACAGGGGGGTCGATCTGCTCTTTTGTCCGGAAGTTGATGGGATGTACGGTCCCGAAGACCAGACGATCGTTGAAGTCGGACCCCTCAGTCAGGGACTCTGCGGCGCCGGCAGGCCTGGACATTTCCGCGGCGTGACCACCGTTGTGTCCAAGTTGTTCAATATCGTCGCCCCCGATTGCGCGGTTTTTGGTGAAAAGGATTTCCAGCAACTGGCCGTCGTCAAACGGCTGGTGGCCGACCTGCACCTGCCGGTGCAGATTGTCGGTCATCCAACCGTCCGGGAGGAAGACGGCCTGGCCATGAGTTCACGAAATGTTTATCTGTCTGAGGACGAGCGGCGTGCGGCACTGGTTCTCTATCGTGCCCTGCTGACCGTCCAACAGGAGGCAGAGCGGACCGGATTCAAGATGGAGGCGGCCGAGTTGCGTGAGATCGGCCTGAAGATGATTGCGGCGGAACCATTGTGCAGCGTTGAATATTTCACCATTATCGACGAAGAAACGTTGCAGGAGCATGATCGGGTGGGTTCCGGATGCCGTGCTATCGGCGCCATGCAGGTCGGCAGCAGGGTGCGGCTGATCGACAACCTGGCGCTAACACCGCTCAGTTGACCGGTCCCCACTGTAACAGGACGAGTGAGATGAGAATTATGTGATCGCCGGGTGACCGGCCGGTCAGAGCAGAGGAGAGAAGAGAATGCCTGGTTTCGAAGTATTGGGAAAGGAAGAGCGGCAGCAGATCATGGAGGTTCTGGACACCGGTGTCCTGTTTCGTTATGAATTTGCTGAACAGCGACGGGGCGTCTACAAGGTTCGAGAATTCGAACAGGCGTTTGCGGCTTATACCGGAGCGGCCTGCGCTCAGGCGGTAACATCGGGTACCGCGGCCCTGAAGGTGGCTCTCAGAGCCCTTGGCGTCGGCCCGGGTGATGAAGTGATTACCCAGGGATTCACCTTCGTCGCCACCTGGGAGGCGATTCTCGAGGTTGGAGCAATTCCTGTCTTTACCGAAATCGACCAGACCCTGGCCATGGATCCCGGCGATCTGAAAAAGAAGATCACCGATCGGACGGCCTGTATTATTCCGGTGCACATGCTCGGCGGTGCTGCCGATATAGACCGTATCATTGCCATTGGCGCTGAAGCGGGCGTCCCGGTGCTGGAAGACACGGCACAGGCGGCCGGCGGTCGAATTGGCGGCCGGCACCTGGGAACATTCGGCGGATGCGGCACCTTTTCCTTTGATCCGGTCAAGACGCTGACCACCGGAGAAGGAGGCATGATCATCACCGATGACGAGGAGTTGTGGCGGGCCATGTCCGAGTACCACGACCACGGTCATGATCATCTGCCTAATGCCGGCGGCAGGGGCGGGGAGGGGCGTTACTTTATCGGTGACAATTACCGGATGATGGAATTGCAGGGCGCCATCGGACTTGCTCAGTTGGCCAAGCTCGATTCAATGATCGAATCCCAGCGAGCACATAAGAGTCGCTTGCAGGAGGCTGCTGCCGTGCTGCCGGGAGTCGAATTTCGCAAACATCCTGATGCAGCAGGCGATTCCGCCACCTTCTTCGCTTTTATCCTGCAGGACGAAGAGCAGCAGCGGCGCGTCAATACCGTTCTCTGCGAGCAGGGTGTCGGAGCAATCTCTTTTGCCGACAACAGCTGGCACTTCTACCCGCGCTGGGAGCACCTGTTGGCCGGTTCTTCAAGGGTTGCAAGCGGTTGGCCGTTTGCCGAACCGGGCGGCCGCAAACGGGTGGTTTACGATCCCGAGGCGCTGCCTGCGTCGGTCGAATTGATGAAGCGGACGCTGGTCTACCCGGTTTCCGTCAAGATGCCGGAGAGTCGCCTGGCACAGATTGCCGCGGCTTTGCAGATGGCGGCTGCCGCATAAGCTGATTGGTGACGGGAAGCGGCCGGTCGAAGCGATTCACCGGCCGTTTTTATTTCGCTTACTTGTAGAACTTGTGGGATCCGAACTGGGCGATGTAGGTGTAGTCGGAAACCCAGTCGGGAGTAATCGAGTCGAGGTGATAATGGGTTGCGCCGGCCGTAAAATCCGGTGTTTGCAAAGCAATCAGAACGGAGCGCAGACTGCGCAGAAATGCGTCAGGGTCTTCGGGCAGATATGATTGCTTCTGAAAGGTCCAGCTGAACTGATACGGTTGCCGTACTACCTCCTGGATTGGCAGGTGCTGTTCAAGCGCGCGGTTCAGCGTCACATGAACGATTGCCACCTGACCTATCTGCGGTTCTGATCGTGCTTCATGATAGACATTGAGGGTCAGCCATAACAGGCCTTCGAGCAGGGTCATGGTGCATCCTCCCCGGAACTGATTACGAAGTTCATTACGAGTTGTTAGCGATCGACTTGCTTTGCTTTGTCCGACTCCGGTGAGTCGGTGTTGGCTGAGGGGGAAAACGTTCTTATTTGCAGTTCATTGATCATCTGTTCATGTCGAAAGGGCGAGCTCCCGCTCCATACGTTTGGCAAGACTATAATGGCGATCGGATCACAGTCAAGCAAAAACAGGATACCAGGCTGCGGCCTGATTCGGTGCCGGGGCTCATCAGCTTTTGCGGGGGCGGAAAAACTTTAATGACTCCGTCACTTTGGTAGGCGGGTGCGGCTCGCATCGGCGCTAACTTTTGTTGCCCCTTTTTGCAGCACTCGTTCAGCCGCGTTATTGATTGCTCCACTGATCGTGAATCGAACTATCTTTTTATGGAGGAACCGAGATGGAAGCATGGCACGAGCATTTTTGGCAGCTCCGGTTGGAGCATTGTCGCGAGGCCTTGACAAAAAACAATTTTCGCGTGGTCATTGCCAATTCCTGCAGCGAAGCTCGAGCGTTATTCAACGAAACAATCCTGCCTACGCTTTCCGTGCAGACGGTTTCATGGGCCGATTCGATGAGTCTCAAGGCTACGGGAATTCTCGACGATGCGAAAAATCTGCCGGGAGTCACGGTTATCGAGACCTTTGCCGAAGGCGTGCCGCGGGAGGAACTACTGGAGCGGCGCCGGCAGGCGCTGCTGGTTGATCTCTTTCTGACCGGTAGCAACGGTGTCACCGAAACGGGACAGCTGATCAACCTGGACATGGTCGGCAATCGGGTCGGTGCGATCACTTTCGGCCCGCGCGCGGTGGTGCTGGTTATCGGCCGAAACAAATTAGTTGCCGACGTGGACGAGGCTCGCCGGCGCATCAAGAGGATTGCCGCACCGCTCAACGCACTGCGGCATGATGGCTGGAAAATGCCGTGTCGGAAAACATCGTTTTGCCATGATTGTCGAAGTCCGGATCGAATTTGCAATACCTGGACCATTACCGAAAAATCCTATCCAAAGGGTAGAATTTCCATCATTCTCGTTAACGAAGACCTCGGTTTATAAGAGGCACTCATAACGGGCGGCATTGTATCCGGTGCCGGTGGCTCGAATTTCCTTGCCCTTTGGAATAGAGCGCGGTAAATTGTCGACAATTGCAGTATCGACAATAATACAACCACCGGTGACACGATTTTTTGCTGCGTGAAACCGCCTTCAAGCAGTTACGATATGGCGCTGAACAGGCACATCGGGTGAGAGGAACGTTTTCTGATGGCACTGACGCAGGCAGGAGACAACGAGGGGGGGCGAAAGCCGGTTGGACTTGGTGCCCAGGTCGCCGAAATGTTGACCACGGCGATCCTGGAAGGTCAGTTCAAGGGGGGAGATCAGCTTGTCGAACAGGACCTTCAGCATCATTTCGGAGTCAGCCGGTCGCCGCTCCGCGAAGCCTTCCGAGAGCTTGAAAAAAACGGCCTTGTCGACATTTTGCCGCGACGCGGCACCTTCGTCAAACGTATCAGCCACACCGACATCCAGCAGCATTTTCCGGTGCGGGCCGTCCTTGAAGGGCTTGCAGCTCGGCTTGCGGCCCCCGCCATGAAGCAGGATACACTGGCCGCCCTGGCCGACACCCTGGATATGATGAAAACCGCGGTGACAGAAGGAGATACCAGAGCCTACTACCGTCATCACCTGATCTTCCACGAACACTTCATCAAAGCTTCGGGCAACGATTTGCTCATCGCAACGCTGCGGACGCTGCGGATGCAGAATCTGTGGCACCGCTTTTCCTACCAGTACTACCAGGAGAGCCTGGAAAACAGTTGCCGGGTTCATCAACAGATTTACGAGATGTTTGCCGATCCTCAAGCAGATGTCGACGAGATCGGTCGATTGGTAGAGGATCATATCAACATCGCCCTGGATCGGTTTCTCGACTATTTGAGCAAGTGCGAACGGTCCGACGGTCGGGGATTGGCGCCGGGTGAACAGGATGGTGCGGCGGGCAAGAAACGACGGGAAAGCAGCAGAGAGTTGGACCATCAATGAGATTTGCGAACGGAGCGTTATCATGACATCTTCCTCGGCTGAACGATATCCACTGGTCAGGTACTTTTTCCATCTGCATCGAATCAAAGGCTGGCCTTACGTTGTTTCCTGGGCACACCGGATCAGCGGGGTGTTGCTGGCCGGCTATCTGCTCTTTCATGTTACGACGCTGGCGAGCCTGCGCAATCCGGCCGCCTTTGAAAACAAGATGCAGACGTTCGCGGCACTCTTCCCAGTTTATGTCGAGTGGTTGCTGGCTGTTCCGGTCATTTTCCACGCGCTCAACGGTGGTCGATTATTGCTCTACGAAGTCTTTGGCAACCGCAGGGATCGCCTCGTGCTCAATTGGGTCATGGCGCTGTCCGGTTGTTACCTGCTGCTGCTCGGCATTTTCATGGCCCTGGGCAACCAGCAGGTTTCACCGGTCTTCTTCTGGAGTTATCTGACATTGAGCAGTGTCCTGTTTACCTATGTGACCATCACCAGGCTGCGCATCTCCGGCGCATCGAAGGGTTGGAAGCTGCAGCGTATCAGTGCGGCATTTCTGTTGCTGATGATCCCGGCGCACATGCTCTTCATGCACCTCGATCCGGCTCTCGGTCGAGATGCTCAGGTGATCATCGCTCGGATGAACAATGGTTTTATCAAACTCGTCGATCTGCTGTTGCTGATCGGCGTCATGTTTCACGCTGCCTATGGGGTTCGCGGTATCTGTCTCGATTATTTGGCCTCCCCGCGGGCCAGGACGGTGTGTACCTGTGTTGTCGTCCTTGTCAGTCTTTATTTCACCTGGCAAGGCGTTCAAATGATCGTTTCGATCTGACGGAGGAGAACAGATGACTGCTGCCCTGCATATAGCCGCAACCCTGCGGTGCGACGTGCTAATCATCGGTGCCGGTGGCGCCGCGTTGCGCTGTGCCGCCGAAGTCCTCGAACAGATGCCGGGCGCGTCGGTCTATGCACTGACCAAGGTATCTCATCCCCAGAAGTCGCATACTTCCACCGCCCAGGGCGGGTTGGCCGCCGTCGACCCGAGGGATCCGCTGGATTCAACACTATTTCATATGTTCGATACCTGGAAAGGTTCCGATTGTACCGCCGACCAGAACGTGGTGAAACTGATCTGCGAGTCCGCTTGGGAACAGATCCTCTGGCTGGAAAATCGAGGCATGCATTTTTCTCGCGATAGGGAAGGGCGGTTGAGCAAACGGACATTTGGCGGACACACCAGAAATTTTGGTGAGGCTTCGGTCTACCGTGCGGTATTCGAGGCCGATCGTACCGGCAAAGGCATCATGGATACCAGCTGGGGAGAAACCCTGAAAAACGGTATCCGCTTTTTCAATCAGTGTATTGCCGTCGAGCTGTTGATCAAGGATCGCCGATGCGGCGGTTGTATTGCCTTCAAGCAGAAAGACGGCCAATTCGTCAAAATCCTGGCCAAGGCGACGGTGATCGCCACCGGCGGCAGCGGCCAGGTTTTTCGGGTCACCACCAATTGCCGGCAGAACACCGGTGACGGCCTGGCGCTCGCCTTGCAGGCGGGCCTGCCGATCATGGATCCCGAGGCGGTGCAGTTCCATCCGACCGGCATTGTCGGTCCGGGGATTCTGGCCAGCGAGACCCTACGGTCGGTCGGCGGCATCCTTCGCAACCGCGATCTTGAGCCATTCATGGTCAACTATGCCCCGAAGATGAAAGAACTGGCTCCACGCGATCTGGTCGCTCGAGCCATCGAATCGGAGATCCGAGAGGGGCGGGGCATCGTCAATCCCGATCATAATATTCCCCATGTCTGGATTGATCTACGCCATCTTTCCGATGACGTACATGAAAAACAGATTCCCGAAGTTTCATCCTTTTTCAAACGCTATGTCAACCTTGATACGAAAAAGGATCTGTGCCCGGTGCGGCCGAGCAACCATTACCACATGGGCGGCATTCCGACCAACGCCTTCGGGGAAGTGCAGGATGGCGACCAACAGATTATCGGCGGGCTCTACGCGGTCGGTGAGTGCGCGGCAGCCAGCTTCCACGGCTTCAATCGTCTCGGGACCAACTCTATCCTCGAATTGATTACCATGGGCAAGCTGGTGGCCGAGCGGTTAATTCCATATATCAAAGAGGAGCACGGCAAGCATCAGGATATCGCCGGCGACCGTTTCGCCGCCCGGTTTTCGACCTACATGGAGGCGACGGGCACCGAAAGCGTTGGCCTGATCAGGAACGCGATGCGCACCATGATGACCGAAAAAGTCAGTGTCTTTAGAACTGAAAAGACCATGAACGAGGCCATCGAAGACCTTGCCGAATTCTACGAGCGAGCCCATCGGGCTCCATTAGCCTGCCGGGATCTGGCCATGAATCAGGAGTTGCTGAACCGCTGGGAACTCGACAACCTGCTGATGGTCGCCATGGCTATCAGTCAGGCCGCGCTGCATCGAAAAGAATCGCGCGGTGCTCATTTTCGTGATGATTACCCGGAACGAAAGGATGAGTTCAACTACCATACGCTGGCCTCAATGGCGTCATTCCCGACGATCGAGATCGGCCGGCGGGAAATCGACATGAGCCTGTTTGCTGCCGGCGGTGAACATCATGAAAAATTCGACTATATCGAGCGGAAATATTGAGCTCATTTTTTTACGTTACGCTCAACCCATTGCCCTGACCGGTGACATCGATGAAAACAAGCTACGACCTGACGCTGAACATACGACGCTACGACCCCTATCAGAATCGGACCTGGACGCAGACTTACCAACTTCAAGCCGGTCGGATCATGCGTTTTGTCGATCTGTTTCGTAAAATAAACGACGAACAGGATGCCACCCTGGCCTGGGGATCATCATGTGAGCATGGGCAATGCGGCAGCTGTTCGGTGCGCATTAACGGCAAGCCGATGCTGGCTTGCGAACTGCTTGTCGAAAATGCGGTTAATGAATTTGGCTCCACGACGTTTTTCATCGAACCACTTCCGGTGGCGTCGGTAGTCCGTGATCTGGTAATCGATACCGATCAGGCCTATGCCCGAATCGATCAGGTTAAACCCTATATCATTTCGCCCCGCCAGCCTGCCGCCGACGGGGAGGCGCACCAGATCAGCCCTGAGGAACTGGACCGCTACGTCGATGCGACGCGCTGTATCAACTGTTTTTGCTGCTCTGCGGCCTGTATTGCCAGCCATGATACGTTTCTCGGTCCCAATGCAATGCTGGCCGCCATCGTCCGGGTTATGGATCCTCGTGAGGATGAAAAACAGCAGCGGCTGGAGACCATTTACAGCGAAAATGGCGTGTATCGCTGCCATTCGTCACAGGCTTGTTCGTTTGTCTGTCCAAAAGAAATCGATGTCGCCCATTTTATGGCCTTGGCCAAACAGGGAGCGATAACGTCGTCGTAACGGGCAATATTGTATACCAGCAGAGCTGTTCACCACCGCTTAGCAGGAGGAGAGTGTCATGGAACTGACCAGAGAGATTGTTCGTCGCTGTCAGCAGATTACCTGTAGCAAACTCGACGAGGCGGTCAGAGATAGGGTTGCCTACCTGCTCCTCGATTACCTGGGTGTTGCTCTTCGCGGTACGCTCAGCGATTCGTCGCAGCCAATCCAACGTTTTCTACGGGGGCGTGCTGCCGGTCCGTCCGCTGTGCCGGTCTGTGGCACCGATCTGCGTGCCGACGCGCCCTATGCCGCACTGGCCTTGGGTACTGCCGCCCATTCCCTGGAACTCGATGATGTGGTCAACGCCGCGTCGCTGCACCCTGCCGTGTCGGTGATGTCGGCCGCCCTCGCCGCCGGGTACCTGGCCGAAAGTTCGGGGGCGCGGTTGATCGAGGCGATCGTCGCCGGCTACGAGGTAACCGTGAAACTGGGAATCGCCCTGGATCCCGCCGCCCACTACGCGCAAGGCTTTCATCCCACCGGTACCTGCGGCACCATGGGCGCCGCCATTGCCGCGGCCTGCATGCTCGGACTCGATGAGCAGCAGATGACCAATGCCCTCGGCATCGCCGGCAGTCAGGCGGCCGGGTCGATGGAATTTCTCGCCGACGGGAGCTTCACCAAGCGGCTGCATGCCGGTTGGTCAGCTCATGCCGGTGTTATTGCCGCCTTGCTGGCGGCCGAGGGATTTACCGGTCCGGCGAGCATCATCGAAGGGAAATTCGGTTTCCTGCACGCCTACTCACCGGCTTCCGACAGCAGCAAGGTCCTGGCCGGCTGGGCGCGCCCCTGGGAAGTAATGAATACCAGCATCAAGCCGCATGCCTGTTGCCGCTATAAACAGGGAGCTATCGACTGTATCCTGCAACTTGCCCGGGAGCAGCAGATCGGTCCGGATGACGTGGAGCGGATCGAGGTGGCCATCCTGCAGGCCGGTTTCGCGCTGGTGGCCGACCCGCCGGAGCTCAAAGCAAATCCGCAGAGCGTGGTGGACGCGCAATTCTCGATGCCGTTCGGAGCAGCGGTGGCGCTCTGCAACGGCAATGCTTTTCTCAATCAGTATTGCCTGGAAAATGTCAACTCGGAAGATATCCGGGCGCTCATGAAGCGGGTGCACTGCGTTCGAGATGAAGCCATCGAGAAGGATTTTCCACGGAAATGGCCGGCAAGCGTTGCCATCGTCACCAAGGATGGCCGGACCTGCCGGTGCCGGCTCGATCATCCCAAAGGAGACCCGGAGAATCCGCTGACTTGGGACGAGATCATCGCAAAATTCAACAGTCTTGCCGGTGATGTTGTCGATTCTCAGCGCTGCGAAGCAATCGTTGCCCGGGTGCGCGCCATAGAAGCGTGTCCATCTGTGAAGGAATTGCTGGCCAGCCTGTGCGTACCGCCGGTATCTGAAAGTGTTTGAATCGAGGCGTTTCAACTCGATAAGTTGGAAAAACAGCAGCGATAGGCACCATTGACGACTTCGTCCGTCATTCCAGATAGCCGCCAGATGCGTGCCTGCTCCCGGCAATGGGCGATAAGCTCGGGCAACTGGTCCTCGTTGATTCCCCACGATGCCAGTGAACACGAGCAGCCGATGGCGGAGAAAAAGACCTCGAATGCCTCGATGGTCAGGGCCGCTGCTTTCTCATCGTTGTTTTCTTCAAGTTCCCATACCGCACGACCAAAGCTTGCCAGACGCCGGCGCACCATCGGGCCGCGAAACCTGAGCCAGCCGGGCAACAGTGCCGCCAGACCGGCGCCATGGGCAATATCCTGCCGGACCGACAGAGCGTGTTCGAGCAGGTGCAGCTCCATCGCAATACGACCGACCCCGGCGGTGGTGATGCCCGACAATGCCAGTGATGCCGCCCAGAGCATGGTACTACGGTCATCATAGGAATGGGGCTCGGTCTGTAATCGCCGGCAGGCAGCCATCGTCGTCCGGCAGATACCTTCGAGAAAATTTCGTTGCAGCGGCGCCTCGTCGATCGCTCCGGTCAGGTAGATCTCGAGACAATGGGCGATGATGTCGACCGCTCCCCAACCGGTCTGTTGCGGCGGCACCGAAAATGTCAGCGACGGATCGACAAGGCTGACCCGCGGCAGCAGTAACCGGTGGGCAAAACCGAATTTCCGCTGCTTCCCGTCGTGAGTCAGAACCATGCCGCCGTTCATATCCGAGCCGGAACCGGCGATGGTCGGAATGCACACCAGCGGCAGACTGCGAAGGATGCTTTTCTTGCCGGTGAAACACTTCCAGATATCATGATCGATGCAGGCACCGGCAGCTATCGCCTTGGCGGAATCGATTACCGAACCGCCGCCCACCGCCAGCACCACGCTGCAAGCGTTGTTGCGGGCCGTAGCGATACCCAGCTGAACATGGCTGAGCAGCGGGTTGGGCTGTACCGAACCGTGTTCGACGAAGCGGACGCCGGCGTCCGTCAGGGCCATGCAGAGTCGTTGGTATAGTCCGGATGCCTTGCTAGACCGGCAGCCATGGACGAGCAGGACCGACCCGTCGCTCCAGGGACTCAGCTCAGCTGTCAGCGCGGCCAAAGCCTGGCGACCGAAAATAACCTTGACCGGTTGATGGAAGACGAAATCCTGCATCAGCGGGCGCCGTCGCCAAGCGCGTCGGCGAGGGTCCGAAACTGCTCGATGCTGAGCGCTTCTCCGCGCACGGTCAGCGGCAGGCTGAGGGATTCGATGGCCCGGGAAAAGCGGCTTCGTGCATCCTCCCTGTTCGTCAAGCTCCGGTTCGCTGCTGTTTTTCCGCCACCTGCCGCCGCCAGCAGGTTGTTTAGCAGCGTTTTGCGTCGATTGGCAAAGGCTGCTCGAACGAGATGTTGTATGGTGTGAAACAGGTGGTTGTCCGGCTGGTTCTGCAGAAAACTGATGCGAATCACCTCTGAATCGATCTTCGGCCGCGGATGAAACTGGTTACGATCCAGGGTCATCAGCCGTTGTACTCGGGCACAACAGCCGAGCAGCACCGTCGGTATGCCGTAGGATTTGGTGTTTGGCACGGCCTGGAGCCGATCCGCCACTTCTTTTTGCAGCATGACCACGACCTGGTCGACGGCTGCCCGCAGCTCGATCAGTCTAAAGATAAACGGGTTGGATATCGAGTAGGGCAGATTGGCGATGATCTTCAACCGCTCAGTGGACGGTCCCTGTAATACGGACAGGTCGAGGCGGAGGATATCGCCATGGAGCAACGTTACGTTTGGCGGTAACAGTTGGTGTTTTTCGTGATAGCGAACCAGGCCCTGATCGATTTCGATGCCGGTGACCGAAGCCACCGCGGCTGCCAGAGGAATGGTCAGAGCGCCGAGGCCGACTCCGACTTCGATGACCCGGTCGTTGGCAGCAAAGCCGGCGGCTGCGACGATTGCTTCGGCGGTGCTGGGATGGATCAGAAAATTTTGGCCGAGACGCTTTGACGGAGCGAGACGGTGATCGGCCAGCGTGTTCTTTACCGAGGCAGACCGGCTCACCGTCTTTTACCGTCGTCGATAAGCGTTGGATAGAAAACGGCAGTTCCGGGCTGCTCGACTCCCGCTCCGGCCGGTTCGATGGTGATCGACCGTCCGGAACTGTCGGGCGTGGCGAAGGTGTTCATTGTTCGTCAAGGCTCCCTGTCATGTGCTTAGTGAAGAAGATGCTTGTCGTAGCGTCTTCGTTGATAGCGCAGAACGAGATGATAAAAAAGGTAATAGCTCGACACCCCGAACGGCAGGGCGAGCAAGATACCGCCGCTCAGCATGACGGCCGCCGCTTCGGTACTCATTTCGCTCAGGATGCTGAAGCGGGTGGCCAGTGAAGCGTCGGAGAAGACAACGGTAGCCGCCGATTTGATTCGTTGCCAGTCCACTTCGTAAGGGGTGACCATGTTGCCGATGCGAAGCGCCAGAAAGTAGAGAGGCAGCGCGGTAAACGGGTTGCTGACGAGCCAGCTGGTGAGCAGGCCTGACAGAAAAGAGGCTCTGGCGAGCAGGCAGAGGATGAAAATAATCGCGGTATGCAGGGGGATGGTCGGCGTCATGCCGACAAAAATCCCGATCGCTGCACCCAGTGCAATGGCATGGGGATTGCCCCTGATGCGCAGGATTTTCAAATAAAAAAAGCGAGTCGTCCGGACGAGGTTCATCGCAAGGTTTGGCTAACCTGGCCGAGTTGTGATCGGCTGAAAACATCATCCGACCAACATCCCGGTCCCTTCTGTTGCAGCCATTTTCTGCCGGCAAAAGCGATCATCGCCGCGTTATCGGTGCAATGCTGAACCGCCGGCAGATACAGCTGCAGGCCTGCGGCTCGGCAGCGATCCGTCAGGGTCGTGCGTAATGCGGTATTGGCCGAGACACCGCCGCCCAGAACCAAAGAGGAAACAGCCAACTGTTCGGCGGCAAGAAGGGATTTGCTGACCAGAACATCTACCACCGCCTGCTCGAATGAGGCGCAGAGGTCGGCGAGCAATCGATCGTCCCGATGGTCGCCGATCTGCCGGTATTGATTAAGAACGGCTGTTTTCAGACCACTGAAGCTGAAATCGAGCGACCCTTCTTCGAGCCAGGCCCGGGGCAGCACGAATCGCCCGGCGTCTCCCTGCCGTGCGTAACGGGAGATTGCCGGGCCGCCGGGGTAACCGATACCGAGCAGACGAGCGACCTTGTCGAAGGCCTCCCCGGCCGCGTCGTCTCGGGTGCGCCCGAGTAGCGTGAACGTGAAGAAATCGTCGACTCTGAACAACGCGGTGGTGCCGCCGGAGACGATCAGTGCGAGATAGGGAAAAGAGGGCTTGACCGGTTCGAGAAAGGCGGAGAGCAGGTGGCCGGCCATATGATCGACACCGACAAACGGTCGACCGGTGGTAAAGGCGAGGGCCTTGGCATAGGAAAAGCCGACCAGCAATGAACCGATCAGTCCCGGCCCCTGGGTGGCGGCGATCAGGTCAATGTCGCGCAGGTCAAGCGCCGCCCTCCGCAATGCCTCGTCGACGACGACGGTGATGGCTTCCATGTGACGCCGTGAGGCCAACTCCGGAACCACGCCGCCAAAACGGGCATGGATAGTATCCTGGCCGGATACCACGTTGGCACGAATGGTGTCGTCCTCATCGAGGACGGCGGCGGCGGTGTCATCGCAGGAGCTTTCAATACCGAGCGTAATCATCTGTCTTTATCGGGGGGCCCGGCTGAGTGCGGTGCACCGTCGAGCCCGGCCGGGATTGATTCGGGGACGACCGCGCTTACAGATCGGTAGTCGTTTCGCCGCCGGTCGGATACGATCCGAGCCATTCGAAATACGAGCATTTGTTGCGGATTCGTTCGCATCCCTTTCTGATCCGTTCTTCCTCCATGTGTCCCATCATATCGAGAAAAAAGACGTATTGCCAGTTCTTGCCTTTGATCGGTCGCGATTCGATTTTGGCCAGGTTGATGCCTTCCTCGGAGAGCACGGTGAGGATCTTGTTCAGGGCGCCGGGGCGATCGATGGTACCGATCAAAAGAGACGTTCTGTCGGCGCCGGTATACTCCGGCGATTTCGTGCCGATCACCAGAAACCGGGTGGTGTTGCCCTGATAATCCTCGATCCCTTTGACGACCACCTGCAGTTCGTAGGTCTTGATTGCCAGCGACGAGGCGATGGCGCCGATGTTGGGATTATTGGCGGCCATCTGGGCGGCGGCACTTGTTGAGAAGACCGGCAGGGTCGGGATGGACGGCAGATTTTTCTTGAGCCACTCACGGCATTGGGCGAGTGGCTGGGCGTGTGAAGCAACGGTCTGAATATCTTCAATATTGCCCGATTTACAGACCAGATTATGACTGATTTCCAGCCGCACTTCACCGCAAATTTTGACCCGGTACTTCATGAAGGAATCGAGGGTCGAGTAGACGGCACCTTCGATGGAGTTTTCTACCGGGACGATGCCGTAGGCGGTACGACCTTTCTCCACTTCGGCGAAGACCTCGTCGATCGACTCCATCGCTTTGAAATCAGCTGCCTGCCCGAAGTATTTGACGCCGGCAAGATGGGTGAACGTGGCCTCGGGACCGAGATAGGCGACCAGAATTTTTTTCTGGGAAAGCCGGCAACTGGTAATGATCTCATGGAAGATGGAACGCAGCGCCGGTTCCGGAAAGACTCCTTTGTTCGCCTTGATCAGCCGGTTATAGATTGCCCGTTCCCGCAGAGGATCCCATTTGGCACGTTTTTCCTCGTCTTTGAGACGACCGATGGCCTTGGCGCAGTCGATCCGTTCCTTGAGCAGATCGAGAATGGTGTCATCGATGGCATCTATCCGGGTTCTGATTTTATTGATTTCGAATGAATTGTCTGTCATGGTAGGGCGGCGGATGACATGGATTGTTAACGGCGGAACCGCGGAGGTAGCTGGTGTGAGCACAAGTTCTCATTATGTAGGTAAAAGAAGGGTGTATGTCAAGCATTAAAAGGGCGGTCAACGGGCGGCTCGGTTTCGGCAAAGGATGTCGTCGCCGGGTCTGCGATAATTTTGAAATGGGGTCGACATCCCGGGATGGGATCGGGTTGACAGGAAAATGACACGAAAAACGACAGAAAAAACCTACGCTGAAATTAACGCCAGGATCAAGGCCGGCAAGGCGGTGGTCGTGACCGCAGAGGAAATGGTCACCATTGTCCGGGAGGAAGGGGCCGAGGCGGCGGCACAGCGGATCGACGTGGTAACGACCGGCACGTTTGCCCCGATGTGTTCCTCGGGAGCATTTCTCAATTTCCGTCAATCGGTGCCGACCATCAAGGCCTCCCAGGTCTGGTTCAACAAGGTACCGGCTTACGGCGGCCTCGCTGCAGTCGATGCATATCTCGGGGCGACCGAGCCATGCGAAGACGACCCGCTCAACAAGGTCTATCCCGGAGAGTTCAAATACGGCGGAGGCCACGTCATCGAAGATTTGCTCAAGGGCAGAACGATTTTGCTCGAGGCCAAGGCGTACGGCACCGACTGTTATGCGGCACGTAAAATGAAAAGAGAAGTCACGTTGGCCGATCTTCCCCATGCCCTGCTCTGTAACCCCCGTAACGGCTATCAAAATTACAATTGTGCGGTCAATCTATCCGACAAAGTGGTCTATACCTATATGGGTATGCTCAAACCGCACTGCCGCAATGCGACTTATTGCAGTGCCGGCGAATTAAGTCCGTTGCTCAACGATCCCTTGTACCGGACCATCGGCATCGGTACCCGTATTTTCCTCGGCGGCGGTATCGGGTATGTGACCTGGCACGGGACCCAGCATAATCCTGCGGCTCCGCGAGGCGATAACGGGGTGCCGCGCCGACCGGCCGGTACCTTGATGGTCCAGGGCGATCTGCACCAGATGCAGGCAGCCTGGCTGAAAGGGCTGTCGATTTTAGGCTATGGCTGTTCACTGGCGGTCGGACTCGGCATTCCGATTCCGGTGCTCAACGTGGAAATCGCCGCGGCGACCGGTGTCAGTGACCAAGATATTTATACCCAGGTGGTCGATTACGGAACCGATTACACGAACAACGTCGCCAGGACGTACGGAGAGGTCAGTTACGCGGAATTGAAGAGCGGTGCGATCGTCGTCAACGGCATGACGGTTCCGACGGCACCGTTGTCAAGTGTCGTCAAGGCGCGGGAGATAGCAGAGATCCTGAAGGATTGGATCGGGCAGGGCCGGTTTCTGCTGCACGAACCGGCGCAATTGTTGCCGGGACCGCAGTGAGCGTGATGGGCAGCCGTGTAACGAAGAAATATCAAGAGCTGCTCGATCTCCTCCGGACGCTGCCGAAGCTGGCCGTCGCCTATTCCGGCGGGGTCGATTCAACACTGCTTTGCCACGCCGCCATCACGGCCAAGGGGCCTGAACAGGTGCTCGTCCTGTTGGCGACATCGTGCCTGCTATCCCGCCAGACGATCTTAGCTGCAGAAGACGTCATCAACTCCTTTTTTCCGGCCACGACCAGGTTCCATCGGGTGGACATCAATCCTTTGGCCGACCGGGCCTTTACCGCCAATGACCGGCAGCGTTGTTATCTCTGTAAATCACGGATCTACGACCGGCTGGTTGCGGAAATGTCCCGTCTGGGGTTTTCAACCCTGGTCGACGGCACCAATCTCGATGATCTCAAGCAGACCAGACCGGGGCTGAGAGCTCTCCAAGAGCGGGGCATTCGCATGCCGCTGGTGGAAATCGGCTTTACCAAGGCTGACATTCGCGAGGCGGCGCGCCAGGCCGGGTTGCCCAATGCCGAACTGCCGTCGAATTCCTGTCTGGCAACCCGGATTGCCACCGGCACCGCCATCAACCGGGAGCGCCTCAGCGAAATCGAAGCATGGGAAGAAGAAGTTCACAGCGCCGGTTTCCCGGGCTGCCGGGTTCGACCGCGGGGTGATTACGTTCACCTGGAGGTGCAGGAGGCCCACTGGAAGCGGTTGGCCGACCCCGCTGTGCGCTCCAGAATAGCAGCGTATTTTCAGGCAAAAGGATTTGCCACGGTGATGGTCGATCTGGTAGGTCGCTGATAGTTTTGAGCAAAAACTTTGTATTCTTTACCTTTTTTGTGATTTAATTCTTGATTAAGGGGAATGATTCAATTATGCTACTCCCGTTTCTCGCCGTAAAAGCCCGTAAATCAAGGGGTGTGGAGGATTGTAAAGGGCTTTTATATTTGTGCAAAGTATGACTTTTTTCTTTTGACAATTGTTTTTTCTTTGATTAAAGCATCATACTCAAGGAGAAAGGGAACAGCGCAATCGTTGCTGTTACTCAGCTAAGAACGAATCAGCAGGGAGGAATTCATGAACAAAAAGGAACTGATTGAAAGTATCGCAGGAGCAGCCGAGATCAGCAAAGCCGCAGCAGAGAAAGCTCTGAACGCGGCCATGGCAGCCGTTGCCGACGCTTTGAAGAAAGGCGACAAAGTTACCTTGGTTGGATTCGGAACGTTCTCCGTTGCTAAACGGGATGCTCGTACCGGACGCAACCCGCAGACCGGCAAATCTATCAAAATTCCGGCTAAAAAGATCGCCAAGTTCAAAGCAGGCAGTAAACTGTCCGACGCCATTAACTGAGCAGACAGTAGGATATTCCTGGCAGGTTAAGAAAAGTTCCGTAAAGTTCTGGAATTCATTGAGCTGAAGTCGGGACGTGGCTCAGTCTGGTAGAGCACAGCGTTCGGGACGCTGGGGTCGGAGGTTCGAATCCTCTCGTCCCGACCATGAATGATAGCCGAATCGAAGAGAATTATACGTACGCGTAACTTGATTAGCATGCTGGCAGGGTAAAAAGCCGCTCCCCCCGGGAAGCGGCTTTTTCTTTTATGAAAAAACGTCTCCGTTCAGGATTTACTACCGGTGCCTGTGCAGCGGCAGCAGCCAAGGCTGCCGCCGAGACACTGTTGCGCGGTATCCCTCCGATGAGCGTCGAGATACCGTTTCCGGACGGTTCGCGTTTCGTCTTTCAGGTCCTGTGGGGCTGTTTGTCGGACGGCGCCGGCGGGGCGGCGATTATCAAGGATGCCGGCGACGATCCGGACGTTACCAATCACGCCGAAATTATCGCCTGGGTACGTCGCCGCCTTGATGATGGCAGTACGGGTACCGAGCAGGTCAAGATAACCGGTGGCCGAGGTGTCGGCCGGGTCACCAAGCCTGGCCTGGCGGTACCGGTCGGACAGCCCGCTATTAACCCGGTGCCGCTGCTGATGATCCGCGCCGCTGTCGGCGAGGTGCTGGGCGCCCTGAACTGTTCGGAACAAGAACGGTTAGAGGTGTGTATCGAAGTTCCCGCCGGCGAGGAACTGGCGGTTAAGACGCTGAACCGGCGGCTCGGAATTATTGGCGGCATCTCAATTCTCGGTACCACCGGCATCGTTCGGCCGATTTCCGCCGAGGCCTGGACGGCCACCATTGCGGCTTCGATGGACGTCGCCGAAGCGGCCGGCCTGAGCGAAATAATCCTCTCGACCGGAAGGACTTCGGAGCGGGTGGTGGAGACCTTGATCGGCGCGCCGGAAGAGGCGCTGGTAATGATGGGCGATTATCTCGATTTTTCCCTGCAGGAAGTGCGCAAGCGATCATTCCGGCACGTACACATGGCGGCCATGTGGGCGAAATTGCTCAAAGGAGCCATGGGGATCGCCCAGACTCACGTGCGGCACGGCATGCTGGAGGTGACGGCAATTTGCCGGTTTCTCGATGAGCACCATGTCGCTTCGCAGACCGTGCAGGCCGTCGCCGAGGCCCATACGGCCAGAGAGGTGTTGGACATCCTCCGCCGGCGCCAAGATGATGCGATTATCGAAATGATCTGCCGGCTCGCACGACTGCACTACGAGCAACGTTGCGGGACTCCCGTTTCCGTTTATCTGGTCGGCAGTGACAGTACGGTAGTAGCCCGGGCATAGGTTGACGACGGGGCGTAACAATGACGACGATTCACGTTATCGGCTTGGTGGGGCAGCAGCTGCCCGACAAGATGCGGCAGCTGTTGACACCACCGGTGGCAGTCTTGGTTTGTTCCGCCGCCATTCGCGAAGTCATCGTCTCGCACCTGCCTGCCGCCGGCAACATCCGCTGGCTGTCCATAACCCCGCTGCATCATTGCCTGGGAGAATTACGGAAACAGCAGGAGGGTGACGGACCGATCGTCGTGGCGGTCACCGGCGATCCTTTGTTTTTCGGTTTTGGCCGTCTCCTGACTGATACATTTGCTGACCGGGAGATCATCTTCGAGCCATCATTGTCGACGATGCAACTCTGCTTTGCCCGCTTCGGCATTTCCTGGGATGACGCGCAGTTTCTCAGTCTGCACGGTCGGCCACTGCACCAGATCGAGCGGAAACTGCAGGCGGAGAAACTCTTCCTATTTACCGATCGCACCAATTCGCCGGCTGCCGTTGCCCGTTTTCTGATCGATCGTCTCGGCGAGCAGGAGGCGGGGCGTTATCATCTCTCGGTCGGCGAATGTCTGGCGACCGCACGGGAACGTTTGTTGACAGGGCGTCCGCAGGCGCTTGCCGAGCAGGTTTTTCACGAACCGAATTGCCTGATTTTACGCAACACGGCGCCTGCCACCGATGCCGACAAGCCGCGGTTTGGCCTGCGGGAGCAAGAGCTGGTGCACAGTCGCGGCCTGATCACCAAAAACGAGGTGCGGGCGGCAGTGCTGCATACGCTTGCCTTGCCGAAGCAGGGAGTGCTGTGGGATATCGGAGCAGGTTCCGGATCGGTCGGCATCGAGGCGGCCCGGCTCTTTCCCGAGTTGACAGTCTATTCGGTTGAGAAGAACGACATGGAACGTGCCAATATTCAGTCGAATCGACAACGGTTCCGCTGCTGGAATCTGATTGTCGTGCCGGGCACGGCGCCTTCTGCCCTCGCCCGACTGCCGCTGCCGGACCGTGTATTTATCGGTGGTTCCGGCGGTAATCTGCCATCGATACTGAAGTGCTTGTTCAACACGATTGCCGGATCGACGATAATCGTGTTGACTGCGGTGAGTGACCGGACCCGGTCGCAGGCTCCGCGGTTGCTTATCGATGGCGGGTATCGGGTGACGGTGAGCCGGGTATCGGTCAGCCGGTTTATCGGCGTCGACGGCGAGGAAACCAGGTTGAACCCTATCGATATCATCAGGGCTGAACGAGACGATGACTGAAAAACAATCAAAACCGGATGGAAAAGTCTATTTCATTGGCGCCGGACCGGGGGCCGTTGACTTGATCACGGTGCGCGGCCGGAGGCTCATCGACGCGGCCGACTGCATCATTTATGCCGGCAGTCTGGTAAATCCCGAGCTGTTCAAAGGGTGTCGGGTGCCGCTGCACGATTCAGCCGCACTGCACCTCGATGAAATGATCGAAATCATGGCCGCGGTGGTCAACCAGGGCGGTTCGGTGGCCCGGGTTCACACCGGCGATCCGTCGCTCTATGGTGCCATCGCAGAGCAGATAGCCAGGCTTGAGCAACGGGGCATCGCCTACGAGGTCGTACCCGGTGTCAGCTCGGCCTTTGCGGCAGCAGCTGCGCTCGGTGTCGAGCTGACGTTGCCCGAGGTGACCCAGAGCGTTATCATCACCAGACGGGAAGGGCGTACCCCGGTGCCGGAACGTGAATCCCTTCATCGGCTTGGTGAAGCGGGGGCGACGATGATGATCTTTTTGTCGGTCGCCATGATCGAAGGCGTTGTTGCCGATCTGCTGGCTGGCGGCTACCCGATCGACACTCCGGTGGCAGTGGTGATGAGGGCCAGTTGGCCCGACCAGAAGGTGGTGACGGGGACCCTTGCCGATATCGCTGCGACAGTGCAATCGGCCGGAATTGCCAAGACTGCGATTATCTGCGTCGGCAAGGTCTTCGGCAGCAAGCAGCCGCCGGCCCGGTCCCGGCTCTATGACCCTGATTTCAGCCATGGCTGCCGGCCTGGCGGAGGCCTGTGATGAGTAGCCAGCGGGCCGGGTTGAATAGCAGGGATCGCCACCGGTTCGAGACATTACTGGCCGAATCGGCCGTTCTGCACGGTCATCTCTGCGCCGGACAGGTTATTGGGGTGCGCATGAGTATGCTCGGATTGCGGCTCATCGGCATAGACGAACCGAAAGGGGCGGATCGAAAAAAACTGTACGTGATCGTCGAGATCGACCGCTGCGCCACCGATGCGATCCAGTCCGTTACCGGTTGCAGTCTGGGTAAACGGTCCTTGCGCTGGCTTGATATCGGAATCATGGCGGCAACGTTCGTCAATCTGGAGACCTCAGCGGCGGTACGTATCACCGCCCGGGAAGAGGCGCGGGAGTCGGCACGAACATATCGTCCTGACATCGTCGACAGGTATCAACGGCAACTGGCGGCGTACCAGGAGATGCCCGATGAAGCACTCTTCGCGGTGCAGCGGGTTCGCCTGACGTTATCTGAAAACGACCTGCCGGGCCGGCCGTTACGCCGGGTGTGCTGTCAACAATGCGGCGACTGGGTTCAGGATGGCAGGGAAGAGCGGGTCGGAGGACGCACCGTCTGTCGATCCTGTGCTCACGGAGCCTATTATACCGTCATCAACTAGGTGTGCCCGCCGGTGCCCGGAGGAGACTGCAATAGTGCTTTGCTGCACGGGTTTTTTCTAACCCCCATGTCAGCAACGAACGATGAAAATCGGTGCCGTGGTCGAATGGCTGGTTGGTTTTTGAAAGAAAGTGAGCGGGGGGACAGGTTAAAACCTGTCCCGCCGATTTTCATATATAAAAAAGGTAACATCAAACATATATCTATTGATTATGATCACTTTACTCGATTATGGCGCAGGAAATGTTCGAAGTGTACGTAACGCCGTCCGACGGCTTGGCTGCGAGCTACAAGACGTCACCGAGCCGGAGGATATACTTCGGGCCGAAAAGCTGATTTTTCCCGGTGTCGGCAGTTTCGGCTCGGTTATGAATAAATTGGTGGAAAAGGGCTACGTTGAACCGCTCAAACAAAGAATCGCCGCCGATAAACCGTTTCTCGGTATCTGTGTCGCACTTCAGGCGATGTTTGAAGCCAGCGCGGAATCGCCCGGTGTGCCCGGCCTCGGTATCCTGCCCGGAACGGTGCAGCGATTCACCGATCCGCGGTTGACCGTGCCGCAGATCGGTTGGAACGGCATCCGGCTGCATCGACAGTGCTCGTTATTTGACGACTACCGCGGTGAAAAACTGTATTTCGTCCACTCCTATCATGCCCGGATCGAGGACGTGGACGAACACTGGCTGTTGGCTACAACCGATTACGGGCAATCGTTTGTTTCCGGAATCTGTCAGGGCAATGTCGCGGCGTTTCAATTCCACCCGGAAAAAAGCGGTGCTGCCGGGCTCTCCATTCTGGACCGGTTTCTACAAAACGAATCGATCACCGTGCAACCTGGCGGGTCCACCTTGGCCGGCGAGAAAACGCACCTGGCCAAACGGGTCATTGCCTGCCTCGACGTGCGGAGCAACGACCGGGGAGATCTGGTGGTGACCAAGGGTGATCAATACGACGTGCGGGCAGATGGCGAGGTTCGCAACCTCGGCAAACCGGTGGAACTTGCTCAGCGATATTTCGAAGAAGGTGCCGATGAAATCACTTTCCTCAATATTACCGGTTTCAGGGATTTCCCACTTGCCGACCAACCGATGCTCGAGGTGCTGCGGCGGACGTCGGAGAAGGTGTTCGTACCGTTGACGATCGGTGGCGGCATACGTGCCTTTACCGATTCAGGCGGGGTGTTTCATTCCGCACTCGACGTCGCCTCCGAGTATTTTCGATCAGGGGCGGACAAGATATCGATCGGCAGCGACGCGGTGTATACCGTCGAGGCCTTCCTGGCGAGCGGACAGGCCACCGGCAAGAGCGCCATCGAGCAGATTTCCGCAGTCTACGGTGCACAGGCGGTGGTCATCTCGGTCGATCCCCGCCGCATCTATGTCTCCGATCCGGAGCAAACGACCCATCAGGTGATAGCCACAGCGCAGCCAGGACCAGGCGGCGAGCGATACTGCTGGTATCAGTGCACCGTAAAAGGGGGGCGTGAAGGGCGGGATATCGATGTCATTCAATTGGTCACGGTATGCGAGCGACTCGGGGCCGGAGAGATCCTGCTCAATTGCATCGACCGGGACGGCACCAACAGCGGTTTTGATATCGAGTTGATCAATCACGTCAAAGAACGGGTGAGTATTCCGGTCATCGCCTCGAGCGGCGCCGGCAGTCCCGAGCACTTTGTCGAGGTGTTCGAGCAGACCGGTGCGGAAGCGGCCCTGGCTGCCGGTATCTTTCATCGCCGTGAGATTGGTATCCAGCAAGTCAAAGCAGCATTGGTCGAGCGGGGCATCTCCTGCCGCTAACAGGAGCAGCGGTTTAGTTTTCAGCGTTGCGCGGTAAGAGAGAGGAAGGAGAGACTGGCTAAAAAGGATTCGCCCTCGCTGGCAAAAGACGGGGCCGGCTTGCCGGAAGACTGCCGTTCCTGATAAAACAGGTCGATTCCGAGGCGATCATTATCGGGGTGGACACAGATCAAACCGGTGTTTGAGACGATGGTAAACGGCTGAGCCGAGAGCTCGTGCGATCCTTCGGCGCGGTGGTCTTCATAGCATTGCCGATAGCGGACGCACCTTTCGGATTTTTCACTGATGTCAAAAGAGAGGCGGACATTGCGGATCAACGATGGATCAACGCTGATCAGTTTCCGTCCTTTCACATGGGCAAGAAAATCATTTATTTCGGGAAATTCCTCACTGAAATGTACTTCAGTGGCGCGACTTGCGATCGAGTAGGTGTCGGAATCCACTTTTTTAACATAAAAGAGGCTATCCCGGTTGACTCGCTCATACCACCCCTGGCCCGGCGGCGGGAGCACTGAAAATCCGAGGGTGCTGATGCGTGGCGTATTGGTGTAGACCGGGAGGTACCGACCGGTATTGTCGGCACAGCCGCAGCATGAAAAAGTGACCAGCAGCGCTGTTACGAGCACCCAAAAGCGGGCAGACATCATGACCTCTTTGCTTAACATATTGAAAACAAACAAGAGTAGGGTAGAGTTACCATTGTCCATGATTGATGTCAACGAGAAAGAGCAGTGCGGCGCAGTCCTTGTCGGCGGCGAAACTCTTTTTCGATACATCGGGAAGAGGGGAAGCGGACTTTAGATGTACGGCGTCAAATTTCTTGCAATTCGCTCCGTCAGCGGTTGGATTACCACGCTTGCCGTGATGGTATTGGTATTGTTTGGTGTATCGACCGCGACGTATAAAAAAGGGCTCGAGGAACTCGCCGAGCAAAGCTCCGTTCAACTCGACCTGTTTGTCCTCTATCTTCGTGGGGTGCTCGGCAAATATGAGAGCCTCCCGGAGCTGCTCGCGCGGGACAAGAACCTGGTCGGTTTTTTGATCAATCCGGGCGGGCGGGAGCGGATCGAGGCCTTCAATCGCTACCTGCAGACAGTCAACGACATCAGCAACGCTTCCGACACCTATCTGATGAACAAGGACGGCTTGACAATTGCCGCAAGCAACTGGCAGGATGAGCGCCCCTTCGTCGGTCGGAATTTCAGTTACCGGCCTTATTTCCAGCAGGCGATGAAAGGGCGGCTCGGTCGATATTTCGCCCTCGGTACGACATCGATCAAGCGCGGTTATTATTTTGCCTATCCGGTGCGTTTGGAGCACGAGATTCTCGGCGCAGTGGTTATCAAGATCGATATCGACTCCGTCGAAAAGAGTTGGGGGTATCATGACGCAACGTTTATCGTTACCGACCCCGAAGACATTATTTTCTTGACCACTCGGCCCGACTGGCGGTTTCGAACCATCGGCGAAATCTCGCCGCGTACGCTGGGCCTGGTAAAGAAAAGCCGGCGGTATCCTGATGCCGATATTCGGCCTATCGCTATGCGCCGGATTCAGGATTATCCATTCGGTAAGGTAATCACGCTTGATGAGCAGAGTGGCACCATCTCGGCAACGGTACTACAGCAAGTCAGGATGATGGATGAGGCCGGTTGGAACGTCCATATTTTGTCCGATACCCGCCCGCTGCGCAAGCGGATCCTCGCTACTAACGTACTGGTCGGTGCGGCGATTATCATTTCCTATCTGCTGCTGACGGTTCTCGCCCAGCGCCGGCGACGGCTGGCTGAGATCAAGCGATTTGAAGATAGGAGCCGCCAGGCCTTGCAGGAAGCCAACGAACACCTGGAAACCAGGGTACAGGAGCGAACTGCCGAACTGGTCGAGGCCAACCGGAAGCTGCTCAGCGAGATCCAGGAACGAAAGAGCACCGAAGAGGCATTGCGGCGAACCCGATCGGAATTAGTGCACGCCGCCAAGATGGCCACTCTGGGACAATTGTCGGCGGGGATCAATCACGAGTTGAACCAGCCTCTTGCCGCTATCCGCAGCTACGCCGATAATGCCCGGCAATTTCTGGAAAAAGGCAGAGAGATCGAAGCGGCCTGGAACATGGCCCAGATCAGCGAACTGACCGACCGCATGGCCCAGATCGGCATTCAGTTGAAAGAGTTCTCCCGCAAGAGCAGCGGCAAGCAGGAGATCGTGCCGCTGCATGGGGTTATCGACGGCGCGTTGGAGATCCTGGCCTCCGGTATCCGGAAGAACAAGATCGCTGTGCACATCCGAATCCAGCCGGAGAATCTGCAGGTCTCCGCCAACCAGGTTCTGCTTCAGCAGGTGCTGGTGAACATTTTGAACAATGCGATGCAGGCCGTTGAATCATGCCTGGAGAAAGAGATCGCCATCGACGCCTGTGTTGAAGACGATCGGGCGCGACTCGTTATTCACGATAGCGGTCCCGGTATTGCCGGGGACCATGTCAAAGAGATCTTCGACCCGTTTTTTACTACCAAACAACCGGGGCAGGGGCTTGGACTGGGCTTGACGATCAGTAAACGCATACTCAGGGAGATGGGCGGCGCCATCGTTCTTGAACCGGCGGAATCAGGGGCCCGGTTCGTCATCTCCTTGATCATAGTGGACCAGCAGAATGAAAACGAGCAACAAAGTACTCTTTATCGACGATGAAAAGCATATCCGGCAGGCCAACACCCAGACGCTGGAACTGGCCGATATGGAAGTACTCTGCCACGAAACGGCGGAAGCCGCCTTGCCCGCCATCGATGCGCACTGGCCGGGGGTTGTCGTCTGCGACATCAGGCTGCCGCAGATGGACGGCCTGGCCTTCATGGCAGCGGTACGGAACATAGACCGTGATCTGCCGGTCATCCTGATTACCGGTCACGGTGATATCTCCACTGCCGTTCAGGCGATGCGCGACGGTGCCTATGATTTTATCGAAAAACCCTATTCCTCGGAACGACTGGTCAAAACGGTGCAACGGGCCTTGGAGAAACGGGCCCTGACTCTGGAAAACAGGACGTTGCGCCGGGAACTGGAAGCGCAGGAGGTTCTCGGTCCGCGGATTATCGGTCGCACCGTTCAGATGGAAGCGCTACGCGCCACCATCGCCCAGATCGCCGATACCGGAGCTGACGTGTTGATCACCGGTGAGACCGGAACCGGCAAAGAACTGGTGGCCCGCTCCCTTCACGAGCAGAGCCGCCGGCGATCGAGGAACTTCGTAGCGGTGAACTGCGGGGCAGTCAGCAATTCGTTGATCGAGAGCGAGTTGTTCGGCCATGAGGCCGGAGCGTTCACCGATGCTCGCGAGCAGCGGATCGGCAAATTCGAATATGCCAACGGCGGGACGCTGTTGCTCGATGAAATCGAATCAATGCCCCTGAGGGTGCAGGTGCACCTGTTGCGGACGCTGCAGGAGCGAACGGTCGAGCGACTCGGGTCGAATAAACCGATTTTGCTCGATCTGCGGGTCGTTGCCGCGGCAAAATCGGACCTCAAAGAACTGACCGGCATGGGAACCTTCCGTGAAGATCTCTATTATCGGCTTAGTGTCGTGCAACTGCGTCTGGCGCCGCTCCGTGAACGCCGTGAAGATATCCCGCTGCTTTTTCGCCACTTCGTCCTCGTTGCTTCGCACCGGTATCAGCAGGAAGCACCGTTGCCGGACAACAGCCAGATGAATGCCCTTATGGCCTATTCCTGGCCGGGCAACGTACGTGAACTGCGCAATGTGGCCGAGCGCTATGTACTGCTTGGGGCGCAGAATGACTGGCGGATCGACCGGTTGATGAGCGGTTCCGTTCATACCGAGGCCCGCAGCCTTGCCGAACAGGTAGAGCGGTTCGAACGCAGCTTGATCGAGCAAGCGCTGGCTGCCAGTAATGGATCGATCAAAAAGGCCATGGACACCTTGTTTATTCCGCGCAAAACCCTGTCAGACAAAATGCGTAAGTACGGTCTTGATAAGAGCGATTTCAAAGAGTGACGGCGAGAGTTTGCCGAGGATTTCTGCGGTTCCGCTCCCGACACTTTTCGAGCAACCTGGAAATGATTGGTTTTCAGGAGACAAAACAGAGGCTAAGGTCAAATTCTTAGGCGGATTTCCCCCTCTCTGGTGGGCAACAATTGGCGGAAATCCGCCAATTGTTGCAACAAAATGATTCCCGGCTGCACTTTGTCGCCCACTATGTCGACCAGATCTTTTTTGTTTCTGTCTGGACTGTTCTTTGCATGCTTTCAGGTGTTACCCCGCACCCGACGATATTAGCTTCGTCGTGCCGTGCAGCCTGTTCGACAACCATGTTCAGGACTGCTCCGGCCAAGGGACAAACCAACACAATGAGGAGGAGTTGTCATGTTGCGAAAGGTTACCCAGATTCTTGCCATTACGGCGGTATCAAGTATGCTGGCGATCGGCACCGCAGTCGCTGCCCCGATTACCATCAAGTTCGCCCACGTTGTTGCCGAGAACACCCCGAAAGGACAGGCAGCCAACAAGTTTCGGGACCTGGTCGCCGAGCGCATGGGTGACAAAGTTGTTGTCGAAGTCTTCCCGAACTCGCAGCTTTTCGGTGACGATACGGTACTGGAGGCCATGGCCTTAGGTGACGTGCAACTGGCTGCCCCGAGTCTTTCCAAGTTCGATCGCTACACCAAATCGCTGCAGGTGTTCGACCTGCCGTTCCTGTTTTCCGATATGGCCGCTGCCGAGCGTTTCCAGCAGAGCGACATCGGTAATGAGTTGCTGATGTCCATGGAGAGCAAAGGGTTGATCGGCCTCGGTTACATCCATAACGGCCTGAAGCAGATTTCCGCCCATAAACCGCTTCGTGTGCCGGAAGATGCCCGCGGGCTCAAATTCAGGATTCAGGCATCCAACGTGCTGGCCGCCCAGTTCGAAGCGCTTGGCGCCATGCCGTTGAAAAAGCCGTTTTCCGAGGTCTTCACCCTGCTGCAG
>NPIE01000953.1_pt1 | contig 30718 bp, 34 predicted proteins | sample 8637661 | NCBI WGS metagenome assembly NPIE01 (sample SAMN07420842, study PRJNA396082) | bioreactor metagenome | isolation source: sample BA12 brine-fed electro-methanogenic bioreactor BA | place: Japan: Kochi | collected 2016-12-09 | reverse complement strand
TACAGAAGATTTGGGACTTGACCTGCTTTGGGGAACGCTGCTTGTACTTGCTTTACTGGCTTCTACACTTCCATTTCCTTTTCACGAAAGAGCTGTTTGGGTTTTTACAGTGATCGTCGGGTTTATTGTAGATTATTTGAGTACCCGGCGCGAAAGAATACGGCACAAACGGCTATCAAGCAAACGCAAGTAAACACACCGGTTAGAATTCTTCTGCAGCACGCGCAAGGACGAGATTTTTTTCCTCTTCACTTGGTTGGGTATAGATAGCTGTTGAGGTGATGTGAGCATGACCCAGAATCGCCTGCACCTCGGTTAGCGGCGAACCGTTGGCCAGCAGGGTCTTGGCCAGGGTGTGGCGCAGCATGTGAGGCGATACTTCCTGGGGATCGATGCCGGCCTTGATCGCATACTTGTCTATCATTCGGCCAATTGTGTCGGTGTCCAGCCCGCTGCCCCGAGTAGACACAAACACATGATCATCGTCTGTATCTGGTCGGCTTGCTAAATACTCCTCTAAGGCGGTTTTGGTGGAGTAGGGTAGGGGAATGACGTTGGAACGCTTGCCTTTTCCGTATAGCACGGTCAAGGTAGCCTTCTGCCGTTTCTCCGTCCAGGTGATATCAGACAACCGCAACGCCACCAACGAACCCACCCGGATGCCAGTATCCACCAGAACCCGCAAGATGGCGTAGTTGCGCTTTGCTAGTTTGTGGCGGTCTCGCTGGGCTTCCCGGAGCAGGGCCCGGATGACGGACTTCTCCAGGCTCCTAGGGCCTTCCTGGGGGACGGGGGGGATCTTCACTCCCTTGGCTGGCAGCTCACTGATAAGCCCTTGCTCAGCTGCCCAGCGGCTGAAGCGCTTTAGAGTTGAAAGCCGGCGCTTGACGGTTGAGGGCTTGAGACGCAGCTTGTCTACCAGTGCGGCTTTGTAAAGCACCACGTTCATGGCGGTCAAATCTTCCACCTGTGGCGGTTGGCCGTGGCGCTGTTCAAACCAGCGGCCAAAGTGGTTCAAGTCATTTTTGTAGGTTCGGCGAGTATTGGTTGAGATGTCTCCCAACCACTCAAAAAACGCTTCAGTGTGAGCTTCCATCAGTGTATCCCGAATGAAAATAGTGGCCATTTTGTGATACAGAGCGCTCGGCTACCCGAGAGATCTTCGGGTAGTATAGCAAAACATTCGGGATACTGTATAGTATCCCGAGTAAAAAGGCGAGACATGAACTCCAAAACTATAAGGAAGAGATAATCGGAAATTCAGAACGAAAAACGGTCTCAAGGCTAGCAATCTCAGGTTGAAATGATTGCCAAACACCTTGTTCTGACAGTTCTGGAGATTGAAACGTACAATGGAAACCCATAACCCGACTTAAGCCTGAATCAATCGCCGCAGTTAAGGTCGTGACACCAGCCAAGGTCGGTTCTGTGGACAAAAAACGAAAATATACACGCTCCACAAGCCACTTTCTATCGTTGTGGTCAGAAACCATCTCTCTCTCAATACTAATGGACTGTACTTCTCTAGGAGCGTCCAGAGCAATTAAGGTTTCCTCTTTTGAAATTAGAGTTTCGAATTTTTCAGTGGGCACCAGAGGCAACTTCTGCTCAAAGGAAAGAGCCCATAGTGGCATTTCTGTTTCCACCGACATGAGGTAAAAAGCGCCAACTTGTAAAGGGTTATAGTTGCTATCAAACCGTGCTGTATAACGGATAAGCTGATCCTTCAATGCGCCTTGGTAAGCTGATGCATGAATGTTATCGGGCGATTCTTTCAAGATTGTGTATTAATTTATTGCCTTATAGAAATTAACCTACAATAACATAAACTACACAAGAATTCATGTATAATGGAATTGGTTTGAGTTGTGGGGGAGACAGGAAGTGTATATCACCTCAATTGGCGGGTTATTGATTGATTTGATTTTTGATACTCCTGAGTGGCCTAAACCAGGACTATCCGTAACTACGAATAGCTATCATGTTGAGGCCGGCGGTAAGGGGTTAATTCAAGCCGTATCTGCAGCTCGACTCGGAGTTCACAGTGCAATAATCGGACGAGTTGGTGATGATATTTTTGGCGAGAGCCTGATAAAGGTTCTAGATTATGAAGACGTGGATAGAAGATACTTAATCCAAGACCGACAATATCCAACGGGCGTTGTTGGTGTTATCCGCAAAGATTTTGGTGAAGAGGGGTATATAGGTGCTCAGGAAGCTAGCAGAGAACTTAAAAAAGAACACATAGACGATGCAGCAGAACTGTTTGCCAACAGTGATGTTTTGATCCTAAATCTTGATGTTGGCACTGAAATTATTTCCTACACACTTGATTCGATAGCCAAACACTCACCCCCAGCTCATCAAATTAGACTTATCACCCTATCTCCACCACAAAAGATAGAAGCATCTTTGTTAAAACAGTGGGCTAAAACCCTAGAGTATTTTGTTGTAAATGAAAAAGAGGCAACAATTGTGCTTGGAAAAGAAAAAATTTCAGGCGAAGAAGCCGCCCAGCAGATTGTAAACATCACAGGAAAACAAGCCTTGATCACCGAAGGTTATAATGGCGGGTGGTTCGCTTCAAAAAAAGAAGCATTCGTTTTTAACCCAATACCGGTGAGTCCTGAACATGTGCTAGGTTTTCGGGGGGCAAAAGACGTTTTTTGTGTGGGCTTTGCTTCGGCTCTGATCCAAGGGAGCAGTTTGCATGATGCTATTCTTTATGGATGTGTTGCAAGTTCACGAATGTTGTTCAACTCGTCGGCGATTTTAGCCATACCCGATACGCATTCCATCCAAGGTACTATAAGAAAATTGTTAAATACTGGCTTTAAAATAATATAGGGGCATTTCGCGAAAAGGATTCAAGATGGTAGTCCTTTGGGTTGGTGTAATTGCCTTTTTCCTTTTTGGCATTGTATGTTTCTATACATACGATCAACTTGAATATACTAATTTCCTACTCACAAGGCTGGTCTTTTGGAAAAACACCGTTTTCACACTTGTTGGTGGTAGTGTTGTTGTTAATGTGACGGCAACAATAATCGAGCGGAATATTGACTCCTCAGTTCGAGAGGTGTTGGTCATAGTCTTTGTAGTATTGTCTGCTTTCTTTGCTTTTCTTGCTTTTAGATGGCTCCTAGATTACTCAAGGAGTAGCCTTAATCTCACTGAAGCAGGCCGGCGAATTCAACACCTTTTTTTGTTTTCAGGGGCATTTTTGGTATTTATTGTGCTGGGTGTTATGAGCACAGAACCATTTTGGCAGCAGCCTGAACCACTTCCTGAATGTAGCCAGGCTGCTATTCCGATCTACTGTGAACCAAGTAGATTGGGCATTGAGGAATTGCTGTCTGATCTGGTTGTGCAACTTGTTATTATGGGAATGACGTCTGGTTTGAGCTTCTGCCTATCGCTTCTTATTCCCTCATGGAACAAACAGCGGAGAACAGCCTAACAGTTTTGCTGAAAATGAGGAGTTTGTGATGGAAAACAAAGCTGCACTTTTGGATCTGACAAAAGAACTGCGCCGCTATCAAACTGTCAGAATATTGCTACAAGTTCTTTGGTTGTTTTGGTTTCTGGCAGTCATTGTGACTTTGTTCCAGAACGATCATCCGTTTGCTATCCTCACGTTTTTTGGTGTGGGGATATTCACAATAGTTGCTAATGCAGTTGCGTTGTATTACTCCTTGGCCAGTATGGATCTAGAACAATTTACCGCCTCATCAACTTATTCAGATGCTAGATTTCTATCGGCCACCCTCGGAGGTAGTTTACTTTTGCTCTATCGATATGCTCCTCTGACTCCTTTATCAGGATTGACTGTAGGATCTTTAATTACCATCTTGTTGCTGGTGGGCTTCTATGGGGCATGGTGCTACCAAAGAAGACGCCTTACACAAGATCTCCTATACATGGCTTTCGCAAGATATGGGCGGGGTGTACATACAGCGGAAAATGGTGAATTCAACCAAAGCTATACAATAGACAATAACTACATCCCTCAAGAAACTACAAGAACCCGCAATGAGAGGCTCAAAACAACTATTTTCATGGGAGTTCTGTTAGTTTTGCCGGCGCTGGCAGCCTTTTTGCCTATTGCGTTATGAGGCCAAAGTAATGATATGACGAGCAATATCCTGCTGTATACAAGTAATGGAGGAGAGGCTGGCAAGTCTTTCACACTATTGAATACGCTAGCCTACTTTATTAAAAAGCGAGAGCAAGAAGAAAACGAATCCAATCATCACATATTAGTAATAGACGCCAACAAACTGAACGCCAACCTGTTTGAAGAATGGTTACTTGCGTTTAGGGGACAGATCTCTGATTTTCCACAGACGCCATTGAAGCTAAATAACAATATAGAGGTGACGCTTCAATACTACGTGATATGCAAAAATATATTCGTTGTGCGTTCTCAAAAAACAACTTCAGATGTTCACCTTCTCTCTCTTTTGTCTTCAATTCTCGAAAGCAAAAAACCCATTCTTGATGGAAAGTTGAATCCATCGCTTATCAAAACGGTATTGTTAGATACACATCTTTCACTTTATGAACAAACCAAGGAATTTGAGACTTCCGATCTACTCAAGTATGATCTGTACCCGTGGATTATCTGGCAACCGTATTCCCTAAATAGCTCAACAATGAGAAATGAGCATCGGAAAGCTCTTAGAAGCCTGATGTCACAATTTGAAAAAGTACAACCTTTTCACATACTAAACCCAAAACTACCAAAGGAAACAAGCACCTCTCCGCGCGGATTTGGGTGGGGGCGTAAACCCGATTCTCCGCAAATTGCAAGTTACAATCGATTCTGGAACCTTCTCCCCGGAGACCCCATAGAGGTTGAAGATTTCTTGACGATCGTTGAGCAGCGTATTGTTGATAGGTTTGGATTCGTAGGACCGTTAAACGAAATAAACCTAAGTAGAATGCACCTAAAAATTGGGGAAGTCCTTTTGGACACCTGTACTTACACAGATGGTGCTCGGGGCTATGGCTACACAGGCGCCTCACATAGAAAAAGCAACATCTTTGCCATTCCCACATACGATCCTAGTATGGCTAATCTAAAACAGGGTGGCAGAACGCTTGTCAACCTATATGAAGAGAGTCTTAGAAAGGCTCAAGATAGGCGACGTGGTGACTGTTCAATTATTGGGCTGTCGGAAGCTCTAGGCCCTGTTTACTTGAATCTGGAAAAATACCTAGAACACTTCTTCCCTATTCAAGGCAAATAGATGCCAGCTGAAAAACAACTCCAGTCTCACAACGCGACATGTTCGACAAACACAAAACACCTTCATTGACGAAACCCTGTTTTGTTTCTCAGCGTCCGTTAACTTGTTTGTTCGCCCCCTTTTTGAAGCATATTGTTGCAGGCCGCCAGCTCATTTCTAGGGTGCCGCTCATGTTATCGGGTTCTTCACGGAATCAGCTCTGTTCACAACGCTCTGTCAAAAGGAAGGAGAATCTCTTCCAGATAACCATACACCACCAGCGCCACCACAGGTTGAGGGATCAGAGCCAGGTCCATTGTCGCCGGCGCTTCTGCCTCCTCCCGGTTATACAACTCCGGATTCCTGGCAAACATCTGGTGGGTCAACTCTTCGGCGGCTCGCTGCCGGTCGGCCTCTATTTCCTCCTCGGTCCGGGGGTCCTCGCTGATCAGTGTCAATTTTGTGTGTGAGGATAGTTCAATCAAAGGCCTGGAGTTGACGCCAAACTGGGCCACCTCCCGGGATGCAAACATCTCGGTTTGCTGGGGTTTTTCTCTTTCCCTGTCTCGCTTCTTTTGTGCCTCAGTTCGGTTGTCCACCGGCTCGCCGGTGAACATGTCGTACTGCAACGGAATTTGTCTTTCTTTACTCATCGTCTTGCGGCAAACAACCACTACGTATAATCGTCCAACAGCCGGTCGCCCCAATCTTCCATCTCCGACCAGGCTCCATCTTCGTCTGTTAGATCCGCCAACAACTCGAACAACTGGCCCCGGGTCGATTGAGTTTCTTGGGTGGTATAAGCTTGAACCTGTTCCAACCGGCTCTGCAGCACTTCCAAGGCCTCATCTTTGGCCATCTCTTGCTCTTCCTTGTCCCTGGGTGGATCAGAGAAATACCAAAGCCACTCCTGCGCTAGCCACCGCTCGCGGTGCTCGTGAAAGCCCAGACCCCAGAAGGTGGCGTAGATCGGCGCTTGGCTTCCGGGTCGTTGCAGCGTCACAAACAGAAACTCGCCGTAGTTGTTGCTGGATTCAACTATCCGGCGAATAGTGGGGGTTTCGTCTTGAAAAAACGCCATGAAGCGCTCGTGGCTAACCCGGTCAAAGAGGGCTTCGCGATCAGTAAAGCCAAACTCGGTCTCTCGTTTGGGCAGTGGCGTCTTGAGTGTTTCGCTTGACATAAATGTTGATTGCTGCTGGTTAATCGTAGCCGCGGCGCTCTTGCTCGTGCCGCTCTTTTAGCTCCTGCAGGCTGGTGGCCTCAAAATATAAATCCCGCTCGATGGGCAGCCCCCAGGGGCCGCGGACGGACCGCAATTCCAACAGCGAAAAGTATCCCAGCTCCACCTCAAACCCGGATACCAGGCCAAAGAAGATATCCTCGCCGTCAAACTCGCTGGCGTACCAGGTCCAGTTGGAATCCGGGGTGAAATACTTGACCACGGCCTTGGCTGCCAGGCCTTCCTCCTCCCCGCTGTATAGCTCCGGCAACTGCTCTCGGATTTTGTCGGGCAGCAGCTCCATCGGCCTGGGAACCTGTGCTCCAAGCGACTCCAACTGTCGCACGTCCCCTATCCGCCCATTCTCCTGGTCATAAACAACCAGCAGATGGTCGTCGCTATCAAGGCCCACTAGCTCCAAGCCCTGGTCGTCCACTTTGGCCACTTGATAACCGACTTGCTCCGCGGTCCAGGCGGCTATCTCGTAGGCTTCGTCGCGGGTGCTTTTGAGGGGCAAATCCAGCTCGCCAAATAGGTGAACGATCCCGCCGGCTGCCGGGTCTGTGCTCTCCCACAAGTCATACATCTCCCCCGACGGGAAGACGATCACCGGAAACTTCTGACCCTTCGTCCAGTCTCGACCCACATATTCGGCGAGGATGTCGCCATCCAGATAAAACAAGCCCTCGATGGGTTGTCCGTCAAACGGGGTTGGTGTGTCTTTCTCTACCCATGCCATGTGCCTCCTTTTGCTTTGGCGAATATCTTGCTCACCACTGCAAGCGCCGTTTTTCGTGCAGCTCGTGCAGCTCATCAAGTGAGGCGGGTTCAAAATCGGGGTCGCGGGCTACCGGCTGGCCGGAGCGGCTCCGCCAGGTCATCAGGTCTGACAGGGAAAAATAGTCTTGCTCGATTTCCTCGGTGGCCACCAGCCCAAAAAACAAATCCTCGCCGTCAAACTCGCTGGCGTACCAGGTGAAGTAGCTGCCGGGTAGATAAAACTTGGCCAGGGCGGTTGAGGGTGTCTGCAAGCTGCGCTCAAAATCGATCTGAGGCAAGCGGGAACGTAATTCCTCATCCACCAGCTCCAAGCCTCTGGCTCGAGCCACCAGGCGCTTGTCCAGCTTCAAAAACTTTTCTGTTTCGGGGAGTTGTCCAAAAGTCGCAGTAGCATGGATTTGCAGGGCGTCTAGCAGCCATCGGCCATAGTTTGAGCCCAGCACGTCTTCAAGCAAAACCAGGGCCATCGAGGCCTGGTGTTCTTCCGGCAATTTAGCCCAAACCTCCACCAACTCGCTTTTTAGCTGAAGTAGTTGTTCTGGTGGTGGGTTAGCCTCTTTCATTTGTGAGGCGGGCTATTTGATGACAAGCAGCAGCTGATCACCTTGTAGGTAACCAATGAGGCTTGCGGGGTAAGCCCACACGAGGCAGCCAGTTACCTACAACTGACTGTAGTAGATTCTGCGGTTGCCCTCGATGTTTGCATTGTAGGCGGATGCAAAAACACTCAAACCCCTTGCTACGAGTTCGGGCTAGGGCTTATCCCGCAAGAGTCTAGGCAGCTACAGCCTAGCGAGGTCAGCAAAGCATATTTACCAGACAAAATCAAGCGCTACTTTCTCGCCTGAGGCGGAAACAAAGCCACCGGCTGTTCGCTGCCGCCCCGGTACCAGATCGGCTCAGTCAGGATGGTGTCTACCCGTACCCGCTCAAACGTGGTGAAGTAAAAAATCACATCGTTGTTGTCGGCGACTCTTTCGGTGGTTTCTTTGAGGTATTTTAACCTTCGGTCGCTGGTGGTAACGATCAACCACCGCCCGCTGTTGCCGCCAAATTTCTTCTCATATTCTGGGCTTCTAATGAAGGCAATTCCCGGCAAGATTTTATGATCGGCGAAGCGCTTGTTGGGGTGCGTGGCGTTATCCAGCTCCAGCAAAAGCCTGGAGCGGAAACGGTCTTCTCCCAGTCGGTGAACCAAGAAAAATCGGTCTGGGATGACTTGCCGCCGGGCTGGCTTCCCGGCCACTGTTTCGTACTCAACCTGGGTTGGATCAGCCCGTAGTACGCTCTCATTCACCCATTCGTACAACTCGAACTCTGGATACTTCTGGCAAGCTTTCTGGAGGATTATGGTGAAATCATTGACCCGTAGGTCGTGTTCCATGCTGTTCCAACCCGGCTCTTTGATGAAGTTGAGGTCTTTGACCTCTTCCCCTTTGGCCGCGGCCACAAAGTCGATGCCGGCTTTGTCCAGCCAGTAGAGGGTGCAACCGTAGCGGGTGCGGCCCATCCGGTTGGTGCGCAGGAGATACCCGTTGTGGAAGAGCTTCCCCAACCGATCTTGCGCCTGGCGCATCCCGGTGAACTCCAGCTCTTTGACCTGGTAGTCGGCCAGGCACCCGTCGTATTCGTAGATGTGCTCGAGGATTCGGCTGTCCCGGTCGGTAAGCACCATCGGCCAGTTGCCGGGATTGCGATCTCGGTCAATGTAGTCGCCCAAGCGTGGTTGTCTTGATTGCATCACAAACTGCACCCTTCCAGCATACACCAACACTCAACCGAAACCTGTTTCTTCAGAGTAATGTCCCTCTCTGAAATCAGGTCAACAGATTGTATTCAATATCTAGAATATTAAGGATAAGCTTTGCTCCCACAATAATCACTAAGGATGCAATCCCCAAATAAAACCAGACTTTGGTGCCTGTCTTCAATGTCTCAAGAGGTCCTTTGGGGAAAAAACGCCCCCTTCGTAATCTCTGCCAAAACGCAACAATGACACTTATGACTATCGGATAAAGCAGGTTCAACCAAGCAGGTTGAAATACGTAGTCCGCACCATTCCAACCAAGGTTCTTGTAGTGATTGGGTGTCAGGATAATATTCAGGGCATGCAGAAAGCAAGCGCCCAAATAGTATAGAGTCAGGTCTCTCTGTGTGTAGTATTTAGTTTGATGAACCATCCGTACGTATTATACAAAATGGGGGACGAGAACTCTCATCCCCCAGATGGGTAATTACTCACTAAAGAGCAGATCGCTGATGCTTTCAGCACAACTTTGTGCGTCGTTTACGTCCATAAACTTCATCAACTCGTAGGCTACAAGTTGCATGGCCTGGCCAATAACTTCTGCGCTCATACCTCCTACCGTGTTGTCAGGTAAACTTTGCGCCACACTTCCAATGACCTGGAGCAACTGCAGAGCTGTCATCCCACAGCCCACTGCAACATCTGCAACGTTGAGCAATATCTCGTCGATCTTGATCTCTGGCCACCCCGCTTCTCTCAAAGACACCCTTACGCTTTCCTGGAGAGTAGCACTCCCCTCATACGGTTGCCCCGGGTCAAGATCGTATCGATTTAGAGGATCTTCAGACGACAATACGGTAACCACCCTAAAACACCAGCGTGGATGTGGTCTGCGGCCAGACTCGTCCGAGTAGCAGTAACGGCCGGGTGGTAGAGGGCTATTGGGCTGCAAGACGATCGAGGTAGTATTCCAAGGAGTGGTGGAATACTCTATCAAATCTGTCAATATCTCTCGTCTGGTGATTGTGGTTGCGAAGGTTTGTGTGCCGCGAAGAATCGTTACCTGTACCGAAGTGTTGACTTCACCCCGCAGGAGTGAGACTGCCAGATCTTCAGAAGCTCCAATCTCTTGACCATTGACAGTTAGAAGGATGTCGTTTCTCGTCAGTCCCGCAGCTGCTGCGGCCCCTTGCGGATTTACCTCTGAAAAGAGAACTCTGCCTTGATTGGAGGATATTGTTGTTCCAATGCCCGCAACGATTTTGTTGAGGAATAGATGCCTTAAACTCAAGTTGTCCGACCAAACCATGACATTAGGCCTGGGGTCAGTTGTTTCCGGCACTTGGAGCAGCGGCTCTCCTACAACTTCTTGGCCAAGTGGGAAAGCTTCTCCTCTAGCGTAAAGATAGAATCCTGGTGAATCAAGAACAAAGTTGGGTGGGGGTTGGTCGGGTACTGAAGAGCCCTGACCACCACCAACAACAACGTCAAAACACCAGTGCCTTATAAAGGCTGCCGGCAACATAATATTGCCTTGACTGAAACAATAGCGCCCGTTTTGCAGTTGTGTTCTTGGTCTAAAGGCTAAAGCCCCGCCAGCCAGGGATTGAATGGTGTAATCAACAGATCCTCTGCTTGTTTCAGAAGATAGGTTGAGAAGGCTTGTGTCAAGTTCTCGAACCCAAGCATAAACAGTTGGTTGCTGATTTGAAGTCGTGGGCACTCCCTCATTAGGTGGCCCTCCCGGATTTTCGATCAACTCCAGAATTCGATTCTGCTCAACTAAGAACATACCTTGATATGGCAAGTCTGTTGTGCCTGATATCGTCAAACCAGAGCCTGATTGGGTTGTCTGGGCTGGTTGTTCTCCGCCAACATTCAAACTTAGCGTGTATGTGCCGCTGCCTTCATTTTGATAAGAGGTAGCTGCAATGATGTATATTCCTGAAGACGGTATTACAAACTGGATGCGGGAATTGGTTTGCCCTCCTCCGTCATCGTCTTCAGCTAAAACCACATCCGTTGAACTTAGTAACCCCAGATACGTGTCAAATTGGTTTGATGTAAGAGTAATGGTAATCTGGTCTCTAGCGTTTCCTGTAAATGAGTAGAACTCTATGCGTTTAGAAGCAGTCAAGGTTCCTGAGATGCTTTGCCCATATGAAATGGGTATACCCTTTGATGAAGAACTTTGTGCGACCGCTTCTTGGTTGACGGTTTTTAATTCAAGTGAATAGTTGCCAGAAGTTGTTCCCTCAATCGAGGCATATCGAGTAGCAAGAATGTGGAAGGCTCCAGTTGTGGCCAGGGTTACTGTAATTCGTGAATCTGTTGAACCTCTGTCGTCATCATTATTTGCAATCACTTCATTGTTGGGCCCAACCAACTGGAGATAACAATCCAAATCTCCACTGGCTCTTCGCATCGAAATTTCTATAGATTCACCAGCATTGCCATTGAAGGTCCAGCGCTCGATCGGGTTACGGGTTTCGATAGTCCCACTAACCGTTTGGTTGTATTGGATCGTGCCTCCTTGAGCCAATGCCATCTGTGAGGGAATGGTTGTGTTTAAAACCAAAATGGCAAGAACAAGCACTACAGTCACCTTTTGGAATGACTTGGACATTGTTGTACTCCTGAACAACTTATTTCAAGGGCGTGTGAAAAAGTACGGAGCAACACAACAATAGGTAAAAACGGTTTCTCTTTGATTCGTTGATAAACGAGACAGGATTACAACCGCCGTTTTCTGTTTTGGAAAATGGGCTCTTTTGTCGGCAGTTTTGCCGTGTCTATACCAACCTGGTTGGCCGCAGCCAACATGGTTTTGTGTAGCGACAACCCAAAGCTCGTGATTTCATCTACCCTGAACTCATCAAGGGACGCACTAAGTAGTGCCAATGGGTTTCCCCGAAACATACTGCCAAACAGCAAGATCAGAAAAGCTGTGACAAAGATTGTGCCAATGGAATAGGCAAGCCACTCGCCAACCGTAAACCAGTATCGACCCCGAGCAAGCAAGTATCCGATAACGACACAGACTACCAACCACAAAAGCGTCTTCACCCAACTTATGCCTTTCTCATGGTAAAGACGCCACGACACGTAGAGATCAACACCTCTCTCTTGCGACAACACCACCGCTTTGGCAAACTGGCTTTGGATGGTGGTGTAGTAGAGAGTATGTTTTCTTGTGATTTGCCGCTCCTGCATCTTGGTGTATTGGGGTTCTCTTGCATCGAATAGTTGTTGAAACGCCGCACGGAACTTTGGCTCTTTGGTCGCTTCACCCTCAATCACATCAGCCCAGAAATCGATCAACGTGGCGCTTTCGGGAAAAATATCGGTAGATATATTACGAAAAGTTTTGATTCTTGTCTTGCTTTCGGTGCGTGGTGGATAGTTTGTCTGATCTGTCATTGTGTCTCCCCCTAACGGCAGTAGTTGTGCCAACTTCCCCATTCCATGGCCTTGTCGGAACCTGTGATTACAACCCAAGGCAGGTTGGGGTAACGCCAGGCCATGGCGTACTCTCTTCGGGAGGTGTTTCCCCAAGAGTCTTGTTTTTCAAGCGGTTGCTTGAAATCGATGCACAAGGCCGTTTCCGCTAGAGCGTCAAACCCTATCAGGTTGGAGGCCTCAAATACTCGCCCAATTTGGTATTCAGTGAAGCCCTCCATCTCCAGCTGTCGCTCAAGCTCCCTGCGGGCATCAGCCGGAAGCGACGGCCCACAGCTGGCTGCCAGCAGCATGACCACAAACGACACAAAAATGGCCTTTCTCATCTGCTCCTCCTACTTGAAGGGGCAGAGGTAGCGTCAGCGAATTCGGCAATTCCTCTGCCTGAATTCGGGCGTTACTTGCTTCTCTGTTAGATCCTCCTCCGGTGCCGGGGAGCATAGAAGGGCTCTGGTTTTTCGATCTTGGCGGTGTCGATTCCCACCTTGTCTGCCGCCGCCAACACGCTCTTGAAGACCGCCTTTGAAAGCGAAACGGCATCGTCATAGAGAAGCTCATGCAAGGGCTCACGTAGCAGCGCCAAGTAGTCGCCGCGGCGGTTTTGAATGCCATAGATAGCGATCAGTAAAAAAAGGATTATGGATATCACCACAAAAGCCCCAATGAACCGTTCAAAGCTGACCCGGGCCCCATAATAGAGGTCGTAACTACTGGAAAACGGTATTGCCACCAAAAGGGCAATGATGGTAAACACCGCAATCCGCAGATCGCTTACCTTTCCTTGGACGAAGGTGCGCATGGACACATACAAGTCTTCCCCTTGTTTTGCCAGGTAGAGTGTGACGGTTACTGGCCCTCGCTTTAAGAAATTCATAGAGCGGGAGGGGGCGGAGAATCCTGTCGAAGTCAACTTATCATTCCGCTGAGTTGAGCGTTGGATCGCCCGGCTTTTCAAGTCTTCATCAAAGGCTGCCGCAAACTCGTCGGCTTTTGCCCCAAAACCATCAATCAGATCAGCCCACATGTCCACCACCTCGCCGACCTGGGTGTACTGGTTGCCGTAAAACCGCGGCTCGCCCTGATACTCGTCAACCTCTCTAATGTTGTAGGTTTTGCCTCGCTTTTCTTTTGGTTGTGGGGCCTTGTCCGTATCCGGCGTTTCTCGAACTTCCGGCTCTTGTGGTTGTGACTCGCTCATGTGCTATTCTCCTGATCAAGTGACGGCTAGAATCGCTCAAACGCCGGGATTCTCCCGTCGTCATCTTCGCCTGAACTGGTGTATTGGTCGATGTGGGCGGCGATCTGCTCCCAGGTGTATCTGGCCAACTGGCACATTCTCTTTCTGATGTATTCCTCAGTTTCTCTACCTTCTCGCTCATCAACCCTAGGCTTATCCGCCAACCCTAGCCGATACTGCTGTAACACTCGGGGAGAGTCTTTGGCCTCCAAAACTCGACAGATAGCCTGATAGGTAGGCAGTTGTGCCAGCAGGTTGGCTGTCTCCATCTCCACGTCGCTATAAGCCCTTCTTGGTCCCGGTTTCATCTCATACAATCTGGCGCCCGAGGCGATCACATACTCGGCCCACAATCTCCCCTCCTTGTCGGCGGCCTGCATCACTTTCTCAAACCGTGGATCCTCCGGGTCGGGGATGTTCTCAAACTGGCCAGCTAACTCCCTGGCGTCGATGCCCGAAACTCGCAGCACCACCAAGTTGGCCACGTTGAGCGTGGAGCCTTTGTTTTCGTCGTCTAGTTGGTCCCGGTACTGGTGGGCCACCACCGTGTCGATAGCGTACTTCCTGGCCTCGCTCTGCAGCTCCGGGAAGGTCTTGGTGGCAAAGGTCTGGTACTCGTCGACGTACAGGTGGAAGGGCCGCCGTTGTTCCTCCGGAATTTTGCGCCGCGACAGGGCGGCAATCAGCAACTGGTTGACCAACACCGATCCCAACAGTGAAGAGTTGTCGGCTCCCAACTCACCTTTGGAGAGGTTGACAAAAAGGATCTTGCCCTCATCCATGATTTTTCTGAAGTCAAAAGAGGACTGCTCCTGGCCAACAATATGGCGGATGATTGGATTGGCGATAAACCGCCCAATTTTATTGAGGCTTGAGCCCACCAACTCGACTTGCTCTCGGGGCTTGCGCAACCGGCCCGACTTGTTCGGCTCGCTTTCGGGGAACTGGTCTTCCCAGTAAGCCCGCAGGATCGGATCTTTTTCCTTGGCTGCTTTAGTCAATCTCTGCCGGTGGTCATAGTTGACCAGTATCATCATCAGGTGGATCAAGGTGGTGGGCTCGTGGTGGTGTAGCAGCGACAGGATGGAGTGACGCAGCAAGTCCTCCATCCGCGGCCCCCACGAATCCGCAAATAGCTTGTGGAGCGTGTCGATCACGGTGGAAACCACCAGGTCCCGCTCCCGTGGGTCAGACCGGTCGCAATCAAACAGGTTTAGGCCAAACGGACACTCCAGGTTGGTGGGGTCAAACAAGATGACGTCGTCGCGGCGGTGCTTGGGCACCCGGCGCAACAAATCGACAGTGAAATCGCCATGCGGGTCTAGCACACACAACCCCTCATAACCCTGCGGGCCACGCCGGTTCATATCCTGACAGATCATGTTGAGGAGTAAGGTGGTTTTGCCGGTGCCGGTGGTACCGATGATGTAGGTACCCTGTTTGCGAGCGTCGTTGGATAGGTAGATGTCTTTGATGTGGGCGTTGGTGTAGTAGCTATCCCCGTGGTTTACGTTGCGACCCAGTAAAAGTCCCAAGTATTACCCCCTTAGGGTGAAATAGCCTTGAGATTAATATAGGACAAAATTGTTAAAACAAAAAAACAGCTTGGATAAAGACACAGCTAATGATAGTTGTTATCACAACACACATATATGCCGAGGAATTTGATTGACTCACGGGGAAATTTGACACTACACTGAGGACAACGAGGCCAATAGGATGCTCCAGGAAATGGGTGGCGGGACCAGCCCTTAAGTCGGTCCTAAGGAGGTGATTATGCCACAATGGATGTTTTGCTACTGCGTCTCTTTGCGATAGCACTTGGGACTTTTGTTGCCGTACTGTTTTTTACTCGATTGATCCCGTGGCTAGTTGAGCAACTCGTTCGCAAGATCGAGCTCAAGCTAGCCGGGATTATCAAGAAAAAACGAAAGGGGCAACAAGCAGAACCTTCAACCGCTTAGTCCTACTCCACCAGGACAATGACACGGGTAGTCTCGAAATAAAACCTACCTCCTGGGCATCCTGGCCCGTTGTCACAGTGTCACCAACATGTTCAAGTCATGCACGGGCCGCCTCTAAAAAAAGCAACTAGCTTTGGTTGCTTTTTTTCTTCTTAAGGTGCCTGACCTGTGCGTCTTTGATTAGCCAACCGGTCATCGCCCCCAAAAACCAGAAAATGAAAATGTAGTAAGTCATCCAGTATTCGGTGGCGCAGACTTCGTTCATCTTGGCAGCATTTTAGCACCTGGATCAAGTTGGGCTGGATCGCTCAAAAATAGAGTAACCCTCACAGGCTGCTCTCTTCTTTGAGTTTTTTCCTTAGGCGCTTGTATTTCTTGTAGGCGTCGTTTGCGCTCCACCCAGAGAGAAACGCCAACACCCACACTAGAAAAAAGAGGTAGTAGGTAAACCAAAGGCTTCCCATGCCGGCATTTTATCACCAGCCGCCAGCCCAAAAGGCGCAAACGTCAACGATATTGAACGGTTTTTTTGGTTGACTCAGGGCGATTTTTGTTCATACACTTGAGATAGAAGGCGTCCCTTCCTCGTGCAATTCCACCGCTCCGCCCTATGTACGGCGGCTGCCCAGCGGGAGAGAGGAGGTGGTTTCTATACCCTATCAGTATCCGGTTGAGTGGTTGTTAGCAGGATTGCTTGCCGGCACTATGGCTTTCAATCTGGCGACCAACGCCTATCTCGACTGGCTCGAGAAAAGGCAAGAGGCCATCAAAGCTGCGAAGAAAAAACTTCGCAGCTAGATAGCCGGAACCACAACTAAAACTCTTCAAAGACTGGCTGTTGTGGTGGGTTGATTACTAATCAGCGCACACTTTAGGAAAGACACCTTCTACCCGACCCAGACGACTTAGACTCGTCTGGGTTTCCTTTTCTTGAAGTGCCTTCTGTAAGTGTTGTTAACCTGCCAACCCAAGATGATGCCCATCACCCACGCAAAAATGATCATGTAGTAGGTGAACCACGAACACTGGCTGTTCAGGTAGTGGATCAGGCTCATGGGTGTATTTTAGCACCCGGATCAAATTGAGCCGGCGATCAAAAAAAGGGCGGCCTGGCAATTCCAGACCGCCCTAAAACGGCTCCCCTACCCCGCTCGCAGCTGCTGGTTATAACGCCGGAGCTCCTGCAGGCTAGTAGGCTCAAAATACAAATCCCGCTCGATGGGCAGGTTCCACGGGCCGCGGGTCTCCTCCAGCTCCTTCAAGCTAAAGTAGCCTAGCTCGATATCGTGGCCGACCACCAAGCCAAAGAAGGTGTCCTCACCGTCAAACTCGCTGGTGTACCAGGTCCAGTTGGAGTCTGGGGTGAAGAACTTGACCAGCGCTTTGGCTTTGAGCCCTTGCTCTTCGTTGGCGTAAAGTGGTGGCAGTTTCTTTGCCAACTCGGTCGGTAGTAGCTTGTGGCCCCGCAGGCTTTGATTTGAGCCTGCCTGTTTTGTATAATGCATTTTGTCCTTTCTGGAGTGGGACGCAAAACGCCCCACTCCCGGAACAAATTTTTAATGATTAGTGCCTACAGTTCTCCAAGATCGAGTAGGCACTTTTCTATTTCCCCGTTCAAAACGTTCAGTTTCTCCCGGGTGGTCTTCAGCTGCTTGACCGCGGCCTCCAGTAGCAAACCAGTGGCCGTAAGGTTCAGCTCTAACGCCTCTTGGCGGCAGTTTGGGCAGCTGCATGTATTCGGGTGATGTTTCATTGGTTTCACCTCCTCCCCTACTCTCCAGCCTGATTGATAAATTGCTTTCACTGGAGCTTATAAAAAAAGAGAAGCAGCTGGGTGATAGGCTGTCATACGCCAAGCGCCAGCCGGCTTGACAGCCGCAAATCACCCAGCTGCTAAAATCCCGTGGATCGCTCCAGTGAAAGCCCTCCGCCCCGGTTTGTGATTCAGCCGTGTTGATGGCCGCTTCCGATTCCCTCGCCGCTGGCCGCAGCGCCTTAAAGCTGTGGGGTTGTGGGTGTTTGAAAAAGCGCCCCCCCTATAAAAATCAAGCCAGGCCAGAGGCCTGGCGTTCCGCTTTTCCCCTGTCGGTCTGCAAGACCGACCACCCCGGCTTTTAGCCTGGGACTGGACATTCCGCCCCCCGCGGAATGGTCAGCTCCCGGGCGGCCCCCTTGCGTCGTGAACAGACTACCCAATCCCATCAAGGTAGCTGTGAGCAAGGGGGAAAAGACGGGGTGGTCGGGCTTTGACACCTGGCGAGAGGAATGAAATGAATCGACACCAAGCTGGCAAAGACCGACAGGGGGTCCACCCAGTGAGCGGTGGGGGGTGAACGGAACTGGCATTTTTGCGCCATTTTGGCGGGAAAAATACGCCGGTGGAGCGAATCCCCCTGCCCGAACGGTGGACAAAAAAAAGGGGGCGCTATTAAAAGTCCCGCCACAGGCGGGACACAGCTTCTTCATGCCTGGTGAGGGATCATGCGAGGGGGTATATGAGGGATCAGACGGGAGTTACTCGAACACATTTTGACTGCAAAAACGGTATGTTTTCCACATTCGGAAAAATTGAGCTGCGTGTTTTGGTTGTCAAATCGGCGAGTTTTCCACATTTTGAAAATGAGGCTTGACCACTAGCCTCCCAAAATCTATATTTAATTTTGCTGGCGCAAAATTCGCTATTTAATTTCTTCTTTTCAAATGGTCGTGTTTAGAAGAAATTGAACAACCAATAGATCTGATACGACGCCTTGGAGCTTTCCGAGGCGTTTTCTTTGCCTCTTTGGGATTACTCCGGTCCATTCTTGTTTTTCTGAACGGCGCCGGCCTCGCAGCCGATTCGGCTCAGCCTCCAATTCATCTCGGCCTGGGCGGTGGTAGCTCCTCTGGCTACACAGTCAAGCGACTGGATTTATCCGACCACATCCCCTACTAACTGCGAGGGCTTGCGCTACTAGTACAGCAAACGGGGAATGGACTGTCAAGTCGATCTTTTTGGCGGTATCACGATACCATGATACCGTGGTTGCTTGGTACCATGATACCGTGGTATCACGGTTGCTTTTTGGGCTGCTGGAGCCGCTTCAATACCTCTCGGAAGAAACCGTCCTCGCCATACTCCTGGGACAAAACGATCAGGTTGATGGCAATGCGTAGCAGCTCGTTTTCGCTGGTTCGGATACCGTCGCCTCGTAGGTTGAACACCACTGAGCGCAAGCCGTCTTTCTCAGCCTGGGTGAAGCGGTAGGTGGCCGGCGCCCGGCCCGTTTCTTGAACCGCGGCCACCACTTTGTCGATATCGGCGTCGTCGAGGAACTGGGGACTTTTGGTATCATGATACCGTGATACCGTGGTATCACGGTTGCTTGGTACCATGGTATCATGATACCGCGGGTCCGATTTTGACTTGGTTTTCTTCTCCGGCTGGCTTTTGTTCGCCTCGAGACTGCCGCTAGCAGGCTGCTTTTGAAAAAAGACAGACTGCCCTCGCAACTCGTTGATCATGCCTGTTACATCAAGCTGTTTCTTGGCCATCTGGGTTGAATAGCTCCCGGATTAATTTGCTATAGGCGCTGGCTGATTTGGAAGAGGGGTTGAAATCAAAAATCGCCTGCTTGTTGAAGTGGGCGTCGCGGAGGTCGGTGTTACGGGGGATGACGGTCTTGAGGACGTCGTCGGTGTAGGTTTGCCTCAAGATTTGCAGGCTGGTGCGGCTGTTGACGGTGGGGTCGCTCATGGTGAAGAGGTAGCCCAGGAGCGCCAAGTTGGGGTTGAAGATCTGGCGCACCTCGTCGATGGTCTTGTTGAGCTGCTTGATGCTGTCCAGCTCAAAGTAGCCGGGGGCCACCACCACCAGCACAGCCTGGGCGGCGGTGAAGGCGTTGATGGTCAGCCAGGAGAGGGCTGGGGGACAGTCGATGAAGATGTAATCATAGCCGGCGGCGATTAGGTCCAGCTGGGTCTTGAGTCGGGCTTCGCGGTGGTCCTTGGCGGTGGTCAGCTCGACGTCGGTGTTTGATAGCAAGATGTGGGCGGGGACTACGGCCAGGTTATCAATCGAGGTGGGGTGAACGGGCAAGGGCTCGCGGTTCAAGATAGTGCGATAGATGGTTTGATCGCTCTTCAAGTTCTGGTAGTCGGGGAGAAGCACCTTGCTGCTGTTGGCCTGGCTGTCGATGTCGACCAATAACACCCGCTTGCCATGGAGTTTGGCTAAGCCTGCGGCCAACGATATTGAGGTGGAGGATTTACCCGTCCCGCCTTTCTGGGACGCCACTGCAACGATCATACCAAGTGTATTCACCAGCCAAAGCCTAAGCTCAGGGTATTTGGCCAGCCAATTTCGTAATGGCTCCATCAAACCAAATTGGCGGGGGAAAGTCAACAAAAACGCCAGGAAAAGGCGGCGGGTGTTACTTGCAGGCACTTTATCAATCCATAAAAACAGCTTGTGCTAAAGGTAAAAACCGGGTTTGCCCTCTTTATATTATTATGGCATACTGCATCCATCCACGAGTTTTAGGAGTATTTGAGAAATGGTAGCTAGAGAAAGAAGTCCCAGGCGAGGAGTTGTTGTTATTGAAAGTCTAGAGAGAAACCCCGACAGACCAGGTGAATACTTGGTACATACACGGATAGACTACGACCGGGTGACTTTCTGGGACGGAGCTTCGGATCCTTTTGAACAATTAGACCCGAAAGAACGGCGGCGAATAGAGAAAGAACTCAACAAGTCGCTTGAGATGATTGAAAAGGGCACCATACCAGATTAGTACAACTGCGCCTCTTGTTTTCGAGTCGGTTCACAACCGACTCTTATTTTGTGTGCTTTATGAACCGAACCCACAGACTGCTCTCCGTCGGGATTGTAATACTCATCGGGGTTATAGAAATTGCCAATGTTTTATTGGAATTGGCACTAGAGTTAAACACCAGGATTTTTATCGCTATTATCATAATAATCTTGATCGCGATTCATACAGGACTTCAAATTCATGCAGGCCGAGAAGAAAAAGAAGCGCTAAACGATTCAAAACGAGAGGTGAAGCGAGCCGCCATAGAGCAACTACTGTACCTGGCGCTCCCAGGATTGAATCCTAAAACCCGTCGCTGTGTTTTTGTTCCATCTCCTGACGGTAAGTTCATGCAGTTTTTTAGTAGTTGGGGAAGCTTTCAGCCGTGCGAAGTAAAACTCCAGTTTGCTAGAGGTTGTGGAGCGGTGGGTCGGTGTTGGTATACTGGAGGGACTGTTCTTGCCAGGCTGGAAGGGCTATCTGTAAAAGAAATTAGAGATCTTTGGATGATTAGCAAGGAACAAGTGAAATGCACCAAACGTGTCAAGTCAATAGTGGCGTTCCCCATCAAAGACCAACGCGACAAGGTAATAGGCGTTCTAGCACTTGATGATTTTCGAGATGTCATTGACACCGAAATCAAGGACTTTCTCACCAAAAACGGGATTGTAATTGACGAAGTTGTTGAGGCACTCTCTCAAGTATTGAAGGCATAATAGTCAAAACAGTTAGCCCTCTTTTTATAGCCTTAGTATCTATCCGTAAATTGCCATATCCATCAAGATGTGAGCACAAGCGAATTGAACGAATGCCAACCAATTTTCAGCTTTCTTGCACCAGCGGACGCGCAAGCTGCGTCGTTTGGTGAGCCAGCCCAGGGTGCGTTCAACCACCCAGCGCCGGGCGGGGTATTGCGTTTCACCCGGAATAGGGCAGGTATCAAGGGCCGGTTCACCCCGGCGCCGACGGTGCTTGATATGAGCCACATAACGCTCCAGTTCAACAAACTGATGCACATCAGGATAATCATAGCCCCGATCCATACAGAGATGCTGCTCAATACTGGTCGGGTCAGGGCGTGGCACAACAATCGAGATAATCAGTTCCGCGGCAGACCACTTATCATGACAATTCGCGCCGGTCGCATACACCGCCAGGGGCGCACCCCGCTGATCGACCAACAAATGGATTTTGCTCCCTTGTTTGCCCCGGTCTGTCGGGTTTCTCCCGGTAGCGGTGCCACCCAATGGGGCCGGGCAGCTCTTGCTGTCGAGGGCCTGCCAGTGCCACTTGATCGTGCGCTGTCTGGCATAGAACCTGACCATGATCTGCATCATCCTGGCAAATGTGCCGTTGTGCTGCCAGGTTTGAAAACGTTCATGCAACGTGCTGCTGCACACCCCAAACCAGTCTTTATGGACCGCTTTCCACTGGCAGCCTGTCCACAACACATACCAGATGCCGTTCAAAACTGCGCGACTGTCGGCGGGCGGGCGGCCCGGCCTGCGCCTTTTGGGTGGCTTTGGAAACAACTTTCTGATTTGCCGCCACAACGCGCGTGGCACGCGAAAGTAATCGACATTTTTCGGTTTTGGGGTAGCATTCTTGCTCACAGCACATCTCGTTTCAGATGGGTAGGTCGCACTCCTATTCTGAGCGAGATGTGCTCTTTTTTCACGCTCCAATCATTTTACGGATAGATACTTAGTGTATCCCTAGCCGGTGTTTGAAGTAGCCAAAAGCATGGCGGCCAGCTCCTTGATGGTTTCGGTGAAATCACCAGGCTGGCCCTGAGTCTCTCGCCACTTGGCCCAAAAATCTATCAGCGACCCGCCGCCACAGCCGGCAAAGCAGTGCCAATAGTTCCTCTGGCGGTCAATCGAAAAACTGGCGTGGGTGTCGTCATGAAATGGGCATTTCCCCCTACCCCGCTCGTCTAATTCCACAAAGCGGCTGGCAAACTCATAAACGCTGATGCGGCTCTTGAGTCGTTCCGATAGAGGTAGATCTATCTCCGGCAGGTGGTGGTCATCATCCCAGGGGATAAACTGAGGAGTAGCGACCCTGGGGCTGGTTTCTGGAGCTTGTGCGAGCAGCTGCCTGACAAAACCCTCAGGGACAAGTGTGGGGCTTGCCAGGAGTTCAATTTGCGCCCGGATGGTGTCGGCCAGGGGCTGGCCGTTTAGCTTCAGGAAATAGTAGCGGCGGCCATCTTTTCTGTGGATGCCCAGCGGCAACCTGACCAGTGATCCAGGCCCGGTCTTGAGCTCGTCTTGTTTGGGGAACAACTCCACGTCCAGGAGGTCGTGCTCGGCTTGCAGTTGGAGGCCAAAGCGGCGGGCTTGCTCGCCGGGGATGGGGGAGAGAAACAGCCACAAATGGCCGCCTCGCCGGGATGGTTCCAGATAGCTGGTCACACCCTGGCGGTGGAGCCTGTGGGCCATGCGCCAGAGGTTGTCCCACTGGGGCTTGTCGTCGGCGTCCAGGCAGATCCATTTGGCCAGGCTCTGCCCGTTCAGCGCATATGCGCCGAGAGTCAAATCACCCTGGAGATGGGCTTCCACCAGGGTGAGGTTGAGCGGTTTCTTGACAGACACATAGCGCCCGGTGTCAGAGCGCTGGATGGGATACAGGTCAAAGCGGGGGATGAATGTGGCGGTGTAACCCCTGACAAGCTCGGGAGCGATCTCCGGTTTTGGCTGACGCTCAGGGTTCATTTGCTGGCATTCTATCCAAGTTTTTGAGCAAGGTACAAATTTCGTGTAGACATAAACATCAAAATCAAATCCTTGCGATCACTACACGAAATTACTCCGCTGTCTATTCTTCCTCTTCCAGCTCTGGCTCGCCGTACTCCATAACCAGCTCAGTTACTTTTGCGTGCTGCCTGTTGTCCAGGTATGGCGCCGGCGAGTTGTTATTCAGGTGATGCACCAGCACCGCCGCCGGGCTCTTGATGTTTTGATCGCCGGAAATCAGCACCCACCAAGCGATCACTGTTTCCAGGCTCATCTTGGAATCGCTGGCTATATCCAGCGCCACTTGTTCCCAAACTCCGCAATGAGCAGTTAGGAAATCAAAAAGAGAGGTGTCAACACCAGCACCACCTGTTGGTGGTGTTGTGTTCTCTGTCAAAATCTCTGTGGTGTTCTCTGTGGTGTTCTCTGTATAGAGTCGGGCCCTTTGGGCCTCCCCGGTCGGGCCGTTCGGGTCTTTGCGGTCAGTCCCTTTGGTACTTTCCGGTCGGCCCCTTTGGTCCCTACCGGTCGGCCTCTCTAATAACTCCTCCAGCTTGGGCAGGAAGTTATCCCAGTCGATCCGGATGTGGGTGGTGCGCATCCCCGCGAACTGGTAGTAGGCCACCACCACCAATTCCTCTTGCGCCAGGATCTTCATTGCCCGCTTGACCTGCTTGACTGACAGTCGGCATTCGTCCCACCATTCGGCGTGGGCCTTGGCCAGCCACAGGTGGCCATCCCGTTCGACTTGCAGCCGGCTCTGACTCCGGTCGCGGCTCTTGGGCAAATGCCAGTAGATGATTTGTGACAGCAGCAAACCCGCCACCAAATCGCCCGCCAAGTCGACATAGACCTTCTTGAAGTCGATGGTGTCCCGGCTGGCGTCTTCCCAGTTTATAAACCAGTTGATCCTTGGGTTGCTCATCCCCGCCTCCCGTCAACTGGCTCCAGCGGTCGCTGCGGCCCTTGCCCCCGCAGCTGCAAAAGTGTGGCTTGTTTCATCTCCCCAACCTTTTAAGTGTGGAGAGGATTTGAGGGATGGCGACTTTTTGTCGAGTGCAATTTGCCTGGTATACTCGAATTCACAACGGGTTGCCAACCCCTTCATCCTCGTTGGTAAGAACACACAAGACACCTCCAACTCTCACATTGCGGGTGTCTTGTGTTGTATCTAGGCGCTTTGCCAAGCGCCGGAATCTTGTCCCCGAAACACCTCTTCCGCCAGCCTAAAAATCACCGCCCTACCCTCGCGGATTGTCCACGAAAGTAGAGAATTCATGAGCTCTGGGCTTCTTGACGGGCCCTGTAAGCCCTCTTTTTGTGGGTGTCGTTGACGTACTGCTTGGGCCTTCCCAAACCGCTGTAGGTGATGGTTTGACCACAACCGCAACCACACTCGTAAGTGTCTCCAGCCTGGGGTTCCCAGCCTTCCAGATCCATCCAGTGGGGGTTGCCATGCCTTAGTGTGCCCCCCTGCCGTTCGTCCCGTTCCCGTTGATCCCAGTCGCGATCGTCGTCTCTGGTAGAGCCGGGGCCGGTCGCGGACCTGACGTCAATTCTGGCTGCGCCTCCTGGCCAAAAGGGAGCGTGGTATCCTCCAGGAACCAATTATCGGCCTTCATCTCCCGAATTACCACCGCCGACCACTGCTGCCGATTCATCGTCTGCATGAACTCCCGGCGCTGCTGCTGGCCGCGGCCAGAGCCGTTGACCTGGCGGATTAACTCCCGCAATTGGTTGGCGTAGGTCGCCCGCCAAACCGGGGTCTTTTCCGGGGCGCTCACTAGCGCTTCCCACTCCCGCACCGCCTGGGCGTAAGCCGCCTCGTCGTCCCGGCTGGCTTCCTTCCAGGCAATCAACTCTTGCTGGTAGGCCTTCTCGTTGGCGTGTGAACGCCGGACGTCGACGAGGATGATCTGCTCGCCGATCAGGGCCAGGAAGACGACAGACACTGGCGGCGTCACCGTTAGCATCCATTCCCAGAAAGCTGCCGGCTGGGCGATGACTGCGTTGGCCACCACGGCCATGACCACGCCGGCCACGATGGGCAGCAACATCAGCAGCTGCTGCAGCCGCTGACCCCGAAAGTAGATCCGGGCGGCCAGGGTGCTGGTGATGGTCAAAAACTCCGCGAGCAACACGATGGCGATGCCCACCACCACCGCCTGCCACTGCACTCCAGCGCCATTTTGCATCGTCTCGATGGTGGCAAAGTGATTGCGGCCCGCCGAGAAGACGCTGAAGGCGCTGGTAAGAAACGCTCCCATAAAGGCGATCAGGAGCATACCACCGATCGTTTTGGTTACCCAAGCGGGGTAATCGGAGATGTGGGTCTGGTTGTAGTGTTTGCGGTCGGGGAGAGGGCCCGCGGTGTCGTACTGCGGGCGAACTGGTTTGGGGTACTTGCGCCGGATGAGCTGGCGGGCCTGTTCTTTGGCGTCAAGCCGCTCTTCCTCGGTCAGCGGGATAAGCGTCTCCAGCGCCACCTGTTCCTGGGAGATATCGGTGGGACTTAACATGGGGGTAAACCTTTCACCTTGAGGCAATAAAAAAGCCCAGCTTCAGGAATGATGGGCAAGGGAGGTGGTTTACTATAGGTGGTGTTTCTTGGTATACTGCAAGCAACCACACACCCAACCCGTGTTGTGGTCGAGCCAGGAGTGTAGCCGCACTACCTGGCCCTTTCTTTTCAAATAGTGTAGCATCATATTATAGGATGACGCAAGCGACATGTGTCGAATATGTGGAATGATGTCGACATATGGCGACATGATTTGAGTGAAATCGACATGAAGACCCACGAATTAGCCAAATGGCTCGGTTTGTCTCCGAACACCATCCGGGTGTGGACCCGGGAAGAGTTCAAAACCTACCTTTCTCCCAGCGCTCAGGGGGGAGACGGGCGATATCGCAACTTTGACGAGCAAGACGCCCGGGTGGTAGCCTTCATCGCTTCGCTCAAGCAAGAAAACATCCCCATCAAAGAAATCCACATGACCCTGACCCAGATGCAGGAGGACGACTGGGAGGATTTGCCTCCTATGCCTTCGGCCCCTCCGGGCGAAGGACCGGTGTCGATGATGCCTCGGGAAGCTGCCGAGCGGGCGATTGATACCCAGAAGAACACGCTGATGCGCCAGATCGCTGTCATGGAAGACAAGGTTGAGGACCTAACGGTGCAGCTGCGGGAGGAGCGGGAGCAGCACCAGCAGGAGCGCCAGCAACTACAATCTGATCTGGTGGAGACCAGAGAGCACCTGGGCGAGCTCAAGGGGCAGCTGGCGGCAGTCTCTACTCAACAGGAAATCGTCAACCAGGAACGGACTCGGGAGCGCCAGCTCCTGATGCGGGGCCTGACCATCCTGGCAGTGGTGGGGCTCGTTCTTCTGATTGCCCTGGTTGCTCTGGCTGTGGCCAGCATCCTGGGGGTGGGGGGGTAAAGCACAAAGGCACAGCCCCATGCAAAAAATGCTGATTATGGGGGGCTGAAAATAGAGCAGAAAGAAAACATCATGCTTTTATCGACACAATACCCGGCTTAAAAAATGCCAGATAACCTTAGCCCAACTGATCGCCAGAAAACAATGCGAGCGATCAAAAGTAAACGCACAAAACCTGAAAAGCGGCTCCGGGCCATATTGGCTGGAGCCGGAATACAAGGGTGGGTGTGTAACTATGAGCAAGTCCCTGGAAAACCAGACGTCGCATTTCCAACGCATCAAATAGCAGTATTTGTTGATGGTTGTTTTTGGCATGGTTGCCCATATTGTAATCGCCCCTTGCCCGTTACGAACCATGAATACTGGCAACGAAAAATCCAAAAAAATCATGAACGTGACCGCCGGCATGACACGGAATTAGAGTCGTTAGGTTGGCGAGTTATTAGAATTTGGGAACATGAACTAGAGAGAAAATCAGACTGGGATAGCAGAATTCAACAACTGAGAGCCATTCTGGAAAGAGCACATTCAAATAAATAAATCAAACAACCATATCATCGGCCAATGGGGCCAGAATGTTGTCTGCTATCCAGGTGATCAGGGGAACGCACACAGCGTCTCCAAAACCAGTTAAGGCTTGGTTTTCATCAACATTGATTGGATATGAATCTGGTACTCCTTGTAAACGAGCGTATTCTCTAGAAGTCATAAACCGCATCCTGATTTTATTCTGACCTACTGCAATAACGATCTGCCGGCTGCTGCCGCCGCCAGCTGTTCTCAGACAGCCTGCAGTATCACCTTCTCTAACTTCAGCCCGTTGTTTTCCGTTTCGTGTACGACGATAGATCGTTCGGTACGAAATTGTGTCCGAATCAACCAGTTGTATTACACGGCGTCTATGAGCAGCCGCCATCATTTCACAATGCCGAGTAACCGCTTCGTCAGGCCACCAGCGTTCATCATCTTCAGCAACCGATTCAATGATTTTTTCCAATCCATTGATGTTTAGAGGTGGGGGCGGGGGAATCTCGTTCCAGCGCCATACTAAGTCAAAATGTGCAGCTACCACATCCTTGAGACGCTTTGGAGCCAAGGCCGACGAGCGAGTTAAAAATGGGGCATGGTTTTCGGACGGAGTATGATGCCGAGTGCCTATTACAAACACTCGTGGGCGGCTCTGTGGAGTGAAATGGCGAGCATCCAACGTAAAAACGTCGCAAGCATAACCCAGCTCATTTAAGGCATGGATTGTTAGCCTAAAGTCTTCTCCCTTATTCGAAGACAGCCACCCCAAAACGTTCTCAAGTAACACTAGGCTGGGAGCCTGGTTGTTTTGAAGCTGGGACTTCAGAATTTTTATGAACCCCCAGAAAGCGCTGGAGTGCTTTCCCGAAATACCATTTTGCTTACCAGCTAAAGACAAATCAATGCAGGGAAACGACGAGGTGGCCAGGAAGGTTGAGGGAACTTGTTGAACATCTAAATCAAAGATATCGCCTACCTGATAATGAAGGCCTTTATCAGCAAAGGCGTCCTTGTACATAGCAAATTTTTTTGGCGAGAAGTCGTTGGCAAAAACCACTCTCCAATTCACCCTTTCAAGGCCAAGACGCATTAACCCAATCCCAGCAAAATATTCAGCTACGGTAAGGGGTTCATGTTTTGAAGTCAGGTTATTTGGAACTGTGATGACCTTGTGTTGACTGTAAGCCACATTCTTCTTCCTGCATATCAATAAGACAATCACCAGAGTGTTTGTTCTATTCTACCTGCTTTTTGGCGAATATGGGGGATAACACACGAGTTAATCGGGAATCAGGACCTTGATGCTTTCATCGTTCTCAACCTGTTCACAAAAAGCCACATTGTAAATATCAATCAACTCCCGAATAAGGGCATCAGGGGTTTTCTTAGATTGGGCTGCTAACTCTGCCAACTTAGTGAGCATAAAATCGATCAAGCGGACAGCAAACGTGTTTTCAAGCATGTTTAATTCATCTTGTAACTTGGAAGGCCTAAATCCGACAGCCAGGATGAATAGTGGGTAGTGGTGTCTGCCATGAAGCTCCAGAACCTTGTCTACGCCGCCGCTATCCAGGGTGAGCCCTTTCACCTCAAAAATCACAACAGGGTTGCCGCTGCTCTCAAGGCTTACATCACCCTTTATTCCACTTTGAGCGTCTCCAGCATGGGTGCGTTTTGTATGAACGTCAAGTTGAGCCTCACTCAATTGCTTTTCAAGTAAAAGCATAGCGTATACGAGACCTTGTTGTACTTTGCCTACAGTCCCGGATATAGTGAGGGCTGTGATCAACTGGGTTTGGGCTACAGAATTAGCTGGTAAAACAAAAGCCTCGTTTTCCTCATTGACTTTTCTTGCATAGAGTTTCCCGCAAGCGTCTAATGTGTTCTGAAGCTCAGACTCGTCAATGGCGTTGACCAGTTCCAAGAAAGTAATGATGTGTCCCTTGGTTTCTGGTTTCATACGCCCACGAAGCGCAGTTGCACCCCAAAGAGTGGTGCGTCGGGCTCCATATTCAGATTTGAGATAGTCTCTAAGCAGCGAACTCCGATATCCTGGAGGTGGATAGTTGGCGTCAAGTTTTTTCCCTCGATATTGAAGACGGTACCTGATGCCAGCAAGCATTGTTTCGAGATCACCCATTCCGTAGTTCAGACAATTCTCAAAATGAATAATGGCGTTTGTTTGTGGATCCCCTAAATCCGTCATTTTGTCCCACCTTCAAATGGAGAAAAGAAAACAAGGGGCTTGTTATAAATTTCAGCAAAGGAGAGTAGCTCGACATAATCCACTCGACGTTCACCCGTCTCACATTTGGATACAAAAGACTGAGGCTTTCCCAACATTGAGGCAACTTGTCGTTGAGTTAAATTGGCTTCTTCTCGAGCTTGACGAAGCTTGTGGAGAAACCTGCGGTATTGTGAGGTATGGTCGCTGAGTGTCACGTGCCCTCCTGTCAAACAAGACTCTTGTATTATCGGAGGGCTGTTGCTTGAACCCAAAATAGGATATTTTGCTTTTTATCTCCAATTTTCATTGAGGTATACAATTGGAACGATATTCTTTAATTTGACCTAGGAGCCATAAAAATGCAGAAGGTAAAAGCATGGGGAGCGCAATTTTGTACGGACTCTACTCCAGGAACCTATAGCGGCTATACTGATGGTTCGACTTGGAACGGATGGGCCTGCCCCTTTTTCACCAGAGAAGTAGCTGAGAAAGTTCTGGCGGATAGTGAGAAGGTCGGTTACAAGGTCTCCTATGATGAAGAGCGCAAGGCTTTTGTCGTAAGACACGAAGATGACAACCCTTCAGATCCTGAAGTGTTTCAGGCCCGGGAAATAGAGGTGGATGGTAACTTGGTGACAGTGTATGGAATTGGGGCGTACTCCTGGGTTTGGAGTCTTGTAGAATAAACCTGGTGAACCTAAAGAACAGGGATTTTCAAGGTGTGGGGCTGTTTGTTGCTACAAGAATGATATATTCCTCACAAACCACGATTGAGAGGGGTTGTTTGTGTCTACTAAAGTCGCTGTATATTTTTCCGATTTCTTCAATATTTCTCCCGACGTAATTGAAGACTATGGGGCGTTTAATATCTCGCTGATCAATGACTTGCCGCTTTTTGTCGATCCCTTCCTTTTGTTCAACAGCAAAAAAGAAGAGTATCAGCGGCTGCATAATGAGATGATAAAGTACTTAGCTTTTCTGCGAGATGTCTCTGTTCGCTCTGGCATTAACCCTGGGCTTCTCAAAAGCTGGTATCACTTCCCTGAGGTTGAGCAAACTTGGCTAGGATACAGCCTTGTTGGCAACAAAGGCCGGGGGCTGGGAAAAGATTTTGCTCGAGCGTTGCACAAAAATCTGCACACCATATTCTCCAATTTCGGAGATGAAGCCGTCACTCGTAGCAGCCATCTGGAGAAACTTTGCTTAATCAAAGATGGAGTCGGTCGAGATAATATCAGTGATTTCACCACAAACTTAATCAAGGGGTATCTTCTTCAATATACGCAGGCGTTTGCCCAAAAACACATACACCCAGATTTAAGAAGTTCCTATGATGACCCCCAAAAACTAGA
>NPIE01002946.1_pt1 | contig 30742 bp, 25 predicted proteins | sample 8637661 | NCBI WGS metagenome assembly NPIE01 (sample SAMN07420842, study PRJNA396082) | bioreactor metagenome | isolation source: sample BA12 brine-fed electro-methanogenic bioreactor BA | place: Japan: Kochi | collected 2016-12-09 | reverse complement strand
GAGACTATCACGGAAATCCTCTTCGATCCGTTGATAGGCAAACTCATTACCTCGGCCCTCGGCCTGATCCTCATTGCGCTGCTCATCCAGTTGATACAGCGCCGACTTCCGCGTTACATCGATAACAAACGTTTGCTGATCAGCGTTCGCCAAGGGGTGAGATTCCTGGGCTACCTGGCGGCCCTCTCCCTGGTTGCAACCATCTTCAGCGATCAGTTGCCCGGCCTGACGGTGACGTTGGGGGTCGCGGGGGCCGGTATCGCCTTCGCTCTGCAGGAGGTCATCGCCAGCATCGCTGGCTGGATTGCCATCGCCTTCGGACAATTTTACATCGTCGGCGACCGGGTCCAATTGGGCGGCATCCGGGGCGATGTCATCCACATCGGGGTCCTGCGCACCTCCCTGATGGAAATTGGTGAGTGGGTGAAGGCCGACCAGTACAGTGGTCGCATCGTGCGCATCTCCAACAGCTTCGTCTTCAAAGAAGCCGTCTTCAACTACACCGAGGAGATTCCCTTTATCTGGGATGAGATCACGCTGCCCGTGCGCTATGGCAGCGATCACCGGTTGGCCCGCCAGCTATTGCTCGATGCAGCGACCGAGGTCCTCGACACCGAGATCATCGCCGCTACCCAGGAGTGGGAGAGACTGAAACAGGAGTATCCACTGGAACATGATACCGTGGAACCGAAGGTATTCCTCATCGCCGACGACAATTGGATGCACATAACGCTGCGCTATCCCGTCAACGCCAAACAGCGCCGGCTCATCCATGACGCGCTCTTCACCCATATCCTCGATGCCATCGCCGAAACCGGGGGACGCGTAACCCTGGCTTCAGCAACCTTCGAACTGGTGGGCGCACCGACCTTTGACGTGCGCATGCACAGGGAGGAGTAAACTGGGTTTTCGTAGCAAGTCGCTGACCGAAATTGCACTACGCCTCGCACAATGCCTCTGAAGCGCGAGCCAGGCATTCGCCCGGAGTTGATGAAGCAAGCGCTCTGCACCCCGAGCTTCACAGGGGGCGCAGACGCCCGCTGACCTGCTACGAATGCCCGAACTCGGCGAACCTTGCCTTTTCACCCCTCCATGGTAAAATATCCCTGTTCGCGGTGGATGTGGCCTAACGGTTAAGGCACCTGACTGTGGCTCAGGAAACTGTGGGTTCGAATCCCATCATCCACCCCTAAGGCCGGGCTCTAGTCCGGCCTTCGTCATGAGGCGGGCCCCCGTAGCTCAATTGGACAGAGCGTCGGACTTCGAATCCGCAGGTTGTGCGTTCAAATCGCACCGGGGGTATGAAAAAGGAGGACGCGAGGAGCAGAACAGCCCTCGCGTCCTCCTTCTTTGAACCAACACTGAATCGAACCCGCCACTTGACATCCCCCCCATTACGGGTACCTTATAGTCATGAAACGGTTAAAAGAGTCCTTACCGTGGCGCCTGTTGGAGGGTCTTTTTCGTCCCCGCCAACTCCACCTGCCGTTGATCTTCTGGTTACTGTTGCTGGTGGGAATCGCGCTGTTGGTCTTCGGACAGGAGACCCTCTACCACCCCGAGGTCGAGTGGCGCACGCGGGTGATCGTTGCCACCCCGACGCCGGGCCCCAGCCCTACCCCCGGCCCTTCCCCTACCCCGGTGGGCAGCGGTGGCACGCTGGCCTTCGCCATGCGCCATCAGGGTAACAGCGACATCTATCTCCTCTCCGAGGCCGAAGGGTTGCTCCGGCTGACCTACGATCCCGCCGAGGATCGGGACCCCGCCTGGTCGCCTGATGGACGCTGGATCGCTTTCGCCTCCCGGCGGGCCAACAACTGGGATCTCTACCTGATGGACGTCACCTCCAGCGCCGTGCTGCGCCTGACCCGGGATCCGGCCTTCGAGGCCGGTCCCTCCTGGTCACCCGATGGACAATGGATTGCCTACGAATCCTACGCCAGCGGCAGTCTCAACATCCACATCGTCAGTCGCGACGGTGAGGAGCACCACCAGCTCACCGACCATTCTGCGCCCGACTTCTCCCCCGCCTGGTCGCCCGATGGGCGGCACATCGCCTTCACCTCTCTGCGGAACGGCAATCGGGAGATCTACGCCGTCTCACTCGACGACGGCAGTCTGCACAACCTCACCCATACCCCCGACATCGATGAGGACAACGTGGCTTGGTCCCGCGACGGCACCTACATCGCCTATTCGACCGGGGTACCCGGCAATGAGGAGATCTTTCTCAAGCCCTTCGACAGAGAGGCCGTGGAGGCGGGCGAGATCCGCCCCCTGCTCTTCGGCACCGGCGGAGAGCCGGCGTGGGCCCCCGACGATCGCGCCCTCGCGTTCATCTTCCGGCAGTGGATGACCTCCTATCTCTTCGCCGCTGACACCCAGGGTTGGTCCCGAGCCCACGAAGGCCACAGCACCCAGGACTGGATAGGGGGACCGGATTGGAGTCCCCACTCGCTGCCCCAGGATATGATCCAGGAGCTACGGGCCCGCCAGCGCCGAGAGACCCCAGCACTCTACACCGAGCTGCTGATCAGCCCCGGCCCGCCCTTCCAACTGGTGGGGCTCCCCGACGTCAATAACTCCGACAATCGGCAACATCTGAGCGACCGGGTCAACGACAGCTTCAATGCCCTGCGCCGTCGCGTTCACGAAGAGACGGGCTGGGACTATCTCTCGATTCTCGGCGACTCATCCCGCCCCATGAACCACACCCCCCGGCCCGGACAGGGGCGCATCTCCTGGCACGTCTGCGGACGCGCCATCGACATCAACCAGGGCTTTCTGCGCGATGAACGCATCGAACTGGTGCGCGAGGACGTCGGTGGTACGACCTACTGGCGGGTCTTCATCCGCGCCGCAGAACAGGATGGCAGCCTCGGTGAGCCCCTGCGCTCCCGCCCCTGGGACCTGAGCGCCCGCTCCAACGGTGGACTGGCCGCCATCCAGGGCGGCGAGCTCAAGACCGAGGTACCTTCCGGCTACTACGTAGATTTCACGACCATCGCTGCTGACTACGGCTGGGAGCGGCGCAACGCCCTCTCCGGCTGGCGCACCTCCTGGTTCGATATCGAGTGGTGGCACTTCCAGAAGACCGAGGGGATGAGCTGGTATGAATGCATGCTGGAGATCTACGAGGAGGAAGCCGTCCTCGAATCCTACGGCACCATCCCCTGGTGGGCCAAACGCCCCGAGCAGGAGGTACAGGCCTACCCCTGGTAACGCTATCCCACTCTGAGAGCCTCCACCAGCGCCCCGAGCTCGCGGGCAAAACGTTCTGGGGCAAAGCGCTCAGCGTTGGCCCGGCACGCCAGCGGATCCACGGCGTCCGCGTCGAAGCGCGTGACCGCCGCCGCCAACGCCTCGGGCGTCAGGGCGTGAAAGAAAGTCCCCGTCTCCCCCTCGATGACGGTATCCAGCGCCCCACCCGCCCCGTAGGCGATGACCGGTCGTCCGGCAGCCTGCGCCTCCAGCGGGGTGATGCCGAAATCCTCCCGGCCCGGGAAGACGAAGGCCCGGCAGCGCGCGTAGAGCTCGACCACCTCCTCGTCGGGCACGTACCCCAGGAATTCTACAGTCGGGCCCGCCAGCGCCTCCAGCGCCTCCCGATCCCGCCCGGTGCCCGCGATGAGCAGCCGCTGCCCCAGCCGCGTGAAAGCCCGCACGGCCAGATCAATACGCTTGTAGGGAATGAGGCGCGAGACGATGAGATAGTAGTCGTCGTGGGTGGCGGCGGGACGGAAACGCGCCAAGTCCGCCGGGGGATGCAGGATGACGGACTCCCGCCCGTAGTAGCGACGAATGCGCGCCTGGATCTCCCGGGAGATAGCGACGAAGTGGGTAGTCTCCCGCTGCGCGACGGCGTAATCCCAACGGCGCAACGCCGCCACGACGGGACGCAGAGCCACCCGCAGCGCCGGCGAGAGGGCCTCCCGGGCGGCGTAGGCCTCGAATTCCCAGACGTAGCGCGTGGGCGCCAGGCAGTAGCAGAGTTGGGGCACCGCGCCCGTGCGCACGCCGTGACAGAAGCCGCTCTTGTTGGTGAGCACCAAATCACCGGCACTGCGCAGATCGAGGCGGGCGAAGGCCAGCGCGTAGAGGGGAAAGTAGCGCTGGTGGTGACGATAGATCCCCGGCAGCCGGTCCATCCACGTCGTACGAATCTCCCAGGAGCGATAGCACTCCGGCAGCCCCTCCCGCCAGTACATGCTCGTATGGATAGGCGCGGCGGGATAGAGGGCGTGCAGGTGCTCCAACACCCGCTCCGCGCCGCCGTATTGATTCAGCCAGTCGTGGACGAGGGTTACCACGTCACGCCTGGCTCGTGGGAAGGGTGTCCAGCGTCTCGCCGTGCAGGGCCCGGCGCAGCGCCTCGCGGTCGTCCCAGGGATACTCGGTCGTGCCGAAGCACATGGACTGCTCGTGTCCCTTGCCGCAGGTCAGCAAGATGTCGCCCGGCTGGGCCAGTTCCACGGCTTTGAGGAGCGCCGCTCCGCGATCGGCCACCCGCCAGAACTCCCGGCCCTCCTCGCGCCCGGCTGCGGCCAGCGCACGCGCCGTCTCCGCCATGATCTCCTCCAGCGACTCGGTACGCGGATCCTCGGCGGTGACGATGGTAAGGTCGGCATACTCCGCCGCCACCTCCCCCATCATTCGCCGCTTCTCCCGGTCCCGCAGTCCCGCCGACCCAAAGACGACGATGACCCGCCCCCCCTCCTGCTTGATCTGCTGCGCCGTCTCCAGTGCCCGCCGCAAGGCGTTGGGCGTGTGGGCGAAATCGACGATGGCGGTGAACGCCTGCCCCTCATCGATGCGCTCCATCCGCCCGGGCACGCCGGCGAAGTCGCAGACTGCCGCTGCGATCACAGCAGGCGCCACGCCCAGCGCCAGCGCCGCCGCAGCCGCCGCCAGCAGGTTGCTCACGTTGTAAGCGCCGACCAGCGGTGAGTCGATAGCCACATCACCCCAGGGGCTGCGCAGTTGGAAGTGAACGCCGGCAGGCGTGAAGCGCAACGCTTCCGCCCACACATCGACGTCTTCGCGCTCCAGCCCGTAGCTGATCTGCCAATCGGCGGGGATTTCCCGCAAGTGCTCGTAGGAGCCGGGATCGTCGGCGTTGAGGACAGCGATCTTGGGCTGCTCATCCTTGCGCTGACCGCCCCACAGCCCTCGGAAGAGCATGGCCTTGGCCTCGCGGTACGCCTCGTAGCTGCCGTGATAATCGAGATGCTCGTGGGTAATGTTGGTGACGACAGCCACGTCGAAGGTACAGCCTGCCAGCCGGTGCTGCGCCAGGCCGTGGGAGGTGACCTCCAGAACGGCGAGCTCCGTCTCGGCCTCTACCATCTCTCCCAGGTATCCCTGGATCTCCTCGGCGTCGGGCGTCGTGGTGTGGAGACCTGTCTCGTGCTCTCGATCACCGATGCGGGCGTTGACAGTGCTGATCATGCCGATCTTTCGCCCGTCCGCGGCCAACATCGCGTAGATCAAATTCGTCGTCGTCGTCTTGCCGTCAGTGCCGGTGACGCCCACCAGCGTCATCTCGCTGGAGGGGAAGTCGTGCCACGCGGCGTACAGCCATCCCAGCGCCTCGCGGGCGTTGGCCACCCGGACGTAAGGTACCTCCGGGACCAGCTCCAACGCCTCCCGCGGGCGCTCCCCCACGATAGCGACGGCACCCGCCTCCAGCGCAGCGGGGATGTAGGCGTGCCCATCCACGCTGAGCCCGGGCACGGCGACGAAGAGGTAGCCGGGGCGCACCTGGCGGGAATCGGCAGTGATCCCGGTGATCTTCACCTCGGCAGCAGACACCTCCAGCCGCCAGGGCACCGCCTCCAGCAGGGTGGCAAGCGACATAGATTTCAATTCTGGCATAGTCTCATCCTCTTGGATATTTATCGTGTAACTGCTGGCGGGCTCGGCGCGCCTACCCTACCGCTCGCCCCATTCTACCACAGCGTGCCCGCTCACGAATCGGATTTGAGGCGCTTGAGGCGGAAGGCCTCCTCCCGCTCACGCTCCTCCAGGGCCGCTTCGATGTGGGCGATGGTCTCTTCGAACTGGGGGATGGTCAGCTGACGCAGGGCGTTCACCCGCCTTTGAGTCGCCTGCAATTCCCGCGCCACCCGCCAGACCGCCGTCTTGCGCTCCGCCAGCCGGGGGATCTCCGCCAGCAGCTGGCGGAAGGCGGTGACGGCTTCGTCCAGAATAACCGTCGTATCCCCCGGCCCGTAGGGGATGTCCGGCGGCGCCCCCTGGAGCTCCACGACGGGCACGCTGACGCCCATCACGTGCTCCATGCGCACCTCCACCTCCAACGTCGGAACGGCGGAGAGGGAGGCCCACTCCAGATGCTCCCGCCCGAGGGTCAGACGGGCCAACTCCAGCGCGGCGTAGGCCTGCGCGAAACGCCGTCGCACCTCGGCATCGAGGGTGCTGGCTGCCCGGGCCGCCTCCAGCAGCTCCGTGGTCAGCGCCTCGCGCTTCTTGTCGAGGACGTCGAAGCCCTCGCGGGCCAGGGCCAGCTCCTCGCGCAAGCGCAACAGATTGCTCCGGGTAGGAGCTATCGAAAGGCCATCCATCTCAACGCTCTTCTCCGTAAGCCGCCAGCTCGGCGGCGCTCAATCGGGTGAGCTCGTGGGTGGGTAGCAGCGAGAGCAGCCGCCACCCCAAATCCAGCGTGTGCGCAAGCGGGCGGTTCTCCCGCTCCCCCTGGGTGACGAATTCGTTCTCGAATGCTGCGCCGAACTCCAAATAGCGGTGGTCAGCGGCCCCCAACTCTTTCTCCCCAATAACGGCAGCCAGCGAGCGCACCTCCTGCACGCGCGCGTAGGCGGCGTAGAGCTGGGCGGCGAGATGCGCATGCCCCGCCTCGATGCTGTCCTTCATCAGCCGGGAGAGGGAGGGCAGCACCGCCACCGGGGGATAGAGGCCCTGTTGCCAGAGGCTCCGGCTGAGCACCAGCTGCCCCTCGGTGATGTAGCCCGTCAGATCGGGTACGGGATGGGTGACGTCGTCGTTGGGCATGGTGAGGATGGGCAGCTGGGTGATGGAGCCCCGGCTCCCCTTGATCCGCCCCGTCCGCTCGTAGAGCGCGGCGAGATCGCTGTAGAGGTAGCCGGGATACCCCTTGCGTCCGGGGACCTCACCCCGCGCGCCGGAGAGCTGCCGCAGCGCCTCGGCGTAGTTGGTCATATCGGTGAGCACGACGAGGACGTGCATCTCCCGTTCGAAGGCCAGATACTCCGCCAGTGTCAGCGCCAGCCGGGGGGTCAGCAACCGCTCGATGGGCGGGTCATCGGCCAGATTGAGAAACATGGCGACGCGCAGCAGCGCGCCGCTCTCCGCGAAGGAGCGGCGGAAGTACTCTGCCACGTCGTACTTGACACCGATGGCGGCGAAGACGATGGCAAAGGGCACCGACGCTTCCTCCAGGAGGGCGGGAAGCGCGGCCTGGCGCACGATCTGCGCGGCGAGCCGGTCGTGGGGCAAGCCGCTGCCCGAGAAGAGGGGGAGTTTCTGGCCCAGCACCAGCGTGTTCATCCCGTCGATGGCGGAGATCCCCGTCTGGATAGCCGTGTGGGGATAGAGACGGGCGGTGGGATTGATGGGTTGTCCGTTGACGTCGGCCCAACGAGTCGCCAGCGGAGCCGGTCCTCCGTCGCGGGGCACTCCCAGCCCGTTGAAGACGCGTCCCAACATCTCCTCCGCCACGGGTAGGTGAAAGGTCTGCCCGGAAAAGCGGAGGGTGGTCTCGGCAACAGAGAGCCCCGTCGTCCCCGCGAAGATCTCCACCACCGCGACATCCTCCCCCACCTCGACGACGCGCCCCCGCCGCACTCGGCCCGCCGGCCCCACGACCTCGACCATCTCGGCGTATCCCACGCCCCGGACGCCCTCCACCACCAGCAGTGGGCCGTGCAACCGGGCGGCACCCCGAATCTCCTGTCCTCCGTAAGCCGGCGTTCCCATCTAGCGGCACTCCTCTTCCAGCGCGTCCAACTGCCCTTCCAACGCCAAGCGCAGGCGCTCCACGCGCTCCAGCGCGTCGTTGGGCATCTCCGTACGCAGACGCGCCAGCCGATGGACCGCCGGCAGCGCCAGAATCGCCGCCAGCGGACAGCCCCGCGCGACCAGCGTCGCCGCCCGCTCGTGCAGCTCCAAGATGAGCGCAAGGATACCCAGCTGCTTCTCCGGGGTAGCGTAGGTATCGACAGGATCGAGGGCGTCCTGCTGGAGAAAGCCCAGGCGGAGGAGGCGCGCCGTCTCCAGGACGAGCCGCTGCTCTTCTGGAAGGGCGTCGGGCCCCACGAGCTTGACGACCTGCTGCAGGCGGCTCTCTCGCTGGAGCAGGGCCAGCGTTCGTTCTCGCAGTTCGTACCAGCGGGGATACCCCCGCTCGGCCCACCAGTTCTGCACCTCTTCGGCGTACTCACTGTAGCTCTCCAACCAGTTGAGGGCCGGAAAGTGCCGCGCCCAGGCCAGGGATTTGTCGAGCGCCCAGAAAGCACGGACGAAGCGCCGGGTGTGCTGCGTTACCGGCTCGGAGAAGTCGCCGCCCGGCGGGCTGACGGCGCCGATGACGCTGACCGAACCGCGCGCTCCGCCCAGGGTCACCACCCGCCCGGCCCGCTCGTAGAAGCCCGCCAGCCGTGCCGCCAGGTAGGCAGGATACCCCTCTTCGGCGGGCAGCTCCTCCAGCCGTCCGGAGATCTCCCGCAGCGCCTCGGCCCAGCGCGAGGTGGAATCGGCGAGCAGCGCCACGTCGTAACCCATATCGCGATAGTACTCGGCGAGGGTGATCCCCGTGTAGATGCTCGCCTCCCGCGCCGCCACCGGCATGTTGGAAGTGTTGGCGATGAGGATGGTCCGCTCCATGAGGTGGCGCCCGCTGTGGGGGTCGACGAGTTGCGGGAACTCACGCAGCACCGCCGTCATCTCATTGCCCCGCTCGCCGCAACCCACGTAGACGATGACGTCAGCGTCACTCCAGCGGGCCACCTGCTGCTGAAGGGAGGTCTTGCCCACGCCGAAGCCGCCCGGCAGGGCCGCCGCCCCCCCTTTCGCCAGGGGGAAGAGCGCATCGAGCACCCGCTGTCCCGTGACCAAGAGCGCCTCCGGCGGCAGCCGCCGCGTCGTGGGGCGCGGGGTGCGGACGGGCCACCGCTGCCAGAGGGTGAGCGCCCGCTCCCCCGCCGCCGTCTCCACCCGGGCGATGGGCTGGGCGAGGGTGTAGGCGCCTGAGGGGGCCACCCAGAGCACCCGCCCGCTCACGTCCGGGGGGACGAGGACCCGGTGCTCGATGAGGGACGTCTCCGGGACACTTCCGAGCAGGTCGCCCCCTCGCACCGCGTCGCCCACGGCAACCGCCGGGGTGAACGCCCACAGGCGCTTGCGATAGAGGGGCGTCACCCGCACCCTCCTGCCGATGAAGGCCCCGGAGCGCAGCTCGAGCACGGGCAGCGGGCGCTGGACCCCGTCGAAGATGCTTCCGAGCAGCCCCGGGCCCAGCTCCACCGAGAGCGGGTAGCCGGTGCCAAAAACAGGCGCGCCCGGCTGCAAACCGGCGGTCTCTTCGTAGACCTGGATGGTGGCGACGTCGTCTTCGAGACCAATAATCTCGCCGACAAGGTGCTCCTCCCCCACCTCGACGACCTCCAGCATCCCCACGTGACGGGAGCCCCGGGCGCGCACCACCGGCCCGTTGACCCAGACGACCCGCCCCACCTGTTCTCGCTGGGGCGCCTCTTCGGTGAGCGTGCTCACGCCTCCTCCTCCCCGGAGAGCACGCGGTAGGCGATCCCGCGCAGGACCTCCTCGCGGCGGGCCAGCCGGCGTTCGAGGGTGTTGTCGAAGCGGCGCTGCCCCTGCGCGTCCTCCACGATCACCCCGGCGCCCTCCTCTAGCGGCGCGCCCAGCTCCAGCGTCACACTCAGTTCCGCGCCCAGCGCGTCGAGGAAGGTGCGGTCGAGATGCGCCGTGCCGGCAGGATCGGCGCGGATGTGGAAGACGCCGCCCGTACCCGGACCCGCCACCAGCTGCTGCACCGCCTCTCGCACCCACCGGCGCAGCAGGGCGGCGTACTCCCCACGGGCGGGCAGCGAGGTCAACCGTGTCCGTGCCTCCGCCAGAACGCGGGCCAACAGCGCCTCCCGCCGCTCCAGCAGCAACCGTTGCGCCTCCAGTTGGGCCGTCGCTCCGGCCTCGGCTGCCAACGTCTCTGCCCGCGTCTGTGCCTCCTCCAGCAAGCGGCGCGCTTCGGCTTCCGTGCGCACCTCCGCCTCACGCCGCAGCTCGGCAGCCTGAGCCGTGGCCCGCTCCAACTGCTCCTGAGCTTCGGTCCGGGCCGCCCGCAACACCGCCTCTTCCAGCGTGGGTCCGCCGCTGATCACGGTGTCACCTTGCGCCCTTCTCAGGAAGATTGATCCCCAGCGTACGCCGCAGGACCTCATCCACGCGCGGGGCAGCAACGCCCCCCCCACCCGGCGCAGGAATCTCCAGGATGAGAGGCAGCTCCGTCCGCACCTGGAGCGCGTCCAGCCACTCCCGGTCGAGGCGGGCGACGTCCTCCGTCACCAGCACGATGCCCACATCCTGGCGTTGCAGCGCCCCCTCCAGCGCCCCCCGCAGTTCCACCGCCGTAGTGACAACTTCACCCGCCACACCGGTGAGGGCAAAGCCCCAGACCGCAGCCTGGTTTCCGATAACGAGTATTCGCACCGCTCTCTCAGCCCCCCAGGATGATGAAAGCGATGATGAGACCGTAGATCGCCACGCCCTCCGCCAGCCCGACGAAGATGAGGGCCCGCCCGAAGACCTCCGGCTTTTCGGCGATGGCACCCACAGCAGCCGCGCCGGTGACGGCGACGGCATACGCGGCACCCAGCGAGCCGAAGCTCACGGCGATGGCGGCGGCGAAGGGGGTGTAGTCGTTGGCGGCTGCCTCCTGCACCAGCCCCGCCGCCTGCACCAGGCCGGGCGCGAAGAACCACGTCAGTCCCAGCCCCACGATCATCAGTGCGACGACAATGTTGAAACCGCCTAATCCCAAGACCAGAGTGCGGGTGCTCTCGACCGGCGCCCGGCGCTGTCGCACAGCGTAGAAGAGGCCGGGAAGCAAGGGCAACAATCCCGCGAGCAACGCAACCACAACAATCATGACTTTCCTCCCAGAATTCAGCGCTCCTCGGGCGCGGGCACGAGCGTGAGGGGGCGGGGGTGCACACCGCTGCCCGAAAAGAACTTGCTGAAGAACTCGTAATACTCCAGACGCAACGTCTGAATGCCGACGATAAGCCCCTCGAAGCCAATCACAAAGAGATTGCCCAGCACCACGGTGAGCCAGTAGCCCACCCCCCGCTCCGGGCTCACCATCTCGGCCAGAATGAAGACGACGAGGCCCAGCGCCCCGTGCGCCACCGCAAAAGCGCCCATCCGCACGTAGGAAAGGGTATTGCTGAGGAGAGCGATCACTGTCTCGAAGAGCTCGAAGAAGCCCTGCATAACGTAGGTGAAGGGCTCCCCTTCGACGAGCGGACGGTAACCTGCCAGCAGCCGGGCGAAGAGGTCGCCGAACGTAAGGGCCAGTCCGGAAAGTCCTGCCACGACGAGCAGGAGCCGAGGCGGAACGGGCAGGGGCACGAAGGACCCCACCGCCAGCCCCACGAGCGACCAGTAGAAGAGCAAGCCGGCGAAGGCACTGTGCCCGAAGAGCAGGTGACCCCAATCTCGGGCCAGCGCAGCGTTGACCATGTTCTGCACCATCCCCAGGGTCAGAATTCCCACGCCGAAGCCGACGGTCGCCAGCAGCACTGTCGTGATGTTCTGCAACGGGTGGAGCCAGAGGGCGGGCAAGAGATCTTCAAAGCCGAAGACGCTGCCGTAAAGGAAACCAAAGAGCAGCGAGGCTCCGCCGCAGGCGGCTACGATGGGCCCCACCCCGGCGAGACTCCGTAAGGCGCGCACCCGCCGGCTCCCCAACAACCATCCCAGCAGTGCCAGGAAGAGACCATGTCCCACGTCCCCAAACATCACGCCGAAGACAAGGGGAAAGGTCAACGCCATGATGGGGGTGGGATCGAGTTCTCCGTAGCGGGGATAGCCGTAGTTGGTGACCAACCCCTGGAAGGCGGTCAGTAGCCCCGGCCCCTTCGCCTGCACCACGGGGATCTGCGGCTCCTCCACCGCCCGGGGCGCGTAGACATCGACAGTCGTCTGATCCGACGCCAGCATCACCCGCTCACGCACCGCTTCCACCTGCCGGGCGGGGACCCAGCCCACCACCAGATAGGTGAAATGCAGCCGCCCGTAGGTCGCAATGGTCTCCACGAGGCGACGACTGGCCCGTAGCCGCCAGAGCAAGAGACGCAGATGGCGAATGCGCATCTGGCGCAGATGCTCCACCACCGCCTCGTGCTCGGCGATGTGCTGGCGGGTGCGGGCGAGGCCCGCTTGGAGTGCCTCCAACGCCTCGGCGGGGGTGCCCCGGTAGTCGGGCGGCGGCGTGAGGGGATTGAGATAGGCGCTGTGGGCGGCCCGCTCCAGGATGTCGGCGTCCTCCTGCAGGCCGAAGAGCACCACCGTCACGAGGGGCGGCTCCCGCCGCAGGACGACCAGCTCGTGCAAGACGTGCTCCAGACTGCTCTGCAACCGCTCCACATTGGCGAGGGGCATCTGGCCGAGCATGACCCATAGATACCGGAGGGAGCGCAAAGAGCCCAGGTCCACGTCGAGCTCGCGCAGCGGCTCGATCTGGGCCACGTAGCGCTCCAGCTGCTCCAGGTGACGGTAGTCCTCCTCCAATTCGTGGACCGGCGTCTCCACCTCCCGCTCCAGATGCTCCACGTCCACCCGCGCCACCTCCGGCGCGATGAGATGGGGCGTCCCCGTGGGCGGCGGCCCGGCGTCCACCTCCAGGGACTCCATGATGGCGACGACCCGCCGCTCAAGATCGGCGAAGGTAACGGCCCACTGCCGCCACTCGTCCACCGCGCAGACGACGCAGGCCGTGTCCATGTCCTCGGAGCTGGCGAGATAGAAGGTATGGGTGGCCGCCAAGGCCTCAGTCACCGGGATAATATCATCCTCGGGCACGAGCAGGTGCAGCTTCTTCATGGGTTGGGGACGGAAGATACTCATGAAGCAGCCTCCAGCAATACCGGGCGCAACACGAGCAAGGGCAGGAAGGTCTCCCGGGGCGTGTAACCAGCCTTCGCCTCGATGAGCAGCGTGAGATCCTGCACCTCCCGCTCCTGGATGCGAAGCAGGGCCAGCGGCAACCCGGCGTGGAAAGGCTCACCCCGGAAGGCGCGCAGGCAAAGGCGCATGACGTGCCGCTCTAACCGCTGCTCCAGATCGATGAGCCAGGCACGATCGGTCAGCAGGGGGGATTGCTCCGGCTGGGGCGCCACGCGGGGAAAGACCCGATGGGCGATGGCGCGCACATCCTCCCCGGCGGCGATGGCCCGCACGTCCTCGTCGCGAAGGCGGTAACCCGTCACCAGGGTGTAGTTGATGATCTCCTCCGAGGAGAGGTGATGGTAGATCCGGAAACGCAGCGCCCAGAGCAGATTATCGACGTCGAGCAGCGTGCCGACGAGCTCCAGGGCCTGCTCCCGATCCTTGCCGGAGAGCGCCTCAACGTCCCGCCAGAGTTCGCGCCGGTACGCCAGATCCAGCGCGATCTCCAAGGGGAAGGGACGCCCCTCCAGCACGTACCGGTCGAGGGCGTGAGCCAACGTCTCGTAGTAAGGCGTATCGCGCAACCGCTCCACCGCCCGCACCACCGTACCCGCCCGGACCATCCGCTCCAAATCCTCCAGAGTGAGCTGTGCGTAGCGCGAGAGGGGATAGAGCAGATGGCGGATCTGAGGCCAGGGGGCGCCCACTGCGATCCCCCGCAGCGCCGCCTTGAGGTTATCCACCTCGAAGAGACGCCAGAGTTGCAGCAGCAGGGGCCGCAGCGTAGCCGGCGTCCGGCGGAGGAGCTTCTCGTAAACCTCCACCAGCCGCCAGCGGATCTGGTAAGCGGCCCGACGGGGCGTGAGGAGCAAGGGGTCCAGCTCCAACGTAGGAGCATAGGCCGTCTCTGACAGGTTGCTCAGTAACCCCGCGAAATCGGGGGCCCGGATGAGGGCGTCCCACTCGGTGAGCGAGAGGGTATCAGCGTAGAGAGCCCGCGTCGTCGCCTGGATCTGAGCGTAGGCCGCGACCGTCTGCAATCTCACGCCGGCCCTCCCAACGTGGCAGCGAGGACGGCCTGCACCGCAGCCTCCAGCCGCTCCTCGGCCCGGGCCTCGAAGCCTTCCGCCTCCTGCTCGGCCTGCTCCAAGAGCCGGGCCCGCTCCGTGGCAACCGCTTCCCGGCGCTCCTCCAGCAGACGCGCCGCTTCGGCCCGCGCCGCTTCCAGGCGCTCATCGCGCTGCGCGCGCAAGGCCGTTCGCGTGGTGGTGAGCAGGGTCTCGGCCTCCCGCTGCGCCTCTTCGTAGATCCGCGCGGCCCGCTCCTCGTAGTTCAGGATTTGCGCTACCCGACTTTGAGGCATCCCTGCACCTCACCCGCCGCAGAGGGCCGACGCTGCCCGCGCCAACGCCGGCAGGAGCAGACCGGGCGCCAAGCCCAACAGAACGAGGCCCACGACCGCCAGCCCCAGGACCACCCAGAGCGGAGGAGATACGGTCACCGGCCCGCCCTCCACCGCCGGCGGCAGGACGTAGAGGGCGCGGACGAGACGCCAACCGGCTGCCAGGGTGAGCACGCTGCCCAGCAGACCGACCACGGCCAGCCAGAGAGCACCCGTCTCGATCACCGCCGAGAAGAGCCAGAGCCGACCCACGAAGCCCAGCGTCAGTGGCACACCGCCCAGGGCGAGCAGGCAGAGCAACATCCCCAGGGCCAGCAGGGGCGAGCGCCGGTGCAACCCGGCGTACGCCTCGAACTCGTCAGCTCCGGCGAGGGCCGTGACGACGGCGAAGGCGCCCAGCATCGCCAGGGCGTAGGCCAGCAGGGAGAGCAACAGCCCCACCGTTCCCGGCACCGAATCCGTCAGCAGGCCAAGGAGCAGATATCCCCCCTGGGCCACACCGAGGGCAGCAAACAGGCCCCTGGTCCGCGTCTGCCCCAGCGCCAGCACGTTGCCGATCACGATGGTGACCGCCGCCAGCGCCGTCAACAGCACCCGCCAATCCCCGCCCAGCCGAAGCGACGCCGGGAGCAGGAGCGCCGTCACCCGCAGCAGCAGGGTGAAGCCGGCGACCTTCAGCCCGACGGTGAGCAATGCCACCACCGGGCCGGAGTCCGCCTCCGCCGCCCCAAAGGCCCACGGATGAAAGGGCACGGCAGCAATGGTGAAAGCCAGCCCCGCCCCGACCAGGATCACGCCCGGCAGCAGGAAGGCGCGTCCGGGGCCCTCCGCTACCAACAGCTCGGCCATCGTTGCCATATTCGTCGCGCCCGTGCCGCCGTAAAGCCACGTGCTCCCAAAGAGTAGCAGCCCGATCAGGGCAGCGCCGTAGAGCCAGGTGCGGAAGGCGCTCCCCAGCGCCCCGGTGCAGGCCACCAGCAGGCAGCCTACGAGATGCAGCGCGCCCAGACAGAGGACCACCAGCGCCAGATCGACGACGAGGGCGAGGAGGCTCAAGAAGAGGCCGAAGAAGAGCAGCAGGGCGTAGTAGGGGCCGGGAGCCAGCCGGCGGCGGCGCAGATAACCGCCGGAGAGGAGCACGCTGCAGAACGTCACCCCCAGCGCCAATCCCCGCGCCAGTTGAGCGAAAGGATCCGCCCGCAGGCCATAGGCGGACCCCGTCGTCGCCTCGAGGGGCAAGAGTAGCGTCGCGAGCGCCAGCAGCAGCCCGGCGAGGGCCACGCGGGGCATCCAGGCCCGGGCCGCGACGTCGGGCAGACGGGCGAGGGCCAGCATCACCAGGGCCGCCAGCAGCAGGAGCAGCTCGGGCCCGAGCAGCGCGAGGAGTTGTCCCGCCGGCGTCAACAGAAAGTCGCCCATCAGCGCCCGCTTCCGCTACAGAGCCTCGAGCAGGGCGGTGAGGGCCGCGTTGAAGGTCGCCAGCAGGGGGCCCGGATAGAGCCCCAGGCCGACGAGCAGTAGCACCAACGGCCAGAGGACCACCTTCTCCCAACCCCGCAGATCGACGAGGGCCTCCCGCTCCGCCGCCTTACCTTCCAATAAGAAAAGGGGCTGGATGAGCTTCCACAACACAAAAGCCGCCGTGAGCAAGAGCCCCAGCAGCCCCACGTAGGCGATGACGGGCAGGAAGCGCACCGTTCCCCGGAAGACGAAGAGAATGCCCCAGAAACCCGCCACGCCGGGCAGCCCGAGGAGTCCCAGCGCCGCCACGAGGGTCAGCCCATAGAAGTGCGGCAGGGATTGCGCCAATCCGCCGTAGGCGGCCAACTCGCCCGTCCCCGTCCGCGCGTGCAGCATCCCCGCCAAAAAGAAGAGGGCGCCGGCGCTCAGACCGTGGGCGAAGAGCTGCCACGCCGCCCCGTTGAGGGCAGAAGCCGCCGCGTTCACGTTCTCCGGCTCGCCCAGCCAGCCGTAGGCTGCCGCCGCCGCCGAAACCCCCAGCAGCACGTAGGCCATCTGCACCAGGGAGGAGTAGGCGACGAGACGCTTGAGATCCGTCTGCGCCAGGCAGAGCAGCGCCCCATAGATCAGCGCCAACACCGCCAGAATGGGCAACAGGGGGACGTTGACGACGTAGTGGCGGAAGACCTGGGGGAAGAAGGGCAGGGCGATACGGAGCAGTCCGTATCCACCCAGTTTCAGCAATCCACCGGAGAGCAAGACCGCAGCGGCTGTGGGCGCCTCCGTGTGGGCGTCGGGCAGCCAAGCGTGCAGGGGGAAGATAGGCAGCTGGATGGCGAAGGCGAGGACGAAGCCCCAGAAGGCGATGTTGGCCCAGCCGAAGTTGGCGGCGAAGGGCCGCGCAGCAGCCGCTTCCAGGAGGGCAAAGGTCCCGGTCTGGAAGTAGACGGTCAGAATCGCCAGGAGCATCAGCACGCTGCCCGCCAGCACGTGGAGAAAGAACTTGAGGCCCGCTGCCTCCCGGCGCACCCCACCCCAGATAGCGATAAGCAGGAAGGCCGGCACCAAGCTCAGCTCCCAGAAGGCGTAGAAGAGGATCAGATCCAACGCCACGAGCACGCCCGTCATCCCTGCCTGGAGCAACAGCAGCAGGATGTAGAACTCCTTCACCCGCTCGTGGACCCTCCGCGCTGCGTAGAAGAGCGCCAGCGTCATCAGCAGCGCCACCAGCCAGACCAGGGGCGCGCTCAGCCCATCCACACCCACGTGGTACTCGATCTGGAACTCGGCAATCCAGGGGTAGCGCTCGACCAGCTGCATCGCCTCCGGCCCCAGCTGCGCCACGTTGACCCAGATGAGAGTAGCGAGCACGAGACTGAGGAAGGCGAAAGCCACCCCAAGACGGCGGATGGTCGTCTCGTCCTCCCCGGGGACCAGCAGGAGCAGCAGCACGCCCACCGCCGGCAGAAAAAGGATGGTGCTCACGATGGGAAAATTCATCGAATGTCCTCCAAAAGAAGTCTGTTAGTCAGGTAGTCGGGTAGTCGGGTAGTCGCGAATATCAGGTGCAGCATCTTATCCCATTTCACAACAGCAGAAAGACTGCCAGGAGGGCTGCCAGCGCGAGCAGGGCCCACCAGAGATGATCCTGCACCGCATCCCCGCTGCTGGAACGCAAGCGCTGCTCCAGCACGGGCAGCTGTGCCTCCACGCCCTTCGCCGGCACGCTCACGACCCGGCGCTCGAAGGCCTCCACACCGCCCCCTAGCGCCCGCATCCCGGCACCGACCCAGCCCGCCGCCACCGCCAGCGCCCGCTCCATCCCCTCTACGAGAGAGGAGAGCCAGCGCGTCGTGCGAGCCACTAAGCACAGTGCGCCCTCCACCCTGCGCGTCTCGAATCGCGCCGCCCCCGCCGAAACGCCGAGGGCCAGAACTGCCGGCACGTGCTCGGCGACCCGCAGCAGGCGCGCCTCCACCCCGACGGCGAAGCGGGCGAGCGCCCGTCCGGCTCCCGTCGCCCCCTGCGCGTAGAGGGCATCGAGGTAGAAACCACGCTGTACCACCCCGTAGGGCCGGACCAGCCGCGCCGCCAGGGGATCTTCGGCCCCGGCCCCCAGGGGCTTGCGCCCGTAGATCAGCCAACCGAGGAGCAGCCCCACCGCCACCGCTCCGGCGAAGAGTAAGGGCGTCTGCCCCCCCGTCGCTACCCCCCCCTCTCCCGCGACGAAGGCGCCCAGCCAGCCAAGCGGGGCCTCCTCCGTCCCGGGCAGGGAGAGGAGCACCCCCGCCCCCCCCAGCAGCAGGCCGAAGAAAGCCAGCGCCATCAACGGGAGCGTAGGCGCCGAGACGCCCTCCTGCCGTGGCGCGGGAGCGCGTCCTCCTCCCAGAAAAAGGAGGCAAAGCAGCCGCGCCGTGAAGAGCGTCACCAAGGCCACGGCGAGCACTCCAGCCCAGAGAGCGATGTCTCCGAGGGGTCGCAGCCCCACATCGAACCAGAAGCCCACAGCAAAGAGGGGGAAGGTCGCCAGGGCCAGCGCGCCGATGACGAACGTCACCGCCGTGCGCGGCAGCCGCCAGGCCCATCCTCCGAGCGCGAACAGGTCACCGGCAGCATCGCCCTCCGCGCCATCCAGCAGGGCCCCCGTACTCAGCAAGAGCAGCGCCTTGAAGCTGGCGTGCAACAGGAGATAGAAGAGCGCGACCACCTCTCCCCCCCAGCCCAACGCGACGAAGACCAACCCCAACTGAGCCACCGTCGCGTAGGCCAGCACCTGGCGCAGGTCACGCTGAGCGAGCGCGACGAGAGCGGCGAAGAGCGCCGTGAACAAACCGATGATCCAGAGGGCATCGAAGAGGAAGGGCGCCGCCACCGCCAAGAGCGGCGAGAGGCGCAGGAGCAGATAGCCGCCGGTGGAAAGCGTCAGGCTGTGGACGAGGGCGGCGTGGGGCGCCGGCGCCTCCGCGCTCGCGGCGAGCCAGAGGTGGAGCGGAAACTGGGCACATCGGCCCACCGCCCCCGCGCAGAGCAGCAGGGTGATGAGGGTAGCGGGCGTCAAAGGCGCACCAAGGAAGCCACCCGTCGCCAGCTCCGCCAGGATCGGCTCGGCAAAGAGCTGATCGTAGTGCAGCGTACCCGTCCGAGCGTAGAGCAGAGCCAGTCCCAGAAAGAGCAACAGGTCGGTGAGGCGCGGTAGGAGGAAAGCCCATGCGCCGCCCCTCCGCCCCAAGAGCAGGGAGGTAGAGAGCCCCACCAGCTCCCAGCAGAGAAAGAGCGCCAGGAGGTTGTCGAAGAGGATCAGGCCCAACACCGCCGCCAGCAGCAGCGAGGCCCCGGCGAAGAAGCGCGGCGCCGAGGGCGCGTCATCGTCCAGGGAGCCGGCGCCGTAGCTGAGGATGAGAAAGGCCGGGGGAACCAGCCCCAGCAGCAGGAGCAGCGCCAGGGGATCGAGGTAGAGACCCAGGGGCAGGAACTCGCTTCCCACGGCGAGCCAGAAGAGGCGCCCGCTCGGGATGGCCTCAGCGCCGGCGGGACGTCCCGCAGCCGCGCCGACGAGCACAAGCGTCCCGCCGAGGATCAGCGCGGCGCTCCCCAGGGCGAGCGTCCGGCTCCGGCGGGTGCTGCGATGCGCCCCCAGGACGATCCCCAGAGAGGCCAGCAGGGGCAAGAGCGGGATCAGCCAGGCGAGATCGAAGAGGCTCACCGCGCCTCCTCCCCCTGGAGCAGGTCGAGATCGGCATCGGGGCCCGGGCCCCGCCGCCGGGCTCTCACGACGAGGGCCGCGCCCACAAGCGCCTGCGCCCCTCCCACGAGCAGGGCAGAGAGGGCCAGGAGCTGCCTGCCCCCTGCCACCGGTTCGACGTAGCGGGCGAAAGCGACGATGGTCACCACCCCGGCGTTGATCAGCAGCGCCACCGACAGGAACACCAGCACCGGCTCCCGATGGACCCACAGCCCGAAGAGGCCTAAGCAGAGCAGCGCCGCTCCGGCGATGAGATACCAGCTCAGGGGAATCATGTAGAGCGCTCCCGAAGCAACTGGCGCAGGCCCACGACGAGAGCGATCCCCAGGGGCACCGCCGCCAGCAGGGGAAGGCAAGACAACACCGGCGCCACCAGCAGGTCGGCGGGCGCGGGGGATGGCACTGTGGGCCAGGGAACCTGCAGGATCAGGTAGGTCAGCCCGGCGAAGAGGAGCAGGGCCAGGGCACCCGCCGCGAAGGGAGCCCGCAGAGCAGGGCGGCGGCCCTGAATCACGCCCCGGGTCACAAGCAACGTGAGCGTCGCCAGCAGGGGGAGTCCGAAGGCGAGGAGCAGCTGCGCGCTCGCCAGCAGGAAATCGCCGAGGAGGAGGTGGAGGCCCGCCACACCCAGCAGGGAGACGAGCAACCAGCGAACAGCGATGAAGGGGCGGCGGGAGAGGAGCATCACCAGCGCTCCGCCCACCGTCGTCGCAGCGGCGAAAAGAAATCCTACCTGTACATCGGTCACCAGCCGTTACCCCCCTCTTCAGCGATCAGCCATCAGCGATCAGCGATCAGCGATCCGCGGTCAGCGTTCAGCAGGGGGATTATACAGCTGGTGGCGGCGCTAACAAGGGTCGGCTGTCCATAGGTGGTAGGGCGGGCTCGCCGAGCCCGCCAGAAGAAAGGGGACGCCTCGGCGAGGCGTCCCTACCCAGGGCGTCCCGATCCGAGGCGTCCCGATCCGAAGCGTCTCTAACCGAGGCGTCGTCAGCCGAGGTCGCGCCCGCCCTTCAATGCCAAAAGCAGATCGCGGCGCTTGAGGGCCCGCTTGCGCCCCAGCTCCATCATGCCCGCCTTGTCGTCGGCGAGGCGGACCAGGGCAGCGACCCACGCGCCGCTCTGCACCTCAGTATGGCTGATGCGCCAGCGCTCCACCCAGATGGGCAGCTCGGCGACGTTGGTGACGCGCTCACGGGTGCGTGTGTGGGTGATGCCATGGGATTCGAAGGTGACCTCGTACTCCTCCGTCTCCGGTTTGATGGGACAGACCTCCATGCAGGCACCGCACTTGATGCAGTAGTAGTCGGCGAGCAGCAGCTCCCCGGAATCATCGTCGATGTAGAGGGCACGCGTCGGGCAGATGTCGGCGCAGGCGTAGCAGCCCTCCACGCACTTCTCCCGGCGCAGCTCCACGCTCCCCTGCCAAGCCTGCTCCACCTGGAAGGCCCCGTCGCTGGCGATCTCACACTGGCGACAGTAGATGCAGTGCTCTTCGTCAACGACCAGAGTCTCCTGCTCCTCGTCGTAGCGGATGACGTCGGTGGGGCAGTTCTCGATGACGAAGTCGCGGCGGCTCCAGTCGAAGACCTCGCCGTCGAAGGTGATGGCGTTGAGCAGCTCTGGAAAAGCCTCGAAGCGCTGGACAGGAATGGAGGACTCACCGTTGAGCGTCAGGGTGATGGCGGTGGTCGGACAGGTCACCGTACACATCCCACAGAAGACACAAGTCTCCGGGTCCACATCCACCGAGGCCATCTTGATCAGACACCCCTCCTCCACCACCGCCGGGACGTGGCTCAGAGCGTCCTTCGGGCAGACCAACGGCCCGATGTGGCAGCCCACACAGCGCTTCAGGTCCCACGTCAACACGTCATGATGGGTGACCATCTTCCGTTCCAGCACGAGTTTATCGTCGGTTCTATGCTTCAGCGTCGTTCCACGTCTCACGCAGTGCTCCTCCGAAAATAGTGAGGGGTGAAAGGTGAGTGGTGAGAAGTTCATTCTTCCCACTGCTCACCGATCTCTACTCACTTCTACTATTACTCACATCCCACCGGAAAGGGCAACTTAGTTACGCAATCAGCGCCAGCGCCTTGCCCACGGGGACGAGATGGCGTTGGAGGCCCAACTCTCGCGGCTCCATGCCCAACGCCAGGCCCATCAGTTGGGTGAAGTAGAGCACGGGAAGGTCGATGGGTTGGCGTAGCACCTGCTCAGCCTTGCCCTGGTAGGCGTCCAGCGCCGTGTGGCACATGGGGCAGGCCAGCGAGACGACGTCGGCCCCCGCCTCCTTGGCGGAGACAAGGACGTTGCCCGCCAGCCGGGCGGTGACCTCGGAGCGGGAGATGGCGAGGGCCCCACCGCAGCACTTGGCCTTGAGGGGATAGTCCACCAGCTCCGCGCCCAGCGCCGCAACGAGCTGATCCAGCCCCCGGGGTCGCTCGGGGCTGTCGAACTCGTCCCGGGGCCGGGTCAACATACAGCCGTAGTAGTTGGCGACGTGAAGGCCGTTCAAAGGGCGCGTCACCCGTGCTCGCAGCGCCTCGACGCCCACCTCGCGCAGCAGGACGTAAAGGGGATGCAGTACCTCGACGTTCCCCGCCAGCGGCGGCAGCCCCTCCAGCCGGTCGTTGACCCGCTGCCGCACCTGCTTATCGGCGGCGATGGCTTTGCTCGCCTGGCGGAGATTGCGGTAGCAGCCGCTGCATGGCGCGACGATGGCGTCGAAGCCCTGAGCCTCGGCGAGGGCCAAGTTGCGGGCCGGCAGGTCGACGGCGGCGTCGCGATGCTCCAGGCCGGCGAGGACCGCTCCGCAGCAGCTCCAGTCCTCCAACTCCAGCAGCTTGACCCCCAGGCGGGCGAAGACGGCCCGCACCGAAAGATCGTACTCCTTCGCCCCGGAGAGCAGACTACATCCCGGATAGTAGGCGTAGCTCATGAGCGCCCTCCCCGCTTCCCGCCGAGCCAGAGCCCGGCGCTCACCACCGCACTGAGCAGCGTCACCGCCGCCCCCACGAACCAGGGCCGCCATGCCGGGCGTTCGGCCTGAGGCGCTTTCCGAACCGGAGGTGGCGCCCCCGCCGGTCCCTCCGCCAGCTTCCGCACCTGGGCTGGCTCCTCGATCCCCTCCGGGAAGAGGGGGAGTTTGCCCTTGAAAAGCATCCGCAGCCCCAGGGGCAACATCCCCAGGAGCCCTTTGATGTCCCACGTGCGGAGGTAATAGCGCAGCATCAACTCCGGCTCGAAGAGCCGCCCGTGGGTCTTGAAGGTGCCGGAGAAGGCCTGCCCGAACTCCGCCTCCTGATCCTCGGCGTAGCCCTGGGTCAGGGCGAGGGTGCGCAGCGAGGCCATCACGTCGGTGATCTCGATCCCCCGAGGGCAACGGCTGGCGCAGGCGTAGCAGGAGACGCAGTACCACATATCGTGGCTGGAGAGCACCTCGTCTTTGAAGCCGTTCTGCACCAGATACATGATACGCCGGGGTCCGTGCTCCATCTCTTCCAGAACAGGGCAGGAGCCGGAGCAGGTGCCGCATTGATAACACTGGAGCACCTGCGAGCCGCCGGGGGTGGCCATGACCTCCACGACGAAGGGATTCAGCTCGGTGGCCATGCTACACCTCCTCCTTGACAAGCGCCAGACGCCGCCGGAATTCCTCGGCGTGCTCCAGCACCGGACCGACCTCCGGGGTCTCCTGCATCCGCTGGAGGCGCTTGCCCAGCTTGGGCGCGGCAGCCTCGTTCTCCGCCCGGATGCGCTCCACCCCCAGCTCGTAGACGGTGGCGCTCAGCTCCCGCATGATGCGGGACCACTTGGCCCCCTCCGTCGCCGAGACAGACTCCACCCGGAAACGCTCCGGCGTGATCCCGAGCCGCTCCAGCTGCGGGGCCAGCTTCACCATGCGCTTTTCTGCGTAGTCCCGCCCGTCGATGTAGTGGCAGTCCTGGGGATGGCAGCCGGAGACGAGCACGGCGCCCGCACCCAGCCGAAAGGCCTCCATGACGAAATCGGTATCGACGCGCCCGGCGCACATGACCATGAGGTTGCGCGTGTTGGCGGGGTACTCGAAGTGGCTGGTGCCTGCGTTGTCGGCGCCCATGCCGCTGCACCAACGGCAGGTGAAGGCCAGCACCTTCTCCTCGGGGCGTTCGGCGAGGAGAGCGTGAATCTGGGCGAGGATCTGCGCGTCGGTGAAGTGATGCTGGGAGATCGCGTTGGCGGGGCACTCGGCGACGCAGGTTCCGCAGCCGTGACACTTGGCGGGAACGATGGTCGTCGCCTCCCCCGAACCGGGCCGATTGACGATGGCGCCGTAGGGGCAGGCGTCGGCGCAGAGGGTGCACTTCCCGCCCTTGCTGTTGAGGCAGCGCTCGGGCCAGACGTAGGCGACGATGGGATCGATCTCCCAATGCTCCTGGCTGAGCACCCGGGCCGCCCGGCCCGCCGCGCCACTCCCCTGCCCCACGCTCTGGGGGATGTCTTTCGGCCCCTGGGCCGCGCCCGCCAGGTAAATGCCCTCGGTGGGGGTATCCAGCGGCTTGAGCTTGGGGTGGGATTCGAGGAACCAGCCGTGGACGTCGTTGGGCACCGTGAGGACGCGCCCCAGCTCGACGGCGCCCTCGCTGGGGATAGCCGCCGTCGCCAGCCCGACCATCTCGAACTCCAGCTCGACGGGCCGCCCCAGAGCCACGTTCTCGGCCCGGACGACGAGGTTCTTCGTCACGGGATCCTCGAAGATCTCCGAGGGCCGCCCCTGGACGAAGTGGATGCCCGCCTCGCGCGCCCGGGCGTAGAACTCCTCGTAGGTCTTGCCCGGCGCCCGGATGTCGATGCGAAAGATGGTGATCTCCATCTCCGGATAGAGCCACTTGAGGAGCAGCGCGTTCTTGATGGTGTACATGCAGCAGAAGCCGGAGCAGTACTCGTGGTAGCGCTTATCGCGGGAGCCGACGCACTGAATGAGGCCCAGACTGGCGGGGATCTTGCCATCGGAAGGGCGGATGAACTCGCCCACCGTGGGGCCGCCCGCGCAGTGGAGGCGCTCGATCTCCATCATTGTCGTGACGTTGTCGAAGAGGCCGAAGCCGTACTCCTCGAGCGCTGTGGCATCCCAGGTATCGTAGCCGGTGGCGACGATAATCGTGCCGATCTCCAGGTCGATGAGCTCCGGCTCCTGGGCGAAGTTGATGGCCTCGAGCTCGCCGCAGGCCTCGACGCACTTGTAGCACTCGATGCAGGCGTCGCGGTCGATGGTGTAGATGGAGGGCACGGCCTGATCCATGGGGACGTAGATGGCCTTCCTCGGCCCCAGCCCCTCCTCGAAGACGTTGGGCACGTCGATGGGACAGACCTCGGCGCAGAGGCCGCAGCCGGTACACCGGTCGAGGTCGACATAGCGGGGCTTGCGCTCCACCTGCACCTGAAAATTGCCGATGTAGCCGTTGACCTGCTTCACCTCGGAGTAGGTGAGCACGTGAATGCGCGGATTCTTGCCGACGTCCACCATCTTGGGCGCCTCGATGCAGATGGAGCAGTCCATGGTGGGGAAGGTCTTGTCGAGCTGGGCCATCCGCCCGCCGATGGTGGGGGTCTTTTCCACCATGTAGGTCTCGATGCCCATATCGGCCAGATCGAGGGCGGCGCTGATGCCGGCGATGCCCCCGCCGATGATGAGGGCGCGCTTGGTGACGGGCACCTCCAGGCGCCGGAGGGGCTCGACGTAGGTGACCTTTGCCACCGCCGCCGCCACGATCTCCTTGGCCTTCTCCAGGGCCGCCTCCTTCTCGTGGGAGTGGACCCAGGAGTCGTGCTCCCGAATGTTCGCCATCTGGAACATGAAGGGGTTAAGGCCCGCGCCGGCGATGCAGGATTGGAAAGTGGGCTCATGCATGGCGACGCTGCACGCCGCTACGACGACCCGATCCAGCCCGTATTCCTCGATATCCTTCTGGATCAGTCCCTGACCCGGATCGGAGCACATGTAGCGGTGCTCCTTGGCGATGACCACGTTGGGCAGCGTTTTGGCATACTCCACGACCGCCGCAGGTGTCACCACACTGGCGATATTCGACCCGCAGTGGCAGACGTAGACGCCGATGCGCGGCCCCAGGATTTCTTCTTGGCCGTTATCTTTGGGGTTTGCCACGAGCCATTCCCTACTTTCCCACTGTCTCTTCGATAACGCGCTTGTGGCGGGAGCGCTGGGCCCGGCGGTCGGGAGTGGTGAGCTCCAGCGCGTCCTTGGGGCACCAGAGGATGCACTGTGGCTCCTCCTCGTCCTGGCACTGATCGCAGATCTCCGCCAGTTTCGACTCCGGGTTGATGGAGATGGCGCCGAAATCGCAGGCTTCGATGCACCAGGCGCAGCCATCGCAACGCTCGGCGTCGATGGCGATGATGCCGGTGACGGGGTCCTGGGTGAGTGCGTCTCGCGTGCAGGCGATGACGCAGGGCGCGTCCTCGCAGGTCCGGCAAGCGATGGCGGTCATCAGAATTTCGTCCACCCGCACCGTACGGATGCGGCTGCGGTAGGTGTTGAACTCTCCCGTCTTGGTGTAGGAGCAGATATACTCACAGAGCTGGCAGCCCACACACTTCTCGGGATCACAGGTTACGTATTGATATTTCGATGTCGATGTAGCCATCTCGCCTCCTCAGACGCCGATTTCCTCGGCCACGTCCTCCATCCCCAGCGCCATGAGCTTCTCCTTGGGGATAAGGCCTTCTTTCGTCCAACCCTTGGCCTCGTAGTAGAGGTCTTTGAGATACTCCAGTTCCTCATCGGTGATGACGTGCCCCGCCGACGCCCCCTTGGGCAGGGGATCATGTTTCCAGCGGTAGGGGAGATCGTCGTCGGCGCGGGTCCAGCCCTCACGGATATTGAAGGCCTTCTTAATGGTGTGAGCCCGCTCGCCGATGAGATCGATATCGTCATACCCGAAGTTCCAACCGGTGGTAGCGTTGATGAGGGCGGCGATGGTGGGCCAGGCCCCCTCGCGGTCGGCTTTACCGGTGAAGCAGCGCCGGATGAACTTGCAGAGGGGTAGGGTATCGTAGACAGCAGCGTACTCCTCGGTGCTCTTCGCCAGCTGGCCCCGCGTCTCATCGATGGAGAAACGATCCACCCAGCCCTTGATGTCGGGGTCGTAGGCAGCGGTGCGATTGTGACAGCCGCCCCGCGTCCCCACCGCCAGCCCCAGGGAGAAGGTCTTGAGCCCCCGGGGGTCGTAGCCCGGCGCTTCGAGGCCCTTGGTGTTCATGGCCCACTTGTAGCTCTCCGTCCCCCGCTCCTCGTCGATACGGCGCGAGGCGATGCGGGTTCCTTCGGCGAGTAGATCGCCGATGCCCTCACGGTCGCGGATCATCTCCGCCAGCGTGACGGCGGCGTCGCCGTTGCCGAAAGTTGGCTCGAAGCCTTCAGGATAGCGGGCGCATTTGAAGTCCTCTTTGGTGAAGACGCCGCGCTCAAAGGATTCCATGGTCCAGGAGATGGTCACACCGTTGCTCATGGCATCCATCCCATCCCGGTCGGCGATGTCGATGAGCTTGATGGCAGCGTTCATGTCGTTGATACCCAAATTCGGACCGTTAGCGAAGAGACACTCGTACTCAATGCCCGTCATGGCTCCCTTCCACGGCCCACTCTTCACCACCGACACCTGCTCGCAGGCGATGGGACACTGGGCGCAGGCGATCTTCTTCACCTTGTGATGCTCTTCCAGATACTCACCACTCACCAGCTCGGCATCTTCGAAGACCCCCTCCTGGAAGTTGCGGGTCGGCAGCAGGCCGATGCGGTTCATGTTGAGAACGTTGGTCATCGTCCCCAGGATGCGGTATTTGGAGGTGTGCGGTCCCTGCGAAGCCTCGGTGATGTCGAAGGAGAGCTTCATCAGCGCCTCTGGATCGGCGACCTTGACCCCGTGGGTACCCCGCACGGAGACGGCTTTGAGCTTCTTGAAGCCCCAGACGGCCCCGTGGCCCGTGCGCCCAGCCTGCCGTCCGTCGTTGGTGACGTTGGCGTAGCGCACCAGCTTCTCGCCCGCCGGCCCGATGGTGGCGGAGCGTACCTGATCGTCGCCCAGCTCCTCGCGGATGGCCTCCTCCGTCTCGAAGGTGTTGAGACCCAGCAGCTGCTCGGCCTTGCGGAACTGCACCCGATTGTCGTCGATGAAGAGATTCACCCACTCCTCGCTGGCACCGTGAATGACCAGGCCGTCCCAACCGGCGCGCTTGAGGGCGATGGAGAACCAGCTGCCGGAGAGACTGTCACCGATCCAGCCCGTCAACGGAGACTTGGACGCCAGCCCGAACTTTCCCCCCACGGGGACGGGAGTCCCGGCGAAGATCCCGTTAGCGAAGCAGATGGGATTGGCCGCCGAGAGGGGCTCGCAACCCGGCTCGATGTTCTCCCAGCAGAGCCGCGTCGCCATCGAGACGCCCCCGATGTAGGTCTGGTACCAAATCTCGGGTTTGTCCTCGATCCAGTGTTTACGCTCGGTCAAATCAACGTGCAGAATCTTACCGCTGTACCCGTACATAAGATCCTCTCCTTGAGAAGGATAAAAAAAATAGACTAGCCGCCAGCCAGCACAGACATCAATATCAAGCGATCGCCATCCTGAGGGGCATCGTCGAGTTGATCCTCGCGGATCATGTAACGCCCATTGAGGTTAAGCATGTTTGAGGCGTAGAGCCGGTCACCATCGGGGTGAATGACCTGACCCAGCAACACGGGGTAACGCTCACCGAGCAGGAAGATGATTTTGCGAAAAGTAGTTCCCTCGGGAACCTCGAGGGGAAGATCCCGGGCCTTGGTCAGAAACCGGGAGACGCCGCCGAATTCCACCAACACGTTCATGCGTCACCTTCCAACACTATTATGGAGCTAGGGGGCAACCATTCCACCGGTATTGACCAGTTACGAAGATCTAGTTTGACGGATCGCAAGTTTATGGTTTGCACGATTCTAACAGGTTAGGGCCTGTCCAGAAACAGCTTCGGATTTTCATACCTGTTGTTTAGTAGAAGCCGCAAAATTAATAGTGGACAGCCCCTTAAGGACGTCTGTAAAAAGGTCGAGCTTCCATATTGTCCCGCACTTCCCCCAAAGTGTCAAGCGACAATGATCGATGATGCCAATGCCATTCCTCGTGTGAGTTATAATAGCGTCAGCAAGTCACAGAAAGCTATCACGAAAGGAACCGAATGGACCCACGCATCCTGGCGTACCTCTATACCGCCGTTCTCGTCGGACTGGCGCTCTACGCGCTGCACATTCTGGTGCTCATCGTGCTCTATCTGTGGCACAGAGGCTGCCCGTCCCCCGAGATCCCAAGACCGGCAGAAGCCACGTTGCCCTGCGTCACCGTTCAGATTCCCCTGCGCAACGAACGCTACGTCGTCCACCGGGTGCTACGTGCCGTCGCCGCCCTGGAGTGGCCCCGGGATCGCCTAGAGATCCAGGTGCTCGATGACTCCGACGACGATACCACGGCTTTCGCAGAGATGGAGGCGCAGCGCGTGCGTGAGACCGGCATCTGGATGCGGGTGCTGCACCGGGAGCAGCCCTCCGGTCACAAAGCGGGCGCGCTGGCGGCGGGGTTGCGCGAGGCGCAAGGAGAGTTCGTGGCCCTCTTCGACGCCGACTTCTGTCCTCCCCCCGACTTTCTACACCGGACGGTCCCGCACCTGGTGGCGGACCCGGAGCTGGCGATGGTGCAGGCCCGCTGGGGTCATCTCAACGCCGAGTACTCCCTCATCACCCGAGCCCAGGCGCTGCTGCTCGATGCCCACTTCACCGTGGAGCACATTGCGCGCAACCGCAGCGGGCTGCTGATGAATTTCAACGGCACGGCAGGGGTGTGGCGGCGCGCTGCCATCGAGGAGGCAGGCGGCTGGCAGAGCGACACTGTGGCGGAAGACCTGGATCTGAGCTATCGGGCGCAGTTACGGGGGTGGCGGATCCTCTATCTGCCCGAGCTCGTGGCACCCGCCGAGCTCCCGCCGGTTATCAGCGCCTTCCGGCAGCAGCAGCACCGCTGGGCGAAGGGGGCAGCGCAGACGTTGCGGAAGCTGGCGCCTGAGTTGCTACGCTCCCGGCGGCTCTCTCTGCCCCAGAAACTGATGGCGTTGCTGCACCTGAGTGGGTACGTGACCCAGCCCCTCTTCCTGCTGCTCCTGCTGCTCGCCGTCCCCCTCGCGCTCCTGGCTCCCCCCCTGCCCCCGCTGGCGACGCTGCTGGGCAGTGTCATCGCCGCGCCCTCGCTGCTCTATCTGTTGGGACAGGTGACGCTCTACCGCGATTGGCCCCGGCGCCTTCTAGCCTATCCCGTGCTGATGGGCCTGGGGCTGGGGCTGGCCTGGACGAACACGCTGGCTTTCTGTGAAGGCTTACTCCGGTGGGGCGGGGAGTTCCGGCGCACCCCCAAGTACCGACTCCAGGGGCACTCGGGGAGCTGGCGCCAGGCCCCCACCTATCAACCCTCCCTGGATGGGAGCCTGATGGTCGAGCTGGCCCTCCTGGGGTACGCCCTGCTCGGCGTCATCGCTGCCCTGCACTGCCGACACCACGAGCTGCTGCCCATCATTTTGACCTTTCTCGGCGGAGAGCTGCTCATGGTGGGCACCAGCTTGCTGCAAGCCCGGCTAGCCCGACATAGACAAAAGACGAGGTGAAGGACCTCGTCTTCTGTCTATGAAGTAGATCCGGATACTACTTCTTTTCCTCGCCCTCCGCGGGTTTGGCAGGTGCCGGGGATGCGGGCTTCGAAGGTGCGCTGGGCCGGGAGGAGCGAGGTGCGTCAACCTCCGGCGGCTCCAGCTCCTCGGGCATCACAATACTACCGCTGACGTAAGCCCCCTCGTTAGTGAGAATGGATTTCACGTCAAGGTCACCCCAGACGCGCCCCGTCGCCAGAATCTCTACGCGATTGGCGTGGACGTTGCCCTTGACA
>NPIE01006615.1_pt1 | contig 30794 bp, 28 predicted proteins | sample 8637661 | NCBI WGS metagenome assembly NPIE01 (sample SAMN07420842, study PRJNA396082) | bioreactor metagenome | isolation source: sample BA12 brine-fed electro-methanogenic bioreactor BA | place: Japan: Kochi | collected 2016-12-09 | reverse complement strand
GGTAGGTCGGCGTTCCCTCCACCATTTTTAAAAATATTATAAACAAAATCAAATATTTATAAAACATAAAAAAACCGAGGTTCGACACTTTTGTCGAACTGGTACATCAGGTGGTCCATTAGTGGTACATCGCCCGCTAATGGACCATTTTTTTTGCCCTCACTTTGAACTGTGAAGGCAGCGCAGAAATTTCAGAGTAGTTCTTGAAAGTGGTTACCTGGTTACTTTGGTTACCGGTCTCGTGGCGCTTCGCTGCGGCGGTAGAGGAGGTTCGGCCGGAAATGTTAGGCAAATTTTTCTAATAAAATCTAACCAACTTTGATAACTGTTTGTCAATTAAACTCAACTAATTTCTCATCCAAGGCCCACCAGCGAGGTGGGCCTTGGATGACCTAAAGCCTACCTCGCTGGCATAAACTTTGGTTCTCTTCTGTAGCAGGGTCCGGCCGAGAACTGATACCTCTCCGGACTCTGCTATGTTTCAAATTGTAGGATTGCCAGAGCGAACCTGATCAAGCCCACCTCTTTTAAAATTGAGATGTATGTAAATCTCGGTTTATCCCTCAGCATCAAAGATAGTATCATACAAGGTTGCGCCATCTTAGGGACAATTGTCAGATCGGATCACGTTCTTTACAGTAAACATTTTTTTTGCAGGAACAGTAAACAACTGCTCCTAGGGAGCAGTTGTTTACTGAAGTCTAGCTATACTTTTCAACCAATTCCTTGAATAGTGCTATCTGCTCACGTGCAAGCTTTTCGCTGTCGTCGGGGTGGAACGATTTGCACTCGAAACCAAGATTATCTTTCATTGCTTCATAAGTATAATCAGCAAAAACAACCGTTCCATCATCCTTGATTTCCTCTATTCCATCCATTTGCCCGGCTTTCTTATTGACCTCAATAGCCTCTTCAAGGGTCCATTCTTTCGGCGAGAACACTTTTGCCCCTTGGGCGTTCAGAATAACTGGGTAACCGCCGGGCAGGCCATTAGGGCCGGGAGAATGTGTCAAAAGATTTTCATCGAAAATCAAAGCGTTCAGGTTCTTTAACGTCGATGAGGCTGATACCGTTGTAAAAGATAGGCCGGCAGGATAGAGTTTGACTCCCTCATACATTGCCTTATCGGTATCCCACTCGCTTGTTACATCTTTTTTGTCTATCATGATTTTCATCAAATAAGGTGCATTAGGCAGATAACCCGCTTCACGCGGAAAAACCCAGTGTTGGTGGTGGCATACCATTATCAGTTCAATGCGGCTTCTTGCAATTCCTGCCTGCTGAGCAATCCATGTCCTGACTCCTGGTTCGACCAGGTCGACATTCCCGATACCGATTGTTGGAGCCAAACCAAGTTTCCCTAGCACCGGATTGGTAAGACAAGATAACGAGGTGTTGATATAGTATGCTTTCACGCCGGAGTCTTTTAGTGCCTGGGCTAGCTTCATGGCAAGTGTCAGCTGGCATGGGAGCCAAGCACCTAGCGCACCGGAACTGATTTTCGCATAAACATCCTGTGGCAGTTTGCGAATGAGATGCCAGGTGTGCATAACCGTCATGTTGATGACAGCACTGGGTTTTTCTTTTGCGATGAGGGCGCTGGTTCCTTCTATATCAAGCAAATCTATTTTTACAGGCCTGAAGACAGGATGTTTGCCATGAAAAGCAGCACCGATTTCAGCATTGTTGCAGAGGAGACGCGCCTTCTCTTCGTCAATATCACCCACGATGACTTCGTATCTGTAATCTTGCCGTGCCATGAACTCAAGCAGATGTGAGCCAACATCACCGGTTCCGACCACTAATACCTTTTCCATTGTGTTCTCCTTACTGTGTTAGTTGAGTTGCCCACCGTAAAGCTAGCTGCTAGAGCTAGCCACTTTTCGCAGTCATAAATTAAAGTGAGACCTATGTTGTAGGATGTCAGGTGTCAGACATAAATGGCTTTTTAAAAAAGGCCTTCACTTTTAAAGCTACTATTTACCAAGCAATTGGCTTTCCAAACTCTCATTATGTCTTTTCCATGCCTGATCAAGTCGTTTCTCGTCATGATCGGCAAGTGCTTCATATATTTCATGATGAATATCTATTGCTTCCCTCACATACTCCTCATCAGTGAGATACATTCTCCGAAGTTTTGCACCAAACTCACTGTCAATGAATACGACCTGGAGAGAATATACATAATCTATCAATGACCTGTTTTTGGTAGCATCCACGATTGCAGAATGAAACCGTTTGTTTGCTTGATGATAGCCATCGAAATTCTTGTCCTTTGCTTTGGCTTCCATCTCGTGAAAGGCGTTCTGAATCTTTTCGAGCTGCTTATCATTTATAACCTCAAGTACCAGCTTTGCGACCGCCGGTTCAACAACTTTGCGGGCCTCGAGAACCTCGAAAATGTTCAAGCTACCATCAAAATGTACGATACTTTTCTGCCTGCCTCTTCTTCCCTGGCTGGCTTTAACAAAGGTTCCATTGCCTTTTTGAGTTTCAATGACCCCAGCTAGACGGAGGGCACTGAGTGCTTCACGAACCGAAGCCCTGCTTACACCAGCCATATCAGCTAGTTCAAGTTCAGGTGGAAGTCTGTCGCCTATACGGTACTTCCCAGATTCGATAGCTTTGAAGATTTGGTCGTAGACGTATTCGCTTTTGTTGCAACTTATAAGTTTCTGAATTACCACATTAATCCCATTTCTTTTATCGCCTTGCGGTGGCGAATAATAGAGTGTTTTCGATTTTTCGGAAATGTTATTCGCAATAATTGCCAGACATCATACAAAAAATCTCTATATACTGTCAAGACAGAGAAATCTGGGAATAATTTGAATATTTCCATTTAGTTATCGACAAACAGAATCATGAGTCGCGGTATAAGCCATGAGCCTTTCGAATAGTAGAAAATGCTTCCGGTTCGGTTGACTGGACCTTTTCGTATGTCTTCCTGCTGATAGTCAAATTTATTGTATGTTTGAGATCTGCTAACATCTCTACCGTTTTGAGTGCAGCAACATTGGCGTCGATGATAGGGATACCTTTCAAGTCGTCTGGTACGTCTTCATAATTGAAAAATGCTGCGACAACAGTGCAGCCAATTATGATTGTGTCGGCGCCTTCAGCGAGTTGCCGACGGGCGATATCAATAACCTTTTCCTGGATTAATTTAGGTTTCACGCCGATTTGCTCGACACCCATCTCAATGGACCGAATCGAAGTGCATTCTATATTAAGCATGTTTTGCTTGAAAACTTCGTATGTAAGCGTATTTGCCTGTTCGGTGTCGGTAATAAAGCCGAAACGTTGCCCCAACTGCCGGGCGATATATACTGACGGCACAGCCCCCCCAATAACTGGAATGTCGACAAGTTCCCTGGCTTCCACCACACCCGGTTCGAAACAGCACGATACGAAAACCCCATCGAATCGGTCTTTTTCAGCGTGCATACATTTTTCTACAATCTCAGGAACAATGAGCGACTTAAAGTAGCGGTAGCGGATAAAGGGCAATGCCTTCTTCAGATGTTCTATGCGGAGTTCTGTTTCAGGCCTCTTGACCTTGGCACACACTGTTTCAATTGCGGTATCATACATATCTGTCGCAAATGGATTTATAACGAGTAGTTTCATAGTTATCTATAGCTCCTTGGGAAGAGTTTTATTCAAAAATGCGGAATTATCATTGTTTACCAAGGTGCTGTTGCAATAATTATCCGCCGGGCAAAGCCGTTGCCTATATATTGTGAACCGCTCAAGGCGGTATCTTAAAAGATTCACCGACCACCATTCGGTAGTCAGCTGTTTAAACAGCGACAGATGATCGACACGTTGATTCTCTTTTTCCTGGTCACAGATACATGCTCGGACAACTTCCTCATCAGTATCAACAGTTGACATAACAAAGTCACGCATCCAAAAGCACATATCTCCACAGTTTTTCCTTTGCCCAAGGCAGATACGTACTATATGATTCCCTATTTTTTCTTTATACAGCCAACCACCCGAGAAACGGCATACTTTTATGGGATTGCTATCATTCTGTGAAAGTGGTCGGACTGAAGACAGCATTCCAAAATCTTGCTTCTTTTTTGACGAGCAGGTTCATCGAGCACTTCTCCCAAATTTTATGAAGTTGACTGAGTAGCACTTTCCTCTGTTATTTCGATATCGTGAATGCATGATATTTGAATTCCACATCACATGTGACTTAATAAGCTAGTTATGTCGTTCGTCGAAGCCTCCTACTCGTGACTTTAAGCGATTTACAAGGCAGGAGGCTTCTTGATTACCAGGAACCGTCATATTTTTATTGTCCTCCGGAAAGGTCGGGAGAGTACCTAAAGGGAATTATTTTCCCGTCGGGAACGTTGCATAAGCCAAATGAAAAGAAATAATATAAACGGAGGTATCAAAAACCACTGTTTTGTAGCTCTCTCTGTTTCTATCTGGGCCCACTGCAACTCCCATCCAAAATCGATGCCAGCCTGTTGGGCCTTGCTGCCGAACCGGATATCATCTACCAGCATTTTTTCATTTTCCATGGCCAGAACCAAACCTGTATTGTCCTTGAGTCTTGTATTGCCTTTTTCTCCCTTTGACCCAAGAGACAAAAGAACGAACCTTTCAACTTCTTCCCCGGAAAAGTTTTCACCTTTAAACTTAAAGCGCATAAGTTGATTGTCAGATTGTTTAGCAATTTCATCATATAAGGATTCCAATGGTACCTCTATAAAAGGATCTTGAATTTTATCGAGCCAGAATCCCGGCCTGATCAGCGAAAAGGCGATAAGCAACATGGCTATGCTTTCCCATTTACGGTTTTTCACCAAGAAATAGCTCTGCGTTCCGCTGGCAAAAGCCATCATGGAAAAAGCAGCCGCGAGGAGAGAAAGCAAGACTTCCCAATAATGGGTAAAACCGATCAGTAAGAGATGGGTATTAAATATGAAGAAAAAGGGAAGCAGAGAGGTCCTGAGATCGTAGAAAAAAGCGATCAAGCAAGTCTTAACAGGGTTGGATCCTGCTATAGCGGCACCAGCATATGCATCTACCGCCACAGGCGGTGTTGTTCCGGAGATAAGTCCGAAGTAAAAGACAAAAAGGTGTACGGCAATAAGGGGGATGTCAATGCCGTTTTGCGAGGCGAGAGCGACAAGAGGAGTAGCCATTACGGAAGCAACAACAATGTAATTAGCAGTCGTCGGCAGCCCCATTCCCAGCACTACACACATGAGTGCGGTAAAGGCGAGCATTCCCAGTATTGATCCACCAGCAACCGTTTCAATGACTTGCACCATCATCATGCCAAGCCCCGTTACGGAGACGACGCCAACAATGATACCGGCCGCTGCCATAGCAATAACAACCCCTGCCATATTTCGTGCACCGCGATTGAGCGCATGGGTCAGCTCTACCAATGATTCTCGGACCTCATAAAATCGGACTTTTTCTCTCTTCATGAGCCGCATTATCGGCTTTTGCATTACCATTTGGGAGGAAACCATGGCAATGGCCCAGATAACCGATAATTCGGGAGACCAGCGTTCAATCATGAGACACCAGATTAAAACCCCTACCGGCAAAAGAAAATACATGCCTGACAAAAACGTCGGAAGGAGTTCTGGCATTATCATTTCATCGGATATTTCCCTGTTTCCAGGATGGCTCTCAAACTTCACGGCGATCTTCGCAAGTAGCAAGAAAGTTACTGCAATGATCAATACAATGACGGGTAATGTGTAACTTCCAAATAGACCTTTTATCGCTGACAGTAGGAAATAGGTAGCTGAGAGACTGATAACTATGGCGGATATACTCATGGCCGTTGACACCAGCCGTCTTCCCCGGGTGGTGTCAACGGTGGCACGATTAAATGTAGGCATTCCCAACTTGACAGCCTCAAAATGAACGATGCAGTACAACCCGAAGTAGGCAAGCACAGCTGGAAAAAATGCATGTTTGATGACCTCAAAGTAACTGATCCCCACATACTCTGTCATGATAAACGCAGCAGCCCCCATAACCGGCGGCATAAGCTGTCCGTTAATCGAGGATGAAACTTCAACAGCCGCCGCTTTTTCCGGTGAAAATCCCATTTTTTTCATCAAGGGGATGGTAAAGGTACCCGTTGTAACGACATTGGCTATAGCCGATCCTGAAATCATCCCGGTCATGGCTGAGGAGACGACGGCAGCCTTGGCGGGCCCACCTTTCAGATGACCGAAAAGTGAAAACGAGAGGCGGATAAAATAGGAGCCCGCTCCTGCCTTGTCGAGAAGGGTCCCAAAGAGCACGTAAAGAAAGATAAAGCTGTTCGATACACCGATGGGTAGACCGAAAACGCCCTCAGTTGAGAACCATATGTGCTCGATAAACCTGTTTGTGCTGACACCCCCGTGAGACATGACTTCAGGCATCAAGCGTCCACCGAACGCATAGAAGATAAAAAGGGAGCCGACTATGACAAGAGGAAGACCAACGGCCCGCCTCGTTGCCTCAAATAAAACTAACAGCCCAACTACGGCTACGATTATTTCGGCCTGACTGCGTGCAGCACCCCCTCGATTGGCGATGTCGGTATAATTGACGACAATGTAAAGACAAGAAGTAAGCCCTGCTATGACTAGTATCCAGTCACTGATGGGAATCTTGTTTCTTGGCGATTGTCTGTTAAAGGGGAAAAAGCAAAAGACGAGGCAGAGAGCAAAAGCCAGATGAATCACCCGCTGCTCAAGATTGTTTAGCAGCAGAATGTTGGTTACATATGGTAGGGGGGTCGCTATATATATCTGAAAAAGAGACCAGAATAGTCCAACAGTAAATAAGAGTTTGGTTATTGTCCCACTTGGCCTCCTCCCTCCGGCATCAGCAGACTCGACCATTTCCTCAAGTTCTAGTTTGTTTTTGCCCAAGTCGTCTGCATATGACATATCTGCAAGCCCCTATTTTCAGATACAACGCAGTGATCCCTTATTATTTTAGTACGAAGTGAGTTCCCCCTACCCTACAGGTAGGATAATAGGGACTGACTAAGCCAGTCCCCTATGGATATGGCCAGGAAGGCCGCCCACTGCTATCCTTACATCGAGTTGTTGCCGCAACATCAGAATGTAAGGAGGGAGCAGTGAGCAGATTCCGTAAGTTATCGCATTCGATATGGCACTGTTAGTATCATATCTTAAGGTACCGAAGAAGTAACGGTTCCGCATTTTAACCGGAGCGGTAAAGGAAGCATGTGAAACGGCGATTCATGCCATCTGTGGTTTGTAGGTAAAGTTATTGAAATGAATGTGCAACAGGACCATGTCCATGTGGTTGTTGATGGTACCACCGAAGGTATCGTTACCGCAGTTGATGAAACGAGCAAAGGGTTAGACGAAAATGCGATTTTCCCACCAGTTTCGCTCTTTAAAGAAGTGGTCATGCTGGGGCAACCACTTTTGGGCGAAGAGTTGTTGTGTAGACACGGTAGGTCTTGATGCGGAGATGATACGCAAGTATATCCTCTATCGGAAGAAGATAGAGAAGCAATTGAAGCCGTTACGATTGTTTGAGTAGAAAACATGAGGCGACAAAACTCCCGTCCCGCTCCCCTCTGCGGGGGGCGGGACTTCCCTCTATGGGGGGATCATTAAAGCTTTAAAGCTGCACCCTGCGGGTGTGGATGTTTACTCTCCCTATCAGGGATGGTGCAGACCCTCGCTTTAAGGTGATGAAAAGTTTACTGTCTGTAGTCATAGGACGGACGTTACAGACTCAAAGTCCATACCAAGACAGACCTGAAAGCACATTCCATCTGGACTCCGAAATATCGCGAAAAGGTTTTGAGACCCGTGGCCGTAAGAACGAGAGACATCCTGCGGCAAATTGCATTTGATCATGAGTGCGATATTTTTACCGGGGAAGTAGCGAGCGATCATGTCCACAGTGTGCCAAGAAGCGTAGGTGAAGAGCAATAGGGCGAACCGGTGATCTCGGCAACAGTCGATTTCAAATCAACCCCCTCATAAACCCCTCATCTTATAGACGAGGTCAAGTGGCCATTCTTTTGGCAATGGCCACTATGGACTATGGACCATTATTTTACCAGTCCTACCTCTTTGTAATATTTGAGTGCGCCTGGATGATACGGAGCGGTTTGGCCTGCTTTTGCAGCCCATTCGCGGGTGAGGTTTTTGTACATTGGTGACTGTTGTTTAAAACTCTCAATATCATCGAAAACCCCTTTTACGAGGTAGTATATGGTTTCTTCCGGAACATTTGCTGAGGCTACAACCGATCCCGGAGCGCCCCATGAGACGACATCTTCCTCCAAGCCCGCATAAGCCCCCGCCGGAATAACCATTTCAGCCGCATCTGATCGTTCGGCAATCATCTCCTTTATGACCTTATCGTTTAGCGGTACCAGATCGACGTCGCAAGTGTTGAAAGCTTCGGTAATTGTTGCCGCCCCGACAGCTGTAACCCAGACAAAAGCGTCAATCTTGCCGTCGCACAAAGTGGTTGCCTGTTCCCGAGCGGTCAGTTTGGTTTCATGCTTGAAAAATTCTTTAGGTGTAAAACCGTACCTACCTACAATATGATAAACTTGCGCTTCAGTACCTGATCCGACTGCTCCGGTGTTAACAACTTTTCCTTTCAAGTCTGCAAAGCTTTTGATATTTGCTTCCTTCCTGGCGACAACATGCATTGGTTCTTCGACAATTGAGAAGAGAAAACGAAGATCCTTGTTGGGACCGTCAGCTTCCATTTTCCCGGAGCCTTCCCATGAACTAAGCTGTGAACTTGCCATTACTATGCCGACGTTAAGATCTCCTGCCTGAATTGCCCTGAGGTTGGCGATTGAACCACCAGTGCTTTCGACTGAGCATCGAATATTATGGCCGTACTTTTCCCTACTCTTGTTGATGACATTACAGATATAGCCACCGGTAGGATAATAACTTCCCCCCATGCTTGCTGTTCCGATATTAATATAATCCGGTTTTTCAGCGGCTTGAACTTGTCCGACTGTAAAAGCGACAAACATGGTTGCAGCAAGCATTATGAACTTTTTCATGTTTTTCTCCTTTTAAGTTTGCATTTCCGGCAATCAAGCCGTTTGTAACTACGGTTACACGTTCTGATTGTAAACAGCACAGGACATGTAAGATGTCTTACAAATAGCAGCTGGCTCACTGGGTTGTCAACAACAATATCACCAAAATTGATAAATTTGTTAAAAAATCCGTTTACTCATTGAAATCAAATGTATGCAGAACGATTTTCGCTGTCGACCTTTCAATTTCCCGCCAAATCGCCGCCTCCATATCGGTGAAATAATCCTGCTGGCTGTCTAGCTCGCCTTGAACCCCACCGCCTTTTTTGCCCGCTGCGGGCTTTGGCGAAAAGCACCCCTCTGTTCAAGTGCGGCACTGCTTTTTCGTAATCGTGGCATGTCTATTCTCCAGAAAAATGAAATGTGGTCGAAGAAATCGAGCTTGAAACCGGTCCTGAGGACTTAATCGAAGAAGTCTCCGAACGCGCTACCCTCTTGCCTATTTGTATTGTTATCTCTACCAGAAGCCACTCGGGGGAAGGGAATGCTGAATGTTGATAGGCTTTAAATTAATCAAGGACCTTAATCAACGAAAGATCATAATGACACCGATAATCAATTTTTTGCATTATGTACCCAGAACTACTGTATTTTTCTCCCCGATTTGGTTACCATAAACCATAACCAAATCGCCACGATAACCCCATCACCCCCAACACCCAGTCACCCTCAGCGACACAACCGATCATGAATATTCCCTCCTACGTCTATCAAAACGGCTTCGGCATCTACTATTTTCGCATTGCCATCCCGAAGCACCTGAAACCTGCGTTCCGTAAACACGAGATCCGCAAATCCCTCAAGACGACGAACTATCACTACGCCGTTAAAGAAGCACGTCGCCTGGCCGTTATCACCGAGCAGCTGTTCCGCTCCGATACCTTCACGCTCGATGACCTCAACTCGGTTTTCCGATCCGGGGCGCATAATACCCCTACTATGAATAACGCTCCTGGCCGTGGTTACCGTGATTACTCTGGTTACCGGACGCCGCAAACGGAACGAGATCAAAAAAATGTGAGCACTGGGTCGCTCTTGGCATAGACGTGATCATCAAGGAGTTCGCCGCAGCCACCTTGTTTTTCAATGCATTCGAATGAAGCCTGTTCTGCATCAACATCGAAGGGCAGTGCGAGGGGGGGCGATAAGTTCATCGCTTACCAACACAAGGCTTGCATCGGAGAATATCTCGATTCTTGGAATCCTTTCGAGCTGCGCTCGTTCAAGGTTAAGCCGATGTTTCCTTACTGGCTCGATGCCGAATATGACAAGGAGAAGGGATGCTATGTTTCTAAGGGATCAAATGATTGAACCCGGTCATGAGTAATCAGCACAGTAAGGAGTCGTTGACATCGCCGACGTGTTACATCAACGGACCACTGCCCCTGCTTATGACGCAGCTGCCGGAATGCTACCGGCAGTGTCGGCGATTTGATGGTTCTGCGTAAATGACACGTCACTCTGCGGCTTTCAGGCTCAGGGGTGGGCGCATGCGACTCACACCACCTTTTCAGGTGACTATCAGAAAAGGCCTTTGTCCCTCAGAAGAAATAAGGATTGGGTGTTGCAGTAGCTTTGTCTGTATTCATAGGCGATATCCTGATACGAGACGGCCAGCATGTGGATACAGAGGACGGGGCTGCCTGCAGCGAGACGAAGGTGCCTAGCTACTTCGCTGCTGGCCGAATCAGCCTGAAAGAATTCCTTGGCGTCTTTCGTCGTGATTCCAAACTGCTTTTCTACGGTGGTGTAGATCGTCTGTTTATCGAAAATATCCGAAGGCAGTTTGTGCATGTTCGGGAAAAGCGCATCGGGAAAATACGAGATGCTGAAAACCAGAGGTTCTTTGCCCGATTTGAAAATCCGTCGTAGGTAGATCAGGCTGCTTTCCGGCTCTATGTTCAGGATGCTGCAGATATCCGGCGCCTTGACCCTGCTCATGCCGAGGCTGCAAATCTGCAGGCTCTTATGGATTGAGTGAAAATCCTGCACATATCTGTAGTAGCGTAGGGTTTCATTCTGCATCGCCCTGCTGCGGACAAAGCTTCCCTTCCCGCGAATGCGCTCGAGAAAGCCTTTCTGAACTAGCATTTCCAGAGCCTTGCGGACTGTCCCTATGCTGATGCCGTATCGTAGGGCATACTCCTTTTCTGATGGAATTCTCTCTCCAGGCTGCCTATCGCCGCTGATGATTTCCTGTTCGATGTTCTTTTGCAGACGGTAATAGGCAGGAAGACGATCATAGGCATCCGTCAGACCGGCTTCAGCAAAATCGTCAGATCCGCCGATTTGCTTTTTTTTTTGTCTTATCTGCTGCATCAGCATTGTCCGCAGTGATTTGTCGATGAGTCTCAGGAATCCTGTACTAGCAGAATATGTAGGACCTGGGCCTCCGTTTAAGGCAGCTTCCTGCACTATAAACACAAGAGCACGGAAAACCTTAACCTTCTTTCTCATTTTTTCAAGATATCCTTCTGCCGCGAGGTTGCAGCGGAAGATCTTTTCTTCTGACGAAACGGAATATTGTGCAGGAAAAAGAGAAGGTTCCATGTAGGCGTCTTTTTTCAGGACCTGCGTACGATGCCTGTTATGGTCTGTTCTTCTTTTCTTGGAAAATGGTGGGTTTTCAAAAAAGAGTTGACAGCAGCAATTGTTAGGCGTAAAAAATCTAAACATATATATAACTATATGTTTGTCGGACGATCCCGGCAGAACCGAGTGAAGAGCCGAGAACGACTCGCGTCTTTTTTGCGGCAAATGGAAATGACTGGCAATCGATGTCGGTCGTGTAAGGAGTTAACATGAAACAGGATTACCCAGTTATTCAATGTGACGTTTTGATAGCCGGTGGCGGCAGCGCGGGCGTTATGGCTGCCATTCGGGCAAAGGAACTGGATAAGGATCAACGAGTCATTGTCCTGGAAAAAGGGGATGCCAAATACTCCGGCTGCATCGCCCGTGGTATGGATGCCTTGAATATCGTGTCCATCCCTGGCATTGCCTCGCCGGAGCTGTACGTGGAAAGTAACAGCATCGCTTGTGAAGGTATAATGGATGAGCCGCCCAACCATATGATGGCGCAACGCAGCTACGGTGTCATGCAGCGACTAGTGGATTTGGGGGTTTGTTTTCCCGTCGATGAAAACGGCAACTACGACATCCTGCAGGTTCATCCCAAGGGGAAATTCTGTGTGACCATGAAGGAGCCTGAGTTAAAGACGATTCTGCACAAGAAAATGATCGAGCTTGGGACTGAGGTGATGAACCGCACTATGGCCGTGGAACTGTTGAAAAACGAAGATCGCGTCACCGGTGTCATTGCCGTCAATGTCCGTACAGGGGAAATCTGCGTCATCCAGGCCAAGAGTGTGATCCTTTCCGCTGGGGGAACGGCGAGGTTTGGGCTTCCTAACAATGGTAACCTCTACGGTGTTTACGATTTTCCCGGAAACACAGGCGACGGCTACTGCATGGCATACCGAGCGGGTGCGGAGCTCAGCGGTTTCGAGTACACCCTGACGTACTATATCGTGAAGGACATCAACGCACCGCTGCTCTATATCACCCTCACGCGAGGGGCACACCTCTACGATGCCTATGGCAACCGCAAAGACAAGGAGCACCCCTCCTTGCGGAGCTTGAATTACGAAGATGTGATCAACAGGTCCGGGCCGCTGCGCATCACCATGGACCATCTCGAGGAGGAGACCATCGCAGAAATCGAAAACCTGCTTTTCACAACCGAGAGACCGGCCTGTGAACGATTCTACGAGGGCCGGGGCATCAATTTCCGCAATCCCGGGTCCGCCGGGGAGATCGAGCTGTGGGGCACCGAGGTGTTCCTGTGCGGAGGGCACGGTATAACGGGCGTGCGGGTCAACGAGAAAGCGGAGACAAGCGTGAGGGGTCTGTATGCGGCGGGGGACACCTCGCTGGTGGCCCGAGGACATCTCTCCGGTGCCTTTGTCTACGGTGAGATATCTGCCGAGAGTGCAACGGAATTTGCGCATACCGTCGACCATTGTGAGGTGGATACCGGGGCCGTCGATCGCTTCCTCGCCAAGCGTGCGGCCCGCCTCGCGCAAAGCGACAACCCCATCGCCATTGAAGAGTTCGAGTACAAGGTGCGCAGGATCATCAACGACTATCTGCGCGCGCCCAAAAATGAATACAAGCTGAAACGGGCGCTCTGGTGGATGAAGCGGTTTCGCGAGGAACTGTCGACAATGGTGTATATCAAGGACATGCATGACCTGTTCAAATCCTATGAGCTGGAGAATATAATTCAGTGTGCCGTGCTCAGTGCAACGGCTTCGCTGGAAAGAAAAGAAAGCCGCTGGGTGCCGTGGCATTACCGCACCGACTTCCCCGAAACCGATAACGAGCGGTGGCTGAAACATATCGTCCTGACGCAGGGAGAGCATCCCGACGATGTTGTGGTAGCGCACAAGGAGATCATCCGAATGGCAAAGGAGGAACTGACCAATGCCTGAAAATATGCTGACAGCACTTTCCGACAATATCGTCATAGACAAGGACAAGTGCATTTTTTGCGGCAAATGCATCGATACCTGTATTCTGGACAACCTGCGCATGAAGATAGCCCCCTGCACCAAGGCCTGCCCGCTTGGCGTGAATTGCCAGGGCTATGTGCAGCTCATTGGGCGCGGGTTCGAGGAGGAGGCGTTGGAGGAAGTGGAAAAGAGCCTGCCGTTTCCCACCATCTTGGGCCGATTGTGCTCCGCCCCTTGTGAAGCGGCGTGCCATCGCCGGGCCGTCACTGGTGAGGCTGTCGCCATACGCGCCCTGAAGCGGTACCTCACCGACCGGTTACAGGATCGGCAGCCGGTAACACCGGAAATCAAAGCGGCAACCGGCAAACGCTGCCTGGTCATCGGCGCTGGTCCAGCAGGAATGATGGCCGCATATGTGCTGCGCCTGGAGGGACACGATGTCACCATGATCGATGCCGCCGCGGAACCAGGCGGTATGCTGCGGTGGGGTGTTCCCGAGTTCCGGTTTCCCAAGTCGTACCTGGACAGGGAAATCCATCGCCTGGAACAGATGGGAATCGACATACAGTGCAATATGGCAGTGGGCCTGGAAGTCCAATTCAGTGATCTCGTCAAGCAGTACGATGCGGTGATCGTGGCAACAGGCTGCCCAGAACCCAAGTATCTGGGTATGGACAATGAAAATGCCATGGGTATCACCCATGCCCTTCCCTTTCTGATCCAGATGCGCACTCTCAGGCCAGCGGAGGTTGGGAGAAAGGTGGTGGTTGTCGGCGGTGGTGAAGTGGCTTTCGACGTGGCACAGACAGCCTTGCGTCTTGGCGCTGAATCCGTTTCCGTCTATTGTCTGGAAACGCGGAACGAGCTTCTCGCCGACCCGCATATTGTCAGAATTGCCGAGGACGAGGGGGTTGTGCTGAATACCGGGTTCGGCCCTAAGCGAATTCTCGTGCGCGATGGACATTTCTGCGGGCTAGAACTGCACAATTGCACGCGTGTGTATGACGAGAACGACAATTTTTCTCCGAGGTTCGGCGATGTGATTACGACATGCGAAGCCGACACGCTGATTGTTGCCATTGGGCAAACCCGGACCCCAGGAGGGCTGATAAAAAAGGGCCTGCAGTTCAATGAGCTCACCTATCGACTTGAAGGGTACGACACCGTTTTTGTCGCCGGTGATTTCGCATCAGGCCCGGCCACCATCGTTGAGGGCATGCGTTCGGGGCGAGAAGCAGCTATCTCGGTCATACGCTTGCTGCAAGGCCAGCATCTGAGCTATGAGCGAGCTTATGAGGGTCCTGTCGTGACGGAATATGCAATCTCCACTGACAGGGGGAGCGAACTCGAGCGGACATCCATACCGGTGCGCCATTCCAACGGCCCTGGGGATTTTCATGAAGTTGAGCAGACGTTCTCCGAGGAGCAGGCGGCTGCTGAAGCCAGCAGGTGTTATTCGTGCGGTAGCCCCGTTGGCAGGTTCCGGACATGCTGGTTCTGCCTGCCCTGCGAGGTGGAATGTCCAACGGACGCCCTGTATGTTCAGATTCCATATTTGTTGCGATAACGCTATCGCTGGTTGAAAAATGGTGAAGAGTTGTTCAATGTAAATGACCTAGAAGAGGGAGGAGAGCTATGGTAAAGAGATTCCGTTTTTCCAGCCATGTCATCTTGTGTGTCTTCACGTTATGCATGTTCTTGGTTCCTTGTACCGCGCAGAGCAAGTACCCGGAGAAGCCGATCACCATCCTTGTGCCGCTCTCTGCAGGAGGGACGGCTGATTTGTTCATTCGTACCATCGCGCCCTACATGGAGGAGTACCTGGGACAGCCGCTGATCATCATCAATCGTCCAGGTTCGGGAGGAGCCCTGGCCATTTCCTCCGTCTATGGAGCGAAACCGGATGGTTACACCATGTCGTTTGCCAATCTTCCAACGCTCGTCACCATTCCGCAGATGCGGGAAGTAACCTACAATCCTGAGGAGCTGGTATACGTTGCAAGCCCCATGATTTACGAATACATCCTGTTTGTAAAAGATGACGCGCCATGGAACACACTGGAGGACTTCATCGCCGCCGCACGCCAGGCGCCTGACACCCTGACGTATTCGACACCGGGAAACGGCACGACTAACCATCTTGCCATCGAGTGGCTGAGCAAGCGTGAAGGTATTCAAATGCGGCCAGTGCCCTTCCCGGGGAATCCGCAATCCATCTCTGCCGTTCTCGGCGGCCACGTGTCGGCGGTGAATGCCTCCACTGCAGCGGCCGTTTCCTCCTACCAAGCAGGTCTGCTGAAACCACTGGTGGTGTTGAGTGAGAAGCGCATCGCGCTTGTACCGGAGACAATGACCCTGAAAGATAAGGGGTATGATTTTTACCAGTACTCGAACCTCGGAGCGGTCTTTCCGCCCAACACCCCAGAGGAGTTCCGCAAAAAGATGGAGGACGCCATCCGCCATGCCGTCGAGCAGAAGGATGTGCAAGAAAAAGTTGCCAAAGAGCTGTTTATTACTATCGATTTCAAGGATGGCAGCGCCTATCGCGCCAAATGTGAGGAGTACCGTACCATCTGGGGCGCAATACTCGAGGACGTCGGTCTGCAAATGAAAAAATGAGGGGAAGAATCAACGAGGGTGGGGCGAAGGAAGATCCTTTGAACGTCATCTAGTGGGCATCGTCTCGGAAACCACATGCGGTGATCTGCCCCGGTTCCCTGATCTTATTGGTGCCGGGGCGACATAAGGCCGTCGGCCGACGCAGCCAAAAGGGGCCAAGGAGGAGAGTTGTGCTGAAGAACTCAGAAAACAGGGAGTTTCTGGTCATTGTTCCCCTGCTCGCCTTTGCCGCGGTGAATGGCTTCTGGCTGATTCCTGAATTTGTCGTGGCGGAAGGCACCTCTGGTCATTACCCGATCCTGCTGAATTGGATCTTCGCTCTGCTCAGCACAGGGTATCTCATCGATCATGTAGTCACAAGAAAACAGAAGAAGGGGAAGGCTTCTCGTGCAGAAGACCAGGGCTATGTCCGCCCAGCGGTACCCGCCCCGCTGGAAAGCAAAGATGTTGGCATATCCTTGCCGCACGGCATTAAGGTGGCCCTCATCTTGCTCTCGGTGTTCATCTGGGTGTTCCTCCAGGAAACCATAGGTTTCTTTTTCGCCACCTTTTGCTTTCTGTGTGCGACAACGCTCATTTACGGTGAGCGGAATTGGAAAAAAATCATCATTTTCAGCCTTGTATTCCCCTTGGTTGTCTTGCTTGTCTTTCTCTTGCTCAATGCCACCCTGCCGACTGGCATCGTGGAAGAAACCCTGCGCAACCTGGTGAAATAGAACGGAGATAACCTATGCTGGACATTTTCTTGCAGCTGTGGGAAGGTTTTCTGATGTCGTTCACCCTGGCGAATATCCTGGGTATCGCGGCAGGGTACGGAGTGGGCATCATCGCCGGCTCCATACCGGGCATCATGGGTGTAACCGCCATGGTGCTCATTCTGCCGTTCACCTTTACCATGCCGCCACTGTTTGCGATTGCGGCGATGATGGGGGTTTACAAGGGGGCCTGCTTCGCAGGTTCGATCACGGCAACACTGTTCAACATCCCCGGCACGCCGGAGGCCGCCGCAACTGCTTTCGACAGCTATCCTATGTCGCAGTCTGGTCAGCAGGCGCGTGCTTTGGAGATCGCCTTGTGGGCATCGGTGATCGGCGGAACGCTGAGCAATTTTATTCTGGTCTTTTCTGCCGCACCGCTGTCCGCTATCGCCCTGAAGCTCGGCCCTGCCGAAACTGCGGCCTTGATCCTGTTCTCCTTGACCGCGGTTATCAGCCTGCTGGGTAACACGCGTACGGATATATGGAAAGGGGGGCTGTCAGTGGTGATCGGCCTGATGATCGCCACCGTCGGTCTTGATCCCATGGAGTCGACGCGGCGCTATGTTTTCGGCTTGACCGAGCTGGACAACGGCATTCCATTTGTTCTGGCGGTGATCGCCTTCCTGGCATTTGCAGAGGTGCTGGAGCAGGTGGGGCAGATGACAATAATAAGCTTGAAGAAAAGTGGGGAGAAGGCAAAGCAGATTCCCTACAGCTGGAAAGGCCGATGGCAGGATCTGAAATTTTGCGGCAAGGAATTGTGTCGGGCATCGCTACTGGGCTCCCTGTTTGGCGCGATGCCCGGCATCGGTGCTGCACCGGCGGCATTTGTGGCATATGGCGAAGCGAAGAGGGCCGCTAAGGATAACAGTCAGTTCGGTAAAGGTGACCCCCGCGGAATTGCGGCCCCCGAAGCAGCGAACAATGCCGTTGCGGCCTCTTCCCTGATTCCTCTTGTGACCCTGGGTATCCCAGGCAGCGTCGCTGCTGCGGTCCTCTTCGGGGCGTTCATGGTGCAGGGCATGATGCCGGGACCCATGCTAATGCGCGACAGCCCAGAAACCTTGTACGGTTTGTTCGCCCTCTTCATCATGACCGACTTCATAGGCGGATTCTGCGTGGCGCTCCCCTTCCTTGCACTGGTGAAACGGATCTTCGTGACACTCAATTATTCCCTGCTTTTTCCTGCTGTGATCGTCTGTTGCGGCATCGGTGTGTATGCTGAAGAGTTCCACGTGTTTTCCATTGTGCTCCTGGGTGTTCTCGGCGGCTTCGGTTTTCTGCTGCACCGCAACGGCTTCAATATTCCTGCCCTCGTTTTGGCCCTGATTCTTGGACCGTTTCTCGAACGCCAGACCCGGACGGCGATGCTGATATCTGGTGGCGATCCGATGATATTTCTCACCAAGCCGATTTCCGCAGGGCTGCTTTTGCTGGCCGTCGCAGCCATTGCTTGGGCATTCTGGAAGCGGATGAAAAAAATTCCTGCCGCATAGCGACCACAGCATATAGCGGTGCCGCGGTCGGCCTATAACGCATACCAAGGCAAACGCTGTGGTGCGCATTGTGTGCGGTCCCTGACTACCAGTATTTTGTCGTATGCCCGGGCGGCGGGGAGATGGCCATCGACCTCGCCGTCTTTCAGCATCAACGGTCCGCTGACCATGTCCATACCGTAGATTTTCTTCATGGTTTTGAAAATGCGGGTGGACGCCTCGCCACTCCAGGTGTAGAAACCAATCGCTCTCCCCAACTTGCCGCGTAGATCGGCCTGCTCGGCGAGAAATCTTTGGTAAAGATTATGTGAGCATATGTTTGTTTAACGTTCTAGAACCACTGTATTTTTCTCCCCGATTTGGTTACCATATACCATAACCAAATCGCCACGATAACCCCATCACCCCCAACACCCAGTCACCCTCAGCAACACAGCCGATCATGAATATTCCCTCCTACGTCTATCAAAACGGCTTCGGCATCTACTATTTCCGTATTGCCATCCCGAAGCACCTGAAACCTGCGTTCCGGAAACACGAGATCCGCAAATCCCTCAAGACGACGAACTACCACTACGCCGTCAAAGAAGCTCGTCGCCTGGCCGTTATCACCGAGCAGCTGTTCCGCTCCGATACCTGCACGCTCGATGACATCACCTCGGCTTTTCGATCAGGAGCGCATAATCCCCCCACTATGAATGACGCTCCTGGTAGTGGTTACCGTGATTACTCTGGTTACCGGTCGCCGCAAACGCAACGAAATCAAATAATTGCGCATACCCCGCCGCTCCCCTTCGAGGTTACCGAAACTGGTTACCCGAACAACCGTGGTAACCACTCACACGACGCGATTCACCGCGAAGCCATCTCCCCCACGCCATATCGTCACTTAACGAAGAACCCGATCAAGCTGAGCAACCTCATCGAGCAATACATCGCCTGCCAGGACGTGGAAAACAGCTGGCAGGACAAGACGCGAGATGAAAACAAGGCGATCTTCGAGACGCTCGTGGAAATCGTCGGCGATATCGACCTCGACGAGATCGACCACCAAACGGCGGATACCTATCGAGCGACCCTCAAGCGGTTGCCGCCTAACATGAAAAAAGTCCCGAAGTATCGTGGCAAGTCCGTGCGACAGATCCTGGCGCTGAAACCGAAACACATACTGAGCGACACCTCGGTCAATAAATACATGCGGCGAATATCGGCGCTGTTCAACTGGGCCGTCGATCGCGAACTGGTTACCAAAAACTACTTCCGCCGCAAACCGATTCAGGAGAGTCGGCGAGCCAACGAAAAGCGTGATATGCTCACGACCGACGATCTCGCCGCCCTGTTCAATCCGGAACGATTCCACGCTGAGGCGGACCAGCCGTTCAAGTTCTGGACGCCGCTCATCGCCTTGTATACCGGCGCACGACAAAACGAGATAGCGCAGCTGGATGGAGCCGATGTTCGTGAGATACATGGCGTCTGGTGTTTTCGGTTCGTGACTGCGAAACAGAAAAAGCACACGGAGAGGATCGTGCCGATCCATTCGCGGCTGCTCCACCTGGGGATCGTCGCGTACGCGGCGAAGCAACCGGGCAGACTATTTCCCGAGTTGCATGAACGGCGAGATGGGTACGGGCAAATGGTGTCGAAATGGTACAACCGCTATCGGCGGCGATGCGGGATCACCGCCGTCAGGAACAAGGACTTCCATTCGTTTCGCCACACCTTCTCGACCGAGCTGTTCCGCGTCGGCGTGAACCCGACCCTGATCGCGGAGCTCGACGGTCACGTTACCGGGGACGGCAGGCGACGGACGACGACCGAGGAGGTCTATATTAAGCCGAGTGATGTGAGGGTGCTGCGAGAGGTGGTGGAGAAGCTCGATTATGGCGAGGCGGTGACGGGGGTGGGGAGGTTTGGTTAACCATCCAGGAGATGTAAATCCGTCGCTGACGGATGAGTCCATTTTGAAATAACTTGGTTCAGCTCAGAGGGAATCGCAATTTTTTCTTTAGGTTTTCACGTGCTATTCTTAAATGATCGCGCAAACAATTGATTGCCTCATCTAATTGATTATTCATTAAATAATCAAAAATTTTCACGTGATCTTGCAGAGCCGCATGGGCCTCTCCCTCTTCTTGCATAGACATCGATCGAAAACTGATTGCAAGGCCGTAAACTGAGTTGACGAATTCTTGAAGTCGGCGGTTGTTTAGTATTGAAATAATAACGAGATGGAAATCATTTTGTGGATCAGTAAGGGCGGAAGAACCAGTATGATTTAAGTCTTCAGTGCTGCTTGCAATACATTTTTCAAGTTTCTTAATAGTATGCTTGTCTGAAGGAGAGAAGCGACGAAGGGCTTCTGTTTCAACAAGCAATCTAATGTCATAAATTTCATCTATATCTTTGACCGTAGGTGTGGTGACTATCATTTTGCGTCCACGACCTAGGGCGACCACTCCCTCCTTTTCTAATACTCTGAGAGCCTCGCGAACTGGTGTACGGCTAACATTTAATTGCGCGGCTAAGTTGCTCTCACTCAAAACAAAACCAGGCGAAAAAAGTCCCTCGAGAATAGCATTTCTAATTCGTGCTAGAACTGCATGGCGCAATGGTACGAACGAAACTTGATCTGGTATAGGCTCAAGAGTGAATGCTGAATCCGTCTTCATTTTCGACTCGTTCATTCGATTCCTACTTTAATAGCGAAGAGTAAGGTTTTTGAATTGCGGCCAATTCTACTCTGGCTTGACACATTATGTTTCGAGAAATGAATCCTCGCCAAAATTTCGATGTGAGTAATGTAAGCGGCGAACATACTGATTTTTAGAGCTACACGCAAGGCGTGCGCCAGGCCCGAGAGGGAAGGTTGCTGTTGTGATCTGTTCAAACGCTGAAGAAGCCAAATCCAGACCTTGGTACTCCGATAGTTATAACGGATAAGCCTCACCCTTCCAATAAGGGATTAACAATATGAATTCGTACAGCGATTGAGATCGATATTTCGACTGGCCAGATTGAGCTTCTCTATCTGGCCGGACGATTAGCAGGAGCCCCGCAAAAAAAATATTGACAGCAACTGTATACCGGTGTACTGGGATACAGTATAAATAAAATTATACCTCCTTGTCAATATGACAGAAGAACGCCCTGGTTTCTTGGGAAATAATAATAAGCACAAGCATATATGTAGATTATTGGTGGCGTTTGACACTCAGGCTGGAGGCGATAGGGGTGAAGAAAAGATTGTTCGTAGCTCCTGATAGTGGCTTTGGAAACAGTTCATTGATGCATTAACGCTACTTTATAACGATCATGAAATGCTCTCGAATAGGATGTGCAACAACCAGTGGGAGCCATGGATGGACTTTCAATTGGTCAGGCACAAAGCAATTACAATTTTCAATAGTGATATTTGGTGTTTATTGGGTATTAAATTAATAATGGAGAGATTCGATGGACAATTTGTCATGTGATGTCTTGGTAGTTGGGGGAGGGGTAACAGGGATAATAGCTGCTGCTGCGTCAGCTCGTACAGGTGCCAAGACGATCTTGCTCGAATCACGATCTTTTGTTGGAGGAAATGCGACCACGGGTCTTTGTCTTCACAATTTCTTAACCGCTGATCGTCGGCAAGTAGTTTTTGGTATGGCACAGGAGGTGGTTGATCGTTTGATTGCGGTTGGTGGGGCTGTTGGCCATATTCCCTATGATGGATTTGTTAGTGCGGTAACTCCTGTGGATGGCGCACTTTTTCGGATAATTGCAACAGAATTATTGGCTGAATCAGGAGTTCGAATCATTTATGGGGCTATTTTGGTTGGTGCTGAATGTGAAAATGGAAACGTGAAAAGTGTAAATGTCGCGATGAAGGGAGGTGTGCGCAAAGTATCGGCCCATACTTATGTTGATGCGACGGGTGATGGTGACCTTGCTGTTTATTGTTCTGCAGAATATCACAAGGGGAGTCATCCAGATGGTAAAATGCAGCCTGTTTCTATGCTCTTACGTTTCTTCAATGTGGATACAAGAAGAATCGCTAATGAAATTGGTGAAGTGGGGCCGGCAATGGCGACCCGACCAGATTTTGATGAACCTTTTCCAGTTTACTTTAACGGTACCTTCAGTCGATGGAACGATGTAATTCTGGAAAGGGGAATATTCCCTAATAAAGACCACAAAGTATTTTTTAATACTGTTTGGCCCAATCAAGTTAACGTCAATACTTCTGCAGTATTCAACATTGATGGTACGGATCCTCTGGATCTTTCAAAAGCTAATGTGATGCTAACAGACCAGGTACGCCGAGCGGGAGAATTTCTCAAAGAATTTGTGCCAGGATTCGAGCAAGGATACTACATGCCGGCATTATTTGCTGGTGTAAGGGAAACTCGCCGTATTGTCGGGCAATATGAAATTCAAGATGCCGATGTATCGGAAGGGCGTAAATTCCCGGATACAATTGGACAGGTATGTTTTCCTGTAGACATCCATGACCCAGATACCGGTCAAGCATCATTTTACCCTATCGGTGATGACGGAGCTTTTGATGTGCCGTATCGTTCCCTTCTGCCAAAGGGTTTAAGCAATCTCATTATTGCTGGACGTTGTATCTCGGCAACGACATTTGCACATGGTGCTACTCGTAACATGGCACCTTGCATGGTCACAGGGCAGGCGGCTGGAACAGCTGCTGCAATGTCGGCGAAAGAAAATTCAAATGTGACCGAACTTCCGGTCGTCACTCTGCAAAATGCACTTCGCAAAGCAGGTGTGTATCTTGGTGCAGCCTGATAAAGATTTTTGATGGTATAGCACCAATTATGTCAATTTATCCAACAATTCGGAGGAGAAAATGAACTGGAAAAGCTTATTTATTGGAGTGGTTGGAATAGCTTTAGTGATTACGTTCACCCACAAGGTTTTCGCTGCCGAAGTTACTCTCAAACTGGCTCACGTACAACCGGAGACACATGCATTTCATAAGGGATCTGTAGTATTCGCAGAGACGCTCAAGGATGTTTCTGGGGGAAAGATGGCTGTCGATATTTTCTCTAATGGTGTTATGGGTAATGAGCGTGATTTGCTTGAGGCGGTTCAGATCGGAACTATCGATTTGATAAGTGTCACTTCAGCCCTTACTGGAACTTTCAATGACGCATATGAAGTGTTCAGTTTGCCGTTTCTCTTTAATGATTATCAACATGCTTTTGCTGCGATGGATAATCAGGAGATACGCCAAGCATTGGAGCCGAAATTAATCGAAAAAGGAATTAGACCTGTTGCGTATTGGATTGGAGGCGCCCGAAGTTATTATGGATTGGCTCCCGTGGAACAAATTGATGATCTCCAAGGCAAGAAAGTAAGAACCATGGAAACGCCTTATTATGTAAGAGCTTGGAAAGAGTTAGGTGCCATTCCTACACCATTACCATTCGGTGAGGTATATATGGCTCTGCAGACAAATATGGTTGATGCTGCAGAGGGAGCTATTAATACTTATGTTTCAAAGAAATTCTACGAAGTAGCACCTAATGTCGCGGTAATCAATTATGTTTATTCTGTTCAAATGCTCCACATATCTGAGATTACATGGAAAAAACTTTCTGAGGAACAGCGTGGTTGGGTCGAAGAAGCGGCAGCGGCGTCCGCTAAAGCTGAGCGTCAAGTAGTCCTTGACGAGGATGCTGCTATGGCAGAGACTCTAGCGAGCCATAATGTGAAGGTAACTCATCCTGAATTAGCCCAATTTCAAGCTAAGGTCACACCGGTCTATGAGATGTTCCGAGAGAGCCGTGGTGATGAAGCATACAAATTGGTAAAGAAGATACAGAACCTTCAATAGAACATTTATCTCATGACCGAACAGCGTGACCCTTCTGCCAGTGAGGTATTAGATAACCGGAGCGAACCTGAAAAGGTCGCTCCGGTTAAATTTTCAATTCGATGGATACTCAGCATCGAAGGGGTTTGCGGTATCCTCTTAATTGAAATTGTAACCTTCATGTTCCTTGTGGTTGTTGCCCGCTATGTGTTTTCAATTCCATTGATTTGGTTTGAAGAAATAGTCAGATACTCGTTCACTTGGCTAGCGTTTTTATCAGCGGCTGTGGCTATGAAGCATGGTGGACACGTGGCCATTGAGATGATAAACAATCTTTTACCCTCCGGTCCAGAGCGCTACCTGAAAATTATCGTTGAACTGACTGTTGCCATTTTCTTGGCACTACTTGTTTATTACGGCACGAAAATGGCGATAATTGCACATGGGCAGCGTTCGAGTGCAATGGGGCTGCCTATGAGCGTTGTTTATGCGGCGGGTCCAGTTGGGGCACTTCTCATGGGCTGGTACTCGATAATGCGGCTAATCACTCTTATTCGCAAAGAGAATTAAATTTGTTTTCAGAGTATTTAGCATGACAACAATTTTATTTATTGCTTTGGCCGTGAGTATTGTTATTGGCGTCCCGGTAACTTTTGCTCTTGGTATAGCGTCGGCTGTTGCCATTGCGGTAGCTGGGCTTCCAATGCTTGCTTTGCCGCAGCGCATGTTGCCTTCTCTCTCCGACAATTTCTCAATTATTGCTATCCCACTGTTCATTCTCGCTGGAAATATTATTGGTCGAGGCGGGTTAGGGGATCGATTGATTCGTCTTGCCAATATACTTGTAGGTCGCACGAGAGGGGCCCTCGCGTCGACAAATATTGTGGCTAGTATGCTTTTTGGAGGTATATCCGGTTCGGCTACTGCCGATACTTCAGCCCTCGGTACAGTTCTTATTCCGGCAATGGTAAAGGAGGGATATAGTCGGGCGTTTGCAACTGCAGTTACGGTTGTTTCGTCGCCTTTGGGGACTATTATACCACCCAGTATCATTATAATCGTTTATTGCTGGGTTACGGAGAGCTCTGTAGCTGCAATGTTTGCGGCGGGCTATTTGCCAGGATTGCTGATAGGTAGCTTGTTAATAATCACGGGTTATATCATATCCGTTCGCCGCCGTTATCCTCTTGCACAACGCTTTTCAATACGGGAAAAAATTCGAATTATTCTCGAAGCACTTCCTGGCATGTTTACGATTGTTATCATAATTGGGGGTATTGTTGGTGGGATTTTCACGGCTACTGAAGCAGGTGCGGTTGCCGTAGTTTACGGATTTATTATATCGAGGTACTACTACAAAAGTCTCAAATTCTCTGATCTGCCTGACATTCTACTGGAAACAACCAAACTTACCGGTATCGTGACGTTGATTCTTGGAATGGCTGGAGTGTTTGGTTGGTTGATAGCCTTTGATCGTGTTCCTTATCAAGTGGCTGCGGCGTTAAGTGGGGTATCTCCGGAGATTTTTCTTCCCGCTTATATTTTACTGCTCATAATATTGGGGACGTTTCTGGCACCAACGGAGGCATTGATAATCGTAGTACCTATTCTCTATCCAGTAGCAACTATTCTTGGTATCCATCCATTTCATTTCGGCATGGTGACCATCACTTCTCTTGCCTTGGGCCACATTACACCGCCAGTTGGACTCTGCCTTTTTGTAGGTTCTGCTGTCAGTGGGCTTTCGATAAACGCAATAGTCAGAGCCATGCTTCCATTCTACGTGGCTAGTGTTGTCGCTGTCATGGTCATAGCTTATTTTCCAATAGTGAGTACTTGGTTTCCTGAGGTTATAGGTTACTGATTTTATATCATTAATTGATAGATGGAAAAAGTCTTTGAAATTGAATATTTTATCAGTGTGGCCAGCCCATGGACTTATTTGGGGTCTATTCGGTTTACCAATATTGTTAAGCGATACGGAATTAATCCTGTTGTCAGGCCAGTAGATTTGGGAGCAGTTTTCGCTGCAACTGGAGGAACAGTTTTCCACAAAAGATCACCACAGCGTCAGCATTATCGGCAGGTCGAACTTGCGCGGTGGGCGACTTGGCTCAAAGTGCCGTTAAACCTTGAACCACTGTTTTATCCTGTAGATCGTGAGCCAGCAAGTCGACTTGTCATAGCAGCCCGTGAACTAGGAGAAAATGCTTTAGTTTTGTCAAACGCAATTCTCGCGGCAATTTGGGCACAAGATCTTAATATCGCTGATTGGGATGTATTGGCTGAAATTACTAGGTGGGCGGGATTTGACACTGAAATGTTGGTTTCTTATGCGCAAAACGATTTGTCTGCTCACCTATACGAGCGTGATACAAATGCAGCAATTGCTTGTGGAGTCTTTGGGGTCCCTAGTTATATTATCGACGGTGAGATTTTCTGGGGCCAAGACCGGCTTGATTTTGTTGAGAGGAAATTGGAGTTAGCCACTACTCGATTGCAATAAACGGTAAAATCATCCGATCATGGCACGGATGGAGAGGATTGCAGGAATTGGGCAGAAAAAAGCACATCAATAGAATCGATTTGGCAATCGGGATGATGAGCGATCAATCAAGTCTGACGAATTCCAGTTATTTATCTCGACAAATGAAAGGTTAACAGTTCTGATAAAAAAACACAATGGGTTGTATTCGTCCCAATTTGATTCACGTTCTTCCCGATATTCCCAACCGATTTTAATCTCAAATTTCGAGGAATTGAAGTTTAAATCGCACGTTCTTGCTTGCTTGCCTGCATCCATAAGCAGATTCATCACTCCTGCTTCCGTTCACCTTTTACTGGCATTTGCATCAATATCTTAACCTCCAGCCTCTGGTTGTCTACCATGTTTGCCTGCTTGCAACGATATACCGGATGGCTCATCCTCTCCACCTTACTGCTTTTCCTCGTCAGCCAACTGAATTTATCTTTCTCTATCTTGGTTGCGATGGTGGCCTGGCTTGTAGTCATCGTGGAATGGAATAGACTTTCGGCAGGCTCTCGCCGGTTGGGATACTTTCTTCTCGTTGCAGGTATTGCCGCTCTATTATTTTCAGCCTGGCACGGAGTATTCCTGGGCTGGCAGAAGATCATGACCCAAAATCTGCAGTTACTGCCAATGTTTGTCGCCGTATCCTTTCTGGCCTTGACGAATCCTGCCATTCAGGATGACAACCTCCCAAAGGGAAAATGGGCAATGGTAACCACATCGGTCGGCACCAATCTCCTTGGCGCGGTTATCAATCTTTCGATTATTTTTATCTTTGGGGATCGTCTAGAACGCAAGAGCACTCTGACCAGAGCTCAGACGATTCTTCTCGCCCGCTCGTTCTGTGCAGCAGCCTGGTGGTCGCCATTTTTTATTGCCGCCGGCGTTGCCCTCACTTACGCTCCAGAAATGCAGTATCAACGCACACTCGTACCAGGGCTCATCATGTGTGTGTTTGCGATATGCTATTCGATTATCGAGGTTGGGTTTATTCGCAGGATCGAATTCACCGGTTATCCGGTGCGGAAAGAGAGTCTGACAATACCACTTCTGCTCGCGGTGATAGTATTTGCCAGCCATAGTTTGTTCCCCAAGTTAGACTTGATCTTGCTTATCTGTCTGATCTCACCCGTCGCTGCTATTCTGTTGATGCGTAGCAAACCGAGGGTGTTGCACCTCAAAGATTTTATCTCCAATCGAATCCTTTCCACGGTCAGCCAGTTTGTACTCTTTCTCACCGCTGGAGTCTTCTCTGTCGGGATCACCTCGGTTATCCAGGTTTATCCTGAACTGTTCAACTTTACCGGAGAGACTTTCAGTCACTGGCTGTTTGCGATGCTATCAGCCCTTCTCGTCGGCTTAGGGCTCATTGGCGTACACCCACTGATAGGTATCTCTATCGTTAGCCCTCTGTTGTTGCCCTTGCATCCGGATAATTCACGGCTCGCGTTCTTATTTCTGACAAGCTGGGCTATCGCTACCGGCAGCAGCCCTTTGTGCGGAGTTGGGCTAGTCTTGACTGGTCGGTATCACGTGTCGCCTTGGTCTATATTGGTGAATAACTTTCACTATGTCGTCGCGATGTGGATTATTGCCAACTTGGTCAATATTTGTTACTTCGGTTGAACAACAGAAATCAGATTCCTTCTGCTGAATACAATCAAAATCGAAGTTCCTTCTGAGTATCTGATTGCTTTGGTGCGGTAAAACACGCCAACCATATTCCAGATGGCGGTGTTTGTCAGTTAGAAGTTTGTTATGATTCTGCCTGAACAGCTTCATACCTGTTTTCCAACACGCCCAAAACACCCAAGGCGCGATGGCTCGCACCACCACGCCTTGAACGCTCCAGTCGGTAACCTCCCCCCAGCAGCGTTATCCTGCCGAGGATGGCGGTATCAGCTCCAGATCCTTTTCACGAAGAACAGCATGTCCGGGTGGAGAGCCTCGTACCCAGCCCGGTAGCCCAAACCGCTGGCACGAAGCTCGTCGTGCGGTTGCTCCAGTGTGATGGCCATCAATTGCCGATGTTCATACTCATCGCTGACCGACAACCCACGAAAATGATGCCGTAGCCCGATGGCGTAGGCGAACCAAAAAAACACGTCGCTGTCAGTGGCACGGTTCATATACGATTTCGCCTTCCTGGTCAGCTTCCGGTACGTTATCGCGTCCATCATGCACCCCCTTTGATCTCTTCCTTGATTCCCGAGATGATCGCTTCGGCGATGGCCACTTTCCGGCAGTCCGGTTGGTCGCCGAGCTTGTGGTGGAACGACCGGTCACGGAAATCAAACCAGATCTTCATCGTATCGAGACAAGCGCTGAGTTCCCGTGCCTCGCTGACACTGATCGGTTGACCGTTCAGTGTCGCCCGCGCGATGCCGCCGCCGGTCGCCGCATACTGGAACGCAAGCCCATACCGCTGTTTCAGACGGTTGAAGTACACCCGGTACTGATGGTAGTAAAACCACTCTCGACCGCCGACGTGTTGCAAAGCTTTCAGGTTCATGGCAGGTTCTCCCATTGGATTGATCGCCGCTGGCGTCTATCACACCAGCAGCCGATCGGTTGTAGGGTGCGCGGACGACCGGACCACAGTGCACGGCGCCGATCGTCCGCGACTTACGGGAGCATCTCCCCGGGCCGTCTTCGCCCCCTCGAAGGATAGGTCCGACGAGGGGGCGAGGTGATCGTTAGTTTGCCTCGGCCTCTTCGGTCAGGTTTTCGGACTCAGGCTCGCAGGCTTTGAGTTTTTCCTCGATCCGTGAGATGATCGCCCGAGCGATGGCAAATTTGCGCGGGTCCCGCTGGCCCTGCACGAAAAAGTGGGGCTTCAGGTCCTTTACATCGAACCAGACTTTCAGGTCGCAGAGACAGCCCAGGATCCGCCGGGCCTCGCTGCTGCTGATCGGCTCCCCGTTCAAGGATGCCCGCGCGATGTTGCCGGTCTTGTAGTACTGGCAATCCAGGCCGTAGAGCTTTTCGAGCTCGTTGAAGTAGATCCGGTGGAACTCGTCCTTGATCCACTCCTTACCGCCGAGCTGCTGCAACGCCTCAATAACCACCTCTGGTCCTACCGCTTTCAATTCTTCCGTACGCATAGCTCTGTCCTCCTCAGATACGCTGTAAGATGTTACAGACGATGGCGTCATAGCCCAGCCCGATACCGGTCGTCTGCCGCCCCCAGACCACGCCAAACGGCGTCTCGGCGATAACCTCGCCGAGCAGCTCCGCTTGCATGGCAAACTCCTCTGAAACCGTCCACCACTCGTATACGGTGGGTGGGTCACCGTCTTCATCATCAACGGCTTGCGACATCGCGGCCAGCAGCGATTCCGCTACAGCGCTCTGCGCTGCAAGTTCACGATCCACCTGGTCTGAGACATACGCGTGGATGTGGTGCCCGGTCAGTTTGTTCAGCATCTTCTGGTTCATAGCTAGCACCTCTTCAATGTGTGGTTACCGCGGTTACCGTGGCTACCGTGGTTACCCGGCACCCCAGTGGTGGTCACCATGAGCATGACCACCACCGGGCGCGTGGTTGATTACCTCAATGAGACGCGGCTCAACATCTCGGCACAATCGAGCCGTTCCAGGGCCGCCGCCATCTTGTGCACCGATGTCGCCTTGCCGTAGTGGCCGTAGGTCATGCCGGGGACGGTATGGCCCAGGATCTCGGCGGCGACGTACAGCGGCACATCGAGCGACTTGAAACGGGTTGCCACCGTGTGCCGGAACGAGTGAAACGCCTTGCCCGGGTCGGTAACGCCGCAGCGCTCCCGATAGACCCGGAACCATTTGGAGTAGGCGTGGCCGTAGCAGCCATCGATTTTGCGCAAGGCCGGAAACAGCCGAACTCCCAGCGACCGTTGCTGGTCGACGAAGTCGAGAAAGCCAAAGCGCTCGATGAGCACGGACGGAACCGGGATGACCCGCCGCGATGCTGTATTTTT
>NPIE01003681.1_pt2 | contig 30801 bp, 26 predicted proteins | sample 8637661 | NCBI WGS metagenome assembly NPIE01 (sample SAMN07420842, study PRJNA396082) | bioreactor metagenome | isolation source: sample BA12 brine-fed electro-methanogenic bioreactor BA | place: Japan: Kochi | collected 2016-12-09 | reverse complement strand
CAATTCACGCTGAACCAAAACAGACATTTCAGCGCAGGTCGATTCACATATAATGCTTTTAGTCACAGTGTTCTCGATTGATTTAGAATTTTGGCAAGTTGAATAAAAAATGGTTACATATTTCACAAAAAACCTTTACACAAACTGTTTTACACCCCAAAAACCTTCAAATCCTTACCTCTCGACTAAACAATCGTCTCCTTGCCATCTTCCAAAATCCCGGTCTATGTTGTTCGATTTGCCGCCACCTTTTTTGAGCCTCCGCAGTCGGCGGGGTGCGATCCCGCCACGCCCTTGGCGCGCCAAGCAAAGCATCCCAGATCGCTTTGATCCAATAACGCAGGTATCCATCTCGAATTGAGTACACGAACATTGATCCCCAACCGATGGCTAAACGCTTCAACCCGTACCAACATGATAGATTTCGAAGAACTAGCCACAATTGGTTTCGAGTGTCAAAATAATACCGCCTCCAACTTGCTCGCGCCCTTTGATCATAAGCATGTGTAACTTCAATTTTCGGACTATAGATCAATCTCCAACCTGAGTTAATGAGGCGCAAGGCCAAATCCGGGCCTTCATGACTTATGAAAAAATACTCAGGATACAACCCAACCTGCTCAAGTGCACAACGCCGAAAGGCAACAGCCCCTTCGCTTATTTCCATTGTTTCCAACTCTTGATCAGAAAAAGCGTCCATATCATAAGGATGGCACCAATTAATTAGTCGCCCGGTCTTTTCCTCCTCGATTTTAAAATTGACGGCTGCAACATCAGGCGATTCCATCAGACCAACAAGATCTTTCAGATTCTGGTCCGTAATTCCATAAACGTCATCATCAAGCGAAATAATTAAATCACCGCTGGCAACAAACAAACCACTATTGCGACCAACAGCTCCGAGGTTTTCATTGTTGCGCACAAGAATGGCTCGAGAGTCTTGAGCGACAAGATCATCTATAGGTTCTTCTGAACAATTATCTACAACCACAATTTCCAGTGGTTCGTAACATACGTTTGAAAAGAGGCGCATCTGTTGAGCAACCTTATCTTTTCTATTATATGTCAGAATTACAATAGTAATTTTCATAGACTTATTTGAATTTTATTGATTTCATTCAGCTTATACTCTGCAGCCTATCGGTGACTTTGACTCTTATGTATGCGGCGCCGACAAGCCAAAGGCAACCCGGCCAAACCAAACGCAAGCAGCATAACCGCCCCTGGTTCAGGCACAGGTGTGACATTAAATACCAAGCGGTCCAAGGTCGTAAATTCGCTCTCGCCGCCAATGATCACCATTGCAATGTCCGGACGAAATAATTGCATATCCCAATAGTAGTAGTTAAAGCCTTCGTCTGGGTTAAAGCCTATAGAGCCCGTGCCGGGGACAGTGTCCATATAATCAGAGGAAATCAAGGTCATACTTGAGTCGTAAACCCACCATCGCAGCGGATCATCCCCACCCCAGCCAGCATCCGGGAAAAGCTCAAGCCCGAGAAGACTCAGGTAGTTAACCGGCGCGCTAAAAGAAATCTTCAACCCAAAAGGATCCTTTGCCCACTCATCAGGGTCGTAAGAATCTACGCTGGCACCTGCGGCGTCGGGCCAAGCAAACCATTCGCTGTTCCTGTCGGGCGAGGCAGAGAAGACACGCTCCTGGAATGGGCCCGTGTCCGTTATCCCCGGCGGCAGAACCTGCCCTGTCCCCGCAATAGGTGCGGCATAAACAGGCGCTCCCCCCGTGGTGCTCAGCGAAACATAAGGAGAGACATCAGAAAGATCTGTGCTGCTCGCATAATTATCCGGCTCAAGAGTTATGTTCAGAGCCATCGCCTCCGCAGACAACAGCCAAAAAACACCCACCAGAACCAATCTGATGAAAACACCCATCTCCCACTTGCGTAAATTATTCATTTTAATGCCTCCTGTTAACAGTCAACCTCATTGGATTAAAAAGGGAGTGGATCAACTCAACATATCTTCATACAGCACCAGCAGGTTTCGACTCTGCTTCTTCACATCAAACCGGCTAACGGCTTCATCAATAAAAGGAATAAACCTATTTTTACTGCTCTCCTTAATTTCCTTTTCTATTGCGTCCGCCAGAATTCTCCCATCTCCTGATTTCACCACAAGAGCCGGCGTGCTTCTCAGCACCTCCCGCAACCCGATACAATCACTTCCAATAACAGGCGTTCCACAAACCAGTGCCTCCATCGGCAACAAAGGGCATGCTTCCCAAAGCGAAGGGATGGCTACAACATCCACCCCCTTAATGGTGCCGGCAACATTAGGGGTAAACGGCATGAAGCGGAAGCTTTCTTCCACCCCCCGATCTTCAATACCCTTCTTCTCCTCCCGAATGAACCCGCCATCCCCGAAAGTCATTACGAGGGGCTTTTTCGGCAGGTTCTTTTCCTGCAGGATTTCAATGGCCTCAACTAAATAGCGGAACCCTTTTTGGGCCATGAACCGACCCATGAAACCGATCAGGAAAAAATCGCCCCCAAGGCCCAGTTCACTCCGGAGGTCACGCGGGGATGCGTCGATAAACCTGTCAACTTCAATACCGTTGACAATAACGACACACTTGCCCTCCTTGCGGCTTAACGCGGGAAAATACGCCAGAAGATTCTCCTGGGCATCGTAGCTGACGGATTGAATCGTATCAACGAGGCCAAGCATCTGCCCCATGAGATGCCTTTTGGCTTTCCCCTTCAGACCAGCAAACTGTTTTTCGTTAATCACATCGTGAGACGTTAACAAGTGCGGTGTACGCCGAACGAAGGCAGGCAGCGCAGAGCACATCCCCGAGGTGAACCCATGGGAGTGCATCAGATCATATCGCCCCCTTGCCAGTTCTGAAGCGATGCAAAAAGAAAAAGCCCATAAGCTCGGGTTTGGATCGACAGGCCGAAAGCGGATATCGAGGACAGATAAATCATCGATCAGTAGTCGCATTTCCGGAAGGTCGGGGGCAATAATGGTGAATTGCCAGCACTCCGGATCGAAGTTGCGATAGACGTAGCGGACAAAGGTGCGGATTCCGCCAACCGGCCAGCGAATGACCAGAAGAACCCGTTTTTTATCGGCTTCCGCACTTACCATCTTTTGCTCCAATGTATTCCCCCTTTTCCCATGCCCTCCTCGACTCCTCATGGCCTTTTATCAATGAACGTCCGATACCACATCTCAAGTACCATCAACGCCCATATAGACCCGCCATGATTACGCCTGCCGCGGCGGTGTTCATCCATGATCCGTTGCAGATATCGGGGATTGAAGTTGTTGCGCCGTAAAGTGCGCTCGCCCAGGACAAGCTCCTGACTCATTTCACTCCACTCCTGGTTGATCCACTGGGCTACGGGGACGGCGAACCCCATTTTGGGGCGGTCGATAAGATCGGCAGGGAGATATTTTCGCGCCAGGGTTTTGAGAACATGCTTCAAGGATCGATCCCGCACTTTAAGACTGGTGGGGATCGTTGCGGCAAATTCGGCCAGCCGATGATCGAGCAAGGGGGCGCGGGCCTCCAAAGAGACCAGCATGCTGGTGCGGTCAACCTTGGTCAGGATGTCTCCGGCAAGATAGCGCTTGACATCGCCATATTGTCGCCGGGTGATGACATCCCGCCCCCGCACCTGCTCCATGTATTGCTGCAAGGCGGAGCTCGGGTCACCGCTACCAGCCGTCTGGACCAGGTTTGGTGAAAAAACCCGCTGATAGCGGGCCGAAAGACCGCCAGTCATCTTGAGTGCATAGCGGGCATCCTCATCGGCCGCCAGATACCGGAGGGTGTTGATCCCATAGAACCATTCGGGGAGCAACCTGGCCACACTTCCGAAGACAAGCTGACGAGCGACCTGTGGGATCTTGTCGGTATAGCCACTCAGCGGGCTGTCCAGGTAGCGGTCATAGCCGGCAAAAAGTTCGTCGCCGCCATCGCCGGAAAGAGCCACGGTGACATGGCGTCGGGCAAGCTTTGACACATAGTAGGTCGGGATGGCTGACGAGTCGGCGAAAGGTTCGTCAAAAACTTTGATCAAGTCAGAGATCACCGCTTCGGCATCAGGCTTGACGATTTCTTCATGGTGGTCGGTTCCATACCTCTTTGCCACCATCCTAGCGTAGGGCAATTCATTGTATTTACCCTCGTCGAAGCCGATGGAGAAGGTTTTTACCGGCTCGCTCATCTGGCGGGCCATCATGGCGACGACGAGGCTTGAGTCGATGCCTCCACTCAGAAAAGCGCCCAGGGGCACATCACTGACCAGTCGGACCCTGACCGCTTCATGCAACAGGCGATCGACTTCATCCAGGTAAAAGGCATCTTCCCTGGCTGGTTGATCTGGTTGAAAATTGAGATCCCAGTATTGGCGGACGGCTATCTTTCCGTCTTCCCAAGTCAGGCTATGGCCAGGGGGTAGCTTGGCAACCCCCTTGAACATGGTGTCCGGATCGGGTGTGTAACCGTAGGCCAGATAATTGACGATTGCCGGGCGGTGAACCTCGGGGCGTACATCAGGATGTTCGAGAATCGATTTGATTTCGGACCCGAACACCAGCTTTTCGTCATCGTGAAAGTAATGCAGCGGTTTCTTGCCGAAGCGATCACGGGCCAGGAACAGCTTTCGTTTGCAACCATCCCAAATGGCAAAAGCGAACATGCCACGCAGGTGCTGCACGCAGTCTTCGCCGTATTCTTCATACAGGTGCAGTATCGACTCCGTATCTGAATTGGTGGTAAAGCGATACCCCCGCTTTTCCAAATCGCCACGCAGATCGAGGTAGTTGTATATTTCGCCGTTAAAAACGATCCGAATGCTGCCGCCGGCATTGGCCATGGGTTGTCTGCCGCCTGACAAGTCGATGATGCACAACCGCTTCATGCCGATCCCTACCTGGCCTTCGTTCCACATCCCCCACTCATCAGGACCGCGGTGGTGGATGGCGGCGCACATGCGCTCGACCAGGTCGCCCTCCACCGGTCGTTGAGGATCGTTATAAAGAACTCCAGCAATACCGCACATACAATTTACTTTCAGTGAGGGTTCGAGATTTTTTCTCGCCCCAACAAGACACTCAGGGAGCGTAATGGGTCGCAGATACCGGCAGCGATGAAAAGCGGTACGGCCCTGAGAAAATTCCCCTCTTCTCGATAGCACTGACCCAGGCGGAAATTGAGAACAGCCAGCCGGCCCAACAGGGTGGAAAACCGGTATTGGTAACGCGAACGCGCCTTGTTCAGTATTTTATAGCCGTTTTGCCAGCGCAATTTAGCATTGCGGTAACTGATGCTGTCCGGGTGACGTCGATAGAAGAAAAGATATTCATCCATATAGGCAATCTTGGTGACTTCAGCGACACGAATGGCAAGATCGTGGTCTTGGGCTGATCGCAGAGTTTCGTCAAAAAGACCCGCTTTCTTTAGCGCCTCTCGACGGACCAGTGAGTTGTTGGGCAAAAGGAAATAACAGTCAAGAAGCACCCGGTTGGGGTCCGAATCCTCTCGATGATGCTTTTCATAGATCCGGTAAAGGATTTTGCCGTTTTCGTCTATAGCATGGCCATTGGCGTAAACGAGACCGAATTGAGGGTTTTCTTCCAGAAAGTTAACCTGCCTTTCTATTTTTTCCGAGGTGAAGAGATCGTCGCTATCCAGGAATGCTACATAATCGCTATTACTGGACTGGAGACCCAGATTCAAGGCCGCAGACTGCCCTTTATTGACCCTTCCAGGATGTTCAAGAATGCGGATAAGATCAGAGTAATTCTCTAATAGTTCCCGAGAATTGTCGGTACAACCGTCGTCTATCACGATCAGCTCAATGTTCGGATACGTCTGATTGAGGACGCTTTCGATGGTTTGTGCAATATATTTTCCTCGGTTGTAGCAAGGGATAATGACAGAGACTTTCGATTTATTTTTCAAGGTCGACTCCTATCCGAGGCAAGCTGCGACGATGGGCTGGGATTAGCCATAATCAGGCGGGTTCTGGAGTGACCCGGCACGGCGTCAGTAAGGACCTGTTCCCTGGCCAGTGCCAAGCAAGTGGTGGCGATTCCTCCAAAAAAATACCATTCCCAGCTTCTCAACCCGAAACAAGAGAGGCTGTAGAACAGATCCATGACAACCCAGGCCTGAAGGGCGGTGGCAAGGCGAAACAGCCAGTCATTTTCGCCTCGTCCTTGATCAATTAACAGCCGTTTTGTCTCCATCAAGCTTTTGAACATGGCCACCATAAAGAGCATGAAAAGAGTAAAACCAATTAGCCCCGTTTCCTGAAAAATCTCAAGATACAGGTTATGCGTAATTTGAGCGCGCCCCCCGATAATATTGAAATTGGTTTCCTTCGAGGTCCCCAGCCCATTGCCGAAAAGTGGATTATTTGAAATTGAACCTATCCCACGGATGATTCCATCGATTCGACCCTGCGCAGTATCTGCACCTGCTACACTATCATCCACCAAGGACAGATAGCGGGTCTGCATATCTCCTCCGAGAACTCCGAAGGCAAAGGTGGCAATAGGGACGGCGACCACTCCTGCTGCGATCAAATTTCGGCCGCGGCGCCTGGAGAAGAACACAATGGTCAGCAGTACAAAGATGAGAGAAAGAAGCCCACTTCGAGAGCCGGTGAGCAGCAGGCAATAAATAAACGGCGGTGCGGCCAGAAGTGCCAGAACCTTACCAGGCATGCCCCCCTTCCATAACAAATAAAAAACAAATGGCACCATATTGACAATGACCCAAGCCAGTTGGTTTGGATTGACGACATCATGAGGTGCTCCGCTCAGGCGATCGAGAACGCTGGAGACTCCTCCAACTCTGGAGAATGCACTGCTTCCCCAGTAACCGGTCGTAAGATGAAGGTGAAGGGGCTCCAGGATTCTAATGGCCTGGCACACCATGAACACGCCAAGCACCCATTTGAGCTGACCTGCGGTCCGGACCAAGGTGACAACGAAAGTGAAGAAAAGAGCCACCTTAATCCATTCCACAAGGTGGAATCGAAGGACGGAGCCCGGCCAGGTCACCAAAGGCAAGCTGACAAAAATGTAAAGGAAAAAATAGTTAAGTCTTTGGCTTACATTTATTGACTTGCGCCATTTGTCAGAATGCGGGGCTAAGAAAACGCAAAGCAAGATCAGCCCCCCGAGCAACAGTTCGAAACGGACGGCTCCCAGCACCGGGTACCTAGAGGTCAGGCGCACGAAGTAGCTGATGATAAAAATTGCAAAAAGCCCACGGCCTATCATGAGATACCGCCTGAGGCAGATGATTTCATTGTCTGTTCTGCTGGAGCCTGGGGAGAAGCCCGGTAATTTTTTTCAGGGCATCCAACCCGTACCGCCGCTCTTCGCTGGTGACAGCTGTCACCAGAAAGAGGGAGAAATAGACAAGGCAGCCGATCACGCCCGCAATGACCAGCGAACCGTATCCCTCAAGAGCGAACTGCGCCAGCACCAGCCAGTAAAAACCAGCCAAGATGGCGGCAGGCAGGACTGATGGCCATACGACATGTCTCAAATACTGGGGAATACTCCATTCAATTTGGCGACAAACCAGGCGTAGAATGACTGGTTCTGCAAGAAGCGCAGCTATGAGGACGCTGAGAGCCACACCCTCGACGCCCAGGAAATGGACCAGTATCAGGCCCATGGCAAGGTACGCAGCGGCTTCCAACATGCGAATTTTCGCCAGGATACCGTGCATATCCATGCCGGTCAGAATACGACCGTGGAAGGGATTCAGATTCCGAAAACCAGCCCAGGCGGCAACAAAGTAAAGCACCACCGTGCCGCCACGTGCATATTCCGGCCCCATCCAAACATTCAGGAAACTGGGACCCAGAAAGGCTGCACTTACAAAACCACACGCAGATAAACCCACCATATACCGGGACGAAGACAGAAAAACCTCTCTGGTCTTCTGAATATCTCCACGTGCATGGAGAGTGCTGAAATATGGCATGAAGCTCAAGGTAGCGGCAGAAACCATATTGCCCAAATGGTTAACCAGATTGAATGGCACCATAAAAAAAACCACTGCAGTGGGCCCCAGAGTCGTACCGATGACAAGCGGGTTGGCTCGTTTACTAAAACTCGAACCAAGGCCAAGTGCGAAGCTCTTTATGCCAAATCTTATTAACTCACCCAGAGATTTCTTATTTACGTCGGCCCAACGGAAGCGATAATCGCCAAAACGTTGCAGTCGTAATAGCCATCCCAAAATTGCAAATTTTATGGTGATCCCAATAGTGTTACCCAAAGTTAAAGCAAGAAGGCCATAACCCTGCTTCAGGAAAAAATAAATTATTGTCGTTCCGATTATCGTGTTGACAGCTGTTACAAGATTGGTGAGTCCGTATCTTTGGTGCCCCTGATGGACACACTGGAGTACATTCCCCGGAAAACTGACGAGAACCTGGCAGGCAACTATAAGCAAGAAAAGTACATAGCGCGAGGAGTTCTCCTCACTTGGGACCAGGCCCTTGGCACCAAGCAGAGCCCAGACTGTAAGAACGACTGCTACCAGAAGACCGACAACGGTAGAGAAAAGTATTGCAGAACTGAAAACCCTCTGTAGACTCCCCTCTTCGCCGGAAGCACTATATCTGGCAACAAAACGGGTTATCGCTGGCTGGATGCCGATTTCAAGCAGTCCCATGTAGCCGATAAACGCAAAGACAATTTCATATATCCCATAATCATGATTGCCAAGAGCATGGACAATAACTGGCGTAAGCACAAATGCCACACCTAGTTTCAGAACAAGAAGTGCAACATTGGAACCAGAATTGAAGAGAAGTTTTTTGGCCATACCTTTTATGCGACTTTCTCGATAACAGAAATGAATCTTTTCATGACGTTCTCTTCTTCGAATTGATCAATTCCATCAAATCGATGATATCCGTTCCCAAAAGGACCTTGATCATTAAACTTTCGATTCATCGACTCGGTTATTACTGCACCTACTTGTGCGGGATCCTCAGCAGTCAAAACATGGCCGCTGTTTGTTCGCCGAATGATCTCGGCCATTTCCCCCTCGCGAATAAGACCAAGAATGGGGATGCGGCAACCCAAGTATTCAAAAAGCTTTGATGGCAACCACCCGGCCCTCGTTTTCTCGCCTATGCCTGTACTGATCAGCGCCAGGTCCCCTTGAAGCGTCTTTTCAATGGCTTTCTCATGAGGCATTCGATCAAAGAAAATGACATTCTTCTCAAGTTTGAGATCTTGGATTACCTGGCGCGTCCTTCTATCGCCCGAACCGATCAGGTGCACTTCAAGGCGATCCCGGTAACGGCGTTTCTCTTCAGGGACCATGGCGTCAAACCATCTGCGGAGGGCCCGAAAAAACCCATACGGATCCTTGGATGGGTAAAAAATTCCCGTGTAACAAATGATAAATTTGTCTTTTGATTTCTCTTGAGGCTTCGAGGTTTTCGTGCTGTCGAACGAGTTCGTTATGGTGAAGAACTTCTCCCGTGAAATACCAGAGTGTCGGCTGCTCAAAATATCTGTATACATATTGGTCGTGGAGATAACTGCGTCAGATTCTTGGATTACTCTCTTCTCGAAGTACTTTTCAACGGGATGTTTGATGGTGGCAACCCCAGTCTTGAGATAGTCATCCCAAGGGTCCCTAAAATCTACGACCCAAGGCAGTCCAAAATTTTTTTTTATCCAAAGACCGGCCAAATGGATGGAGTGGGATGGAGAGGTGGTTAGCACCACATCGGCAGGATATTTTCGATACAGAGATTTGAATGCACGGCAATAAGATGGGACATGCACGATATCGAGGTCGGGCTTGACCCATTTCCGCAGGAGGTCCCTTGCTGTACCAACGACACGCCTCTTGAGCCTCGACTCCTCCTTCCCTTCAGCAACTGCCCGGCTCACATATTTGATCTCGCAGGAAGGACCCAGTTCTTCAAGAAGTGTCTCATCCAGCCCCTCTTCCGGTTTAGGGGGCTGGGTCAGAACCAGAACTTTCCAGCCGTTTCGCCCGATATGCTTGGCCAGACGGAACGGACGCAGCGCTCCGACGATATTGGTGGGCGGAAAACTGCCGGTAAGAAGGGCCAGGGTCTTCAAAGGAAAATCCTCCCGAGCGTCTTTTTGAACTTGAGCCCTATCAGTTCAAGACCGGCCAGTTTCGCAAGAAAATCATTCCTGTCGTTCGAAACTCCCATGCGCGGAACGAGATAGGGGTCCCATTTGGTCAAGTCGAAAAAGTAGGGAGCACCGACGTAACCGGCATCACGAACGGCTGAAACAACCTCATCCGTGATGTCCCCAGGCTGACCATTAGGGTAGCAGAAAGAACGGATCTGTGTCTGCAGCCTCTCCTCAAGAATGGTACGCGACGTAACGACCTCATGCCGCAGACGCTCCAGACCGATACGGGACAGAATTGGGTGGCTCATCGTGTGAGACCCGATTTCAATGTCATTACGATGCATCTCTGAAAGCTCGTCCCAAGTTACCGCAGCATATTCGGAAGTCGGCATAAAGGGGAGATCGACTTCAAGCCCTTCCTCAACCGTGGAGATCAGATGCTCCTTTTCACTATTATCGAGGGAGATGCAATAATCGCTGAGAGATTTCCAGCCCTTGAACTTTTCTTCCTGATTTGTTAAAGGAAATTTTCTATCTTGGCCTTTTATATTGACTTGAAGATCAGTTTTACTTGTTTTTTCAATAGCATAGTGCAGCCGATCAGGCCAAAGCCATAATTTATGATCGATAAAATTTACTGTGACAAAAAAGGTTGCTGGCAATGAAAACCGTTTTAATTCAGGATATGCCCATTCATAGAAATCCCGGTAGCCATCGTCAACCGTGATAACAGCACATTTTTCCGGCCAGAACCCTTTAGTATCAAAATACTCAACACATTCCCCAAAACTTAGAACCTTGTATCGGCTGGCAACCCGTTCAAGTTGCCACCGGAAATTATCGGCGGAGACCCGGTGGGGAAGCGATACACCTTCCGGAGAGAAACGATGATAGAGAAATATCTTGGGAAAATTGCCGGTCAGCGAAACTGCAACCCTATTCAACAATTCAGTCTTCAGAATTGCATTTTTAACCATCTGCTTGATCACTCGCACGCCTGTCTTAGGTTGTTGTTTTCTTGACATAAGGCCCAGTTCTCTCTATTTGCACCGGGGAAAAAATTAAATGTACGCAAAGGAATATCAATTTTTAAATGAAATACAATCTTGTATTCATTAAAAACTTTCGCGAGGTTTTTTAGTGAAGCAGCGTTTTTAACTCCGACAAAAACGTAGTACTTGGTGAACCCGTTTTTTTTTGCGTAATTAACTCTCGATAAAGATAATATTTTTTGAAAACCATGACCTCTATGTTCTTCATCAACGAAATCATGATGCCCTAATGCGGCAAGTTTTTCTCTTTTGAGTATCTGTGCAAAATCAATTTCTTGTATGGCCTTCTTGCCACCAGACCAAGCCATACCTACGGCTTTACCTTGGAATAAAACACAAAAGCAGACATCACCCCTTCGGATCAAGGATTTGACTCTATTTTTTACGATCAAGGAGTTTTTCGATGAATGGTAGGCTTTCGCCCACAAAGAACAGAGAGAGTCAAGGTTAACATCTTTTTCTGACTTAATAATTATAAGTGAGTATCCACCAGGAATACGATAGTCGAATTCCATTTCTTTCTCTAGATCACGAGCAAATAGGAAATAAGTGTCAGTCCAATATTGAAATATTTTTCTCATATCTTGGACACTCCTTACAGGTTTAATTATCTTTTATAAACAATACTTGGTAGCTTTTTCCCCTGCAAAGCTTTTTTATATAGTTTCTTTTTCAATAGAACCAAACCAGGCCCAAGGTCAAAAATTGAAAAATGAGCAAATGAAATGCCTAATCTCATCAATTTTAGTAAATCTTTTATTTTCAAAAGTCGGCGTTTACGCCATGTATAAATGGAATCCAAGAGCCCTTCCTCATGTATCCAGACAGACGCTCTTCTCCTAAGCTTTGGATTTGCATCCCCAAAAACTTCAGCAAGCGCGAAACCGGGAAGGTTTACGCCTCCGGCAACTGCCAGACCTGACTGCAAGTCGTTCCGCCCCACGGTCGGTTCGACGATATAAAACTCCCCGTCCGCATCGCTGCGCTTGAATTCCACGGAACCGAGGCCGCAATACCCGACTCGGTTGAATAATTCTTCCGTGATACGGCTGACTTCTTCATTAACTTCACCGATGGCGGCTGCCGTAGACCCGCAGAGGATGGGCCATTGAAACAGTTTCCGGCCAGTGTAGTCGGCAATTTTTTTCCCCTGACGACTGTAATATACGAGACTGAAATAAACATTCCGATCACCGCCGGCTATCCATTGCTGGACGAGAATTTTGTCGGCTGCAGAAAACAAGTCAAAAGGGATTTTGTTTAAATCTTCCTTTTCGAGCAGCTGGAATGTTTTATGAATGGGGCTGATGCGTTCCCATTGGTCGGTCTTTTCAAATGGTTTGATTATGACCGGAAATGGAATGCTGCTCAGGCAAATATCAAGTTCTGCCTGAGTACTGCAAACCGCGGACACGGGCACTTTAAATCCATTCTCAAGAGCCCACTCGTAAAATTTTGTCTTATCGAGAAAACAGTCAACGACCTCTTTTACTGGAAGTAAAAAATGGTAATAACTTAACAAAACATCTCTGTTATCGGATACAAGCTTGACTGCACTGTCCGATGCTACGAATAGAGCAGCCTTCCCTCCCCTGGCTTTGCCCGCGTGAAGAAGGTGCTCAACAATATCTTCATAGCTGTCAATTCGGATTAATTGATCCCACGTTTTTGATTTGCAGCAAGGAGTATCGTTTCTGTAGAGGCCGACAATTTGGCAATTACGTCCATAAAGTGCCCTTGCCAAACCTAACCCTGTAGGGTGGTCCGCGCCTACAATGACTACTATCCTTTGGTCAGATGCAGCCATTACTTAGAACCTTTCCATAAAAGGAGTATTGCTTCTGTAACAGGATATCAGTGGTATAATGGGATTTAATTTTAACGAGATTGTTCGAAATGATTCCGTACCGCAGGGCCTGATTATCCAGAATCATCAGGAGTCGTGCTGCCAAGTTATCCGTATCTCCGACGGAATACAAAAAACCATTTTTCCGGTCCTCTATGAGTTCAGGATTGCCCCCCCTATCCGTCGCTACAACAGGCACTCCACAGGCCATGTATTCAAGAATTGCATTGCAGAAGCCCTCAGTCTCTGAGGTAATCACCCCCACTTGAAAACTTCGGATAGCGTCCAGGGGGTTGGCCAATCTTCCAGTGAAATTCAGAACTTTCCCCAGTCCCAAAGAGGTTCCCAAATTTTCCAGCTCTTTACGAAGTTGTCCATCCCCCACGATCACAAATCGAACATCCGAGCGCTCTCTGTGAACCAAGGCCGCCGCCTGGATGAAGTCCTGCACTCGTTTTACGGTCCTGTTAAGGTTGGCAACAATGCCAACAGTTGGTGGTTTATCAGCCAACTCACCATCGCTTTTTGGCTGGATTTCTTCCAGATCGATCCCATTGTAGATCACTTCTACCTTTTCCGGGCGAATCCCATCCCTTTGAACAAAATGATCCTTTACCGCCTGCGAATTAGCGATGAATCCCGAAAAGAACGGATAGGAGAGGCGCATTTTCCTGGTCTCCGCGGCTGTCCGCCAGAACCCGAGGTCCCTGAAGGATCCAATCAGCTTGATGCGGTTAAACGGCTTGACCATCGCACCCAGCAGAAATGGATCTTGGAAAAAGGTCTGTACGATATGGATGTTGTGCTGCCGGATAAAAGCCGAAAGCCGCGACACAGCAGAGAAAATCGAAGGATGGGAGAAGCTGCGGAAACCCAGGGAAAACCGTGGAATATCGAGATTATCGAAGATGACCTCGGACTGCTTCAGGGTGCACAGGTGCGGCCGAAAACGGCTGCGGTCGAGATGTCGGATCAGGGTCATCAGCTGCTTTTCCGTGCCGCCGTAGGCCAGGCTGTCGATTAGGTAGAGAATATTTATAGACATGCCGTCTCACTTTGAACTTTCGAAGCCCCTGCAACCGTTTCCGGCAATAATTGGTGGTAAACCTCCAGGTAACGTTCGGCCATGGCTCGACTGGAATAGATTTCCCGCACCCGGCGACCTGCATGTTTTTCCCGCTCCGATGCAATCGCAGGATTGTCCATGATCTCGGCGACTCCTGCCCGCAACGCAGCAATATTTCCAGATTCGACCAGGCCACCCGCCCGGCCGTCATCTAGGACAGCAGGAATTCCCCCGACCCGGCTGGCGACGATGGGTACCCCCGCAGCCATCGCTTCGAGTAGCACCATCGGCAAACCCTCAGTCAAGGATGGGATCGCAAAACAATTGAAATGTGCAAGATATTTCCCAGCATCTGGAACATAGCCACTCAGCATGAGTCGATCACCGACTCCCAGCTCACGCGCCTGGAGCAGGAGAGACTCCCGCTCCCCCCCCTCTCCCATGATCAGGAGCCTGACGTCTTTCTCCTGGGCAACCAGGCCGGCAACAGCCTCAAGTAGAAGATCGAAACCCTTTTCCCGGGACAAACGACCAACCGCTACGATGGTGAACCCCTGGCGGGCGAAAGCAAGGATTTTCGGGTCCAGGGCCCGTTCGTTTTGACTCGGATCCGGAGCGGTCAGCGGTATGCCGTTCTCGCTCACAACAACACGTGAACTCATTCCGAATTGGAGCCGGGGATGATTGAGCATGGCCTTATTGACCAGCACGACCCGATCGATGAATCTCAGGCTCAGCACATCAAGCCATTCGTAAGCAAGCATCCGTTTCAAGCCGCCGGTCCAAGTCCAGCCATGCAGCGTGGTCACTACAGGCAGGCGCCGCAACCTGCTCGGCAACAGGCCGAACAAGATGTTGCCCTTGTACCCGTGGGAATGGAGTACTTCGATCTTTTTACGCTGCGCGAAACGAAGAATGTTGAACGCCCCGGCCCAGTTGGGACCGGGTCGCATACGGAAAGGTTTGACACGCAGGCTACGGCGACGGGCTTCGACCTCGAGGGGCTTGTCCCCGCAGCCAGGCGAACCGATGCTGGCCAGAACCGGATCGAGACCGAGTTGCACTTGGGCTTCCATCAGGTGGAGAAGCATTACTTCGGCGCCATACAAACCGCCGCTGTCGATTACATGAAGAATGCGCATATCAGCCTTTTCTCGGCGTCCAGAGTACCTGCTTCTTGCCCAGCAGAAACCTGGCGAATGCGTGGGCCGCGGCCAGGTTGAGCAGCGCGAAATAGTTGGAGAAGGCCATGAGCCGTACGCGGCGTCCTTGTTTTTCGAGCAGGGGAGAGAGAAAAGCTCCGAACCATGCCGCGTTCTGCAGGACGAAGCAGGCCTGGAAGAGCCAGCCCTGCCCCAGAAGCGCCCAGTTGGTCAGCCAGGCGCCGGCCAGAAAGAAGAAGCAGAGGTAGCGCAGCACCTTGTGCGACCATAGCTGCCAGGCAAAAAGTGTCCCGCCGCCGCCAATGAGTAGTTGCCGCATATCCCATAGTGCCCACAGTGCTCGCAATGAGACCCGCACCCGCATGCGATATTCATCGTCAGACCGCCCGAGGGCCGGTTCGAAAAGGAGAGCACCGGGCTCGTACACTACCCGATAGCCCTCGGTCACCACCCGCAGGGGCAGAACGAAGTCGGGTAGCTGGTCGGCCTTCATCGGCCGGTAGAGCTCCTTTCGCACCGCGTCGATGCCGCCGTCAACGCCGACGACAGACCCCAGCCGGGTCTCCGCCGAACGCAGCCGGTTCTCGTACTTCATGTACGCTGAGCAACCGTCGCCGATGACCGTACCTTCCGGGTTGGCGTAGACCATGCGGCCGCTGACGTAGCCGACCTCGGGGTCAGCGAAATTGGCCACCAGTTGGCGGAGGGCATCCGAAGCGTAGATGGAATTGGCGTCGGAGAAAACAATGATCTCCCCTGCTGCCTGCGGCACGGCCAGGTTCAGGGCGCTGGTCTTGCCGGCTCGTGGCTCCTGACGCAACAGGCGCACCCGGGAGTCGCCGCAGCTGCTTACGATTTCGTCGGTACGATCAGTGGAGCCATCGGATATTATTATTACTTCCAGTTTTTCGGGGGGATAGTCGAGAGCCAGTTTATTTTCGATCGTTGCGGCGATAGATTCCTCTTCATTGAAGGCTGCGATAAGTAGACTTACCTTGGGCTCCACCCGCCCCCGCCTGACCGGCTGGGGCCGCAGACGGGCCACGGCAAAGGCCGCCAGCGGATATCCTAGGTAGACGTAAAAAATCAGGAATAGAGCTATGAAAAAGAGGGCTTCAAGCATTTCTTATCCTTGGGAATTCAGGACCCCGTGGCGTAACGAAAGAATTTCGGGTAGAAATTGTTCAAAAAGGACAAAATCAACGCCCGGGCATCCTCGGCTGAACGATCCTGGAGGGAAGTGCTCACCCTGACAAACGCATTGTTTTCACTGCCGTTCATGAGTCTCTGTTTCAGCAACGCCACCTTCTGGGCCAGAGTGCCTGAGGTTGCCTGATCGCTAGCCTGGAACCAGTAAAGGACCAGTTCCTTGCGCCCATCCTGTTCCGCGATCATGGTGGAGTAGGAGACGATCGTCCCCCCTGTCCCCTTTATCTGGGACTCACCTTCTTGAAAATGGGACAGCTTCCAGCCCTGCCCGGGATAACAGACCATCGGATCATGGGCCGCCCCGACTTTTTTGGCACTGTGGTAGTAACCGACGTACAGGGTCACGGAGCCCAGGTCGTTGCTGAAGGTCTGAAACAGATAATCGTCCAGGTCGAGTTCTTCGACCACCTGTGAGCTGAGGGGGATCACCCCACTGTTACGCCATCCGTCGATCCTTCCCAGAGCTTCGTTCAGGCTGGTTTCCGGGGCCACGGCCCCGGCCTGCGGCTGCCGGTGGACGAAAAGACTCGTCAGCCCCAGGCAAACAATGAGAATGAGTATTTTGCCTTTACTTATCGGTCCCACAGCGCAAGGATTCTCCTGGTTACAAGGAAAAGGACGACGGCGGCCGCAAAAATAATAACCCCGAAAACTGTATGGGTGGTCCCTTTGGCCAGATCGATCTGGAAGTAATAAAACGCAACGACCATCAGCAGGACCCGCAGGATGTTCACGGCAATGGCTATCGGCACTCCCGAGCAGAAGAGCAATCCCCTCAGGAAATTGGATTTAAGGGTCATATACCCGAATACCGCTCCGAGGGTCAGGAGGGTCATGATCGAACGAAGACCGCTGCAGGCCTGCACAACCTGCAAAGTCTGATTGGGCAGATGAATGACGTTCCCCTCGCAGTAAATGGGAATCCCGAGAGGAGACGCCAGGAATGCCGTCACTTTGGTCACAAACAGCTGCAGAGGAATGGTCAGTGCGGCATAAATCTGACCCGGGACCGGAATCATGAACAGCAGCAGAGCAATCGGAAACAGGCATTCGCGAAAAATCCGGAACCCGAACAGGAAAATTACCATCCCGGAGAGAACCGGGATTAACGAAAGCGAGGTCAGTGTGGCTATTCCGGCAAAACGGGCAACCACATAAAGCCCAAGAGACACAATGGCAATGACCAGGCCCGCCCATGAGGGAGAGATTGGAAGCTTCTTGAGGGCTCTTTTCTTCTGCCACAGAATAAACAGGGAAATGGGCAGAATGAGAAACCCGTGGGAGTAGTCGTCCGAGCTCTTCCAGACAGAAACAAGTCCTTTAAGAACGGGTAAGTAGGCTAGGACCAGTGTCGCCAAAAGGGCTGATCCCAGAATCACATCTGAGCGGATCGCATATTTCTGCTTCACTTCCATGACGTTTTTCCCCAAAAAGGGTTTGGCTTGAAAAAAGCCAGTTGACGGTGATCAGTTGACAGTGGTCAGTGGGCTGTTAAGAGCCGTCCTTGGGTGATCAGCGTCATCAGATTTAATCAGCGTCCTCTTCGTCTTTGAGTTCAAACCGGCTCCAATAGAACAAAATCTGAAATCCTGCAGCAACATCTTGAACCGGCTCTCGGTCTTTCCAATATTCAAATAGTGCCTGAACCGGCTCTTCCTCCCCGCCCCTGCCATTCGCGGCTGTTCGGGGTCAAACTCCCAAGGGTGCAGGTAGAAGACAAACGGTTTTCCCTCTCGGCGATTGATCCGACGCAACCCCCACCGGGTGAACATGTAAGGGAAAAGTCGAAAATACCCTCCTCCGGCAATTGGCAGGTTCTTCCCGGCCAACGATAAGGTGGTAATGGGGACCTCGAGGAGGACAGGGTCTGTTCCATGGCAAGTATCTACCGTCTGCCATTCCCCTTCTCCTACCCGCACGGCATATCCTGGAAACCGGGGCCAGTCGGGAATGCCGTAATAATCATGGCGAATGGGAAAGATGCTCGAGTCGTACAGATATCCCGCCTCGTGCAATTCATCAAAAGCCCAGAAGGTCTGCCTGGTAATCGAATAGCTTGGCGCCCGGTAGCCGAGCACCTGCTGGCCGCTCAAATCCTCCAGGATGGCCTTGCTACTCCTTACGTCCCGACGAAATTCCTCCCGGGCCTGGTTGGCGACCCGCTGATGCCCGTAACCGTGGCTGGCCACCTCGTGCCCCAGGGCGGCAATTCTTTTGACCAGCGCCGGACAGCGCCCGGCAACCCAGCCGAGGATAAAAAAGGTGGCCTTGACGTTGGCCTGGTCAAGAATGCCGAGGACCTTTTCGGTGTTTTTCTCGACCCGAAGCTCCCGCTTGCCCCAGGTTTCAGGGGGCGAGACCTTCTCGAAGGCCGACACCTGGAAGTAATCTTCGACGTCGATGCTGAGCATGTTTGTGATCATAAGCCGTGGTCAGTGGTCCGTGGTCCGTGGTCAGTGGTCAGTGGTCCGTTGTCAGTGGTCCGTTGTCCGTTGTCAGTGGTCCGTTGTCAGTGGTCCGTTGTCAGTGGTTCGTGGTCAGTGGGTTTTACCTGTCCACTGTTCACTGCTCACCGTTCACGGTCTTCTAACCAAAAATCCTCGCCAGAATCCCTTTTTTCTGCACCTGAACCCGGGCTTCCATGATATCCACCGGCTTCGACTTCTGTGGTGCCTTCTCATTTTTGCGCATGTCTCCAAGGTGAGCGGCGATCTGCTCCAGGCTTGACGCCAGACGCTGAAAGTCCGAATCCTGCTTTTCGACCAGCTTCTTGAGGATATTTTCCTGGACCGTCAGCCGCTCGGCGAAGTGTTCCTTGCCGAGTTGCACGGCATCGAGTTGGGCAAATTTGCCTTCTAGCCGTTCGAGGCGTCTGGCGAGGTCGTCGATGGCAGCCGGCGAGCTCGCCTCGATGGCGGGCTGCGGAGTATCTTCCACGGACCGGTAGCGCTGCCAGGCGAGGTCGCCGATGACCTCTTCGACCATGTCGAGGGTCAGCTCGGTGGTTTCTTCGACGAAGGCCGCCAGCAGCACGAAGTCGCAAAAAACGTTGATCAGACGCGGAATGCCGCCGCTGTAGTTGAACAGGGCGTCAAAGGTCCCTTCCTGCCAGACCAACGCCTCCCGGTTGCCGGCGGTGGCCAGCCGGTAACGAACGTACTCTTCGGTCTCCTGCCGGTTGAGCGGTTCGAGATGGCAATGAATACTGATGCGCTGCCGGAGCTGGCGCAGATCCGGGTTGGCGACCACTCGCTTGAGTTCGGGCTGGCCGACCAGAATGATCTGGATCAGCTTGAAAGATTCGGCCTCGAGATTGGAAAGCAGTCGGATTTCTTCCAGGGCTTCGGAGGAGAGGTTCTGCGCCTCGTCGATGATCAGGATCGGCCGGATGTTCTCGGTGGCCCTGGCGACCAGATAATCGTTGAGGTCTCGCAACAGCTCGACCTTCCCCTTGCCGGTCACCTCAAGGCCGAAATCTTCGTTGACCAGGGCGATGAGCTGCTCGCCGCTGACGCAGGTATTGAAGACCAGGGAGAGCGCCACATCGGCGTCGAGATTGTTGACGATATCGCGGATGATCGTCGTTTTGCCCGCCCCGACTTCGCCCGTAAGCAGAATAAACCCGGCCCGCTCCTGGATACCGTACTGCAGGTAGCTCAGGGCTTTTTTGTGGGGCGAACTGGGGAACAGGAACCGGGGGTTCGGGACCAGCTCGAAAGGCTTGGATGTCAGACCGAAATATGATTCGTACATGTTATAAATCCAGTGGACTGTGGCCAGTGGTCAGTGAAAACCCGGTGAACTGTGGGCGGTGGGCAGTGGTCAGTTATATTTCTGCTCACTGCCCACTAGAACTCAACCCCCGCCTCAAGAAACGCGATATTGTTCCAATAATCATTGGCATCGATATCCGAGTCGTTCACCCGGTATCGGTACCCCAGTCCCAGCCGCACATATTTGAGCTCCCAGTCCAGCGAAGCCCCGCCGCCGTAGCGGTGGACGATTTCGTTTTCGGGGAGAAACTTGAAGTAGGTCCAGTCCCCCAGCAGGGAAACATCGAATCTTTTGCCCAGCGGCCTGCGCAGGACCAGACTGCCGCCGGCGGAGCGGTCTTCGCGAACATCGGTGGTGTACCGGTCGCGATCGCCGAGGACGGTCAACACGACCGAGAAGGTGTCCACGTAACTCAGGGCGGCGGTGGCGGTCTGGCTTTTGTAGGAGCCCTCGTTGACCGAGACGTTGTAATCCTCGGCGTAGGAGGCAGAACCTTTCAGGCGGCTGGTAAGCTCGACCTCGAACCCGACCTGGCCGGTCTTGATGATGAACTCTTCACCGGTTTCGAAGTCGACCCGGGTCAGGCCGATGTCGCCGGTGAGGGTCAGGTTCGGGTTGATCCGGTAAATGCCTTCGACGTAGACGTCTTGTCGTCGGTAGTCTTCGGTGGTTTTGGCGCTGTGCTGCAAGTAGGTGTATCCGGTGGAGAGAGTCACCCGGTTCGACCAGAGGTCCTTTTGCAGATTCAGGCTGGCCGTGTTCCGCTCCGAATCGTCTCCTTCGGGTGAATCGTAGGCCAGCTTTTCGTACTCATAGCCCAGGGTGGCCTCGAAGGTCTTGATCGCCCGGAACCGGTAGCGCGGATTGATCCACAGGCGGTTGAGGTTGGACTTGTTGACGAAGGAGTTTTCTTCGACCACCGCCCGCCGCTGGTCGATGCTGATCTGCTTGAATTCGTCAAGGACGGTGACCGTGAAATCCCGATCCGGCAGGATATCGGCCTTCATGGTGGCCCGTTGGGTGTCGCCGGGGTCGGTTTCGTCCAGCTCGGAGTGGTCGAGGTAGAACAAGAACAACAGCCCGTAGTCGAGATCCAGATCCAGGTAATTCGAATCAAAGAGCAGGGTCACAGCGGGAAAGGCCGTGGTGATGTAGTCGGACTCCTCGGCAAAGGAATCGAGGAAGATGTTGTCGTTATACTCCTCCCGAACCGTCAGCCGCGGCTTGATATCCACCCGCGCCCAGGTTTCCGAAACGGCCCCAAGGAAGATCCCCAGGAAAATAACCATGTAGACTGCATTTCGATTCAATGTCTGTTCGCTTTGCTCACTGTAGTGGTCAGTGGTCAGTGGTCAGTGGTCAGTGGTCAGTGGTCAGTGGTCAGTGGTCAGTGGTCAGTGGTCAGTGGCCAGTGAAAATCCAGGGGTCAGTATTTTTTTCTGCTCACTGCTCACTGCTCACTGTTTTCAATAATAGTAATACCCGCCCTTTTTCGGCCGAACGCTGGAATCGTTGTACACCACTCCGAGCAGATTCGACCCCTTGACCGTTTCGATGGCCTCCCGAATCTGGTCGGTCTTGGCGCACCCTTCGCGGACGACGAAGATCACCCCGTCGGCCCGGCTGGCAAGGACCTGGGCTTCGGCAAAGGGGAGAACGGGCGGGGTATCGATGATCACATACCGTTCGGGATAGCGCTCTTTGAGCTCAGCGATGATCTGCTGCATCCGGTTGGAGGAGAGCAGCTCGACGGGGTCGGAAACCACCCCGCCGGCCGGCAAAACCACCAGCTTGCCGATGCCGGTCTTGACCAGGGCCTGCTCGAGGGGCGCCCGCTCGTTCAGGCAGTGCACCAGACCAACCTTGGGCTGAATGCCGAGGAATTGGTGGACCGAGGGCTTGCGCAGGTCGGCGTCGACCAGCAGGACGGTATGATCGTATTCCTGGGCCAGAGTGGTGGCCAGGTTGAGAGCTGTGATCGATTTTCCTTCGGACCCCACGGCACTGGTGACGACGAGGGTATTGCGAAACGGTTGCCCCTTGGTCAGACGAATGACCATGGATTTGAGCTTCTTGTATTCTTCGGCCACGGCCCGGTCAGCGCTGCCTCCGGCAACCAGGAACGGGTTATCGACCGAAATCGGCTCAACATCGAGCAGGCGGTCCATCTGGCTGCCGTGGGAAACGCTTTGAGTCTTCGCCTGGACCGGAACAGCCGGTTCGACCGGCAGGCTGGCGACTCCTCTGAGTTTCGATGCCTTTTCGATAGCCTTTTCGATTCGGCTCATTTAATGCCTCTCCCTTTTAAATCAGTGAGTCGTTCAAGTGAGCCGTAAGCAGTGAGCGGTGAGCGGTTTTCAGTAGTCTGTTGTTTTCTCCGCTCACGGTTCACCGTTCACCGCTCACCATCTTTCAAGCCATGCGCCGGACGACCTCCCAGGCCATCACCCCGATCAGGCCGCAGAAATACATACCGGCAAAAGCGTAGGCGAACAAGGCGCGGCGAAGCCTGCGGCGGCTGGCAGCCTGGTCGGTGATGGTGGGAATGACAGCCAGAATCTCTACTCCCAGGCTGTCGAGCTGGTTCACGTACTTGACCGACCCGTCGAGGCTGTCGAGCAGAAAGACGACCCCGAACCCGCAGCCGAGGCCTGCGGCCACCGCGAGCAAAAACATTTTGATCATATCGGGCGAAACGGGTTTTTCAGGGAAAACCGCCGGGTCGACAATACGGAAAGTGGCCGCCTTGTCGCTGATCTCCATCTGTTTGGAGACCTCGGACTGGCCCATGCGCATGAGGAGCTGCTCGTAGATCTTGCGGTGGGAGTCGCGCTCCTGGATCAGCATGGCAAGTTCCTTCTTGGTTTCGGGGACGAATTGCAACTCCTCTTCACGCTCTGCGGCAAGTTCGCCGAGCCGATCGCGGCGGGTCTCCAGGGAGGAGATTTCGGCCTCGACTTCGAGCAGCTTTTGGGTGACCTCCTGATACAGAGGGTTGATGGAGGTGGTCTCGGTTTCCGTGGGATCCTGCGGACCATTTTGCTCCAGCCGGGCCTTGAGCCCTTCGAGTTCGGCTTTGAGCTGGATGACCTCGGGATAATTCTCGGTGTAGGCCAGCAGCAGCTGGGCCATCCTTTCCTGGAGCTGCATGATCCGATTTTCGGTGAACTTTTCACTGAAGATGGTCACCGTCGGCTCGATCTCACGAAGCTGGGTCGACAGCCTGCGCTTCTTGGCCTTGAGGGTGTCGATGGTCAAGTTGATGTTTTCGATTTCCTTTCGAAACCCCTTGATTTCGGCCAGAACGGTATTTTCGTCGCTGGTATGAAGAATTCCCTGCTTGCGCCGGAACTCGATGATGGCATCCTCGGCGGCATCGAGCCTGGCCTTGAACAGCACGAGCTGCTCGTCGAGGAAGCGATTGGCGCCGTAGGTTTCTTCCCGTTTCGCGGAAAGGTTTTCTTCCACATACTTGCTGACCAGGGTGTTGATAAAATCCTGGGCAAACTGGGGGTCGCTATCGACGATTGAAACAATGAACAAATCATTTTTCCGAACCTGGAGATTTGTGCGGTCCTGAAGTGCACTGATCATCTGCTGAAGTTCGGCATTGTTCTTCGCTTTGGCGTCCCAATCCAGTTCCTTGAGGACCTTGGAAATGATGTCACGGCTGAGCAGGGCATATTTCAGCACCCTGATCCGGTCGTCCATGTCGGGAGTCACCGCTATGCCTTCGATGAGATTATTGATGACGTTGCGCTCGATAAAGACAGTGCTGTCGGCCCGGTATTTTTTCGGCAAGTAAAAGCTGTAACCGGCCACTGCCGTCATCACCGCAAGGGCGGTAAACATGAACAGGTACTGCCGCTTGTGCACCATTTTCAGGTATCTGAAGATTTCGCTGAATGAATTTTCCATAGTTTAAATCCAGTGGGCAGTGGTCAGTGGTCTGTGGTCAGTTAAAATCCGGTGGTCTGTTAAAACCGGTGGTCGGTGGTACGTGGATCATTGATCGTGGACGGTTTTCAACTGATCACTGCCCACTGCTCACTGACCACTGTTTCAAAACATTCCCTCCTGCACGATCACATAATCGCCGGGCCGCAGATCGAGGTTCTGCGCAATATCCTTGCCGTCCATCAGGCTCTTGACCTTCACCCGGATCTGACTCTTGTGGCTGCGGTGGATGACGACGGAGTTTTCCTTGGCGTATTCGGTGAAGCCGCCGGCTTCGAGGATGGCGTCGAGCACCTTCATCCCTTCACGGTAAAAGATGTACTTGGGGGCCTGGACCGCGCCGACGACGTAGACCTTGTTGAGCTCGTTGGTGGGGAGAAAAATGATGTCCTCGGACTGCAGTTCGATGTCCTTGGTGAAGTCGCCGTTGATGTACAGATCGTAAAAGTCGCTTTTCCGCTGACCGTCGGCCCGCAGCAGATAGGCGCGGCGCAGGTCGGCGTTTTCAAGGCTGCCGAGACTGCAGAGTAGCTTGAACAGGGTGGTCCTTCCTTCGAGGTTGATGACCCGGGGAGAAACGCCGCCCCCCGAAACATAGACGCGGTTGTTGGTGATGCGGCTGACGCTGACGGTGACGATCGGCTTCTTGACGAAGTCGGCGAGTACCCCGGTAAGGTTCTGGCTGAGCTGAACCGGCGTCAGGCCCGAGGCGGTCACCTCGCCGGCGGCCGGCAGGGTGATCTTGCCGTCGGGACGGACGGTGACTTCGACGCTGAGCTCAGGCACCCCCCACACGGAGACCTGCAGCCCGTCGCCGTCGCCGATCAGGTAATCGCCGGCCAGGGCGTTGGTGGCCGACAGAAACATCCAGAAAAGAACCAGCAAGGACTTCTTCATGTTGCAGCTACCTCCCTCCCCGACCGTAAAGGACCACCTTGATCGTTTCGAAGATGATCAAAAAGTCGAGCATTAACGAGTAGTTTTTGATGTAAAACAGGTCGTACCTGAGTTTTTCGAGGGCATCCTCTTCGGAGGCGCCGTAGGGATAGCAGACCTGCGCCCAGCCGGTAACGCCGGGCTTCATGAAGTGGCGTTTGGCGTAGTAGGGGATCTTTTCGTTGAGCTTTTCGACGAATTCAGGCCGTTCGGGCCGGGGGCCGACGAAACTCATATCCCCTTTGAGCACGTTGAACAGCTGGGGGATTTCATCGAGCCGGGTCTTTCGCAGGATTCCGCCGACCCTTGTGATGCGGGGGTCGTTGGCTTGGGCCCAGACCGCGCCGGTCTGTTTTTCGGCGTCCTGGCACATGGTGCGGAACTTATAGACGAAAAACTCGCGGTTGCGTTCTCCGACCCGCTTCTGCCTGAACAGGACCGGCCCCGGCGAATCGAACTTTACCAGCAGGGCGATGACCGGCAGAGCGGGCAGCGCCAGCACGATCCCCAGGCCGGAAAAGAGCAGGTCGAACATCCGTTTGTAAAACCGCATGAAGGCCGTCACCCGAAAGCCGTTGGAGTAGATGAACCAGCTCGGCTGGATGTTTTCGATCAGCAGTTTGCCGGTCATCTGCTCGTAAAAGGTGAGAGAGTCGACCACGTCGACCCCGCCGGCGAGCTTGCAGCTCAGCAGCTCGCGCACCGGCAATACCCCGCGACGCTCGGTGATCGAAACCACGACCTTGTGGGCCCGGGCTTTTTCAATGACCTCCTGGATCTGGTCGATTTCGCCGAGAACCTGCTCGGGGGGGACGGTCATCGGGTCGCCCTCGGGCCGGACGTAGCCGGCGAACACATAATTGGTGCGGAACCGGGGAATGGTCCCTTCGATGGTCTGGGCCAGCGGGCCGACCCCGAGAATCAGAACCCGCTGGGCGAATCCTGGCAGAGAGGTCAGCATCTGGTGTCCACGGTGCAGCAGATACTGGCACAGGCCGCAAAGAAGCAGGGAAAGGGTCAAAAAACCGCGGCCGATCATGACCTGCGGGATCATGTAGTAGATGGCGGAAAGAGTCAGGAAGGCGAACATCTGGGTCACGGCGATGCGGGCGGCCAGCTCGAGACGCTCCTGCCGCCGGTCACCACTGTAAAGTTCGCAGAAGAAGCCGCTGAACAGGACCATCACCACAAACGCCACGACCCGGATCGCGCCGCCGTCAAGAACCTCATCGATTCCGGAAAGACCTTCGAAGTGCAGGGCGTACCCCAGCAGCAGGGTATGAGCGGCGACGATGGCATCTCCGAGGATCAGCAGGATCAATGAGCTTCGCACCTGGATTAACTCCGTGTCAGTCCTTGAGTTCCTTGAGCATGAGGCTGGCCAGGTTCGCTTCCGGTTTCTGACCGAGGTCGACCACGGCCTGCAGTTTCTTCAGGGCCGCGTCTTTTTGGCCGGAATCCCGATAGGCCTGGGCCAGGTGCAGTTGCACCGCCGCGACTCCGGGCAGTTTGGAGGCTGCCTTTTCTAGCACTTTGACCGCTTCGGTGGCGCGGTCGTTCTTGACCAGCACGAAACCCAGGGTATCGAGGATGGAGGGATCGGCCGGCTGAGTGCGATAGGCCTTCATGGCCAGTTCCAGGGCATCCTTTGGATCGCCATAATTTTCGGCGAGCAGGTAGGCCAGGTTGTTCAGGGCCGGCGTGTAGTGTTCGTCGCGGGATAGAATCTCCTGGTACAGCGTGCGGGCGCGCCGCTTATCGCCTAAGCCGTCGTGCAGGGCTGCAAGGCCAAAGACGGCGGGCAGGAATTCCGGCTGCGCGGCGCGGATCGATTCGTAGGTTGCAATGGCCTCCTGGTTGCGCCCGGCCCCTGCGTAGAGGGCGGCGAGCTTCATCGGCAAATGGAGATCGTCGGGAACGGTGGCAATCCCTTTATTCAACACCTGCTCCGCCCTGGCGCGATCGCCCAGTTTTTCGTGAACCGAGGCCAGCAGCCAGTAGCCGTAGTAGGAATCCGGGCGCTCGTCGATCTTTTCCCGGGCCAGACCGAGGGCCTTCTCGATCTCGCCGTTACGAATATAGGTTCCGATCACCAGCGGGAGCCCCTTGCCTTCCTGGGCTTTTTCGAGCAGCCCGAAGACTCTGGCGGCCTCTTCGTTCTGGTTGCGGTCGATCAACACCTTGCCGAGCATTTCGAGTAGTTCAGGATGAGCAGGATGATCCACATGGGCCGCCTTCAGAACCTCGAGGGCCTGCTCCATCCGATCCTGCCGCGCATGGTAGCGGGCCAGGGCCAGAAACCCTTCGGGATCCCCGGTATGCCGGGCCGCCTGGTTGCTGGCCAGGGCCCCCTCGTGATCGCCGGTCAGTTCCTGCAGTGCCGCCAGGCGCAGCAGCGCCTTCAGGTTGTTCGGGTCGATCCGCAGCACGCCGCGATACTCCTCAAGGGCTTTCTGCGGCTGGGAGGAGGCTGCGTAGTAATTGGCGAGATTGAAGTAGGGGGCAAAATAATCCTGCTTGATGGCCTTGGCCTTCTGCAGAGCATCCACCGCCCGGTCGTTGTTTTTACGGGCAAACCAGGCGGCAGCCATATAATTGTAAAGAAGCGCGTCCTGGGGGCGGTTGCTCAGACCCTCCTGCAGGGTATCGAGGGCGCCGGTATAGTTCTGCTGACGCAGGTAATGGCCGGCGAGAAGCAAGCGGGTGTTGAGGTGTTCGGGGGCGATGCCGACCGCGGCGACCAGTTCGGCCTCGGCCCGTTGGGGATTGCCTTTGGCCAGGTTGAACAAGCCCTTTTTCAGATGAGCATCGGCCAACGAGGGATCTATCTCGAGGGCCTTGTCGAGCTTTTCCATCCCCTTGTCGAAATCGCCGCTGGCCAGATAGGCACTGCCCATGATGTTATAGGCAAGGCCGTTGCGCGGATCGCGGGCAAGGACCTTGACCGTTTCAGCGATCGCATCGTCCAGACGCTTCTGTTTAAGCAGGGTCATGGCCACCATGAGCCGGGACTGGGTGTGCGCCGGCTGCATGTCGAGGGCCGCCTGATACTGGTTGAGAGCCAGTTCGTACTGTTCCATCTTGTAATGGGTAAGGCCGAGAAAATAATGGCCCACTAAGTCGGGCATAGTCTTGAGGGAGTTCTGCAGGTCGACAACGGCCTCTTCCAGTTCACCCCTGAGGTAATGGACCATCCCCTGCAGGCGGGAGCCGGCGGGATGTTTGGGGAAGCGCGCGAGCAGGTCGGCGGCAACCCGTTCGGCTTCACCGAACTCGCCGGCATCGAGGCTGAGGATGCCGGCCATGAACCGGGCCTCGATGTTCGTTTTGTCGAGTTCGGCGATTTTCCGGTAAATATGCAGAGCCCCATCCCGGTGTCCTTCACTGGTTTCGAGGCGGGCCATGGCGAAAAGGGCCGGGATGTAGTCCGAATCCTGCCGCAGCACGTCCTCAAGCTGGGTCCTGGACTCGCCAGGCCTTTTCTGGATCAGGTACACTCGGGAAAGGTCGAGCCGGGCCCCGAAGTTGGCCGGATCAAGCGTGATGGCATCGTGGAGAGCGTCCTCTGCCAGGGCAAACTCACCCTTGAGGGCATGGCTGCGCCCCAGGATTTCCAGGGCCTGGGAGCTCTGGCCACGTTTGGCGAGGTAAGTTTTCACCTGGGCGATAGCCTCGCCGGGCCTCTCCGTGAAGTTATAGATCGAGGCCAGTTCGAGGAGGACCTGGAAGTTTTCCGGGTCCTGCAGCAGGACCTTCTGGAATTCCTTCTCGGCCTTTTCATACTTGCCGGTTTCCAGATAGGCAAGGGCCAGCTGATAGCGCGCCTCGAAATAGTTGGGATCCTTCTCAAGGGCGTTTTTGAACAGTACGACCGCACCGGTGGGATTCCCCTGACCGCTGAGTTTGACGCCCTCGCGCAGCAGCTCTTCCTTGGTTTGGGATTTGCATGCTGCCAGTATCCCCAGAACAAGCATTATGACGGCGATTTTTTTATACAATTCTGCATCCTCCCTGCGAAATTGAATGGCCGGACAGGACCTGGCCGACGAGCAGACTGAACTTATCGTAATCAATCGGCTTGACCATGCAATACGATGTATGAAGCTTTTTCAGCTCTTCCAACAGGTCATCGTTAAGACAATCCGAGAGCACCAGGAGCGGCACGTTATGATCCCGGACCGTATCGAACAGCCCGGCCCCATAGGGGAAACTGGTGATGATCAGGCCGAATTCATTGAATCGGGCTCCGGAATCGATTTCGCTGACATGCGACAAACGCTCGGACCGGTAACCGTCCATTGCCAACAAGGCGGAACAGATCCGGCCGAAACCGTTTTCGTCGACAATGAGAATTTTTTTTGGTTCCACGCTAAACCCTGAATTTTTTCATGAGGTCGATCCGCCAAGTTAAAAAAACAGGCCCTTCCCCCCCCCTACGAAGGGCCTTAACCACATTCCAGCAAAACAACACGATTCAGAAACGTTCGCTTCATGCGGATGTTGATCACCGCACAACCACTTGCACAACGGACCGGAGAACCGGTTTTCCCGGTCTGCACCGGTGGATGCTGCAACACAACCTGAAGATGGACCAAGGGGACCCCCTCCTTGAGCGGAGCTACATGAACCGCACATCAATGAAACGCAACTTAAATATTAGCAACGCTTATGCCAAGGCTGAAATTTCAGGAGTTTGGAAGGATTGAAGGGATTTAACGGGCGGGGGCGGGCAACAAACTGTTGCCCCGGGAAACAACCGAACAGTATCTCCTGTGTCCATCAGACACACTCAGGGCAAGGCCCTGAAAGTATTCAGCCCAGTTGTATCCGACGGAAACAGGTAGGGGCATCCCCCATGGCCGCCCTTTCGCTTGCTGGTGAGCAATAGCGGCGCAGTCGCAGGGGGGCAATCAGGCAATATCAAAATCCTTAAGCCGTTTATACAAAGCCTTTCGGGAAAATCCAAGCAACCTGGCCGCTCGCGACTTGTTTCCCCCGCAAGTCGCGAGGGCCTCACGAATGGCCCGGGCCTCCATTTCCTTCAAGGTCTCGGTTGAAGCTTGCCGGGCCGGCCTGTCCGCGGCGGGGCTGGTCAGTTCCTCGGAGAGCTCATGCTCGGTGATCTCCTGCCCCTGGGCGAGAACCACAGCCCTCTCCATGATATTGCGCAGCTGCCGGATGTTGCCAGGCCAGCTATACCCCTGAAACAACCGCATGACCTGGGGAGACAGCCGTAGGATCTTGTTTTCCCGGGCGCAGAATTCCTTGAGAAACTCGGAGGCCACCAGCGGAATATCGTTCTTGCGTTCGCGAAGCGCCGGGACTTCGATCTTGACCACGTTGATGCGGTAGTAGAGGTCTTCGCGGAAATTGCCCTTCTTGATCTCTTTCGGGAGATCCCGGTTGGTCGAGGAGACGAGGCGGAAATTGGTGCTGATCTTCTTGTTGCTGCCGAGCCGCTCGATTTCTTTTTCCTGCAGGACGCGTAGCAGCTTGGCCTGTACGGAAATCTCCAGCTCGCCGATTTCATCAAGAAACAGGGTCCCCCCGGCGGCCTGCTCGACCCGACCGATACGCTGGGAGGCAGCGCCGGTAAAAGCCCCCTTCTCGTAACCGAAAAGTTCGGATTCGATCAGCTCCCGGGGGATGGCCGCACAATTGACGGCA